>Ga0066703_10000085_pt1 | contig 19231 bp, 11 predicted proteins | sample GraSoiAngelo_152_FD_66505 | JGI IMG/M metagenome (GOLD analysis project Ga0066703, IMG submission 66505) | Grasslands soil microbial communities from the Angelo Coastal Reserve, California, USA - 14_1009_12_30cm | ecosystem: Environmental > Terrestrial > Soil > Grasslands | place: USA...
TCTCAGCAACATCCCGCCCGGAACTTACACGATCTGGGCAACTTATCCCGGATACTCCAACGTCTTCCGAACCAACGTTATCGTCTCAGTCGGAGCTACGACAGTCGTTAATTATGCAATGTCACCTGTCAGCGCTCCCGGACTGTTATGTCTGCTTCCACCAATAGCGAACCCACTGCCATACCAGCCCCCAATGTTCGGCGGACTCTGCATTCCAAGTTGGACTCTCTGGGCCGCAAGCGGCGTAGTCGTGGCGCTATCCATCATTTTCGCATGGACTTATACAGCACCGGCAAGAGCGACTGCTGGAACTATCAAACTGTGGGGCAAAAAACGCTGTCTATAACGCCGGGGCAGACAGGTTCGCCTCCTAACAACGCCAAACTACTCCAAACGAGGAACAGAGTTTGAACTTGTAATTGCGCCCACGCCCGAGGCTCCAAAACCATAATCATAAAGAGTGCATGGCATTTTCATGGAAGGGTTTGTGGAAACTACCTGTCGTCGCGAGACGCTTGAAACATGCCTTTCTTCTCGGGAAATATTCCGTATACTGCGTTGATTCTGAACGATTCTCTTGGTTTGAAAGAGACGATTGGCTTCACTGTTGAGATTTACGTTCACAAGGGTCCGCGGGAGACACTCATCCGGCGCGAGACTCGGTCGCTAAGACCCCTTATTTTTCGAACCTCAACCGTCTGGCAATGATAATAGCCGAGTCTGGCTGATCAGGGCGCAATCCCGACTGGAATGGCTCGGCGAAAAACCCCGTCAGCCCAGCGGATCTAGCGGTGATCTCAGTGCAACCTCCCAGATTCGAGATCAAGGCTGATTATAGGCGATTTCCCTATCCTCCGTCTTGTCCTTAACCCGAACAACCGGGGGTATAGGCATCGAGCTTTAGAACCGTCTCGACACGAGGTCGCTTCATAGCATTCGACGAGGGACATGGGATTGAAGGGAAACTTGGAGTTTGAATTTGTGACTTTTGACTGTTATGGGACCCTGATCGACTGGGAGACGGGAATCCGGCGCGCTTTCAAACAGGCCCTGGAAGGGGTGGGACTGAGTCAAGCGCAGGAGGGTAAATTGTTCGAGCTGTACCAGGAGGAAGAGAAGAGAATCGAGGGCGAGACGCCTTACCGGAAATACCGCGAAGTTCTAGCGCTGGCGGCATCAGCGGCTGCAAGAAGATTCGGAACGACAATCCCGGAAAAGTTGTCTAGTCTCCTCGCGGATCAGCTGCCCACATGGGATCCTTTTCCGGATACGAATGCTGCTCTTGAGAGGCTCGCGGCCGAATACACGCTGGGAATATTGTCGAATGTCGATAATGATCTTCTTGAAGGCACACTGAAACATTTCACGGTTCTCTTTGATCTCGTCGTGACTGCGGAGCGGGTGAGATCCTACAAGCCTGCGCCCGAGCATTTTGAAGAAGCACGAAGTATTATCGGAGCCGATAGGGGATGGCTTCACGTCGCAGCAAGCCTCTACCACGATATCGAGCCTGCGTCACAGCTCGGAATCAACACCGCATGGATCAACAGAAACAATAGCATTGTAGAAAAACGGCTCAAGGGGAAGATTCTCAGAGAGGCCAAGAACCTCTCTCAGCTATCGGATTGGCTCACCCCTTAGAGAATAGTGTGAGCCCGCGGCAGTTGCGTGAACGGCGGGGGCGATAGCTGGCGGCCCCAGGGGCTACTAGAATTCACTGGTACCTGGTATCTGATTTCGAGAACCGATTTGCGAAAATCATGATTTTGCGAAGTCTAGTCTTGGGCAGGCTTCTCGTGGCATTGTGGTTTGGTGTGTTTGTGGAGGGTCGAATGGGGATTGGGCACTTGTACCAGAAATTCTTCCGAGTGGTTCTGACTCGCATAAGGTTCGGCTGACCACTATACTAGTTTCTTGCCGAAGAACTCGCTCACAGCAAAGAGTCTGGTTCTCGTTCGGCAAGTAGAGCAGGAAGATTCGCTCGGGCTAGCCCGATAACGCCCGAGGTCGTGAGACAAGATTGGAGACGAGAAGAAAACAAGTAGGGTTAGATCGGCACCCGCATCATTACGGGATATTACCGTTCAACTGGAAGAAGACTGTTCTACTTGTCCTCCTAGTGCTGACAGCCACGATCTCGGTTTCAGGGATTCTGGGAGCGCGTCCACAATCACCTGTACCTGGCCCCGTTGCTACAGGTCTTACCAATTGTGGCGTTCCCACCGTGATTACCCTATCTCAACTTGAATCGCTGACGACTGCTAGCATAGTTCCCGACAAAAGGAGTCTGACCCCGCCGTGTAGCGTTACCTACAATAGCATAACCTATCCGACTTACGTAGAAATGGACCATGTGACGATTGAGTATTCTCCCTACACTGGTGATTGCGACGCGGTAGTCCAAGGTTATTGTGATGTCCATCTAGAGTTTGGCTGTACAATTTCAGCGGGCTGTCTCTTTGAGATTGATCAGGCATGGTTTGCGTCAGGGTACACTTACCCAGTGAATACTCAAGGCGCGGGTAGCGTCGCACCTGGAACAGTGGTTAATGCGACAGGATTCCTGTACATAGACGACCATGGAATTCATGAGCTACACCCAGTCGTCAGTGTCTCGGTCTATGGAGTTCCTCCACCTCCAACATGTACTAATGGAGCGATCGATCCGCCTACGTGCACAATCTGTCCAAGCGGGTACGTAATGCAGAATGGCACGTGCGTAGTTCAAACCCTTCCGGTCTCAACGGGCTTTACGTTCGCCCCGATGAATCCCTCGGTTAACACAATTGTGACTTTTGACGCTACAACGGCCGGAGGAACCTCACCTTACACGGTGAGATGGAACTTTGGTGACGGCTCATCGGGAACCGGGGCAACGGTTGTTCACACTTTTGCTGGTGCTCAATCATTCACGGTGACCGAGACTGCGACAGACTCATCCTCGCCATCGCAAAGCGCGACAAGTTCGAACATTGTGAACGTCCTTGCGACGCCGCCTTCTCTCTCGACTGGATTCACATTTCTCCCGTCATCTCCGACCACGAACTCACCAGTAGCATTCACTGGTCTGACGAGCGGTGGGACTGCACCCTACGCCTATTCCTGGGATTTCGGGGACGGTACGACAGGCACGGGCTCCAGTACCTCCCACGTCTACTCGAGCTCGGTAAGCTATACTGTGAGTCTTCAGGTCTCAGATTCTGGCGGCTTGACAGTGTCAGTGTCGACGGTAGTCGTGGTGGCGGGCGTGATGGCACCTGTTCTGAGTATTCCTGATAATCAGACGCTCGCTGTTGGGAGTACGCTCACCTTCGTGGTGAGAGCCACAGATGCTAACCCTGGATCCGTCCCAGTCCTCTCTGCAATGGGGCTACCTCGAGGCGCGACCTTTAGTCCGGCGACAGGGGTCTTCTATTGGATACCGCGTACAAACCAGACTGGCTCCTATGTTATCGTATTTTCGGCAACTGACAAGACCAATCCCTCCCAACAGGACATCGCGCCTCTGAATGTACGAGTCATCCCAGCGTCGCCTGGAGGTTCAAACGGGGGCTCCGGCGGCGGATCAAGCGCTGGCTCGAACAACAACTGCTTGTCTTGCAAGGTATTGCCTATCATGTCCTCCACGTGGGGACTTCTGGTCATAGGGGGGATCTTAGGGCTGGTCGCCTCTCTCGTCCTCGTAACGATGAGTGCTCGGTCAGACCTAGAGCGTACGAAGCGCCGTATGAAACGGCTGACGCGCAACGAATAGCCCTTTCGCTTTTACTCTGACTTTCAGACCGATGTACCATCTTCCTCCCCGCTGGGTTGGACTATGGCATTATCGTTACTCTCTCGAACATTGGGAATGACCGCCCAAATTGGGAAGGGAATCTGAACAAACCCAGCACGAGAGAGTACGAAAAACTCTGCCGCCATCTAGGAGGTCAGGCGTTACTCCGAGGTGTGAAGAAAAACCTCAGCCGTAATTCTCGAACAGAGATTGTGCAAGTGTCGGATTCGGAGCAAACGGAATTCGTGAAGCCCTAACGTATCTCATCACAGTCGAAAAAGTAGTCGGAAGGCCTGCGGTATAGTCGGGAGGAAGAATGTTGTTTTCTGACAACGAAACCGGCGGACTCGACGAGAGCCCTCCTGATGGACGAACACGTCTTTCAAGCATACCTTGAAGCCCAGCGTGTTCTGGAGACTTAACTTGTAGAGATTGAACCGGGAGAGGTTCGGCGCGATGATTTTGGATGCGAGTGGAGGATCAGTACCCACGAGTTGAATACTCGGTTGCAGAGCTGAAATGAATACCAGAACCGCAGCTGGTCCCGAGACTCAGGCAGGATCGAAACTTGGCCAGCGCTTCTAGTCCAGAGTCAAAAGCCGAATCAACCGTCAGGTTCTATAACGTGTTGAGTGTTGCATTCTTCCTTATTGCAATAATCTCTCTCAGCATGCTGACGCTTTATCTGGTAACTGACTTCGTCGTGCTCGCCCTTGGAGCAATGGATATCGGAACAATCCTGAATGCGGTAAGTCGAATGATATCGATACGTACCCTACCGGATTCAAAGGAGCGTCGAACTAAGGCAACTAGCACCGTGAAGTTCTTCCATATCGTAAGCTATGCATGCTTTGGAATAGCTGCAATAGTTTTCGCAATCGCGCTAAATGACTTAGCCACTGACTTTGCAGTTATGGGATTGGAGCTTACAGGTTGTGGGACAATCTTGCAAGCAGTGTCTCGCGACATACAGCTAGAGGGTGTCTAGTTGTTTGGTCGAGCTATGGAAACTAAACAACCTATTCAAACTGTTTCTCCTTTCATTTGTCGCGGTCTTTCTACTCCTAATATTTGCTCTGAATGATATCCAGGTCTCTCAGTACTTACTCATCGTACTTGTTATGGGGGCGATCGTCTATCTTGTCATCGGGTTTCGCTTTGTCCCAAAAGCTCACGGCCGACCTACAAAACTCCAACGATTACAGCTCCCCACACGTGTCCATATTCTTGCCACAATACTGATTTTCTCTCTGTTCGCATCATCCTACATAATAGCCCGCACTCTCACAACTCCCTCGCCTTTTCAAATAGTGAAATTCCAGTATCTGATTCTTCCAGATGGGCAAGTTCTTTCAATGAGCGCCCTTCAACCAAACAATGAGTGCGCTTGGCTGGAAAGCATGAACGTTACGACCCGGCAAAGGGCAAGGCAAATGGGCCTACCTGATTGTGATTATGTCTCGTGGTATCACAGAACGAGTCCCCCCACCTTGTTTCTAGAGTTTCAGAACTTCACAGAATTTACCTACAATCTCACCAACACTACTGTTAGATCGACTGGCTCGGAACTCCTCTGTTTCTCGCTCTCTTCGCAGAGTTTTCAGTGCTGGGTGCCGCCAGCAACGGTCTCTCATCTACGGTGAGAGGCCCCGTGCGGGACGAGGCCGCGAGGGGATCTGTTTAGCGTTAGTGCTTGAAGGTCACACCGCGATTCATGATGTGACTTTGACGTGAACCAGTGTGGTTACTGTTTCCCCGTATTGCTCTGTCTTCTGAACATTGAGATAGTATGTTCCGCTCTGTTGAACGCTAACAGGAAAACTGGCTTGAGTCGCGTTTGTCACCGGCTTGTCGATAAGGTAGGTGGTTCCCGCTGAGTTCTTCTGGTACCAGAATGTTACGTAGACAAGATATTGCGCTGTGCTGACCGTGATGTTGACGTTTCTATTTCCGATAACAAAGAGGTCAAACTGCCATATATGACTCTCCCTTAGAGTTTGCATGTCATCGACCAAGACACGTGGAATGTACTCATAATAGATGAATCCTAGAATTGCCGAGGCTATAACGATCGCCAGGACAACTACAAGTGATACAAGTTTGCGCTTTTTCATCATGTAATCCCGCTAAATCCTTGCCTATGCAATCCTGGCAGGAAGGCACTCAGCATTCCATAGTTCTATGGCCGCTTAATAGCATGCTCAATTTTCGTTGTTCGAGTTTGCCGGCTTACTGATATTTGCTTAGCATAGAGCTTGCCTCATCTCTCTGAACGTCCAGCAGTTTTCTTGACCGGGGATGCTGGCTTGTCATGGACAATAACGAGTCGAACTGATCGAGGGGCGAGTTGGACCTTCGATGCAATGGCGAAACTCGTCTTTAATTCGGCGAGGCAAGAGCATTCCGTAGAAGAGTTTGGAAGGGTCTTAGACCCGAGATCGGGGGCTGATTCTGGACAGTGAGGCTCATCTGGGCATCGCGAAGCGGACTAGATGACGGTGGCGAAAACGCCCCCCTTCAAGCTTGCATGCCTGCCATTAGGCATAGAATGGTCCCCAAATATGAAATCGTGGCTGGAAACCGGCCAGTTTCGAGGGCGAATGTACGTTTCGTGAAAGGGCGTGGGCGCAGGAAATTCGGACAGTCCCGGGCTGTGTGGAAAAGAGTGTCTAGAAAAAGAGCACTGGGAACATGCTTTGTCGGACGTGGGTACTTTTTCGATCGCGTGTCACCTGCGTCCTGATGATTTGGAACAGCTAACACTCTCGTCTACGAACCCGATTGCCATGGGTAAGACTCGAGAAAACCTATCTCAAGATATCTTTTTGTTGCTTGGAAATGCAATGGTTAAATGGGGGAAGATCCAACGTCTTCCGATCAAAGTCGAATGTCTACTCATTTCAAATCACCGAGTAAAACGTCCAAGAGATGGATTACCAATTCCCTGATCATCCTAGCCCTCCTCGTCCCGACCTCTCTATTCATCAACCCAATCCCACTAGCCCACGCTACGACCGACAACTCATGGAACCCCAACGTAAAGTGTCAGGCAGCAGTAGTAACCACAGACCATGGCGTCATCGGAGACCACTTCAATGCCACGACCAAGGGCGCTCTCGAAAGCGGCGGACCGTACGGGGTTTTCGTAACACAGCAATCGCAGATAGGCTCGACTAGTGACCTTCAACCGGACCTCAACCCGCCTTGCACGTACCCGAATGTGAACGGGACGATGGCCCCGACCTTTGTCGAAATTCACGGGATATCTCTTACGGGGGGATCGATCGTTGAGGACGGTTCGTTCGGTGGAAAATGTGGGACACATTACCAGGGTATCAACGGCTTTGGATCCTACCCTGGCGGTCGCACCTACTGCACGGCGTATGGTGTCTTTCAGGACACGTCTGTCTACACAGGTAACTGCGAAGCGCTAGACAATCCCAATCCGAAGATATGCATGAGGCTTGAGATAGATAGGGACTGGGTGGGCGCAGGCTACTGCGGCGCGGGAACGGTCTTCTGTGACAACTCCGCCTTTGATCACCTTACCGCTTCCCAGAAAATAGACGTTCAGGGGTTTGTTGCTTGGCATCCTCCTTCCAGCGCGGGACACGGATACTCCTCATGGGAGCTTCATCCAATGACCGCTTGGAGATTCACTCCTACCACTCTAACACCGGACTTCTCGTGGACTCCAAGCCAGCTCGTTCCGGGACAAGTTGTCATGTTCAGCGGCTCAGCCAGTGGCGGCAGAACGCCCTACACGTTCAAGTGGAACTTTGGCGACGGAACAACCGTGACCGGTAGCCCTGCAGGTCATGCATTCAGCGCTCAAGGGTCTTACTCGGTTAGCATGACTGTTACAGACGCGAACTCGAATTCCGCAACTGTCCCAAAGACAATTGTGATCGCACCAACGCTCTCAACCGGATTCACATATGCCCCGGCGAGCCCTGGAGCAGGAATCTCCGTCACCTTCACCGCGACGGCCAGTGGGGGGTTCTCGCCTTACGGTTTCGCCTGGGCATTCGGTGACGGCGGCACGGCGACGGGAGGCTCACCGACTCATACCTATTCGGCAACCGGGACCTACACGGTTACGTTGACGACGAGTGATTCTGCAAGTCACTCAGCTGTTTTCTCGAACAATGTCACGATCAATCCCCGTGCCACAACAACCGCGGTCAACTGTACGATGCCTGTGGTTGTAGGCCAGGGGTCTAGCTGTACCGCGACGGTCACTGATGCCTCAAGCGGGGCAAGAACGACTCCGACCGGTAACGTCACCTTCGTCTCCGATTCACCGGGAATATTCTCAACATCAAATTGCAATCTTGCAACGGTCTCTTCCGGAGTGGCAGGTTGCAATGTTTCTTACAGGCCCAGCGCTTCCGGGAACCATCTGATTACCGGATCGTATGGCGGGGACTCGGTTCATTCCACTAGTAGCGGCGCATCCACGATAGTTGTCGGGCTGCGTGCTACGACTACAACGCTTAGTTGCGTCGCGACTGGGTTCGGTTTCGACGAAGCCTGCACTGCAACGGTCAGCGACACTTCGCCTGAAACAGTCACAACCCCTGTCGGCACTGTGAGCTTTACGACCAATTCGACCGGCTCATTCACCTCCAACAGTTGTAGTCTTTCCAATACTGCCACATCTGGAGTTGCGAGCTGCCAAGTCACTTACACGCCAGCCGCCGTCGCAACACACACGATTACTGGATCCTACTCTGGTGACGTGATTCATCTAGCGAGTCAAGGGTCGGCGTCAATAGGTTTCGGGAAAGACACGACAGCGACCGCTCTGAGTTGTGCTCCATCGTCTGTTATGATCGGCCAGGCGACGATCTGCACGGTCACAGTTACTGACACAGCGCCTGTTGGTGCCACGGCACCTACAGGAAGCGCGAGTTTCTCAAGCAATGGGGCAGGTTCGTTTGCTGGCTCGCCGTGCGCACTTGTCGGCCAGAATTCAACCTCGTCAAGTTGCCAGGCGACTTACATGCCGACTAGTGGAGCAGGAACTCACAGTCTCTCGGCCACGTACGGTGGGGATGGAACGCACGATGTTAGCACAAGTTCTCAGGCCTTTGCACTGACGGTGATTCTTCGATCCACATCAACATCAGTTAGTTGCAGTCCAAGTAGTGTTGTCGTGAACCAGGCCACAAGCTGCACTGCAACAGTGGTAGATTTCTCCGGCTCAGGGGGAACAACTCCGACAGGAAATGTTCTGTTTGTGCCAGGAGGCTCATGCGTCCTCGCCAGCGGTTCATGCTCAGTCAGCATTACTCCATCAGCGTCCGGTTCACTTTCAGTATCAGCGAGCTATGGCGGCGACTCAAGCCACAGCCCGAGTTCTGGAAGTGCAACCGTCAATGTTGGCAACAGAGCCACTTCGACGAGCGTCTCTTGCTCCCCAAGTCCTGCAACGAACAACACGGTGACAAGCTGTGTTGCTACGGTGTCGGACACTGATGTGGGCGGAAGAATGTCTCCGTCCGGCTCAGTTAGCTTCGCCTCTAACTCAACCGGTGTTTTCGGTTCCTCAAGCTGCTCGCTAACGGGTTCGGGAACCGTCGGTGTCTCGACGTGTGCGGTCAATTACACTCCAGTTATGACCGGATTCCACACAATTACCGCAAATTATGCTGGAGACCCTTCTCATGCCGGTAGCAGTGGTAGCGTTGTAACGGTTATCGGCGCGGCGCCGCAGCCGGCCTATGCTCTTGTAGTCTCGATAGACGGGAAGGTTGGTAGACTATACCAGAATGGCACGTTGACCCAGGTTCCCTCGCCGGTGACCACGCCGTTGCGATCGGTTGCTTGGAAGCCTGACGGCTCTTACGCGCTGATATCCGGAGACTTTGCAGTTCTGATGAGGTACAATGGAACAGGTCTAACGATCGTCTCCACACCAGTTGCGAGCGGGTACAACTTCTGGACGGTCTCTTGGAAGCCTGACGGATCCTACGCGCTGATCGGCGGCTCGGCCGGCACGCTTCTCAAGTATGATGGTGTCAAGGCGACGGTGATACCGAATTCGTTTACGACGATTTACTCGATAAGCTGGAATCCAAGTGGTTCAACTGCTCTATTGGTGGGCAAGGGCGGGTTGGCTATGACATTTGACGGGACAACAATTCACCCATTGACAACTGGGGTAACAGTGGACCTGTTGACCTCAGCGTGGAATCCAAACGGCGCATATGCGTTGATCGGCGGGCTCAGCGGGACCCTGCTCCAATTCAACGGGACGCAGATCTCACCGGTCAACACAAGCGTTGTTCCTGCTGGGAACGCGATCCGTGCAATATCGTTCAACCCGACAGGAACTTTGGCGTTGTTGGCAGGAGATAACGGGATGGTGCTCACCTGGAACGGATCGAGACTGACATTGCTTCCGGTGGTAACGTTCGGCTGGCTTTACGGGATCAGCTGGTCGTCGTCAGGCATCGCGTACGTTGTCGGCGGGGGCTCCGGGGTAGTCCTCACCTACACTAACGGGACGCTGGCGAAATTCACGACCTCGCCTGTTTCCACATCTCAGTTCCGGGGAATAGCCTGGAAACCTCAGTAAAACTCGAACGCCCTGTTACTACCGGTAGGTACTGGATTCCTTTAGGACAATCCCGTGTCACGCGTCGAATCTCGACGATGACCTTCTGGAAGGCACGATGAGATGTTTCAAGTCTCATTCGACATAATCGTAACAGCTGAACGTGTGAGATCGAACAAGCCCGCGACGAAAGATTCTGAAGAAGCACGGAAGATTATTGGATCCGATAGAAGCTGACTTCACGTCGTACAAAGTCTCTATCAAATCGAACCCGCGTCACGATTCAAAATTAGGACCAAATAGTGAACACACAGGGAATACATCACAAGGACTAGACTGCACGCGAAGAATAGTGAGGGAAGTCAGAGACTTGACCGAGCCAGGGAATTGGCTCACACGTTAACGATGGGGAGATCTAACAGCCACAGACTGTTGCGGGGAGACGGGCCGCTTCATCTCAGGCATTATCTCCGTGGGACCATTTCCTCGGGGACAAAAGTTCATACGGGAATCGTGGAAAGCCAAGCGGTCCTCTAGTTGCCGGGTCGAAGTCTTACTCAGTACTATCTTCCGCAGTCTCTGTGGACTGATTCTTACGGCGACTCCTTCGAAGGATCGCGGCGGCTAATAACATAGATAGGAATCCGCCAAGCCCGGCGAGCCTGTATGGGTTGGATAAGAGAAGCATTAGACTGTGTAGCGCATCTTGATTGCGGGAGTTAGAGGGACCGTGCGACGGTGGAAGGCCAGAACTCTTCACCACTAAAAGTCCGGACACTGACAGGGGAGCGGCATCTACCCAATTGCCTGTACTAGACTCATAACGCTGCCAATCAACCCTCATTGTGATAGAGTGATTTCCTGGAGATGCGTCTCCTGGAATATTTGCATTCACGTTAAAGGTCCTGCTTGCACCGCTAGGAATGTTCGCGTAGACCCCTGAAATCGAGAATGTTCCGATGTTGCCTGATACAGTGAGCGCTGTGACTCGGGCATTTGCTTGACCGAGATTAGTAAGATTGGCTTCTACGCGGCTTAGGCCTCCCTGGTAGGCGGTGCCTGTCTTCAAGGATTCAATACCAAGGACCCCACCCTGGGCAAGCACTCTTACCGTTAATCGAGGGCCGTTGACTGTAGCGTTAGACCAAGCGTCTACAGCTTCAACCTTGAAAGTGTACGTTGCGCCCAAACTGAGCCCGTTCATTGGTAGAACGGCCCCAGAGAGGCTTGCGATGAGGACGTTGGACTCGTACACACGGTATCCAGTGACCCCGTCGATGTCTGTTGCCGGGCTCCAAGTCAAGGTAAGGCTATCTCTATCGATGTTGATAGCGACTAGCACACTTGAACTTGGCCACACTGGGGCAGAACTCGGCTCAGGCCCGTAGGGTTTCATCATGGGATAATGGTCCTGGTCCACGTTATTGATCTGGTAGGGCGTGTCTCCTATGCCGTCTGGTCCCGAGCAGTTGTTTTGGTCGGATCCACTACAGTTGTCTGTCCCAGAATAGTCAGACCAGAAGTTGCCCCCGCTAGGAAAACCGTCATCCCACTGAGTGGTTGCGGTGGAGAGGTCGACGTGCACCTGCGGGGATTGAGTGTTTGAGATGAAGTTGTTGTGGAACACTCTGATCTGTTGAGATTGGTTTGTCTCGATTCCGTCCAGGTTGTTTGCGAGAGTGTTTTCGAATATCGTCGTATTATCGGCCTTTTCCATGTATATTCCCAAGACGCTTGAAGCTAGGTGGTTGCGGGTAACGGATGTACCCGTGGCGTTCGCGACAATGAGCGCCCTATAACTAGAAGTCAAAATATTGCCGGCCACGGTGACATCTGCAGATTCTTGCGAGACAAGGATCCCTTGTACCGATGATCCTGTTACCGTGTTATTAGTGCACGCATCATAGTTGCTGTTGCTTTTGAAGATGATGCCTTCTTGGCCTCCAATAACCGTGTTGTTGTCTATGTGATTGAAACTGGAATTTGATACCACGATCCCATTGTAGTCGTAAGAAAGCGTGCTGTTCTCGATTGCTCCATGGACGACGTTGAGAAAAGATATCCCGGTGTTCAATCTTACAACGTAGTCATCTCGTATGACAAAATACACAGTCGTGTTCCTAACATCGATGCCTGTTGTGCCGCTTTCGACCTCCCATCCACGGATCATGTAAGGGTTGATCGCGCTACCGTCGCCCTGCGTTACTCCGTTAGCTGATGTGAACTCCGCATTATTCGCGATAGAAATACTGGGATGCGATCGGTATGGGAAGTTGGATATGCTGAAGTTGTCTTGGTAGGCCCCGGCGAACTCAGTCTGGACATCAATTCTGTCCGATGACACCTTGTAGCTGACAAAACCATGTCCCCTGCCCGCCGTGTTCTGCCCCATGAGAGTTGCAAAATAGGGCGCTTCGGCTGCGTTCTGGCCATTGCTGACCAAGGTGCTGTTCACCGGGTCCCAGCCTCTCCCCCAGTCGCCCTGGATGACTACCACGGTCCCCTTTCCAGGCACGTAGTTGCCCGTTGACCCGTCGTTGACGATGCAACTCGAATCATAGGGAACCCAGCCTTCACCGTTTGTAGAGAAGCTAGAGCACGTGTTGGTGTTTAGTGCCACCTGTTTGCTCCGTTGGTAGGACTCCTCGTGGGCTTGAACGATCAGGTCCACTTTCTTAGCGATTAGCATGTTGAAGAAGTCGATTCCCATGGAGCACGTGTTGACGCCGGCGGTGATGCAGTTCTTGTGCATGACAAGGACAATCCACCGGATTCCCTCAGCCCGGGCGTCGTCTATTGCTTGTGCGGCCCAGTTGTAGTGGATGTCGTTGGGATGGTATTGCCAACATCCGTATTGGTCAGAGCACGGCTGGCCCGTCTGGGAGCTACATAGGGTCCCTGCTTTCTGTGCGGTGCAAACTCCCGTGATATTGTAGATTTTCGGGGATACGAATATGAATCGAGCTAGCGAGTTCGGGTATGGATAGTCAAAATAGTACTCTTTCCCGTAGCAGTTGCCGGCGACGAGCCCGCATGTAATGGGACTGTTCAAGATATGGGGACAAGCCGCCGTGTATTGGTCAAAGTCGTTGGTCTCCTGGAAAATGGTGTCATTATGCCCGCCTGTGTCCCGGTCGCCCGCAATTGGCTCGATATTGTTGAATCCGCTCTTGAACTGTGAACACCAAATATTCCCCCCGAGGGAACTGTTGACGCTCATATCTCCTAGCCCCAAGAAAAAGTCAGCCCCAGACGAGCCCAAGCTCTTCAGGTTGCTAAGGCTGTCCCCTGAAGTCAGAGATCCAAAATCTCCCGAAGCTGCGAAAATGAAACTTCCTGAGGATGGGGCCGTGGCTGCATGTCCCAAGTTCCCCGGGAACTGAGGTTGCAGGCAAACGGCTAGAATTAGGACAATGACGGTCTTCGCCCAAGGAGAATATTTGGATCCCCCACGCTTTCCGCGCGTAAAGTTACTTGTCACTATCCCCCTCGACCTTGAGTTTTTTCTTCGGGCTATTTAACTAGACGGAATGATGCTAGACATAGGCAACAATTCACGACCAAAAAGATACCAAAATGGCGATTCGTGCTTACACCCTATCCCGGAATTCATTCTGTCAAGTTGGGACAATTGATTGCAATACACGTCAAGGCGAATGGAAGCTATTTCTAACCATGACCCCAACTGAATGCAACCGCGCACAAGTCTACTACTATGCAGGCAACCTCCTCTCTGGAACGGTCCGAATGCAACGAAAAAACCGCCGACAATGACGAAGAGTTCCGCCGTGGTTACTCTTTAGGGAAGTCCTTATCGGGGTTTGCTCTGGAAATTGTTCCTTCTTTGTTGTCGATGATCATTCTCGGGGTCTTAAGAATCTGTTCGTAGTCCAAGGCATTTCTGTCCAGGTCGGAAGCGACTCGGTGCCAGTGGTCCGGGACTGTAGCGTAAACAGGATCGAAAATGGCCCACTTGTCCGCGTAAGAGAAGAATTTCGACCCGATTTTCGATAGCAAAATGTAGGCTTCACCAATCGATTGTTCATCAAGAGCTTTCAGGTGTTCCTTGTGATAGAGCATCAAACGTTCCCTGTGGCCCTTCATCGTCTTCGTACGCGCCAACCTCCAACGCGGGAACTCTGCGAGAACTTCAGCGTCTGATATCTTGCATAGAGGACAATTTGCTTCTCTATCGTCTCGTCTGAAGATCGACCGGTTTCGCTGATCCTCATCTATCCCGGACATGCGGATCTCTACCATACAACCCGTGCCTCCACCCTGTTCTTTAGAGCACATTGCCTTTCCGGCGAAGGAGTAATATCACCGAGAGGATTGCCACCGCAGAAGTTCCCAGTATTCCCCCGAAAATTACCGCAAGTCCCGTGCCTTGAGGGAGGCCGAGGACACGTGGAGGAGCTATCGATAGACGAAGCGTTGAATTGGCGGTTTCTTGCCCCTGGTCAGTGACAGTCACTGTTACATCGTAAGTTCCGCTCGAGGTGGGAATGCATGAGAAGGAACTGGAGTCAATAGAAGAGCAACCGGTTGGTAGGCTGGTGTATGCGTAGGTCAGGGATCTGTTTCCTCCACTTGCTGAAACCAAAAAGGTGATTCTTTGTCCTAGGTCGGGACTGGCAGGCGTTGCTTTGAAGGACGAGATGGAAGGATCGATGTAGACCGCATACGTGATTGGTCTGCTATTGACAATAGTGCCAAAGTTATCGGTCACGGTGCAGACGGCGTTCATCGTTCCGGGATCGTTGTAGGTGTGACTCAGACTGGCTCCCGTCCCTGAGTTTCCGTCGCCGAAGGTCCAGGAATATGTGTAAGGCGGAGCCCCTCCTGCACCTGTACAGACAAAATTGGCCGGCTCACCCACGTCAGCGGTAGCAGGACTAGCCTGGGCGGACGCGGCTAAAGGGCCGGGAGTGCTTATCGTCACTGTATTGGAAAGCGAGCTTGAGAACGAACTTGCAGGGCAACCATTCCCGATGCACTGGTCGGTGGTGTTGAGATAGAAGGAATAGCTGGTTGAGGGAGAAAGAGCACCAACCGTGTAAGAAAGGGAGTTTACGTCAGTGTAACTCATCCGAGTGAAGTTCGTCTCCCCATTGATCGATTCCATGAGTTGGTACGATGAAAAGTAGAGAAGCCCGCCGTACTGCGCTTTGTTGTCCCACTGGAGCTGAGCAGTTGTGGAGGTGGTTTGCAAGTAGGAGAGAGAAGCCGCAGGGGGTTGGGTTAAGGTCAAATTGTTTGAGTACTGAAATCCGCCTGTGTTCTGATATCGGACCTGCCACGTCTGATTCGCGTTTGCGTCCTGTCCCGCGGAGAAAAAGGTCGTATTAGTTCTGGATACAAGATTGGCGATTGTTTCCCATCCTAGAAGAGTGGAGTATTTTTGGAGAACGTATTCGAAGAAGGAAGCGTCGCTGCTTTCGGTCCAACTTAGGCTTATGGTGGTCGGTCCGATACCGGCGTAGCCAAGTGTCATAGGCGAGACAAAATGGACAGTTCTGGGAATCCTCTGTTCTGGAATATTCCCGGCCGACGTCAGCAATGGTGCACGAATGCTAAATGCGAGCAGAGCCAACGCGATGACAACGGGAAGCCGGGACTTAAGCCTCAAGGATCGACTATTAGTCCAATGGTTGCTGGCATAAACGTTGCTTATGCAGTTGGGCTGCATCTTATTTCCAAAGGTTGAGAAATATATAGTAGTCACTTTCGTTGCCTCCTGCCCTTTGAGGATGCTTAGGACGATGTGCGGAAGAATTCCTCCATGTTGTTCGCGCTTCCATCTGCGGATACAATGAATGGGAGGAACCCCCAGTTGTCCTCAACAGTTCTGAGAGCTGAAAAGTGGGTATAGCTTTGGGTTGACTTGAACCCCATCTTAGTGGGGGGCGCGGGATTTGTTGAGTTCGATGCCCATACGGTATAGAGTTGAGGCCCTGCGGAAGGGCACGGTGTTTGATTTTTTCCTGAGCATCCGGCCTCGTCGAATGTGATGAATAGGGCAGCTCGTCTAGTCTGGAACAGAGGGCTGTTGAGTATGTTCGGCACAAGCTGTTGCAGCCAAGCATTCGCCACTGAGACGTCGTTGCAGTTGTGAATGTCGTCTATTGAGTTGGGCGCCAGGAACATGTAGTTCGGTGCATTCGCTGGGGTGAGGTCTGCCAAGAACAGATCGTCGTTTTGTACGCTCGTCGGCCAGCAATTGGCCTGAGAAACGATTTGTGAGTTGGCGTTCACGATCCGATTGCATCGGCTCGTGTTATTGATTATATCTTGGTAGTAAACGAACGGATTGTGGTTCGGGAAGTAGTTGGTTGCGAATTGGTTGTAACATCCGGAAGAAACGGGGTAGTCCTCCATGTATGCCTTCCAGGACAAGTTCTTTCCTTCAAGCCGATCTGCTATGTTTGGAATATCAGGTGGTGTGCAGCCTGGAGTAGTGGGGCCATCGTTACAAGCGGAGGGGAGACTTCCGTAGCCTGAGGTCATCGCGGTATAGTCGCTGATGCTTCCATCGGTTACACCCAAGTTGGTGTAATTCAGCGCGAGACCGTTCTGATTGGCCAGGGAGTCGAAATAAGTGCAGTTGCCTGTGCATGTGGTACTCATGCTGTTCCAGCTATTCGGCGCAACCGACACGCCATAAGTGTAGTTAATGCTGTGATTCTCCAACATGATCACTACTACATAATCGAACCATCGTCCAAATCCACCATAGCTGGTCGTAACTACTCCTGAATTGTTTACGCTCAGGCTCGAACTCGCAAGAGTTGTAGAAACTAGGACCATCGTCACAAGGAACATACATGACATTGACGGGCGCATTCTTTCTACATCCCGTCTGGACAAATAATTAATGCAAAGAGATCTGAGGATGCATCCTCGGTAAGTGGGTAGCGTCTCGAGTCTTGGAGAGGGGTTCTACTTATCAAAGCTGTATGCTCAGGACCGGGACTCGATTCACCTGCGGCCAATGGCAACCCCGACCCAGAAAAAGAACGGGTTTCGCCCGATTCTCACGGGCTCGTCAGGAGGCTAGGATACTGTTATGCCGAAGTTCAGCGGACCCGTCGTTGCTCCCGTACTTGCCGTAAGAGTAAACGAAATCAACAGAAATCCAGCGGGGTTAACCGATCCTCCTTGCGAGGAGAAAGTCACTCCGCCAGGAAGTGATCCCGTCTGAGCAATCGTAAGGGTATGAGCGCTCGTTCCGGTGTTTTCGATGCAAGCGTACTTTGTTTGAGACAGTCCGACCTGGACCGACCAGGTAGAAATTGAAAGACCTGTATCTAAGTAAGTCCCAGTTGTCGCGGAACAAGCCGTGCCCTGCGGCACGTCGACGATTGCGAAAAGGTTCGTTGTTACATTCACAACGCTACCGCTGTTGCTGATTGAGAGGTTGACTGCGCCGTACGCGACATAGGCTACCATTACTACGGCAATAAGCAGAATCGTTCCCTTCACAATCTTGTAGGCCTTCGGTTCGAAAATTATCTTCACTTATTCTTACACCTCCATTTTTCCTTTGAGCAGATAGGGTTAGACTGGGTATAAGGGGTATTGGGCTTTTCCCTCCCAAAGCACTCTCTCTATTGCCAATGATATCACAAGATTCACTCTTGAAACAAATCCAACTTCCACCCTGGAAGGGAATAATCCTGGCCCGAAACCTCAGCCCTGATTCATGAGAGGAATGGTTTCTTTTTCCGTTCGCTCTTGCCGATTGTTGAATTACCGAGCATAGGGTGGGGGGTATCTGCCCGCTCGGTTCATTTCCAGGTATTGCACTCGTGGAATCCACACTCATCTCCGCTCGTCTAATTCCCAAACCTAACTTTCAATGTCGCGCCGAATGAGAGAGAACCATAGACGATTACCTAGGTAGGATGCCGGTTCCTGCGATACGGGCGTAGGGGAGACTCAGTCGCGCCTTCTTCTTGTAGAGAGAAAAATCGTGAGAGTGCCCACCGTTACAACGAGAACTATTGCCCTCGTGATCATAAGATTGTTATACCGTCCGAAAGATTCCACCGTCTCCGACTTTGAAACTGTCTTTGAAAGAACCGTCAAAATTGGTTTGAGCCGTAATCCCGCTTGCTGAAACCGTGTACGTCACGAAACCGTACTCGGCGCCGTTCATGTTTGGGGCCGTGAACCTAGCGAAGTATTGGGCATCGGTCTTGAGTTGCAGTTTCCAGTATCTTTACCACCTCTATTTCCAGCAGAAGGAGAAGCGACCTGACTATTTGTCCGGTCCATATATAAGAGCCTAGAAGCTAACACTTTGTGGCGCCAGGAAAACAGAGATATCGAAAGGTTGCTTTTGCTTTCCTAACGTCATTTCTTAGACTAGATGTCGATAAGATTTGTTAAGAGTTGTCAGCATTAGCCTTATTTCTAACATAGGGACCTGAGCATGTAGAGTTCCGATTCGTTGAAGGGTTAGCCTGATGCGTGCTCTCCTAGTCGTTCTTTACTGTACGCTCGCTTTGGCGATCTTCCCCTTCCCGCAGGTTGCACAAGTGTCCGGTAACAGCTCCCAACTGCCCTTCGACTCTTCCAAACCCTACGCGTTGGTCGTTGGTGACGGCGGCCGCCTCTTCGTCTTCGATGGACATCAGCTCTTCCCGTTCCCCACCCACACATCGTTTGACCTCACTCAGGTACGATGGAGACGCGATGGGGCCTATGCACTAGCGGTCGGTGACAACAGCACCCTGCTGAAGATCAGCTTATCCAACGGTGCCGTTTCGGTGGAAACCATCCCCATTCCATTGCACAACGCCACACTTGAGAGTATCACGTGGAAGCCTGACGATTCTTCGGCATTAATCGCAGGCCCCGGGGGGAACTTCCTTGTTTTTGATGGACAGAAA
>Ga0066703_10000101_pt1 | contig 18364 bp, 9 predicted proteins | sample GraSoiAngelo_152_FD_66505 | JGI IMG/M metagenome (GOLD analysis project Ga0066703, IMG submission 66505) | Grasslands soil microbial communities from the Angelo Coastal Reserve, California, USA - 14_1009_12_30cm | ecosystem: Environmental > Terrestrial > Soil > Grasslands | place: USA...
GCCCCGAAGGTGTCATGATTCTGAGCAAATGGCCCATTGTGAGCAGCTCGCAATACTTCATGAAGTATCAAATGCCGATAGCCCAAGCGACTCTTAGCGTGGGCGGGAAACGCGTAAACTTTTTCTCCACCCATTTCCAGTGGCCGGCTAGTGCCAGTTCGGAACGTCAAGCCGAGGCCAACCAGTTGGTTTCCTTCGCCAACAAGTTCGCCGAGCCCCGTATCATCGCCGGTGATCTTAATGCGCAAGATGGCACGCCCGAGATCAATATCGTCGAGCAGAAGTTTCTGAGCGGATGGAATACAGCATTAAGCCACAACACAGCGGTCGCCTATTCTGATAATCCGCCTGACCCGTACACCAGGACTCGCAAAAGCAGGATTGACCACGTTTTTTATTCCAAGGGAGCCACGAACCTGTCGGTCACCGCGGCAAAGGTGCCAGATACACGGAACCTCGCGATTCGGCCAGTCATAAAGATAGGAACCAGCGACGATAAAGGAGTGAGACCCTCAGACCATAACTTTATGACAGTAGATTTTACGGTCTACTAGGAACCGTGCCACTTCAGATACAGGGGCAACATTCGTTGCCCCTGGAAAGAAACTCAACCCTTGCACAGCCACGTTTCAACCAGCATCCGCTCGATCCTACCGAAAATCTGGTCTGCTGCACCTGATGTCGTGTTAGTGTCAAGAAATCGGTAGCACACCCATTTCTTCTCGCCGTCCCTCTAGGCCAATGCGTATTCTCGTCGAGCCTGGCAGCTACACGTGCCTGAACATGGGCGACGTCGCCATGTTGCAAGTCGCTGTCTCCCGCCTCACCGCGCTCTGGCCAGACGCTCGCATCGGTATCGTGACACAGGATGCGGAGCGCCTCCGCTCTTATTGCCCGACGGCTATCCCTGTACCCGAAGCTGGAAAACGAGCTTGGTTTCAGGGCCATATCTCGGGACGTTTACAACATAAGCTGCCTTCGCCTTTGTCGGGCATTGTCGAAGCCGCCGAGCTGGCTTGTCGCTGGCGAATGCCAACCCTCGTCGGTTCTCTCCTCGCATTCAAGATGAAGCTCAGGCGCCAGGAATTCGGCGGCATGAAAGCGTTTCTCGAAGAAATTCTGAGCGCGGATCTGGTTATTTCGGCCGGCACAGGCATGATCACGGATCATTTCCATGATAGAGCTATCGAGCTACTCGATACCTTGGATATGGCTAATCGCCTGGGAATTCCCACCGCTATGTTCAGCCAAGGTCTTGGTCCAGTTAGCGAACCAAGACTGCTGGCCAAAATGAAGTCAGTTTTGCCGACGATCCGGTTGATTGCTGTTCGGGAGAATCTCATAACGCCACAGCTGTTGGAATCGGTAGGAGTTCCGTCCAATCGGATTCTTAGGACCGGGGACGACGCCTTGGAGCTGGCATTCAACCATCGAGTTCACAACCTCGGCAACGCTATCGGTGTGAACCTCCGAATTGCGGAATATTCGCAAATTGACCAAGCCATGCTCGAATCAGTGCGTGCCGCGTTACAGAACTCAGCCAGAAAGTATGGCTCGCCTTTTGTTGCGATTCCGATCCTCTGTCGAGAAGATTCCGACCTTAAGGCCATTCGACAATTGCTTTCGGGCTGTGACCATTATCTCGACGATGACCTTCGGCCGGACACGCCGTCAAAAGTCATCGCACAAATCTCCCGCTGCCGGCTGGTTGTGACGGGCAGTTATCATGGGGCAGTATTGGCAGTGGGACAAGGAATACCAGCTGTGGCCCTGGCGCGATCGCAATATTACCTCAATAAATTCCTGGGCCTCAGAGACCAATTCGGCGACGGCTGCCAAGTCATTGCACCAGATGATAACCGGTTCGAAGAAAAATTGACTGCTGCACTCGAGCGCGCTTGGAGCACGGCTCAAGATTTGAAGCGATCCCTACTCAGGTCGGCGGAGAAACAGATTCGGTCCGGTACAAACGCCTATCGGCAAGTCGCTGAACTGATGGAAAGGATACAGTGAAAGAGCAATTTCCTCGCCTTGGAGCTAAGCAGCTGGCGTGCCGCGCACCAACCATTTTACCCGATTTTGGCTCACTCATAACGCGAAGAAGGCTATATCTCTCGGCGTGCAACGGTGAATCTAGTTGTAAGCGTACCCTCCCGCCAGCGTAACGCTCTGGTTGTCTGGATTGGTGACCACCACGTCAAAGCTTCCGGTGGACTGTCCCGTCGGCGTGGTTGCATAAATGTAACTACCAGTCCAGGTCTGCACTGTTGCTGGACGTCCACCAATCGTGACAGTCGCTCCGTACTGAAAGTTTGCACCATTGATGCTGATGCTCGTTCCCCCGCTCACCGTCCCCGTATTGGGAGACACACTGGTAATGGTGGGCGGTGGTGGAGTCGTGTAAGTGTATCCGGCGGTGAGAGTACTGCTCGGACATGGAGAAGGATAACATCCCCTGGTCACTACTACATCAGCCGCGCCAAGTGGGTTAGGTGGAGTATTTGCAGTAATCGTGGAGCTATTTACCACGATAGCAGTGGTCGCATTCTTCCCTCCTACACTCACGACATCGCCTGGAACAAATCCGCTCCCTGCGATAGTGATGGCTGTGCCACCGGCCGAGGATCCGCTCGAGGGCGACACCGAGCCTACGCTCGGAGGTCCCACCGGCGCAGCGTAGTTAAAAGCGCCTGTGGCGGTCTGGTTGTCCGGATTTTTCACCACCACGGCCACCGGTCCAGATCCGCCCGGCGTCGTAACTTTGATCACAAAACGGCTAGTGCTGTTGACTACGGCAGGAACGCCACCGAAGGTAACCGTTAGACCCGACACAAAATTTCTGCCAGTAATCGTAACCGTATCTCCGCCACTCGGAGATCCTGTATTAGGCGACACAACATTGATCTTCGGCGCGGTAGAAACCGGGGCTAGGGATGTATAAGTGAAACTGCCGGGAAGAGTGCCATTGTCACCCGCTTTGTTAGTTACGGTGACATTTAGCGTTGCAGCCGCGTGCGAAGGCGTAGTGGCCGTGATAGTTGTGCTATTTACAACCACAGTCTTGGTGGCGGTAGATTGGCCAAAACTAGCTGTTGCGCCAGTTGCGAAATTGGTGCCAGTGATAGTCAGAATTGTCCCGCCGCTGACAGGACCAGTATTAGGACTAACTGCAGTGACCGTTGCGCCGGGGCCGGGAGTGGTCGGCGTTGTAGTCGTAAACGACCAGATCGGGCCGCCGGCAATGATGTTCGCCATGGTCTTCCCAACGATCCGCCAGTAATACGTCGTGCCCGGAGACAGATTGGAAACTTTGTAGGTTTCGAGTGTGGGTGGGGCAGGGTCTCCGGTGATCACATCGGAAGCCAAAAGCGGCGGATTCGAGGTAGTGCCAAAGTAAACGTCATATCTTTGCCCCCAAGGGCCGCCGTCCCACGTGAGCGTAAGGCTTAGGGGCTGCGTAGTGGCAGCATTCAGAGGCTTTTTATATACCGGAGTGGTAGGTCCGAGAGGCACAAAAGGATTGTATTCCGGGGGGTTCGTGAACGTCGAGTTCCATCGCCGCTCAAACGAATTCACAAACCACTGAAAAAACCATGGTTTCGTCTTGGTGAAATAGTTATGCTCCTGCTGACTATTGGCGGATTGAAAACTCCAGTTCGATGACCCGAAAACTGCCATCTTCTGCAGCGGTGTCCCAGGCTGCCCGTAAAACAGTAAGGCCTTCTCGTGGTTTATTCCCTGATGGTTGTCAGTTTTGATCGGAATGCCGGCCATGTACAGACGGTCCACATTGTACGAGTCCCATACTCGAGCGGGATTTCGATATTCCGCGGTATCAACAGTCATCCGCACGGCAACTCCCCGCTTGAAGGCGTTTATCACGGCGTCGGCCTCTGGCGCATTCGTAATACGAAACATGTCGATATCGAGCTTCACCTTCTCTGCATTGATGGCGTTAATCGCGCGCTGCCCGTAATTGTGCGCCGCGATTGTGGAAGGAGGAAAATTCAACTCCGGATTTAAGGTAATCGCGGGCCCCCAAGACCGAGTCGGTGGGGGCACCATAGGGTTGGGGTTGTAGTCGCGGTAGCTCACTGTGTCGATCCACCAGTCGTCATATTTGCTTTTGAAACTGTTGACCACAGCAGGATCATCTGAAAAGTAAATCGCTTCGTCGGTATAGTTCAAATAAGGAGTGTAGGGCTTGAATTCCGAAACCGTGAAATTTGCTCCACTAAATTCAACTGTACCTTGACTAGCGAACATCATCATCTTCCAGTGCAAAATCCCGGTTGCGAATCTTTCTCGCATGGGTATACCAGCGTTGACCAACTGCTGGAGGATCTGCGTATTTTGGGGATGAGCGTCCTCGGCTCGCGTGTCCATCAGGACTCTGACCTGCACTCCTCGATTTTTCGCGGCAATCAGGGTGTTAGCAAACGTTGGATCGTCCGAGAACCAGAAAGCGGTATCGATTGCCACCGTCTCGTTGTTTATGAGCGCGAGGAGAGGCGCACGGCAATCTTCAAAAGACGTGTCACATAACCGCTCCGCCGCGCGGGAACTCGACGCAAGAAATAGAAACACTACAGGCAGAAGAAATATGGTGCTGAATACTTTTTGTCTCATAAGGCCTCGGGTATTAGTTGGTAGCGCAGCGAGCAGGTTTCAAAGGGGAGACATCGGGCGCAAACTGTTAACAGGATACACTCGAATGCCTCCCACGCGATACTTTTTCTTGTATTCAGACGTGGACCCGCCACCGGCGGTTGCTCAGAGTTCCTGTTAACTTCTTGTGACAAACATCGTTTCCTAAACATTCGTCCTTCACAGTTTGAACCGTCGTGTCGAATCGAAACTCCAAAACGTCGCAAAATCATAGATTTAGCAATCTGGACTAAGTTCAAGTACTTTATACAATTCGCGAACTGCACGGTCGGTTGCTGTACCTGGCTTATAAAACAGCTCGTCGGCAACGGCCTTGCGTTGCACCGACAAGCGCACTGGGTCAGCCAAGTCACGCTCCACTGCCTCAACGGCCTGTGTAACGTTTCGAACACTAGTAGATGCTTCGACCAGCAGCGCCACATATTCGGGATGGATGCTGGTCCGCGCAATCAATTCGGGCATCTCGAGCCTTATTAGGGGGCGATCCAGCAGCAAGTATTCAAAGCCCGCTGAACTGTGGTCACTAATCATGACATCGGCGGCTGCCAAATAGGGCGCAATAGTTCCGCGTCTCGCTAAATGTCCGCGCCCTGCACGGAGAATCGGGGTAAGCCTGCCCGGCCAATCTACTCCGCCCGAATTCCGGGGATCGAGATCAAGAGAGTTGTCGTGCAGCTTGACGATCAAGTTGAACTCACTCCGCACTAGTTCCGCCACTAACTCCTCCCCCATGACGTTCAGAGATGAGTAAGGAGTCCACGTCGGGGCATAAAGCAGAGTGGGACGCGCGGGATCTAACCCCAACGAGGCTATGATCTTGTCGCGGTCGAGTGAACCATCTACCAGACAATCTGCTTTCGGCATACCCACGAGTCGAGAGGCTGGACTGTTGTGGTCGATAGCGCCGCTGCTAATAAAATTATCCAAACGTCGCTGATTGATGAAAAACAGGCGATCCCACTCTCGAACCGAACGCTCCGGCCGATCGTAGATGTTGCCGTACTTTCCCGCCACGCCGTGGAACATCTGGATTCGTCGTGTGCCTCGCGGCAGGGTGGCCCAAACGAAATCGGCGGCAACATAAGCATCAAATTTCATAAGGGCCGCGCGGAACGGGCTGATGCGCTGGATTCCATCTTTTGCCTCTGCGAAAACGATGTTCGGATCACCGGCTTCGGCCGGCGAAGAGCAGTAGAACCTTACTCGCTCGTCCTTTCGCATGCGCTGATGCAAAGGAGCCATCATGGCGTACTCCATTGGCAGCCTGGCGTTGAACAGTACACATCGGACATCGGGGTTCCAGCTCCGTCGCCAGTAAGTATCAATCTGGCGCGCCCGGCCGATAATCTGATTCCGTCTCATCGCTCCCGGAAGAACCTCGTCCCTTCTGGTTTAGCCCAGGTATTGCCTGGAATGCCTTTGGAGGAAGAATCGGGAGCTGCGGCAGAATGACTTCGAAGGCACGTTCGTAGTCAGCCGCGAAATCAATCTCAATCCATGGATAGCCCCGCGTTCCGATTGCATGCAAGGGACGTAGTTTCGCGAAGTGTTGAAATGCCCTGGGCGCCCAACTTCGCAATCCACCATCTTTGATAAGGGTACCCAGTTGTTCGGTCAGTATTCGTGCCCCTGAGACCCCGAATTTCACGATGCCCACATTCTCGCCATCGGCCTGGTTCGGATCCATTTCCTTGGAAATCTCTATCACCTGGCCGCGGCTTATCTTGACCTTCATTTCTTCATCGCCATAAGAATTATCCTCGCGATAACCAACCAGAAGCGCGTCCTCATATCTTGCGGTGAGAAGATCCAACAAAAGCTGCGGATGGAAAAATACATCTGTATTCATCACCACGAAGCCATCCAGAAAAAAATGTCTCGCCAGCCATAGCGAGTAGAGGCTGTTTGTCTCCTGATAAATTGGATTCTCAATATATTGAACGCCGGCACCGCAAACTTGCCGAACCTGCTGGGACTGAAATCCCACGACGACCACGATGTCCTCAATGTCGCTTTGCCTTAAATAAAAGATCTGACGCTCGATAATTGTCAGCTCCCCTAGCTTCAATAAACACTTGGCTCGTTCGCCAGCACCTTGTTCCAACCGAGTACCTTTGCCGGCCGCCAGTAGGATTGCTCTCATTGTCGCCTCTGCGCTCAAGTGCGTAACTCCGAAACATCGGAAGGCTCGCTTTGTGGTCCTGTCAAATGGCGATCCTTCCAACGCTGCCGGAACATTCCGAGAAAGAACCACACCCAGAGCTCGTGGTCAAAACTTTCTCCACTTTTACCCGCTAATTTCGCCCCGAGAATTCCGCCGGCCGAGCGAAGAAGTTTCCTGTACATATATCGAGGAACACCGAGAATGTGGGGAACTTTCGAAAAATCCAGGCCGGTTTCCTCAGGTGCAAGCATGTCTATCTTACGTTGCTGGTACAGCATTGCGCGGCTTACCCCATGCCAATAGAACCAACGGCGAAAATAGCGTTTGTTCAGTCGATCCTGTGGAATAACGTGATGCACAACCATCCCGGGCACATACATACCTCTAAGCCCAGCCTCGCGCGCCCGCATACCCCACTCGCGGACTTCCTGGCCGAGAAGGGTGCCAGCTTTTCGGCCGATCTTGGAATCCCAAAGGCCCGCCCGCTCGAAGGCATGCTTCCGAAACGCCAGATTCACTCCGAGTGGCGGATAGCGGTTGCCGAATTCCACTGGTTTTGGCCCGTAATCCAGTAGTGCGATCACCGACCAATGCCGCCCCCCATAATTTGATATCCAGGCCGGTCTTGGGCCAAGCCAAATTGGAAGGACTTTCCCCCCGACGAAATCGCACTTTTCTTGCTCCAACCCCTGCTCAGCCTGATCAAGCCAGTCGGACTCAACCCGAACATCATCATCAGTCGTAGCAATTATCTTGCCATTGGCAGCTCGAATGCCGGTGTTAAGCGCAGAGCTACGGCCGACATTTGATTCGAACAAATAGCGTAGCGTAGCGGGAAAAGTATCTACCGCTTGCTGCACAAGTTGGCGAGTGTCGTCGGACGAATTGTTGTCCACAACGATCACTTCCCAAGGAGCAGACGCCTTGAGCTTGGCCAGGCTGGCCAGCGTTTGCCGTAGTTCCGAGGCACGGTTATACGTCGGGATCACGATGGAGAATTTCACGGATGCAGCGCTTTCCATAACCATTTGGTGTTCAAGCTGGTACTAGTGTATTGACCAATAAGAAGTAATACCAGCGTATCGTAGAGCACGTTGCCGTCCACGAAAGTGCGCGAAGAGCAAGGTTTATTTAAGGCTTTTGTGATATGGTAACGGGGTGCTTAGTTAAGTTGGATTAAAGACAACGCGGCTAATTTTAAGTGTTCCGTTGATGCATCCAACCGACGTTCAGCTGCCGGGCCACACTACAGGAAATGGGCCTTTCGGAGATTAGAGTGTCCAAGATAGCCCTCGAACCCCTTGTAAGCGTGGTTATCCCTGTTTATCAGTCTCCCTCATTCATTGTCCATGCCCTCAATTCTGTCTTGGCGCAAACTTTTTCACACTACGAGATAATAGTTGTGAATGACGGTTCCCCTGATACTGAGATTTTAGAGCGACTTCTTAAGCCGTATACTGCAACAGTTCGTTACATAATGCAGGAAAATCGAGGTCCTGGCGCGGCCCGCAATGCGGCGATTCTGGAAGCTCGCGGAGAGTACGTCGCTTTCCTGGACAGCGATGACTTTTGGCTGCCGCACCATCTACAAAATCAGGTGAACCTACTCCAAGCCGACCGATCCTTATCGCTGGTTCACTCAAATAATCTATGGGTCGAAGGTGACGTCCCCATTAGGAAAGCATTCCGGGCGAATGGAAACAGCAAGCATCCAGTGACCTTCGAGGCATTACTTGCCGAGGAATGTCAAATTGTTACTTCGAGTGTTGTGGCACGCCGACAAGCGATTCTGGATACCGGGCTGTTTGATGTCACATTTAGGCGCTGCGAAGACTTCGACCTTTGGCTGAGAATGTCTTATCGTGGCTTACGGATGGACTACGATCCTGGAGTGCAGGTCTATTATCGCCGGAACAGTAGCGGACTGTCAGCAGATCCAGAAGCTATGATGCATGCCCAGATCGCAGTATACGAGAAAGTTGCTTCGCAACCTATTTCCTTGGCGCACAGAGAGATAATCGCCAGACGAATTGCAGCGTGTCAGGCTAGACTGGACGTCGAGATTGCGAAAAAATCTCTGTTGGCACGGGAGTATGATGGGGCATTGCAAGCGGCGCGACGCGCGGTGACCGCGGTGAATAGCTGGAAATTACAAGTTGCCATTTTGGGGGTGAAGTATTTTCCTCACCTCTTCGGCGGAACGTATCGAGCTTACCATCGTCTCGTTAGATACCGACGGCGCGCCACATAGTCGGTTGCTGGTCAGACGAGGCCTTCAAGGTGGCAAATTTGCTTCTGAATCGAGGGAACCGCAAATCAGCGAAAATCCACGGTTTTGAAAAAACACTTGCGAAAAGGGGTAGGACTTGAAATATCCTCCCTATCTTTTTTCGAAAACTTTGTCGCGCGATTCTGATCTCTTTCTGACGGCTGACTCCGTATCTATCTCTGCGAAACAACTAGCGTCGATTTTAAATCTCCGCTATCCACTCCGACGGCTTTGAATTCCGAGTTGTTAACTATGTAGAACACGCGGTTGGTCATAGTTGGCGACGTGAGACTTATCGTGCCGCGGCCATTGGGCGCAACCGTGTACGAACCGGCAACCGCTTCTGCTGCGATATTACCTAAAGGCGTGCTCTCATCCTGGATACCGACCAACCCGTTCACGCCATTCATCGTCCAAACCCCGGTGGTATTGTTCGCCGTGGCGATCGTGCCTGTGACAAAAACCCCTTGAATTGTAGATGGGCCCAAGTTGGCGCCGACCTGCGGCTCAAGGAAGCCCGTGAGCCCAGCAGGGCTGCTTATATCGAGCAGGAAAGCCTTGTTCTGGGTCACTGCGTACATCGCAAAGGACGCAGCCGGCACGCTTCCGGACAACGAAATGGTGCCGCGGCCATTACTCCCCATGGTGTAAGTTCCGGAGAGCGCCTGATGGGAAATGATCACTCCCGCATTATTCTCGTCGCACATACTGCCGCTGGCTAGAACACCAGCGCCGTCGGTATTGAGTATCCCAACAGCCGACACATTCGACAGCGTGGAATGTTCGACGCTGGAAAGACTGAGAACCGCATTGCCCTTGAAAGTGGCAGTACTGAAGGATATTCCCGTGTCCTGACTTACAACGAGCCCTCCTAGGCGATCACTGCCAGCGGCCGCGTCGGTAGAGACGAAGTAGAGTTTATCCTTGTCGACGATGTAGAAGCTGAAGTTGAAGGTTCCTGCTCCAGGAGCTACAAATTGCATAGTGCCACGGCCGCTGGGGGCTACAGTGAAGGCGCCGCTAATGGCTGAACTACCGGAAGCTGCCCCGTTATCGTTGAGATCAGCAGTCCCACCGGTCAGGGTACCTGCATTACTCTGGAACAAGCCGGCAAAGCCGATCCGATTACCGGCCGAGTCGCTGCCAAACAGGAGCATTACATACGGCCCAGAGATCTGTGCCACCGAGAATGGTGTAGTCGCTTTATTGATGATCCCGGCGCCGCGGGTTCCGCTGTTATCGAACTCGATAAACTCGATCTCGCCGTTGGCTGCTATGGCAAGTTTATAAGTTGCGGTTCCCGAAACCGTGGTCAGGGTCATGGTGCCGCGGTTGTCCGAGCCCACCGAGTAGCTTCCAGTAAAAGACAGAGTCTGCACTCCAGAAGTGCGGTTTACGTCTTGAATGCCATTGGTAATATTTCCGCTGCCATCAGCTTGGAAATTTCCCGCCGAGTAGACAGCTCCGGAGCCATCAAATCCACTGAAGCGAAAAGCATACGTGCCTTTCAGGCGGCTGTCGAAAGATGCAACCAGCGCTACGTTGGCCGAACCCATTCCCACTGGGTCGACGCTGGACGTCGCTATCACTTTTACGGCGGCAGGGCCGGGCAAGCTGCTGGGTGCGGTGTACAGCCCGTTGTTATCCACCGTTCCGCAAGCAGAGCCACTGCAACCTGTTCCTGTCACGCTCCAGATAACGCTGGTCTGAGGACTCACTTGCGGAGTGAACTGCTGGGTACCAGTCAAAGCGACTGTCGTCGCAGTGGGCAACACAGTGACGGAAATGTGGACAATCTTCACTGTTACCGATCCAGACTTGCTGGGATCGGCTACCGAGATTGCTTTCACGGTTACTGTAGCGGGGTTCGGTGGCGCAGCGGGTGCAGCATAGAGGCCATTGGCGTCGACGGCGCCGCATGAGGCACCGCTGCATCCAGATCCCGAGACACTCCAAGTAACGCTTTGATTCGACGCGCCACTCACATTGGCAGTGAATTGCTGCGTAAAGGTTACTCCAACGAGTACAGGATTGCTGTTCGGCGTGAGTGATACGGAAACCGGACCGCCTCCGCCACCGGTCCCCCCATTAGCGCAACTGACCAGTAAGCTCAGGCCAAACAGTATGAGCAACAATTCTAGTTTTTTCATTCACTTACTCCATGCTTCGACGCATCTCGAAGAGTCAACTCTTCGCCCAACGAAATCTTCGCACATCGTTACGCCGCACGGTGTGCCGCATTACTGGCGGGGATAGTAATAGTTACTATCCTTAGTGCGAATAACAAACCTTACGTGAGGAGATGCAGTCCCAGGTCCAAACTCATGCGAGCAGCAACCGGGCGACAATCAATCGATTTCGGAAGGAGTTAGCCGGTAACGTTACTGGCTGCGGGAGACTTATCGGCACTGATCCTGTATGCAAGGAATTGCCTACGCCAAGTGGAAAAGAAGGGTCGTTTTCGGACAAGGGCGAGTCACCCTCGGCTTGTGTGGCCTGCACTACAAATGTGAGGACGCAGACAAGTCCCTGGCTTGGCCCCGGGCTACAGTTTTCGAGTGGTTGCTGGCTCAGAAGCGGAGATTTCCGACCTCATCGATGAATGAATGGGTAATTGTGCCTCGAGAATCCAAAAGCGGTTGGACGGGCCCGCGAGGCAGACGGCTCAGCGGGGTACAACCCTTGGAATCGCTTCAGGTTGGCTCTCCAAAGCAACATGACTATCGATCTCTGGACAAGCATGCGGATGTATGAGAATCTTTTGAGTCAAGACTCAGCGAGTTGCCCGTCGAGGAGCAGCTTGCCCTTCGCACGTATTCGCTCGTTGGAATATTGGCACATTGCCTCCCCACATATTTTCCATCTCTGAGAATGACCTCCACGTTTGAACTCGTCATCCGGCCGCGCAAGGGTTGGCAACCCATTAACTATAAGGAAGCTTACCTCCACCGTGAACTATTGGGCTTTCTCATCTGGCGAGACATCAAGATTCGGTACCGTCAGACTTTTCTCGGTGGACTCTGGGCGATACTGCAGCCCTTACTGGCAATGCTCGTCTTCACTTTTATTTTCAATCGTCTTGCTGGTGTCCGAAGCGATGGACCGCCGTATCCTCTGTTTGCGTTCGCGGGACTCATACCGTGGACTTTCTTCTCCAACGCCGTTTCCGCCTCCAGCAACAGCCTAGTTTCAAATCAGCACTTGGTTTCGAAAATTTACTTTCCGCGTGTCTTTATTCCACTCGGATCCATTGGAGCATTACTTATTGATCTGTGCCTCAGCCTGGTGCTTCTATTCGGCCTCATGATTCATTACCATTGGAATCTAACCTACCGATGCCTGCTGCTTCCGCTTTTTCTTGTGGCCGCTTTTCTATCCGCCAGCGGAATCGGTCTCGCGCTTTCCGCGCTCAATGTCACCTATCGCGACGTAAAATACGCAGTTCCCTTCCTCGTCCAAATGGGCCTCTTCGTCACGCCAGTCATTTATCCGATCCGCTATGTACCAGAGCGGTGGCAGATTTTGGCAGGCCTTAATCCCATGGCGGGAGTCGTGCTTGGATTCAGGCACGCGCTGCTGGGCAGTCCAGCGTCATGGCAACTGATGGGATTGTCATTGGGAATAAGCCTGTTTCTGTTCCTGATTGGACTCTTAGTCTTCGGACGCATGGAGCGTAAGTTCGCGGACATTATTTGATGCCACCCATATTGGAAGCTCGGAATATCTCCAAGGAGTACGTTTTGGGGCGGAACACGCGCCGCAGCGATAATTTTCGGGAAGCGCTGATGCGGAGCCTAAAAAAACCTTTCCGTGCTCGACACAAGCAAGAAGAAAGCTCGCCCAAGAACTTCTGGGCCCTGCGTGACGTCAGTTTTGACGTCCAGCAGGGTGAGACGCTCGGCGTTATCGGGCGGAATGGGGCTGGCAAAAGTACCTTGTTGAAAATTGCTTCTCGCATCACGGACCCGACCGAAGGTTTCATGAAATTGCGGGGCCGACTCGCGAGCTTGCTGGAAGTTGGAACAGGCTTTCACCCCGAACTCACAGGTCGGGAAAATATCTTTCTCAACGGAGCCATCCTTGGAATGCGCAGGTCCGAGATCATGTCCAAGTTCGATGAGATCGTGGAATTCTCAGAGATTGAAAAGTTTCTTGAAACCCCGGTGAAGCATTATTCCAGCGGAATGTATGTCAGGCTTGCATTCTCTGTAGCCGCTCATCTTGATCCGGAAATCCTGGTAGTGGACGAAGTGTTGGCGGTCGGCGACATGGCCTTCCAGAAAAAATGTTTGGGCAAGATGAGTGAGGTGAGGCAGGGCGGCCGTACTGTCTTGTTTGTTTCGCACAACATGGCTGCGGTCGAAAATTTATGCCGCCGGGGCATCGTTCTTACAGAGGGCAGGCTCACCTTCGATGGGACGGCGAAAGACGCTGTAGATTTCTACCTGCGAAGTGTGTCGGGCGAAGGGGCACATGGACACATAATCGACCTCAGGAATGCGCCGCGCGCGGATCCTGGGCAGCGCCAACTTCTGGAACGCTTGGAATTTTATACTGGAGGGAATAGACCCTTGAATGGCAGCTTGCCGTTGGGTAGTCCCTTAAAGATTTATGTGCATTTCCCACTTCCACGGCCTACAGACAGCTTCAACGTGGGTATTGGTTTCGACAATATGTTCGGCCAGAGGGTATTCACCGCGCATAGCTTTTTCGAACCAGACAGGTCCCACGGAGAGCGAGTGGGACCGCAGGTTTTTGTGTGCGATATTCCCAGTCTAACCCTGGTCTCCGGCGAATACACGATCCGAGTCTGGCTGGACATCGGCAATGTACAAGCCGACCTGATTGATGACGCAGCGCGCATCCAGGTGATCGATTCCGACTACTACGGTACTGGACGTGTCCCCTGGAATGGCACGTTCGTGCTCAAACATCGCTGGTATCTGGAACAAGCTAGCGGAGCAACCCAAGGATCGCCGGTGCGGTGAGTGCTCAGACATCCTGACAGCCTGAGCAATCACACTTTTATCGGCGTACGTCTTTTCTGTCGGATCTTGTTCAGCATTTCCAGATCCTGATCCCGGGCTTGTTTCTCCCCAGTCGCGAGCCGCTCCTGCTCTGCTTTAGCTACTCGATCCATCAATGTACTCAACCTTTCATCAGGGTGGCCCAATGCTTCGGCTAATAATCGTTGGTACAAGTCTGCCAGGCGCCGTATCGTGGATAACTCGAAGAGAGCCGGATTGAACGTCCATGTGATCTGAGGCTGCTTGTCGGCATTTGCGAACAAGGCCAGATCGAAACGTGACTTAATCCCAACGGGGAGGGCTTTCAAAGTGAGCCCGCCAAACTCAGTTGTCAACTTGGGGGTGTTCTGCATTACGAATAAAATCTGTACCAAAGGAGTATGGCTGCGGTTGCGCTGGGGGCGCAGCTCTTGTACAAGTTTCTCAAACGGTACATCCTGATGAGCATAAGCGTCCAATGTGGTATCTCGTACAGATTTCAGGAAACTCCGGAAAGTTTCATGTGGGTTGACTTTCGACCGAATCGGCAACAGATTAACAAAGAAGCCAATTAGGGTCTCCGTCGCGACTTGGGTACGGTTCGCAAGATCCGTACCGACCATGATGTCCTCTCGCTGAGAATATTGTGCCAGCAGCACATTGAAGCCTGCGATCAGAACCATAAACAAAGTCGCGTTTTCCGACCGCGCCATTTTCTTCACTTCTTGTCCGAGTTCTTCTGACAAGGATTGGTGGTGGAGATTCGCCCACTGGTTCACAGGCGCAGTTCGCGGATGGTCGGTCGGAATCTCCAAAACATCTGGCGCTCCCTGCAGTTGTCGCCGCCAATAAGCAAGCTGTTGCTCTAAGATTCCTCCAGACAGAAACTGCCTCTGCCATACAGCATAGTCCACGTATTGGATGGTCAGTTCAGGCAAGGACGAGGGCTGATCAGCCACAGACGCCTCGTACAATGCCGCCAATTCCTTTGTGAACACAGAAAAAGACCAACGGTCGAAGAGGATGTGGTGGGTCGTCAATATGATGACGTGATCAAATTCGTCCAGCTTCACAAGCTGGACGCGCAGTATTGGCGCTTCGCTCAGGTTGAACGGCCGCTGAACATCTTCCTTTGCCAAATGCTGCGTCGCGGGCAGCCGATCTGGTCCTGGCAAATTCGTCAAGTCGATCAGGGGTAGAGAAATCGAAATGCTCGGAGCAATTACTTGAAGGGGTTCGTCATCCACCATCTGGAAAGCTGTTCGCAACACTTCGTGCCGATGAAGAATCTCGTTTAAAGTTCTCTCAAAAGCGCGGACATCAAGTGCGCCGCTTATCCTCACGGTCCACGACATGTTGTACGTCGTAGCATTGGGATCCAGTTGATCCAGAAACCATAATCGCTGCTGCGCGAAAGAGAGAGGCAAACGACGGTCGCGTGGAATCCGTTTCATTGCCGGCGTGCTCACACCCTGTTTTTCCCTAAGATGCTCTCCTATTCGTTGGGCCAGCGACGCGACAGTCGGACTTTCAAATAGCGACCGCACTGATAATTCCACCTGGAATACCTGCCGGATGCGCGACACTACCTGCGTGGCCAACAGTGAGTGTCCGCCCAAGTCGAAGAAGTCGTCGGAGGACCCCACGTTCTCGAGTTTCAGCACTTCTGCCCAGATACCAGCAATGACTTCCTCGATCGGACTGCGAACCCGCAAATATTCTTCATCTCGATCTGGATTCTCCTGCGGGGGAGCGGGTAGCGCTCTGCGGTCTAGTTTTCCATTTGGAGTTAGTGGCAGTGCTTCCATTGTTACGAAGGCGCTGGGTACCATGTACTCTGGTAAAGTTTCCCGCAGATGCGCTTTGATTTCTCCGGAACTCAGTTTCTCTCCCACCTCTGGCACCACATAGGCGACGAGACGTTTGTCGCCCTGGTTTTCGCGCGCCACTACTACGGCGGACTTCACAGACGGATGCCGCAACAGAACTACTTCAATTTCGCCTAACTCAATGCGAAAGCCGCGGATCTTCAGTTGATTATCGATGCGGCCCTGGTATTGAATCTCCCCATTCGGCAGATAGCGCACCAGATCACCGGTGCGATACATGCGCGCACTCGGATCTGCGCTGAAAGTATTGGGCAAGAAGCGCTCCGCCGTGAGGTCGGGGCGTTTGAAATATCCGCGCGCCAGTCCGTCCCCGGCCAGATGCAACTCTCCAAAAACCCCGATCGGCACGGGACGACACTTTTTGTCCAGGACGTACGCCTGGGTGTTCGAAATCGGCCGCCCGATGCTGACTTCTCCTCTGCGAGACACTAGCGTGTATGTGGAGTACGTCGTGTCTTCCGTCGGGCCATATAGGTTGTAGAGCTTTCGCGCTTTGGTGTTTGCGTAAATTTGTTGCGCCAAACTCGTAGGAAGGGCTTCGCCCGCCAAGTTGATGACCTGCACGGACGGCGGGATGCCATCCGTGCGCAGCAACTCGGCGATTGCGGAAGGGACCGTGTTGATCAGCGTCACCTGGTTGGCGGCGGACAATTCGGGAAGTAGCAGTGCGTTTTGTACCAGGATGACCTTGCCGCCCATGCTGAACGGCACAAACATTTCAAATATAGACAGATCGAAACACATGGAAGTGGAGAACAGCGTTCCCGCTACTTCCTCGGGCTTAAAAACCGTTTGCGCCCACTGCACAAATGTGGACGCGCTGCGATGCTCGATCGCCACTCCCTTGGGCCGGCCAGTCGATCCCGAAGTGAACAATATGTAGGCCAGATCATCCGGTTTCACGCTGGCTCCAGGATTTTCGGCAGACTCCGTCGCGATCTTGGTCCAGTCCGAATCGACATAGATTATTTGGGCGGAGTGCTCGGGAAGAAGGCCGGAAAGAGGCCGCTGAGTGAGCAAAACTGTCGCTTGCGAATCCTCCAGTATTGCAGCCAACCGATCCTTCGGATACGCGGAATCCAGAGGCACGTAAGCGCCCCCGGCTTTCAGGATACCGAGAATGCCGACCAGCATATCTGCTGAACGTTCGACGCAGATTCCGACGGGAACTTCCGGACCCACCCCCCGCTGGATGAGATAATGCGCCAGTTGATTGGCGCGTGAGTTAAGCTTCCGGTAGGTAACGCGCTCGTCGCCGCATACCAAAGCGATTGCCTCCGGACTACTCACAGCCTGCGCTTCAAAGAATTGATGGATACAAAGATCACGACGCAGAGTTGCTGCTGTGTCATTGAACTCGACCAGCAACTGCTGTCGCTCGGATTCGCTCAGCAACTGCAAATCGGAAAGGTGCCGTTCCGGCGCATCCACGATTTCTTCCAGCAGTCTGAGAAAGTGCCCCATCATGCGGCTTATGGTTGCGGCCTCAAATAAGTCGGTGTTGTAGCTGAACGTTGCTCTTAATCCGTTCGCCTGTTCCGCCACATTGACCGACAGGTCAAACTTTTCGGTCGTGTTCACTATTTTGAAAGCACTCGCGGTCAGCCCCGGCAACTCCCAAGCCTCACGCGGGACATTTTGCAGAGCGAACATGATCTGGAATAGAGGATTGCGGCTCAGATCACGCTGCGGCTTAAGTTCCTCCACCAGTCGTTCAAAGGGCACATCCTGATTGGCATAGGCTCCGATGGCAGCTTCTTTAACGCGCAACAATAAGTCGACGAACGTTGGGTCCCCAGTCATGTCGGTGCGCAGAACCAGCGTATTTACGAATAACCCAATCAGTTTCTCGATTTCCGGGCGGTTCCGGCCGGCAATGGGAGTACCAACGACCTGATCGTCCTGCTCGCCGGAATAACGGAAGAGCAGAACGTTAAATCCGGCCAGCAAACTCATAAACAGCGTAGCGCCGTGGCGGCGACCCAGGTCCTGTAAACGCTCCAGAACGGCTTGCGGAATTAGAACCGTTTGCTTGGCGCCGCGGAAACTTTGTACTGCAGGTCGAGAACGATCGGTGGGCAGTTCGACGCCAGCAGGCGCTCCCGCGAGCTGCTGCTTCCAGTAGGATAGCTGCCGCCCCATTTCGTCGCCCTGCAGCAGCTGTCGCTGCCAACTTGCAAAGTCAGCATACTGAATCGGTAATTCCGGCAAGTTTACCGGCGTGCTGCGCACTGCAGCCGCATAGAAGGCGGCGATTTCGTTGAGTAGGGTGCTTAGCGACCAGCCGTCGCACGCGATGTGATGAACCGTGACGATCAACACATGGTCCAACTCGGCCAGACTAAAAAGCGAGGCCCGCAGCACCGGA
>Ga0066703_10000120_pt1 | contig 17624 bp, 12 predicted proteins | sample GraSoiAngelo_152_FD_66505 | JGI IMG/M metagenome (GOLD analysis project Ga0066703, IMG submission 66505) | Grasslands soil microbial communities from the Angelo Coastal Reserve, California, USA - 14_1009_12_30cm | ecosystem: Environmental > Terrestrial > Soil > Grasslands | place: USA...
GCCCAGCCGTCATAGAAGCCGTGCGTCCACACGCCGATGACGCCGCGCTTGGTCATTTCCTCAATTTCGTGATGGGCCATCTCCTGCCACTCGCTGATGACGATGGGATCCAGCCAGGCATTGTAGGGGCCGGTGCCGGTCATGATGTAAAGATAAGGGACGGACTCGTGGAGATCGTGCATGACCGTGGGATGCCAGTCGAAGAAAGTCTTGAGCATGTTGCGGGAGAGGGCCAGGCTGACGCCAAGATTGTCGCGGTTATTGTCGTGGGAAACGTAGTGACCCCACCAGATGAGGGGATAGGGAGGCTGGTCGGGGTGCTTTTTGTGCTGCGTGTAGATGTCCACCATACGGTCGTGGCCATCGGTTTCGACGATGGGAGTGATCAGCACGATTGCATCGCGGCGGATTTTCTGGATGAAGGATGTGTCTTCCACAGCGAGACGGTAGGCGAGTTCCATGAGCATCTCTGGAGCGCCGGTTTCGGGAGAGTGGATGCTGCCGTCAGCCCAGTAAATGGGCTTGCCTTCGGCGATGAGCTTTTGCGCTTCCGCATCACTGAGGCCACGGGGATCTGCGAGGCGCGCGGTAATTTCCTTGTAGCGATCGAGTCTAGCGAGATTGGTTTCGTCGGAGACCGCGGCGACGAGCATCTCGCGGCCTTCCTCGGACGCGCCGATGCTCCAGACTTTGACCCTGGGGCTCCTGCTAGCGAGCAGGCGGAAATAGGCGTTGATGTCCTTGGTGTAATCGAGAACGTCGGGCTCTCCCACGATGTGATGAAGAGAGACATCTGGCGGGGGAACACAAGAACTAATGGGAAGATGGTCGACGAGTTCGGTGCTGAAGTAGGATGCCGTAGTGAATTCTTTGATTTTCTTGGTGTACTCGGTGTGGTCGCTGAGGACACAGGGGCCGGACTGGGCCAAGCTGGCTGCTCGGAAAAAACAGAGAAAGAGTATCACGCCGAGAAATCTGCGGATCATCGAACACCTCAGGGCAAATCGATCGCGGGTGATTATATAAGCTGTTTGGTACTGAGGCGCAACCCCATCGCCGGAGTGTCGACGATGGGGGGCCTCTTGACCTATGATTGGCCGCCGGCGCAGGCTGTCGGAGTCCTTCTGCAAAAGAGCAAGAAGAAGGACGTTCCGGAACGGCGGCTGCGTGTCGAGGAACGGGATCGCCGCACGGTCAAGGAAAAGCACCGACGTGGATGCCCGCGCTGCTGAGGGTTGAGGTGCAAGAGGGATGGAAGAACAACTGAGCCTGGATTTTCTGCGCGTGGTGGAAAACGCCGCGATTGCGGCGGCGCGCACGATGGGATTCGGCGATCGACACCATGCCGATGAAGTGGCCGTGGAAGCCATGCGCAAGACCATGGACTCAGTGGAGATTGACGGAACGATTGTGATTGGCGAAGGGGAGCGTGATGAAGCACCGATGCTGTATATCGGCGAAAAGGTGGGACTGGCGACGCACGCTCCGAAAGCATTGTTTCCCCAAGTGGACATCGCCGTGGATCCGCTGGAAGGAACAAACCTTTGCGCCACGGGCGCGGCCAACGCCATTGCCGTGCTAGCGGCGAGCGAGCGCGGCGGGTTGCTGCACGCGCCCGACCTGTACATGGAAAAACTCGTTGTGGGGCCGTCATGCAAAGGCGCGGTGGACCTGGATGCACCGGTGGCCGACAACTTGAAATCGATTGCCAAGCGGCTGGACCGCGACGTCGAGGATCTCGTAGTGATCGTGCTGGACCGGCCGCGCCACGAAAAGCTCATTGAAGAGATACGCACCGCGGGTGCGCGCATCCGCCTGATTGGCGATGGCGATCTTTCGGCGGGGATTTCCGCTGCGGTGATTGGGACCGGTGTGCACGCCGTGATGGGCACGGGCGGCGCGCCGGAAGGCGTGCTGACGGCCGCGGCGCTGCGCTGCTTAAATGGGCAGATTCTTGCGCGGCTGGTGGTCAGCAAACCGGAGCACGCTGAACGCCTGGCAAAAATGGGCGTGAAGGATATCAAGCGCGTTTACGACACCGAGGATCTGGCGCCGGGCAAGAAAATGATTTTTGCGTGCACCGGCGTGACGGACGGGAACCTGCTCAAGGGCGTACGGTTTTTTGGGGAGGGCGTGCGCACCAGCTCCATGATTCTGACGCTGGATGAGCGCCATGTGCGCTTCATCGATTCGGTACACCTGGAGAAGCGCCCGGATATCAAAGTGCGGTTCTACTGAGCGCGCTTTGAACTCAGCCGCTACGGGTTCACTGATCAGGGCACCGGGCTCGGCAATTTTTTTACAGGCGGAGCACGCCCTCTTCTCAGAGGCCAAGCTCACTCTTGCTGATTCGCGATGGCCAGGAAGATGCGATCATCCACGGCCACCGAGCGCGTGAAAAGAGTGGCGCCGTTCGCGCCCACGATGGCCACGTGTCTGGCCTGGCCGCTCATCGACGGACCGGCGAGCTTTGCGCCGGGTCCTGACCCATCACCTGCCAGCAGCGAAATCCGCGTCGTCTTCGGCGTACAGTTGGTGGCACGGAGACAAGTATCGCGGATAAATATCTGGCGGTGGCCGCTGTTGTTGCCGCTCGCGGCCAGGTCGGAAACCTGATTCGAGGAATGGCTGGGAGTGACCGCCAGAAACGCGACAAAGCGTCCCGAAGAGCTGACGGAAGGCAGAATGCTTTCCGTTCCCACCAATGCTCCGTTCTCATCGGTGGAGATGAGATGCGTCGATGGCTTGCAGGAATCTCCTGCCCCCGCGCACGTATCGAGCAAATAGACCTGCCGCCCGGGCGGGGAATGTTCCACCAAATTCGTGGCCGCCGAGCTGAAGGCTACATAGCGCGCATCGGAGCTCATCGAAGGCGAGTGGCTTTCCTCGTTTGCCGGAGAGCCATCGGCTGCCGCCGAGAGCAGGGCGGTATGCGGCCGGCAGTCTGCGCCAGCGCCTTCGCAGGTATCCCGCAGAAAGACCTGCGCGCGATCATTCTCGACCGCGGTGTAGGCAACATAGCGACCGTCCAGACTGAGCGCCGGCGTCTCCTCGGCGACCAGCGCCGTCGCCGCCGTGCCAGCCGCAGTGCCTGGCGGACACCCACTCGAGGGGCAAATCGTGAAGGTTGCGGGTGCCGTCGATCCCCCGCCGCCACCACCAGTGCACACCGTGGTGCAGCCCACCGGAGCGGGAGACGGTGGATTAAAAACCGTCACACTGGCCGTCAAATTAGTCGTGCCGGGGTTCACCAGCAGATCGGCGGTGACACTAGCTTGAATCTGATTCGAAGATGTCCCCGAAAGGACGGTTAATTTTCTTTGCGTCCCGGCAATGCTCCAATTTACCTGGGATCCGCCGGAGAGATCCGTGGTGGGAAGAAAGTTTGAACCATTGAGCATCAACGTGAATTGCGCGCCGCCCGCTGGCGCACTGGCGGGAGCGATGCTCGTGAGTCCCGGCAAAGGATTCGGCGGCGGATTGATGATGAAGGCCAGGGGATTGGAGAGGCCATTGTTTCCCGCGCCCGAGGCAGGATTGACAGTGATGACGGTAGCTACGCCGGGCTTGGCGATAAGCGCTGCGGGAACAGTAGCAGTTTCATTCAAGATGTTTCCACCGCTATCGAGTGTGGGGGCGGTTTTGAGGGGTTTTCCATTCCATTCGACGACAGTTTTTGTCACGAACCCGCCGCCATTCACGGTCATGACAAAGTCAGCACCGCCGGCGCTCGTTTGGCCCGGTGAAAGAAAGGAAATCGAGGCGCCGGTGTTGTTTTGAAAGGTGTTGCCGTAGTCGTTGCAGCCGGCTACAGCAAAAATCGCCGCCAGTGCGACAGCTAGTGCTGTCCAAGACCGCTTCATTCGAGACTCCTTCATCTTTTCTGACGGCCCCAGCCTTGCCGGGGCAGCTTGCCTCGCGCCAACGGGGGGAGCCCGTGGCGCCAGCGCAGTTTGCGGGTGAGATGCCAAATTCGTGCCGCGCGTTGACCCCGCGGGATGCGGGGAACGCCGCCCAGCCTCTATCCACCGCAGCGCGTGAGGCCGCACTTTGCCACGAATCTCGGCCAACCCTACTTGATTATCATCTGGATGGCGACGAGGTCAAAGCGGATTCGCGGGGCGAATCCGAGAAGAGAGGTAAGCATAGCCGCTAGAATATCGTCCCGTCCTGCGACTGAACACCGTGGAAGCGATTCACTTATTCCGCGCCCAGCGCGGCAACCGATGCGCGCACCAGCTCCTGGATATGGCTCCGACACTCTCCGTCCTGGACTGGCAAGGCGCTTGCGGCGCGATAACAGGCCGAGGCTTGCTGCTTTCGGCCAAGTTTTGCATAGAGGTCGCCGCGCGCCAGTTGAAATAGCGGATTCCCCGGGTACCTTTCGGCCAGAGGGCCGAGGATCTGAAGCGCCTTTTCATACTGTTGATCATAACGATGTAGATTCAGCGCCAGATAGAAGCGCGCAATGTTGGTGGTGAGAATGCCCTGGGTGATGGCCTGTTCGAGCAGGCGCACGCCTTCTTGCTTCGAGCCGCCGGGAATGCCCATGAAGAAGCGCAGGATCCTGGCGATGCTACTGAGCGTGTCCACGTAATAGTTGTAAAGACCCAGGCCCAGATTGGCGTCGGCGAGATCCGCATCCAGAGCTTTGGCGCGCAGGAGATGTTCGCGCCCGCGCACTCCGGAGCGAGCCGCGTTGCGATTCTCGGCGCGCAGGGCGTAAAGCCGCGCCGACGACGCTTCAGCCATGCCGGCATAAAATTGCATTTCCGCGGACTCACCCTGTTTGGTCTGCGCTTCTGCCAGCGACAGGGCCCGGGCAGCCAATTCAAAATAGTGGCGGTCCGCTTCGACCTTGGGCCGACGCCGGGCATCGCTCATTCCATACTTGAAATCGGCAGAAGTGCACCAGATCCGCCACCACCATGCTTCCGCTTCCAGCAGATATCCGAGCGGGTGATTGGGCCGTTCCTGTTCCAGACGTTTTGCGGCTTCTATCCCTCCAGGGAGGTCGAAAGAATAGATTTTGTCGAGGATGGCGGGTGTCTCCGGCGGCAAATTGAGGTGGGAGGCGCGCCCGGGGACGCTTAGAAGGGCCAGGAGTAGCACGAAAGCCAGGCCAACCCGGCGAGCTAGCCGCGATATATTCATCGTCTCCGTCCGAGAAAGCGATTTTGCAGGTTCAGGATTGCGCCGAACGAGTTTAAGCTGTTCAAGAAGAGTACGAAATGATTTTTGCGGCAACAATCTGGATTAGGAGGCGCGGGGGGCATTTGTTATTCTCGGCGAACCGGTGACCGCGGGAAACAAAACGGAGCCCTCCCTACTAGAGCGTGGCCTGGGGCTGAAAGAGGCCGTCGCGCTGAACATGATCGAGATCGTGGGCATCGGCCCGTTCGTGGTGAGCTCCCTGGTGATTCGGGCGATGGGTGGGCCACAGGCTTTGATCGCTTGGCTGGCGGGCGCGCTGCTGGCGACGCTGGACGGCTTCGTGTGGTCGGAGCTGGGCGCGGCCATGCCCAAAGCCGGCGGCACGTATGTCTTTCTACGCGAGGCTTATGGCCCGGAACGGTGGGGCCGATTGATGTCGTTTCTTTTCGTGTGGCAGACTTTCGTGCAGGCGCCGCTGTCGGTGGCCTCGGCTTCGATCGGATTTGCGCGATACGCGGGATATCTTCATCCGCTCTCAACACTGCAGGCGAAAACAATTTCCGGGAGTCTGGTCATTTTCCTGGTGATTTTACTTTACCGGCGAATCACCACCATCGGAAAAATCTCCGTGCTGCTGTGGGCGGGTGTGGTGGGAACGATGCTGTGGCTGATTTGGGGAGGCATCCGCCATTTCGATGCCAAGATGGCGTTCGATTTTCCGCCGGGAGCATTTAACCTGTCGTGGGTGTGGCTGGCGGGCCTGGGGTCGGCAATGGTGAACACGGTGTACAGCTACTGGGGCTATTACAACATCTGTCACTTGGGAGGAGAAATCCGAGATCCGGAACGGAATATTCCACGCGGGATTTTTCTTTCGATTTTGGGGATTGCGGTGCTTTATCTGGCGATGCAGACGAGCCTTCTCGGTGTGGTACCGTGGCGGGAGGCGCAGCATTCTCCGTTCATCGTGAGCATGTTCGTGGAAAAACTCTATGGGCCTGGTTCGGCGCGATTTGTCACCTGGATGGTCTTGTGGATCGCCATGGCATCGGTGTTTTCGCTGCTGCTGGGTTATTCGCGGGTGCCTTATTCGGCGGCGCTAGATGGGAATTTCTTTCCGGTATTTGCGCGCCTGCATCCCAGCAAACATTTTCCGCACGTGTCGCTGCTGGTTCTCGGGGGGCTGGCGTTTCTCTTCAGCGTTTCACTGAAGCTGGAGACGGCCATTGCCGGAATTCTTTCCATGCGGCTGCTGGTGCAGTTCATTGGACAGGCAGTGGGAGTGATGTTGCTGCGGCGGCGCTGGGGTACGGAGCGGTTGCCGTTCAAGATGTGGCTGTATCCGCTGCCAGCGGTGCTGACCATTTTCGGGTGGGCGTGGCTGTTCTGGCAGACCGGGGCGACACGGAAATGGGGGCTGGCGGAGATCGCGCTGGGAGCCCTGGCGTTTCTCATTCGCGCGCGGAAGGTGCGACAATGGCCGTTTGGAACGTCGCCGTCGATGGTTAGTGGTTCACAGTGAGCATTCTCGGAGTGGAGGTTGCGTGAATTTCTATTTTCAACGTTTGGCGCTCCTTGCGGTAATGGCTTGCGGGGTGACGGCGTTCTTGCTCGCTCCGGTGTGGGCACAATTTCCTCCAGCGCCGGGGACAGGACTCGGCTTGCCGGAAACCATCGAGGCCATCGAGAGGGCTCGGATTACCACGCGGATCCTGTACGTGACGGCTCATCCGGACGACGAGAGCGCTGCGGTGCTTACCTATGTGGCTCGCGGGCTCCATGCGGATGTCGCGCTACTCTCCCTCACACGCGGCGAAGGCGGGCAGAACGACCTCGGCCCCGAACAAGCACCGCAGCTGGGATTGATCAGGACCGAGGAATTGCTAGCGGCGACACGGGGCTATGGCGTGAGGCTGTACTTTACACGAGCCAAAGATTTTGGCTATTCGAAGACTCCGGAAGAAACGGAGCGGATCTGGGGCGACCAGGTCCTGGAAGACATGGTCGCGGTGATCCGCGGATTTCGCCCCAACCTGGTGATTAACGGCTGGGGAGGCGTGCACACGGGCCACGGACATCATCAAGCCGCGGGGTTGCTCACGCCGAAGGCGGTCGCGCTCGCCGCGGATCCTTCCTTCAAGCTGCGCGGCTCATCGCCGGAAGCACAGGACTCGACGCCCTGGGGTGACCGCAAGCCTGTAATCCTGCTGGATCTCGACCGCAGCGAGGCTCCCAAGGGTTACTTGTTCCCTGTCGATGAGATTGCGCCGCTCTACGGAAAATCATGGCGCGAAATGGGACTCGATGCTTTCGCAAATCATCGCTCCCAGGGAATCACCGGGTTTCTAGCCTCGCCGTTTCTGCGCCGCGCTGTCGCGCTGCTACGCGAGGACGGCGGCGAATTCGATCCCGCCTCGCTGGCCCAGCCACTTGGTCCCCTGGACGAAGACTTTGAAGCCGGGAATATGGGCGCTGACCCGCTCATGCGAACCGTGGATGGCGCCCTGGTGGCGGCCCGGGATGCCGCGCTGCGACTCGATTGGAAGTCGGCCGCCAGTTCCCTGGTTGCCGCAGGTAGGAAAATCAATGAAGTGCCCGTGCCCTCGATTTCCTACCAAGTTCCCGCCCCGGTCGTATCCCTGTCGCGAAGTCTAAAACGGAAACGGGAAAAAATAGACGCGGCTCTGGCTCTGGTCGCCGGGCTGCGACTAGATGCGCTCGCCGATCGCAGCGAGATCGTCCCCGGAGAGACCTTCACGGTTCGCGTGGACTCTCGTCATCGTGGAGAAATTGCCGGAGATTTCAAGAAGCCCGTACTGTTGCTTCCCTCTGATTGGAACGTCACCAAAGAAGAGGCCGAAACCAGTGGGTCCGTTCGGTTTACCGTTTCTGCAGGGCAGAATCCCCAGCGCGCGCCGGCCTCCGTTACGGCGATATTGCCGGAACCTCCGCCCCTTGTGGTGGTCAGCCAGGAAGCGGTGGTGGATGGCTATTCGTTTACGGTTAGCTCGCCGGTGACGCAGCTTCGCGCGAGTTCCGCGCGAGCAGATCGAATGCCGCTGCGAATCGTTCCGGCCTACGCGCCGGCGGTCGAGCCAAAACAAGTGATCGAGATTGCCGCCAGACAGGGCAAGCCGTTCGATGTACTGCTTCGGGTGCATTCCTATACAACGCAGGCGAGTGAGGTTCGCGCCGGGCTGACGGTGCCGCGTGGTTGGAAAACCGGCGCAGCCGTGCCATTGAAATTTGAGGGCGTGGGCGACCGCTATGCGCGACTGACAGTGACCCCACCACTAAAGATGGCCAAGGGGCGCTTCAAGATTTCGGCGTACGCGGAACGCCTGGCCGACCGCGCGCGTGGCGACAAGGCGGAGAAGTTCACCACTTCGCTGGAACCTTTGCCGACACTGCCGACGCAGCTTTGGAGCGAACCTGCCCAGTGCGTCCTGCACGCGTTTGACGTGCTGGTGCCGACGAATCTCCGCGTGGGCTACGTTACGGCGGAGAGCGAACCGGTGCCGGAAGCGCTCGAGCGCCTAGGCATTCGTGTGGAGATGCTGAACGCGGCGGCGCTGGCCTTCCAGGATCTATCCCCCTTCAATGCCATCGTGATCGGGGTGCGCGCGTACGAACTCCGGCCGGAATTGTCTGGAGCGAATCAGCGGCTGCTGGATTATGTATCGAAGGGTGGAACACTCGTCGTGCAATACCAGCGGGAGTTCGCCTGGGACAAATTCCACTATGCACCATATCCGGCCCTGATCTCGCCGCCGCTGCCGCCCGCAAAAGAGGGTGCAGGGCAGGTGAATCGTCCGCTTCCGCGCATCACGGACGAGAACTCTTCGGTGAAACTCCTGAAGCCGAATGATCCGTTGCTCACCCATCCCAATAAAATCACGCCAGACGACTTCCGTGGCTGGGTGCAAGAGCGTGGCCTGTATTTCTGGACGGAATTCGACCCCCAATACACGCCGCTCCTGGCCATGAACGATCCCGGCGAGCCTGACCTCACAGGCGGCCTGGTCTACACTCCTTACGGCAAGGGCACTTACATTTACACGGGCCTGGCCTTCTTTCGTCAGTTTCCCGAAGGCGTCCCAGGCGCTTACCGGCTTTTCGTCAACTTACTCAGTGCGTCCGAGAGTCGCTCCGCCCGGTCCGCAGCGAAAAGACCTCGGCGCTGAACCACGACCAAGGCAAACAATTGACGTCCTCCTGTCCCCAGAAGGAAAGGATTTCTACGGTCTTCCGCTGGTTTTTTCTGAGACGGCTTGCTTCGGTGTGTAACGGACCGCACTTCAGGCGAAAACACCACCGCAGGGCCGAGGACCATGCGCCGCAGAAATCAACAGGGCCTTATATCCCGGTCAAGAACGCCGAGGCCTTACGGCCCACATGGTAAACCACATGGGCACATCGCCGCGCCCAGCTCAGCGTGCTATTCTCTTCAACCGAGGGGTAAAACGCGAATGAAAAAGCACCTTCGAACCCGCTTTGCCAGCCGCACGACTCAAAGGGTCATTTTCTTGTTGCTGGTAGCCGCACTTTCTCTCAGTTGCGTTTCTCTGGCTGCGGCACAGAAGGAAAAGAAAAAGAAGACCGACCCGGCTTCGTCCACGGAGAGCTCCAAGATGCTGATTCCCTTGACCGACGAACAGCAGATTGATTACGCGCTGTCGGAAATGCTGGGCGCATGGCAACTCGGGGATAGCGAAAAGCTCCGCCAGGACTACGCCGACGATGTTGCCATTGTGAACGGCTCGTGGGCGCCGCCGATTCTCGGCTGGACCAACTATCTTGCCGTTTACCAGCAGCAGCGTGCGCGCATGCAGCAGGTGCGCATGGATCGCACAAATACCTATATCAAAGTGAATGGTATGGTGGGTTGGGCGTGCTACCAGTGGGATTTCGCAGCAGTTGTGGATGGCCAGCAGACAGAATCCCAAGGCCAGACTACCGTGGTACTCGAGAAGCGCAACAACCACTGGGTCATCGTGCTTAACCACACCTCGCTCGCGCCGAGGGTCCCCCAGGCCACTCCAGCCAACGCGCCTTCAGGGCAGCAACCACCTGCCAAGCCGTCGCCGCGCTGAAACTCGCCGGCAAACTATGGAGACCTAGAAAAGACCTTTTAGCCCTTCCTTGAGCCACATTCCAGCAATCAACAGCAGCAGAACGCCTGCCAGGATGCCGGTCCCCATGATGGGCCGCGAGAGCGCGTTGATTTTCTCAACCAGCTCCCGCTGCTCTTTGGCGATATGCTCTTCAGCCGCGTCGAGAAAGATTTGATCATCTTCGTGGCTTGCGAGCAGGCTCCGTCGAAGCAACAGAACGAGGAACACAGCGGTAACGACTCCCCAGACGATCAGCAGGTAAAGCAATGGGCCCGTCAGCGTTTGTGGTTCCATGGTGAACCTCCCGTTGGACCGATCCGCGGTGCCGGCCCGGCCGGCAAGGGGTTTACTTGTCTTGATGGGGCGAGTATAGCACTCTGGATTAGAAATTCTAGTGCCGAGAATTATCAAAACAGATGCTCTTCCCATGAGCTCGCTTGCCTTGGGACCTGGCCGAAAGGCGGCTGGATACCGTCCGGCGAACTGGCAGACGTGCTAGCTTCAGGGGCTGGTAACCCAGGAGAAATTTCGCTTTCGCAGACCTCTACTCCCAGCAGAAAACCCCTTTAGCAGCAAGGGATTACGGGTTGTGAACATTTTTCGCTGCTGCGCTACGATTTCCACTTACTGCGACGCCCCGACGCGGGATTCGTTGCCGAAAGAAATCCGGCAATGTAGAATGACGCCTGTGCCCGAATGGCGGAATTGGCAGACGCGCTGCGTTCAGGTCGCAGTTCTCGCAAGGGAGTGGAGGTTCGAGTCCTCTTTCGGGCACCAATTGATTCGATGGTGAAGCAGAACGCACGCGACTCCGCACCCTCATACTTCCTCCGGCTTGTTTCGCAGAATTCCATCACTCGTACCTCAGCGCCACCATCGGATCGACCTTCGTCGCGCGGCGGGCCGGGAAATAAGTTGCAGATAGCGCTACCAGGATGAGCAACGACAGCGCGCCAAGAAAAGTCAGCGGGTCGGTATTCGTCACGCCGAACAGCATCCGCTTGATCAGCCATGCCGACCAAAGCGCCAGCACTAATCCGACGGCGAGTCCAACGCCAGCAAACCGCATGGCGCGTCGCATGAAGAGCGAAACAATATCTTTGCCGCAAGCACCAAAAGCCATCCGTACGCCAATTTCAGGAATGCGCTGGGTGACGAAGTAATGCATCACCCCGTACACACCGACCGCCGCGAGCAGCAGCGCAAGCGCCGAAAATAGTCCCATCAGCCAAGCCTGAAAACGCCTCGCCGCGGTTTGCTCACGCAGCACGTCCTGCATGGTGGTGATACCGGAAAGGATGACGCTCTTATCGAGCGAACGGAGGGTGCTGCGGATGGTCGGCGCCAGTTGCATCGGGTCAGCGGAGATTCGCACTATCAAGTTAGGCGTGGCTTCTCCCCTTTGCGCCTGAACCTCGTAAATCTCTGCCAGGGGCACCCGTTCGAGACCATGGCTGCGCATATCCGCGACGAGCCCCACAACCGTCACCCACTCGTCATTGCGGCCCCGCGGATCGAATCCCTTTAACCGCTTGCCGATACTGTCTTCGCCGGGCCAATACCGTTTCGCCAACGTCTGATTGATGATTGCCACTGGAGGGGATTCCGGCCCATCCTGTGGCGTGAAGTATCTGCCTTGAAGCAGGGGGATTGCCATGGCGCGAAAATAATCGCCACTAACCTGCGTCCAAACCAGCGGCGTCCAACTGCCGATGGGCTCGGGGGCATGTCCTTCGACCTGGCGCAGCGCGTGATTCTGGTTCTCCTCGAGAAAGAAGATGTTGCCGACGGTGCCCACGGCTTCGACCCCGGGTATTTTGTGCAGTCGCTCCCAGGCCCGCTGGTAATAATCAGCCATGCGGGCAGGAGGAGTGGCGTCCGGATTGGCAAATTGCACTTTCATCGTGAGTAGGTGATCGGGTTGGAAGCCGGGATCGAGTGCCAGCACTTCGACAAAGCTGCGGATCAGCAGGCCGGCACTGGCCAGTAAGACTAGCGAGAGCGCAAACTGAGCTCCCACCAGCAGTCCCTGTAGTCCAAGTGTGCTGCTTGCGGTGCTTTGCTGGCCGGTCTTCAGCAACTCATGGGGACCGGCGGCGGAAAATCGGCGCGCCGGCGCCAAACCAAAACCGAGGCCACAAAGCAGCGCGAGCAAAAAACTGAAGACCAGCACAGCGGTATCAATCCGGGTTTCATCAAGACGCGGAACGGTGAGCGGGGACAGTGCCACGAGCAGATGGAGTGCAGGACCTGTGAGTAGCACGCCTGCGCCGCCGGCGATGATCCCCAGTAACACGGATTCCGTCAGGAGCTGCCGAATGACCCGCCAGCGAGTGGCGCCCATGGCCACCCGCACCGCCAACTCCCGCGCACGCGCGACGCCGCGTGCGAGAAAGAGAGTTGTGAGATTGGTGCAGGTCAGGAGCAGCAGCAGTAGGACGCAGAGTGAAAGCAACAACAGCGGCCGGCGCATTTCGCCAGCGATATACTCATTGAGTCGGCGCACTTCGACACCCAGCGTCTTGTCGGAATCAGGGTACTGAAGCGCCAGGCGTGCCGCGATCGTGTTCATCTCTGCCTGTGCGGCTTCGAGCGGCATCTTCGGACTCAACCGTGCGATGACTTGGAATCTGGCAACGCCTTGCGGACGCGTCTGGCTGAATGGATCGCTGGACGAAGGCTCTTCGTATGGGTTCGTTGTCAGGGGCGCCCAGAGTTGCACCTCGCCCTCAACGCGGTTCTCCCAGTGGCCCGCGAGAAAGGGAAAGCGGAACTGAGGCGGCATCACGCCCACCACCCGCCAAGGCTGGCCGTCAATATTGATATCGTGGCCTAGGGCTTCAAGCGAGCCGCCGAAGCGCGACTGCCAGAGTCCATGACTCAGAATGACCACCCGTTCGCGGTGCTGCAAATCCTCATCGCTAAAGGCGTGACCGAGGAGCGGTTGAACGCCCATGAGCGCGAAGAGATTTGCCGAGACGAAGGCCCCTTGGACCTTCTCTGGCTCCTCGCCGGTCAGGGTAACTACCGACCAGCCTCGCTTGTAGAAGATAGCCAGATCCTCAAAGGTATGTGCCTGACGGCGCCATTCGAGAAAGTCGCGATAACTCGTGCTTCCGTCGGTAACGGCCCAACCGCGGGGGCGCGAGTCCGTAACCCAGAGCATCGTTAATTGTTCAGGGTTCCTATAGGGTAGCGGACGAAGGAGTACGGCGTGCACGACACTGAAGACCGCAGCGTTGGCACCGATACCGAGCCCGAGGATCAGTACCGCAAGAGCAGCGAAGCCAGGATTCTTCTCTAGCGTGCGCATGCCATAACGCAAATCCTGGAGGAAGCCTTCGACGTGGTTCACGCCGCGCGCGTCGCGGCACTCCTCCTTGGCGCGCTCGAATCCGCCAAAGTCCATCCGCGCTCGCCGCAGCGCCTCCTGGCGCGGCACGCCGCTGCGCACCAAATCCTCCGCGACTGCCTCGATGTGAAATCGCAGCTCCGTATCCATCTCGCTTTCCATGCGAGAGCGCCCCACCAGGGCGCGCCACCAGGAGCGAAAGCGACTCAACAAAGTCATACTTCCTCTGGTGTCGTGTGCAGGATTCCAGCGATGACCTCTGCCATGCGGTTCCACTTTTCGGTTTCGCTTTGCAGCCTGCGCTTTCCGGCCGCGGTGAGGCGGTAATACTTCGCCTTTCGATTGTTGTCCGACTCACCCCATTCACTCGCAATCCAACCCTGATGTTCAAGGCGATACCGGGCGGGATACACAGAGCCTTGCTGAATCTCCAGACGATCTTTTGAGCTCTGTTGAATGCAGAGCAGAATGCCGTAGCCGTCGAACGACCCGAGGGAAACGGCCTGGAGGATCAGCATGTCCAGCGTGCCCTGCAGAAGTTCGAGTTGCTGATCCACGAAAGCGGTCTCTCCTAGAAGGACTAGGAATATAATCATAGTCTCCTAGATTGTCAAGGAGAGAGACAAGCTGCTCATCTCGCCGCCCCTGCGGCCTAATCGCTCCGCCTGCGGCGTCCGAGGCCTTCGTTTCCCTAGAAAAAGCTTTCGAAGCCGCGAAGGTTAGGCTTCAGGCAGTGATGGTCAAGGTTTAACGCCGCGCCACAACGCAGCTAAGATTTTCTTCAGCGCTTGCTGGGCATACAGCCAGCGGAATCACTGGAGGCTGCTCGGGTGGACGGGAATGATGCCGTTTGGCCTCTACGGAATCATCAAGATTCAAGATTCTCCCGAGCGGTTCAATTTTTTCCGTGCTACAGAAGCGCCCAAGACCGGCTCTTTCAAAGCGCCCAAGACCTGACAGAAAACGAAGTGCGCGCTCAACTAGAAGTGGCGGGCCTACCGCAAGCTGGAATGGATTCACGGATTTAAGAAGCGCGAAGCGCGTACGAGAGAACGAGGAACAGCTTTCAGCCCCCACTCATTCCTGAGCAGGCGCGGTTGCGACTCTCCCCTTGCGCTTCTACAAGAGAAGCGCTATCTTCCCTGTAGAAGTGATAGGGGAACGAATGGCGGACCGCCGAATCGATCTCCCTCAAGGCACTCTGGACCTCCTGATTCTCCGCACCGTCGCTTTGGAGCCCCTGCACGGCTGGGCGATTTCTGAGCGCATCCACCAGATTTCCAGCAAAGTTCTGTTTGTGCAGCAGGGCTCGCTGTATCCCGCGCTCCATCGCCTGGAGCGCAAGGACTGGATCACCGCGCGCTGGGGAGTATCGGAGAACAATCGCCGCGCCAAGTTTTATGAATTGACTCGGCTGGGGCGCAAACAACTGGAACTTCAAGAAAGCACTTGGCGCACCCTCGCCGCCGCCGTGGCGCAAATCCTCGAGACCACTTAGGAGACGCTCATGCTGAATGACTTGCGGTTGCGTTTGCGCGCCCTCTTTCGCAGGAAAGCCGTGGAAGTGGAAATGGACGAGGAACTCCGCTTTCACTTCGAGAATCAGGTCGCCAAGCTCATGCGGTCCGGTTGGACGCCGGCAGAAGCCCAGCGCCGCGCCCGGTTGGAGTTTGGCGGCATGGAACAGATCAAAGAGGAATATCGCGAGGCCCGCGGCGTGAGTTTCATCGGAACATTCGTCCAGGACATCCGCTTCGGTCTCCGCATCCTCGGCCGGGACACCGGTGATTACCTGCGTTGCCGTTGTGTCACTCGCTCTGGGAATCGGAGCCCATACCGCCATCTTCAGCCTCATAGACACGGTCATGCTCCGGCTGCTCCCGGTCCAGAAACCCGAAGAGTTAGTGCTGCTAGCCAGAACCCATGCGCTGCTGGAAAGTGATCCCACTCCCTCCTTTACCAACGCTCTGTGGGAAGAAGTCCGCGACCATCAGGACGTTTTTTCGGGTGTCTTTTCCTGGAGCGACAGCAAGTTCGACCTCTCCCGCGGTGGGGCGGTCCGCCAGGCCAATGGAATCTTTACGAGCGGCAACTATTTCAGAACGCTGGGTGTCCCACCGGCTGCCGGGCGCTTGATGGCAGCGGCCGACGATCAACCTGGCTGCCCGGGTGTTGCGGTATTGAGCTACGGATTCTGGCAGGATCATTTTGGCGCGGCAGAAGGCGCGGTCGGCGGCACGATTTCACTGGACCATCACATTTTTCAAATCGTGGGGGTCAGCGCACCAGGCTTTTACGGCGTGGAGATCGGCCAGAATTTCGACGTGGCGGTCCCGGTTTGCGCGGCGGCTATTTTCGACGGCAAAGAATCGCGCCTCGAACATCGTTCTTGGTGGTGGCTGAGGATCATAGGCCGCCGAAAGCCCGGAATCAGTGTGGAGCAGATCAACGCGCGGCTCGGCGTGATCTCGCCGGAGGTTTTTGCCGGCGCCTTGCCGCCAGACTGGGATCCGCAGGGAAAGAAAGATTTCCTCAAGCTAAGGCTGGTCAGCTCTCCGGCGGCGACCGGAACGTCATATCTTCGCAGGCGCTTCGGAGAGCCGCTCCACATCCTGATGGCCGTGGTCGGACTGGTGCTGCTCATCGCCTGCGCCAATATCGCCAGTCTGATGCTGGCCCGCGGCGCCGCGAGAAACAAAGAAATCGCCGTGCGCAAAGCTCTTGGAGCAACCCGAGCCCGCCTGATTCGCCAACTGCTGACGGAATGCATCTTGCTTTCCTCGGCGGGAGCCGTCTTGGGAATTCTTTTCGCTCGCTGGGGAAATGCCCTATTGGTACATTACATCTCGACCGGAAGAAATCCGGTGTTCTTGGACCTGTCGCTGGATGGCCGCGTGCTGGCCTTCACCGCCTCGGTCGCCGTTCTCACCGGCACACTGTTCGGCGTACTTCCCGCACTACGCTCGACGAAGGTTTCGTTATCAGCGGCGATGAAAGGCCAGCAGGCCGAAGAGAGCGAGCGCCGGGTCCGATTCCGTCCCGGGAGGTGCATCGTAGCCTTCCAAGTGGCGCTTTCGCTGGTCCTGCTGGTCACTGCCGGCTTGTTTCTGCGCAGCTTCGTGAAGCTGGTAACGCTCGACATCGGCTTCGACCGCAACAACGTCCTAGTCGTAAATGCTAATCTGAAAACCGCGAAGGTGCCGCGGGAGCGGCGTCTCGCCGTCTACCAGGACATCGAGAACCGTTTGCGTGCTCTTTCCGGAGTCGTCGCGGCGGGGCGGTCGGTTATGACGCCCATCAGCGGTTATGAGTGGAACGACCGTATCCATGTAGATTCGCGAAACGCCCCGACCGGGGAAGCCTCGCTGTGCTATTTCAACTACGTCTCGCCGGGATACTTCGGAACCATGCGCAGCCCCATCCTGACTGGCCGTGGCTTCGACGCCCGTGACACCAGCACGGCGACAAGTGTTGCACCTCCGACCGCGGGGAACTTTTTTTGCCATCATTGATTAGCTGCTTGCCAGATTGCTTGATTGACGATGCGCCGCGCAATCCGTTACGGTGTTCGACGAGAGCGATCCGCTCTACAACCGAGGTGCTCCAATGATCTTCTATCTCCTGACGTTTTCATTTCCCGAGTGGCGGCCGCACTTCGCCTTCCTCGACACGGCCCACGCGAACGAGATGATGGCCTTGCGGTGGCTGCACCTCATTTTCGGCATCATCTGGATAGGCCTGCTGTATTTCTTCAATCTGGTCCTGACGCCGGCGATGAAAAAGTGTGATCCCCAGCTGCGCATCAAGATCTATCCCCAGCTGATGCCCGGCGCCATGGGTTGGTTTCGCTCGTCGGCGCTGGTAACAGTGCTCGTGGGAATGCGCTACTTCAGCATCCATCTGGCCGCGGATGCGAAACTTGCGGGCGATCCCTCGCTGACTGGCAAGTGGTTCGCGTGGTGGCTGCTGGTGTGGCTCGCCGCCTATGTGTTCCTTTACGCGCT
>Ga0066703_10000155_pt1 | contig 16350 bp, 13 predicted proteins | sample GraSoiAngelo_152_FD_66505 | JGI IMG/M metagenome (GOLD analysis project Ga0066703, IMG submission 66505) | Grasslands soil microbial communities from the Angelo Coastal Reserve, California, USA - 14_1009_12_30cm | ecosystem: Environmental > Terrestrial > Soil > Grasslands | place: USA...
CGCCGCAACTTCCGCTGCATGGTCGCAGGAATATCGATCGCGGCCAGTGTCTCGTGGAAAATCTGCAGGGCGATCTGCTTCAGTTGCGGCATGCGAGGTCTGTCTGGAAATTCGTCAAGATACTTTCAGAACTTCTGGATTCAAAACGTTCGGTGGCCGTTTCCCCGTGAAAAGCGCGACGACGTTTTCCGCCGCGATGCACGCCATTTTCGTTCGCGTCTCCAGTGACGCCGAAGCGATATGCGGCGCGAGCACCACATTGGCACGTTTCAGCCCGGGATGAATAAACGGCTCGTTCTCGTAAACATCCAGCCCCGCACCAGCAATTTTCCCGCTCTCCAGCGCGGCCACCAGCGCCGCCTCATCCACGACCGACCCCCGCGAAGTGTTGATCAGGAACGCCGTTGGCTTCATCCGGTAGAATTTCGGCGAGTCGAACAATCCCCGCGTCTCGGGCAGTAGCGGCACGTGCACGCTGATAAAGTCGGACTCCGCTAGCAGCGCATTCATTTCCCGAAATTCCACCTTCAACTCTTTCTCCACCTCTTCTGCCGGGCGCACCGCATCCGTGTAAATCACCTTCATCTGGAAACCGCTTGCGCGCCGCGCGACCGCTCGTCCAATCCGCCCGAATCCCACAATGCCCAGCGTCTTCCCCCACACATCCGTCCCCACCAGTTGATCCAGGTCCCAGTTTTTCCAGTTTCCCGAACGCGCCAACGCTTCGCCTTCGCTCAGCCGCCGCGCCACGGCCATTAGCAGGGTCCATGCAAAATCAGCCGTTGTTTCATCCAGCACGCCCGGCGTGTTCGTCGCCGCCACACCGCGCTTCGTGCACGCCGCCACGTCGATATTGTCAAATCCCACCGCCACATTTGCGGCTATGCGCAGGTTCGGCGCCTCTCTCAGCAGGTCCTCGTTTACTTTCTCGGTCAGCAGGCAAATCAGCCCCTCCTTTTCCTTCACCTGCTGCAAAACTTCTTCCCGCGGCGGACGTCCCGGTTTTGTCCAGTATTGCACGTCGCAGCTTTTTTGAAGAATCTGACGGGCTACGTCGAACAAGCCGTGGGTCGCAAACACTTTCGGTTTTGGCATCACATCCTCTTTGCAACGTTAAGGAAATTACACTAACACACCCCCGCGCTCCCGCCATAACTTGGCGTTGCGCGCGTCCTGGAAATCTCACTATAGTGCAAAGTGCGACTAAACCTGCGCCCCATGAACTCTGGCCTTGTTCGCGAATTCGAAAAACTCCTCGGCCCGTCTTCCGTCCTTTACCGGCCTGAGGATCTTCTTCTTTATGAATACGACGGCTCCGTCGTGAAGGGGCGTCCGGATCTCGTCGTTTTTCCCGATTCCAGCGAGGAGGTCTCGCGCATCGTCAGACTCGCTGCAGGCTACAACATCCCCATCGTAGGCCGCGGCGCTGGCACGGGACTTTCCGGCGGCGCGCTTGCCCGCACCGGCGGGGTGATGCTCGTCTTCGCGCGCATGAATCGCATCCTGGCACTCGACATGGAAAACCAGCGCGCCGTTGTGCAACCCGGCGTCGTCAATTACGAACTTACCCGCGCCGCCGAGCCTTATGGTCTCTACTTCGCCCCCGACCCTTCCAGTTGGAAATCCTGCACCATCGGCGGCAATGTCGCCGAGAATGCCGGCGGCCCGCACACTCTGGCCTACGGAGTTACTACCAATCACGTCACCGCCCTCCAACTCGTCCTTCCCGACGGAGAAATCGTTCGCCTCGGCGGCCCGCACGGTGACACGCCCGGTTATGATCTCACCGGCCTGCTCGTCGGTTCGGAAGGCACGCTTGCCCTCGTCACCGAAATCACCGTAAAACTCTCGCGCAAGCCCGAAGCCGTGAAGACACTTCTCGCCATTTTCGATTCCGTGGATGATGCCGCCGACACCGTCGTGGACATCACCGCTCGCGCCATCACTCCTGCCGCGTGTGAAATGCTCGATGGCTGGACGCTTCGCGCCGTCGAAGACTACATCCACGCCGGTTTTCCTATGGACAGCGGCGCTGTTCTGCTCATTGAGGTGGAAGGCCTGGCTGAAACCGTCGCTGCTCAAGCCTCCGCGATCAGCGACGTTTGTACCGCGCATCATGCCCGCGAAGTCCGCGTCGCACGCGACAACGCAGAACGCGACCTCCTCTGGAAAGGCCGCAAGAACGCTTTCGGCGCACTCGGCCGCCTGGCTCCCAGCAATTATGTCCTCGACGGCGTCATCCCGCGTTCGAAACTTCCGCAAGCGCTGCGCCGCATCCGGCAAATCGGCGATCAATACGGCTTTCAAATCGGTAACATCTTCCACGCTGGCGACGGCAACCTGCACCCCATCGTTCTCTACGATCCCCGCGACGCCGCGCAATTCCAACGCGCCCTCGAAGCCTCCGCAGAGATCATCCGCTATTGCGTCGAAGTCGGCGGCGCGCTCACCGGCGAGCACGGCGTAGGCATGGAAAAATCGGAACTCATGCCGCTCCTCTTCTCCGATGCCGACTTCGATCTCATGCGCCGCGTCCACGACGCCTTCAATCCCGATGCCTCCCTCAATCCCGGCAAAATCTTCCCCCTCAGCAAAGGCTGCGGCGAAATCCGCGTCCGTCCTCAATCCTCCTCCCGTCCGGGGGCTGCATGATCTCTCCAGTGCTAGTCTCCTCTCCTCGACTGTTTGCCCCATGACCACCTCATCTACCAATCTCGCCCCCGCACTGGAAGCCCTCCTTGGTGCTTCGCGTATCTTCTCTGATCCGGCCGCCCGGGCCGTCTACACCGTCGACGGGATCACCCCTCCCATCGTTGCAAAACCCGCCACTGCCGAAGAAGTCGCCGAAATCGTCCGCTTTGCCGCGCTCGAAAGACTCTCCCTCATCCCCTGCGGCGCGCGCACTAAACTCCGCATCGGCATGCCTCCCTCCCGCTACGATGTCGCTCTCGATATGACCGCTCTCAATCAAATCGTCCACTACGATCCCGGCGATCTCACCCTCGGCGCGGGCGCCGGCATGCCCATCGCAAAATTGAATGCCACTCTGTTCGAACACCATCAGTTCCTTCCGCTCCTCGTTCCCTGGTATTCCCGCAGCACGATCGGCGGCACGCTCGCCTCCGGCATCGACTCGCCGCTCTGCCAGTTCTACGGCACTCCCCGCGATTTCCTGATCGGCGCCGAATTCGTCACCGGCTCCGGCGCCATCACCAAGAGCGGCGGCCGCGTCGTCAAGAACGTCACCGGCTACGACCTCCACAAACTCCTCATCGGCTCGCTCGGCACGCTCGCGGTCATCACTTGCCTCAACTTTCGCACGTTTCCGGCCCCGCTCGCAGGCAGCCGCGGCTTCGTCGCCTCTTTCTCCAATGCTGAAGGCGCGATTGCTCTTCGCCGAGCCATCGCTCAGTCGCCACTCACCCCGCTGACTCTCGATATCGTCAGCCCAGGCCTTGCCCAGATTTTTGCAACGCAAACTCCTGCTACACCGGAAATCGCCGTGTTCCCGGGCGAGAATCGCGATGTGGGCTCAAGCTCACTTCCTCCCATCGGCGACTGGTTTCATCCCGGTGAATGGCACCTCTGCGCCGCGTTCGCCGGCATACCCGAAGTCCTCGATCGTTACAAGCGCGACCTTTCCCGTCTTGCCGGCGAATCCGGTGCGATCTCCACCGCCATCCTTGACGACACGACGCGCCCTGCCGTGTGGGGACGCCTCCGCGAAACTCTTTCCATCTTGCTCGAGTCCTCGCCCATCATCAGCATCTTCAAACTAAGCGTTCTCCCGTCGCACCATGCCACTCTTTTTTCAAATCTGGAGGAAATTGCCAACCGTGCGTCCCTTGCCCACCTTTTCCTAGCCCGCGCTGGCGGCACCATCTATTTCGCCCTGCTACCCCCCACCGCAAACGATGAGACCGCCGGGCGCTTCGCCGAAGCCTCAACGCAAATCTTCGAATCACTCTCTGCCGTCGGCGGCGATACGGCTCTTCTTTTCGCCCCGACATCCCTCAAACCACGCGTCAACACTTGGGGCTCCTGGCGCTCAGACCTCGCCCTCATGCGCCGCCTCAAGTCTGCCTTCGACCCCGCCAACGTTTTCGCCCCCGGCCGCTTCGCTCAAATCCCGATCTCGCCTCCGACTCCCTCGTAGCCCACGCTACCGTCCGTCTGGTTAGGTAGTTTCGCAACCACTTCCCGGTCATCTGCTGTTTCCGCGAACGGCCACAGTTATCCACAAACAAGTCCGCGCCTCTGGTCCCCATTTTCGGCTAAACTAGACTTAATTGTTTCGCTTCGGCGGCAGGTACGGTAAGCCCAATCCGGAGGTTGAATTTCAGGATGGCAATACTGAGTTCGGAAAAAGAAGCGTCCTTCTATTGCAATCGTTGCGACAAGTGGGTTGACGGCATCGAAGACAAGGAAAATTCTTCCGAAAGCTGGGGCATTAAACAGGTCCTCTGTGACGAGTGCGGCGGCGCCATCAGGTACCGGCCTCGATCTTTTTGGAGAAAGCTTCGGCGGAGGACGTCCCAATTCTTAGGCAATGCCTTTAACTCCTGGAAGAAACAGTCCCTGCGGAAACGCCCCTAATTAACGTGTCACCGCCAGGCGTACGACAATCCAAGCGGACCCGCTCTTCGCTCCGATTTGGTGGTCGTGCGTCTTCCCCTGGCGGTCACAGAAGCCACCGCGGGCATAACGGAGAGGGTATGAACCCGCGATTTCACTGCGGAGTTGGTGTCATCACGGCCATCTGTCTATCCCTTGGCTTTGGCTTACGGCGGATACACAGGCACCCTCGGGAGGATGACCATCGACAAACAATTCCACGGCGATCTCGAAGCTATTTAGTAAGGGTCAGATGCTCACTGCCGTCAGGGGCGTCAACACTTCAGCCCGCTACTTAGCCATCGAGCGCATCAACGGAAGGCTGCGGGGCCACAGCAGCAGATTCAAACCCCGGCACGGGGACACCATGACCCGTGGCACCCCGGCATTCCTACGACCTCGACAATACCCTCCCCGAAGTTCCGCTGATACTTTCATAACCGGGAGTCCTTTTGAGCGCAGCGGAGGGATGGTGCCAACGTTGCCCCACAAATCGCATCGGTAACCAACACAGGGTTGGGATAAGGTTGCGTCCACTCTTCGCACAGCCACTCTTGGCGGTAGGCCTTGCCAGCCGCACACCGACCTTCTGTTCTTCCGATCCGGACTCCGCGGCCTTATCATCGTTCCTTCACACCGAACCCAACGATGTCCCCCACGCCCATACCCGGCCTCATTCCCATCTACGAAGACTATGCGCGCTGCGTACACTGCGGTCTCTGCCTCAACGCCTGCCCCACCTACCGCCTCTGGAATCTCGAAGCCGATTCGCCGCGCGGCCGCATCCAGCAAATGATTCATGTCGAGTTGAACCAACAACCCATCACCGATTCTTTCGTCGATCACATCGACAAATGTCTCGACTGCCGCGCCTGCGAGACCGCCTGCCCTTCCGGAGTCGAATATGGAAAGCTGGTCGAGCACGCCCGCGCCCGCATCGAGCGCGACTATCTCCGCTCCTGGCTTGCCAGCGTCGCGCGCAACTTTGTTTTCCGGCACCTGCTCCTCGATCCCCATCGCATCATCGACGTCGCACGCGTTTTGCGTTTCTATCAACGCTCCGGTTTGCAGGGCATCGCGCGCAGTATTGGTGTCTTGAAACTTCTTGGTGTGGCCGAGCGCGAAGGTCTCCTCCCGCGCATCGACGACTGTTTTTTCTTTCGCTGCCTCGGCTGGACGTTTCCTGCCGTCGGTCCGCGCCGCGCCCGCGTGGCCTTCTTCGCGGGCTGCGTAGCCAACGTCACTTTTTCTCAGCTCAACGAAGCCACCGTCCGCGTCCTCGCCGCTAACGGCTGCGAAGTGGTCATCCCAAAGGACCAGCTTTGCTGCGGCGCGCTGGCCGCGCATGCGGGCGTTCGCGATGGCGCCCGCGATCTCGCTCGAAAGAATCTCTCCACATTTCTTCGCAAAGACGTCGACGCCATCATCACCAACGCCGCCGGCTGCGGTTCCATGCTCAAGGAATACGATCATCTCTTTTCGACGGACGAGGCTGAGCACGCCCAGGCCCGCCAATTTGCCGCCAAGACCCGCGATGTCACCGAATTTCTAGCCGCTCTTGGTCTCACCGCGAAATTGAAGTCTCTTCCAATCCGCGTCACCTACCAGGATTCCTGCCATCTTCTTCACGGCCAACAAATTCGCGAGGCACCGCGCACACTCCTACGCGCCATCCCCAATCTCGAGTTTGTGGAATTGCCCTTCTCGGAAATCTGCTGCGGCTCCGCCGGAGTCTACAACGTCACACAAACAGAAACATCCCTCGAATTGCTCGCCGAGAAAATGCGCCACGTCCAATCCACTCGTGCCCAAACCATCGTCACCGCCAACCCTGGCTGCCTGTTGCAGCTCCGCGTCGGCGTCGAAATCCACCATACCCATCAGGAAGTCCTCCATGTCGTCGAACTCCTCGACCGCGCCATCGCCGGAGCGCGAGATCAAAAGTGAGCTTGTCATCCTTCGCGTATCCGATAAGGATGCTCAAGAAACGACGACGCCCTTCCCGCAGCGATGGGGGCTGCTGCGAAAAGGGCGCGCCGTCTTCAGGAGAGAAGATCGTTATCCCGTGAATCAATTGTCCGATGGAGGTAGTGGTCCCTGCTTGAACTTCCTCGTGCCGTGCCTGCCGGGTCCGCCTTGCGTCACCTGGTAATCCGATGGCACTTGGAAAAGCGACGCATTCGGCTCCGACCGTTGAATATTCGTCAGCGCGTAGGTGCTATCGCCAAAACGCGGATCGCTCCGCTTGCTCATCACCATCAGTTGCAAATCATTGGAATACCAATGCTCGGACACGATGGTAATCGGTTTTTCATTTCCGATTTGTCCCGCGGGGATGGTGTGAGTAATTCGCGTTCCTTGCGCGCTCACGCCAGCAATCGTCTGCGTTCCCAACTCTTCTTTTTTCAAGTTACCGTTGGCAATCGCCTGTTGCTGCCGGTATTCCATCTTGCCCCTAAGCACACCCCTCATCTCACCGTTCGCCGGGCCTTTCATCGCTCCAAAGTGCTTCGTCATTTGCTCGGCCGTCTTTGTGTCGGCGTGCAAGATGAAATTCGCATTCGCCACCGGATCGTTGATCATGACAAACGACTTCGACTGCCCCGATGTAGCCAGAGGCCCAATCGCCGGGAGCGTCACTTCCTTGCGGAAGCGGCCCTGGCTGTCGCGAAAAAGATTTGTCTGGGTTTTGCGCGAGATGCGGTTTCCATCCCCAAGGGTTTGCGTTGCTTCGGAAACGGCGATCGCGCTGAACGGCGCGCCCGTCACCACTTTTCCGCCGTGCATTCCTTCGAAGCCCAGCAACTCGATGCGCTCACCGATTGGCCCAGCCAACATCCCTTCGCCCGGCCCGCCGGGAATTCCTGCTTCCGGCGGAGGTGCGGGAGGTGATGCGTCTTGAGCCCGCAACGATCCAGCGGCTCCTGCCAGCATTCCAGCGAGGAGCAGGTTCCTACATACTCTGCGATTCATTATTTCGTCTCCTCTTCTCTCCCGAACTGTTGCGAACTCTTTGCCGCTGCAATCGCCGCCAGCCCCTTCTTCAGCTGCTCGATCCATGCTCCGACCGGCCCCGTCTGTCCCTTCTGCTCTGCTCGGTTCGCCGGTTTTAACCTCTCCCAAAAGGTCGCTGCTCCCACCCGTATGTTCCTTCCCGGGGCGCAGCAAGATCGCCGCCCTCCCCATGAATGTTTATTGCGGCAGCCGCACGGCTTGCGGCAATCCGTCATCGCCAATGAGCAAATCCACTTGAATCCATTCGCTGGCTCGCTCTTCGTTAACTGGCAGGCCCAGCGCGCCCAGCGCGCCGCGTTGCATGCGCACGCGCAGAATCGCGGCGTCATCGGTATCTGAGGCAAAGACTCCAGGCAGAAACGTAAATCCGCTGAATTCATTGTCAGCTATCAGCGTCTCGGAACTGGCCGTTTGGGTCGAACCCGGCTGCTGCATTCCGTTGGGAACCTCGGCAGACGTTTCATGATTCGCTCCGGCAACGGAACCATTCTTCGGGGAATTGCTGGTGGCCGGCAAGGAATTCAGATGGCCGGTAGTCTCTTCCTGCTGACCGTGGCGCCAATTGCGCCAACCTACCGCGCCGACCAGCGTGGCGGCAGCGGCCAGCGCCCACGCAGCAACTACGGCCACGCGCCGCGCTTTCAATGTCACGCGCTGCGTGCGGAACTCCTGCCGCAAGCGCATTTCCACGCGCGCGGGCGCCTGCGCCATGGCGGTATCCTCCGCGAACGCACGGAGTTCAACCCGCGCCGCCTGCCAGGAGTCCTGCAGCGCCGCACATCGGGAACACCTGCAAGCGTGTTCCCGCGCGGCCGCACGCTGCGCTTCGCTCAACGTGGCGTCGCGCTCCGCGTCCAATCCCATCGCTCCAAATTCTTCGCAGTTCATCTCGTGCATCCGGTATTCATAGCGACCGCCGTACAGCCGGCATTTTGGCGACCGCAATACGGCCGCCAAATCTCAAAGCTTTTTTCATCGCGCCACACTCGCACGCCGCGGCACATCGCGAAACATTTCCAGTTTGGCCATCAACAAAGCCCGGCCGCGATGTAGCCGCGAACGAATCGTGCCAATCGGACACCCGGCAATTTGTGCCGCTTCCTCGTAGCTCATTTCTTCCAGTTCGCACAACATCACTGCTTCGCGAAACTCCGCAGGCAATTCCAGCACGGCGGCCCTTACGTGCTGCATGCGTTCTTGCTTTTCCAGCCAGCTCGACGGCGTGGACGCGTCCTGCAAAACAACTCCAGAGCCGGTGCCGTCTTCATTCTTCTCCTCGAGCGGTATCTCCCGCGGCAAACGTTGCAGATGCTTCATCACGCGGTTGCGTGCCACTCCGTACAGGAACGCTCCGAGCGCTCCGCGCGTGGGGTCATACTTTTTCGGATCGCGCATCAGGGTCATGAACACGTCCTGCACAATCTCTTCCGCGGCCCAGGTGTTTCCCGTCATGCGCAGGGCAAAGCGGTACATGGCCGCCTGGTACCGCCGGTAGAGGAGCACGAAAGCCCCCTCATCGCCCTTGGCGGCCCGCCGCAACAGAACGTCGTCTCTCTCTTGCTCGGCGATACTCATCTCTCCTGACAAGACGTTCTGCCGGGTTTCATTTGGCAATTCCCGGCGCCGGGCAAAAAGGTTCCCAGGTGGCGCCGGTTGCCGGAAAGGAGGCTTGGAAGTTGTTGCTTTCACACTTGGTTAGACGCAGAGCAAGGTTATGGCGTGTCAAAGGAGGAGCATGATTTCAAGCTAGAGTTAGACCGCTAGAGACTCGGTTTCTGCCTGAGGCGAACATCGCACTCTTATTTCTTGCCAAATTTAAACATGCCGGCAGCAATCCTGGTTACCAGGCGGCGGGGGACGAGGCGTTGGCCGTGAGCGCCGAGATAATTTCCGAGGCCGGAAATGACATAACTTTTGCCGGCGGCCAGGGCTTTCAAGCCCTGGTGCGCGACCTTTTCTGCAGCCTCGGCTCTGCGCTTAAATTTTTCCTGGCCGGAGACAACATGAAATTCCGATTCGGTCGAGCCCGGACACAAGGCACAAACACGGATTCCGAAAGACTTCATTTCTTCGGCCAGTCCTTCGGCGAACAGGAGATCGAAGGCCTTGGTCGCCGCGTAGGTTGAAATGTAGGGAACGGCTTGGAAAGATGCGGTGGAAGCGAGAATAAGCACGTCGCCGTGCCGGCGCGCGACCATTTCCGGAAGATACAAACGGGTGAGATGGACTACGGCAGCGCAATTCACCTGCACCATGTCGAGCAAGCGTTGTTTCTGAATCGAGGGGAATTCGCCATATTGACCGAAACCGGCGTTGTTGATCAGCAGGTTGATCTCGAGTCCTTTTTCTTTCGTGAAGTCAAAGATCTTTTCGGGAGCGTCCGAATCCGCCAGGTCGGCTGTGAAAGCGTCGGTCATCACCCCATGCTTAGTGGTGAGTTCCTTCGCCAGTTCGTCCAATCGGTCTTTCCGGCGAGCGGTGAGTACGAGATGCGTGCCACCGGCGGCCAGCTCGCGCGCTAGGGCCACGCCGATTCCGGAGCTAGCACCAGTCACCAGGGCCCACGTCCCGCGCCACTCTGCCGCCATCTTTTTCACCATTCCGGGCTGCATTTGGACTGCACTTGCCGTTGACCAATCCGTTCGCTTCGATTCCTTAGTTCTTTCCCTTCCACACCGCGTCGCGAACGCGGCCGCCTTCGCGCTTGATGCGGTCCATCAGCCGGCGCGCCCATACAAATTCCGCCGCCAGCAAGCCCAGCCCGAGAAAAATAGCAAACATTCCCGGCCCCGGCGTGACCAGCATCACGACTCCTGCTAATAGCAAGGTAAAACCGGCAATGACCAGGAAGACTCGGCGGACCTGCGCAACCGTGCGAAGGATCATCAAACCTTAGAGTAACGGCTTTCTGTCAGAGAGTGTAGGGTGATCCCTGTGCCTCAATGAATAATTTACCACGCTTTCATCGGCGGGCTGAAAGCAGCGAGCCATGAAGGACCCAACGATCCGAAAACGGTCTCGGAATCGCACAAGATCAAGAGCTGGAAATGCCTTTCGGCTGGCGCACCTCGCCTTGGCTCTTCGCGCGCGATGAGACATTTAGCTGGAAGTAGGAGGAAACCCCGTCGGGGGAAAAGCCCTCTCCGTTGCGATATTCCCCAAGCAGATTTTGCGGTCAGTACCGGATTGCCGTTTTGCACCTGCCGGGGCATACCTTGAGTAGCCGGTAACCCGGTCGCAGCCGAGAGCAGGTCTAGCTGAGCCGGTTAACCTGGAGGGTGTGTTTAAGAACTGAAAAATCACAAGCTGGAGTTTGCGATTTTGGAATACCGCATTTCTCCAGCAAATTTGTGTGTGCTTGGTGCCTAGCACAAGCATAACTTCCGATTCAGAAGTCCCTTCAGCGCGCCGTAGACATGGGCCGCCGATTCACAACGGAGGCCGGCAGATCCCACCCCAGCCGTTTGATCCAAGGAGGAAATATGCGCCAGCGAAATGTTCTGCTGCTTCTGTGCCTCGGGTTGCTTTCTACTTTGAAGGTCCATGCACAATCCCGTGCAAAAGCCCGGGTTTACGAAGATATTATCCATACCTACGCCGGGGGCGGGCCCGACGGGATTCCGGCGCTTTCGGCGAACCTGCCAGTGCCAACCGCGGTGGCGACGGACTCTGCCGGGAATATCTACATCGCTGCTCCCGGAGGGAATCGAGTATTTGTGGTGGACGGGTCCGGCAAGATACGCGTGGTGGCCGGCAGCGGAGTGGAGGCGTTCAATGGCAATGATGGCCCGACAAAAAACGCCTCGCTGGACTTAGGCGTCAACAATCTGCCCAACGGGATCGCCGTAGACGCTAAAGGAAACATCTTTTTTGTCGACAAGTTCAATAATCAAATCCGCAGCGTGGATACTACCACAGGGATTATCACCACATTTGCCGGCAGTGGGCCTGGGGGTTATTACAGCGGCGGTTATAGCGGCGACGGCGGTCCGGCCACCAGCGCCCGGTTGAATCTCCCGGGCGAAATCGCCTTGGATACCAACGGCAATCTCTTCATCGCCGACTCGCAGAACGGCCGCGTCCGCCGCGTGGATGCTTCCACTGGAATCATTACCACTGTCGCCGGCAATGGTGGATTTACCTTCAGCGGGGATGGCGGCCTTGCCACCGCTGCTTCTTTGAACCACCCCGCGGGCGTGGCCCTGGACACCAACGGCAACCTCTTCATCGCCGACGCCTACAACTGCCGGGTCCGCCGCGTGGACGCCTCCTCCGGAATCATCACCACCGTAGCCGGCAACGGAGAGTTTTCCTTTAGCGGCGATGGTGGTCCTGCAATCGCCGCTTCTCTCTGGCTTCCCATCGGAGTTCGCGTGGATACCGATGGGAACCTCTTCATCGCCGACCTGTATAACCATCGCGTCCGTCGTGTGGATGCCTCCACGGGAATCATTACCACCTTTGCGGGTAGCGGCCAAAGCGGCGTCAGCGGCGATGGCGGCCTGGCGACCAGCGTAGACATATCGCCCGTTGGTGTGGCCATTGAGTCGTCGGGCAATCTCCTCATTGCTGATGCAGACAGCAAGCGCGTCCGCCGCGTCAATCTATCCACGAACATTGTTGCTACCGTGGCGGGCAACGGCGAATTCTGTTTTTATGGTGATGGAGGCCCGGCCTTAGCTGCCTCCCTGTGCGCACCGCAAGGGCTAACCGCGGATCCGTCTGGCAATCTACTGGCTTATGACAGCAACAATGGCCGCATCCGCCGAATCAATGCCGAGACGGGGCAGATCACCACGGTGGCCGGAGGCGGCAACCCTGCCGATGGGTTGGGAGACGATGCACCCGCTACGCAAGCTACCTTCAGTGGGAGTGGATTGGCCGCGGATGCCCGCGGCAACATGTTCATCACTGATTGGAGCAACTTTCGGGTCCGCCGTGTGGACGCCGCTACCGGAATCATCACCACTGTGGCGGGCAGCGGCGGACGGGGCGGAAATTCCGGCGATGGTGGTCCGGCTACCCTGGCCACCCTGGCGCAACCCCAGGATGTAGTCCTCGATCGTCCGGCCAACCTTTTCATTTCCACCGGCGCTCTTATTCGCCGCGTAGATGCCCGCAGCGGGCTTATCACCACCTACGCAGGCGGCGGCTCTGCCAGCGGCGGCTTTACCCCGTATTGCGGTGACGGTGGCCCGGCCATCAATGCGTGCTTGTTTTATCCGCGCGGCCTGGCCATGGACGCAGCAGGTAACCTCTTCATCGCTGATTCAAATAACAATCGCATCCGGCGTGTGGACGCCGCGACTCAAATCATTACCACCGTGGCTGGCAACGGAGTGCCAGCCTATGCTGGCGATGGCCTCCCGGCCGTCGTGGCAAGCTTGAACAATCAGACCAGCCTCTGATGTCAAATCAGAGAGTTTCGCATCAATCTAAGTCATGTGATGCGATAACCGGCTCGGGGTCATGGGGCAATGGTACCTCAGCGCCGTGTGCCTCTCGAAGTGCGCTGCTGGTGAATCCTGCGAAGACTTATTGGTGCGCGAGTTGATGGAAGGTTTCCAGGATGCCATTGCTCGGAAGAAGGGCCACAAGGCGGCGCTCCGAGTTACTGAAATTCCCCGCGTCAAGCCTATGCGCCCCCGACAGATCAAGAGAATACGTCTGGCTCTAGGGGCCAGCCAATCCATGTTTGCGTATATTCTGAATGTCAGTCCCAAAGTCGTTCAGAGTTGGGAACACGGCGCACGGCGGCCGACAAGCGCGGCTCTCAAACTTTTGAGTATTGCGCAAAACAACCCGCAAATACTCCTGCAATCCGAAGCAACTTCCCGTCCTCGCTTTGAGCGACGGAGGGTTGCTCTGTCTCATGGACGGCGATCGTGATTGTTTGCATTCGTGGGTACGCTCAAATGAGAGTCTAGTCCCGGCCGGGATGTCTGAACGCTAGATCGCGCAAAGGCCATCTTGTATCTGCTGTGTCCGCCCCTGGTTTCTCAATACCAAACTACACCGTTCGAGCCCTCGGATGAAGGTGAGAAGGGCGGCCACACTCTCACCCATACCGGTGCCAAGGATGGAGACTTCCGGACACCCACTCCGAAATCCCTTATAAACAGCGGCTCTTAGTGACTGAGGAGACTTTCTTCAACCGAGGCGTGTGGTGGAAAGATTCGCATCGCAGCCACGAGGACAGCCACCAAGAATATAAGAGTAAGTAAACAAAGGAGTTTGCAGAAATGGCGGAGAGGGTGGGATTAAACCCTAGTGAGGAACCGTGAGGAATGGAAAAGGGGCGTTTGTAACTGATGCGAAATCTACAACTTGCAGACGCCGTTTTTTGATTCGGCGCACCGTGTTGTGAATGCGGGGCTTTTTCCGTCTCAAATCCTCGTCTAGAAGTACACATGTACTGATGAAAACAGGCTGTTTATTCGGCGCGTCTGTCAGTTCCGCCATTCCGGCACGGCGACAGGATAGCATAAAGAACAGGGCATCCTCATGCCGACTCTGGCCCGGCATATCAATTTGGTTCCAAGGCTCCCTTATTAGAAGAGGGGAGAATGTCGTTCCCATGACTCGAACCGAACGACGCCTTGCAGAACGATTTGACCTCAAAATTCCGCTTCGCGTCCGCATCGCAAAGCCTGCCGCGCTAGAGCACACAGTGGAGTCGCTGAATGTTTCTACACGAGGCATATCCTTTGCAACGGATTTGTCACTTTGCAAGGGCACGCCAGTGCATCTCGCTTTCGAGATGCCAGAAGAAGTCACGCACAAACCCGCGTCCGAATGGCGCTGTACGGGTCATGTAGTCCATGTCCGGCGGAACGGTTCTCCGCAGGGTGCGACTTGTGTAGGCGTGGGGTTTGATTGCTATGAGGTCTTACAACTTGTCCGGCTCTCAGTGAACCAAGTCTCCCAATTGGAATGAATCGATGATTGGGAGCAACGCTACCCCTCAACACGTGTGTCGAGTTCGTCCTAGCCTCGGCCTATACCACCCATCGATTTACGGCATAAATAGTCGGTGCGTTGGGCAGCATCCCCGCGAAAGTCGTTCCTTTCGATCCCTGACGCTCTGCCTCTTCATACCCGTACCGCCGCGTTAGAAAGATGCAGCTCGCCTGCGCGTAGCCGATGCCTGTACCTCGACTGACCTGCGCACGCCCTCTGCGTGCAGTTCCCCGCGTTCGAGAAGTTCGACTAGCTGGTCTGCGGTCAGCGTAAAATCTTTGCCCACTGGGAAGATTATTTCCCCATCGGCAGTTTGCATCGGAAAACCCACGGCCATTCCATGTTGCCGCAGTAAGTGGACCGCCCTCACAATATCGTTTGCTCTGTCTGCGTAGTTGCTCACGACCAGCTCCCCGAAACGAGAGGATGAGAGAACGGACATCATTGCGGAAGCGGAGGAGTCAGTCTAGGGGAGGCAGACGGTCTGTCCACAGGATTCCCACAGCTTCTCCATGCCACTGACCCTTTCACGATTATCATGAATCTCCTTTGCAAGAGGCATCCCGCATCGAATGTAGCCCTGAGCATTCTTCAGGTTCGATCATAGGGAAATGATAAAATCAAGTTAGGGAACATAACATGAGCGTAAATTAATGGACTTCTTCGACCTTCCTCCCCCGCCAGATGAACTGCTGCCGCCAGATTTTGAGTCGGAACCTGACTGGAAAATCTACGAAGGAGCAATTGCACGCATCGAGGAGTCACACAAGAATTGCAAGGTTACTAGAAATAACAAAGTCAATGGCAGGCGTAGCGGGGTAGAGCGTCAGGTTGATGTATGGCTCGTCGCCGAGATCGGTGACAATCATGTCGTGACGGTAGCAATAGAGTGCCGTCGCTACAGCGACAGGCCAGTATCGATAAAAGACATCGACGCATTTGTAGGTTTTCTTGAGGATGTTGGCGCGAATAAAGGAGTGATGATTAGCCACTCGGGATACACAGATGGTGCGAAAAAACGGGCCGAAGGAGCGGGTATCGAGCTTTGTATGCTCACGGTCGAACAAGCGGAAGAGTTTGATTGGGATGAGTTCCTTCGAGACTCGTGTGAAGCTTCGAATGAGTGCTTCGGCACTATTAACTGGCACTCCTCAGATGGTGACAGCGAAGCTGGCCGATGTGGCAACTGCGGCTCTTTCCACATTCGTTGTGGCAACTGCGGATGGGTGTCGTGGTACAACGAGTGGGACATAGAGAGTTGCTCGGGGTGCGATATGAAATGGCGGCTGAAAAAGGAGAAAGGCGAGACGTGCGGCATTGAGGAAATGCCTCCGGAGCAAGAGCCGGACGACGAAGAAGAGGAATAAAGAAGGAGCGCCCTTTCTCGCTGCCTGGAACCGGAATTTTTCTTGGAGATTTAGCGCATCCAAATCCTTATTTGTGCTAAATTCCGAACGGGAGGCAGAATCTGCGACTTGGAATGGTATCTGCTCTCTGCGTCTTGCTATCGTTGATTTACTCTCCACGTCCCGTGGCGGGTCAATCTAAACCCGCCAGTCCACAGGCTGCCCCAGGCGTTCCTTCGGAAGCTGGACTCGCCGCCAAACTTTCGGAACGACCAAGGGCCGCTGAATCCAGTGGTGACGAGTTCCGTTATCTCAGAAACGATCCCACGAACAAACTGCAAAACAGGTTCTTCTTCAATGATCCACAAGTGGCCAGGCGCAACGAGAATCCCCAGTCGCCGCTTGGGACGGGCCG
>Ga0066703_10000160_pt1 | contig 16205 bp, 4 predicted proteins | sample GraSoiAngelo_152_FD_66505 | JGI IMG/M metagenome (GOLD analysis project Ga0066703, IMG submission 66505) | Grasslands soil microbial communities from the Angelo Coastal Reserve, California, USA - 14_1009_12_30cm | ecosystem: Environmental > Terrestrial > Soil > Grasslands | place: USA...
GCGCAGCGCCTGTCGACATCCGGCTCGATCACGGGCACCAAGACCAAGCAGGTGACCGTTCAGAACCTGGCACCGACTCCGCCACCGCCAGCTCCCACGCCACCACCACCGGAGCCTCCACCCCCACCGCCACCGGCGCCGACACCGCCACCTCCAGAGCCGACTCCGCCTCCGCCGGCGCCAGCGCCCGCGCCGCCTCCGCCGCCGTCGACGGGGCCGCGCGTGCAGGTGTGTCCGTACAAGCACTATCCTGACGCAACCCCGTGGTCGTATGGACCCGCGTGCGACACGGTGCCGTATCCGGCGCCCCGGCCGACGTCGGTTCCCTGGGTAACCAGGAACTCGCCCTCATGGGCAGGTTCGGTGACTGGGCGTGACTGGAATCAGTGGTTCATCGAGCCGGTCGAGCACCAGGCGCACGATCTCTACGAAGAGCTGCCGATGTTCGTGCGGCGGGCCGACGGCTCGGTCGCAGTCGGCTGGAAGTACGATCAGGTCTACTCGAACGTCGCCGACTCGGTGGACGGTGTCACGCGACACGTCAACTACGACGGGCCACGCAACGACGCCCTCGTGAGCCCGTATTCGACCTACGCCCAGAAACCGGGAACGAACGACTGGTACGGCATCGACATCGCCGGCCGTCTCGTCCTGCTCGAGGCCAACGGCACCGTCACGACGCTGGCCGGGCCGGTCACACGACGTGACGTCGTGCCGCTTCAGGATCCGCTCAGCCCGACGGGGGTGGGTTCGACGACGGTGTCGACCGCGCAGATCGTGGCCGCCAACAAGGTCACGATCGGCAGCTTCGAGGGCGGGCTGCTCTTCAACGGTCCGAGCGATCTCGCCGTCGATCCGACGAACGCGAGCATCCTTTACGTGGCCGACAGCCTGAACCATCGCATCGCGAAGGTGGATCTCTCGACGACGCCCGTCTCGGTGACCACGTACGCGGGGACACCGCACGTGGCGGGGCAGGTCGATGGCCCGCGCCTGCAAGCGCGGTTCAACATGCCGACGAGCGTGGCCTTCGGCGCGACCGGCGACCTCTATGTGACCGACAACGGTCGTCCGGGTGCCGTGCGCGAGATCGAGCCCGACACGGGGCTCGTGAGCACGCTCCCCGCGTCACCCGCGGTGAACCAGCCGCTCGTGGTGCGCGTCGATCCGCAAGGCGATTTCGTGATCGCGCAAAGCTCGACGAAGACCGTGCACCGGCTCAGCAAGACGACGGGCGCATACACCCAGCTCGGGCCCTCGTTCGGTGCGACGCTCGACTCCTGGATCTGGCTCGACGTCGACCGCGCCGGCACGATGGGCCCGGTCGGTGACATCCTGGTCGCGTTCTCCGTAGGCCAGGGCCGCGCCGAGATCTGGCGACTGTCAGCGGACGGGACGACGGTGCGCCAGCACGCCGGTGGCACGGGGCCGCTGTACCAGGGGCCGCTCTCGATCGTCGTCGACGCCGGTGGCCACTACTCCTGGGCGATCGCTGTGTCATCCACCGAGGCGCGGATGATCACGTCCGGCTTCGGATCGCTCGGCGTCAGCGTGTGGCGCCGGCTCCTGCCCGGCGATCCGACGTACCGGAGCTTCTTGAACAACGACTACTCGTTCTGGCTCAACGGACAGAACATCTACACGCGGGGCACGATCGCCGGCGGTCCGACGCGGCCGAGCTTCGTGCTGCTCCGAGGCCTGAATGGCCTGGGAGCGCTCGGGCTCCCGAACTTCGACGAGATGGCGTACTGGAGCGACGCGCAGCTGGCCGACTATATCCACGCGGGGATGGGCGGCGAGGTGTCGCGCCCCGAGATCACGGGCGGCAACCTCTGCGATCTGATTTTCTACATTCGTATGACGTCGATCCGCGCCATGCGCGAGGAGCTGTCCCGAGGAGCGTGCACGCTGCCGTAAGAAAACGCCTTTAGACTTGCGCCCTTCGTCCGATCTCGCCACAATAGGCAGAATATGGCGAGTGATCGGATCGTCATCCGTGGTGCTCGGGAGCACAACCTCAAGAACATCGACCTCGAAATTCCCCGTGATCAGCTGGTCGTCATCACGGGACTCTCCGGATCCGGCAAGTCCTCACTGGCCTTCGACACGATCTACGCCGAGGGCCAGCGTCGCTATGTCGAATCGCTGTCGGCGTATGCCCGACAGTTCCTCGAGCAGATGGAGAAGCCGGAGGTCGACTCGATCGAAGGCCTGTCGCCGGCCATCTCCATCGAGCAGAAGACGACCTCGCGCAATCCGCGGTCCACCGTCGGCACGGTCACCGAGATCTACGACTATTTCCGCGTGCTCTTCGCCCGCATCGGGATCCCGCACTGTCCGTCCTGCGGGCGGGTCATCTCCGCCCAGACGGTCCAGCAGATGGTCGATCGCGTGATGTCCCAGCCGGTGGGGACGCGGCTGCTCGTGCTGGCGCCGGTCATTCGCGGCCGCAAGGGCGAGTACAAGAAGCTGTTCTTCGATCTGCGCCGTCAGGGGTACTCGCGCGTGCGGGTGAACGGCGTACTCCGAGAGCTGACCGACGAGATCGACCTCGACAAGAACCGCAAGCACACGATCGAAGTTCTCGTCGACCGGCTCGTCGTCCGGGAAACCGTGGGCAGCCGGCTCGCCGACTCGCTGGAAACCGCGCTGCGCCTCGCCGACGGCGTCGTCTTGGTGGAGCCTCTGGGCGACGGCGACGGCAGTAGCAGCACAGCGCAGATGGGGGGGTCCGGGGGGAGCGGTACGCGCCCCCCGGTCAAAGAATCGAGCAGTATGGTCCCCCCAGTTAAACAGTCAAGGCCATCAGTCAAATCGCCGACCTCGGAAAACGCAGAGCCCATGCTCTTCTCCGAGCGGTTGGCCTGCGCCGAGTGCGGCGTCTCGCTCCCGGAAGTGTCGCCGCGCATGTTCTCGTTCAACAGCCCGTACGGCGCGTGCGAGACGTGCTCGGGCCTGGGCAGCCGCTGGGAAGTCGATCCCGAGCGCGTGGTGCCGAACGCCGAGCGCACGCTCAAGCAAGGCGCGCTCGCGCCGTGGGCCGGCCACGAGTCACCGTACTTCAAGCAGACGCTGGCCGTCCTGGCCAAGCGGTACAAGTTCACGCTCGACACGCCCTGGAAGTCGCTGAAGAAATCGGTGCGGGACGTCATCCTCCACGGCGATGCGGATGGCGGCTTCGAGGGTGTCGTGGCCGTGCTCGAGCGGCGGTACCGCGAGACGGAGTCGGAGGACATCCGGCGCGAGATCGAGCCGTTCATGGCCGAGCGGCCGTGCCCGGCCTGCAAAGGGTCGCGCCTGCGCCCGGAGTCGCTGGGTCTCAAGATCGGCGGCCGGTCGATCGCGGAGGTCGTCGGCTTCACGATCAAGGAGGCGGCAGCGTTCTTCGCCGACGTCACCCTCTCCGAGCGCGAAACGCTGATCGCGCGCCGCGTGCTGAAGGAGATCCGCGAGCGGCTCGGCTTCCTGCGCGACGTCGGCCTCGACTACCTGACGCTGGACCGGCCGGCGGGGACGCTGTCGGGTGGGGAAGGTCAGCGCATCCGGCTGGCCACCCAGATCGGGTCCAGCCTGGTCGGCGTCCTGTATATCTTGGACGAGCCTTCCATCGGACTGCACCAGCGGGACAACCGCCGGCTGCTGGAGACGCTCAAGCGTCTGCGCGACCTCGGGAACACCGTGCTCGTGGTCGAGCACGACGAGGAAACGATCCGCGCCGCCGATTTCGTGGTCGACCTCGGGCCGGGCGCCGGCGAGCTCGGCGGCCATCTCGTCGCGCTCGGTACGCCGGACGAGATCATGGCCAACCCGGCCTCGCTGACCGGGCGCTATCTGTCGGGCGCGCTGTCCATCCCGGTCCCGGACGAGCGACGCAAGGGCCACGGCCACGCGCTGACGATCCACAACCCGCGCGAGCACAATCTGAAGGGCATGCCGGTGAAGATCCCGCTGGGAACGTTCACGTGCGTGACCGGCGTGTCGGGCTCGGGCAAGTCGACGCTGGTGAACGACATCCTGTATCGCGGCCTCGCCCAGATGCTGCATCGCGCGCAGGGGCGCCCGGGAGCCCACGAACGGATCGAGGGCGCGCAACATCTCGACAAGGTCATCGACATCGACCAGTCGCCGATCGGACGGACACCCCGGTCGAATCCGGCGACCTACACGGGCGTCTTCACGTTCATCCGCACGCTGTTCGCGCGCACGCCGGAGGCCCGGATGCGCGGCTACCAGCCCGGCCGCTTCTCCTTCAACGTCAAGGGCGGCCGCTGCGAGGCCTGCCAGGGCGACGGGCTCGTGAAGATCGAGATGCACTTCCTGCCCGACGTCTACGTGACGTGCGACGTCTGCAAGGCCAAGCGCTACAACCGCGAGACGCTGGACGTCCGGTACAAGGGCAAGTCCATCGCCGAGGTCCTCGACATGACCGTACGGGAGGCGCGCGAGTTCTTCGACGCGGTGCCCGTGATCAAATCGAAGCTCCAGACGCTCGACGACGTTGGCCTCGATTACATCCGGCTCGGGCAAGCGGCCACCACGTTGTCGGGCGGTGAGGCCCAGCGCGTGAAGCTCGCCACCGAGCTGAGTCGTCGCGCCACCGGCCGCACGCTCTACATCCTTGACGAGCCGACTACGGGGTTGCACTTCGCCGACATCCAGAAGCTGCTGGAGGTGCTGAACCGGCTCGTCGAGCAGGGCAATACCGTGGTGATCATCGAGCACAACCTGGACGTGATCAAAACCGCCGATTGGGTCATCGATCTCGGTCCCGAGGGGGGCGAGGAGGGCGGCCGCGTGCTCGCCACCGGCACGCCGGAATCGGTGGCGCGTCAGTCCGCGAAATCGTACACGGGACAATTCCTGGAGTCCCCGTTGAAGCCTCGAGCACTCACCTCGGCGCCGTCGTGACGCCTGGCTCGGTCGTTTCAGGGACCGCGTTGGCACTCCGGGCGAACCGGGGAGGAATTGGAGCGGGATCGTGTCACACCCCGCGCAAGCGGGGAGGTATTGGAGGGGGCGCCGCGCCCCCTCCAATGTCAATGTAAAGGAACAGAAAGATGCGTCGCACCAAGATCGTCTGCACCATCGGGCCCGCCAGCAGCGGCGCCGCGCTCCTCGATCGGCTGGTCGCCGCCGGCATGGACGTGGCCCGCGTAAACTTTTCCCACAGCACACACGCCGAGCACGCCGAGACGATCCGCCAGATCCGAATCGGTGAGGAGCGCTGGGGCCGTCCCATCGCCATCCTTCAAGACCTGCAGGGCCCCAAGATCCGCCTCGGCACCTTCGGCCCCGCCGGGGGAGGACGCGTCGATCTCGAGCCCGACCGGATGTTCACGCTGTCCGCCCGCCCGATCGTGGGTACGGCCGACGGCGCCAGCGTCACCCATCCCGAGTATCTGTCCGAGCTGAAGCCGGGTGACGAGGTCTGGATGGATGACGGGATGATCCAGCTCCGCGTGGAGGAGACGACCGCGGATGCCGTGCGCTGCCGGATCGTCGCCGGCGGGCGCATCAGCGACCACAAGGGCATTTCGTTCCCGCGCGTGCCGCTGCCCGTCTCGTGTCTGACCGAGAAGGACCGCGAGGATCTCCGCTTCGGCATCCGTCAGGGCATCGATTTCGTCGCCGTCTCGTTCGTTCGCTCCGCGGCCGACATCGGCGAGGTGAGGAAATTCCTGCGCGACCAGGGCGCCGATTTGCCGATCGTCGCCAAGCTCGAGCGCCAGGAGATCGTGGCCAATCTTCCCGGCATCCTCACGATGGTCGATGCGGTCATGGTGGCCCGTGGCGACCTCGGCCTCGACGTGCCCCTCGAGGAAGTGCCGCACATCCAGAAGGAAGTGATCCGGCAGGCGCGGGCCGCCAAGGTGCCGGTCATCGTCGCGACCCAGATGCTCGAATCGATGGTCACGCACTTGAGGCCGACGCGCGCCGAGGTCACAGACGTCTCGACGGCGATCTTCGACGGCGCCGACGCGATCATGCTGTCGGCCGAGACCGCCACCGGCCGGTATCCGGTCGAGGCGGTCGTCGTGATGGCCCGCATCGCCGAGCGCGCCGAGCAGGCGGCTCTGAAGTCGGAGATCCGGTGGCGGCGGCAGGAACGCGTGGGCGTGGGCTTTCCCGAAGCCGTCTCCGACGCTGCGGCGTCGGCCGCCCGCGTGCTCGGGGTCCGCGCGATCGTTGCATTCACGCAGTCCGGGTTCTCGGCGCGGCTCATCTCGCAGGAGCGGCCCGACGTGGCGATCATCGCGCTGACGCCATTCGTCGAGGTCCAGCGGCGCCTCGCGCTGTCGTGGGGGGTGTCGTCGCGACTGATTCGCAAGGTGGAGACCACCGACGAGATGATCGAAGAGGTCGAGGCGACCTTGCTCGGTGATGGCTCGGTTCGAATGAACGACGTGCTGGTGATCATCTCGGGCTCGCCGATGTGGGTCACCGGGACGACCAACCTCCTCAAACTGCATCGGGTCGGGGAACGCCGCTGACGGGCCGACGGCGTGTGGGGCCCGTGGCACGGCTCGGGCTCGCTCTCGCCGTCCTCGCCGGCCTGTGGGTCCTCGCCGGCGTCGCGCTGCTCGAACAGACGCAGGCGCGCCACGAGGTGCGCCTGGCCGAGGCGATCGCCGCCACCCGCGCCCTCCTCGGCGAGACGCAGCAAGCCCTGCTCCGCGAAGCTCGCTTCCTCGCCAGCGATCCGGCCGTGGTCGAGGGCGTCGTCAAGGGCGACTGGGCGACGTTGGCTCGCGGCGCCTCGCCGCGGATCCTCTCGGTGACCAGCGACCGCATCGGTGATCTGCTCGTCATCACCGACGCGTCGGGGGCCCCGCTCGTCCAGGTGCCGGCGCTGCCGCGTCTGAAGACCGTGGAGGTGGTGCCGCCGCCCGTGGCGACGACGCTGGTCCGCGCGATTGGCGGCCAGCTCTACGTGCTCGCGGCGGCGCCGATCAGCCGCGCGGGGGTGGCGATCGTCGGCCGGCGCTTCGAGCGCCTGGAGCAGATCGCAGCCTCCGTACCCTCGCATCCCGTCGTCGTCGCGGTGGCCGGTGACCGTCTGCTCGCGACCACGCGCGGGGACCTTCCCGCGACCGGCTGGGTGTCGGCCACGCTGCGCGGCGCGCTGCAGGTCAACGGCGAGGACTGGATCACGCGACCGCTGAGCGAGCGGGAGGGACTGTGGACGCTCGTGTCATCCGGGGACCTCCACGCCGAGCGCCGGCGTCTGCTGTCCTGGCTCGTCGGATCGTGGGCCGTGGTGGCGTTGGTCGTGGTCGGCGTCGGGCTGATGTCTTCGCGCGCCCAGGCCTGGGGAAGAGCGCACTCACGGATCGGCCAGGAGTGGGCTCGCGACCGTGAGGCGTTTCGCGCCCTCACCCGCGCGATGGACGGTGCGACGGATCTGTCGACCGGGCTTGGGGGAGCGCTCGAGGCCGTCCGCGGGCTCATGGGCGTCACGGCCACGGTCGTCTACCGACTCGAGGCGCGCGGCGGACGGCTCGCGCTCGTTGCCCAGCGCGGCGTGCCGGACGAGCGCATCGAGGCCTTTTCGTCGCGGCCGGTCGACGGGACCGGCCTCGGCGACGCCCTTCGCAGTGGCCGGATCATCACCATCCGGGCCGAGGACTCGGCCTTCGGCTATCGCACCCAGATCGCGGTGCCCGTCCACATCCGCGAGGCGCCCTGGGGCGTGCTGCTCCTGCTCTCGACCGACGATCGCGCTCTCGCCGGGGACGCGGACCGCAGGCTCGAAACGGTCTCCCTGCTGTTCGACGCCGCCGTCGCTCAGGCCGCGCTGCGCACCGAGACCGAACAGAAGAGTCGACAACTCGAGAGCCTGACGCGGCTGGCCCAGACCCTCACGGGGACGCTGGCGCTCGAAGAGGTGCTCCAGCGCGTCGTCGACGCCGGCGTGTGGATCTTCCACTCGAGTATTGCGCGGCTGTGGCTCGTCGAGGACGACGGCAAGCACCTGGTGCTTCGCGCCAGCGCCGGGGCGCCCTCGACCGTCGTCGGCGTGACCCGACTCGCGCTCGGCGACGGGCTGGTCGGCACGGTGGCCGCCACGCGGCGGCCTCAGACGATCCTCGATGCGCAGAACGACCCGCGCATCCGCAATGTCGAGCGCCTGCGTGCCGAGGGCTCGGTGTCGGTGGCGGGCGTGCCGGTGATGATCGGCGAGCGCGTCCTGGGCGTGCTCAGCACCGCCGTACGCGAGCGCCGTGACTACGGTGTCGAGGAGCTCGAGCTGCTGCAATCCCTGGCCAACCACGCCGCCATCGCCATCGACAACGCGCGCCTGTTCCTGGAAGAGAAGGCGCGCCGAGATCAGGTGACGGCGCTCCTCGACATCAACACCAAGATCGGCGCCGAAGAGCCGACCGACGCGCTCCTCGGCGCCATCGCCGAGGAGGCGGCGCGCCTGCTCGACGTCGACAACGCCGGCTTCCGGCTCGTCGAGGGCGACACGCTCGTGCTGGCCGGGCTCGCCGGCACCGCGGAAGAGACGATGGTCCGTCCGCGGGTCAAGATCGGCGAGAGCTTCAGCGGCAAGGTCGTCGCCGAGGGCCGAACGCTGATGGTCGAGGCCGGCACGATCGACATGGTGCCTGAGCACCGGGAGCGCGAGCGCCAGCTCGGCTACACGCATTACCTGGGCGTCCCGCTCCGGGTCGGGGATCGCGTGATCGGCGTCCTGGCGTTCCGCGCCCGGCGCCGCTTCAGCCCGCGCGATCAGGAGCTGGCCGAGGCGTTTGCCGGACAGGCGTCGATTGCCCTCGAGCACGCGCGCCTCTACCGTGAGGCCAACCGCCACGCCCAGCGCATGGCCGCGCTGGCCGACGTCGAGCGCCTGCTCTCCGCCACGCTCGACTCCGACGTCGTCGCCCAGCGCATCGCCGACAGCGTGTGCACGCTGCTGGAGGCGCGCGCCGCCGCTGTCTATCGGCTGCTGCCGGAGACCGGTGACGTCGAGGCGATGGCCGTCTCGGGCGACGTCGGCGCGCGATTCAACCGGATCGTTTTCGCCCGGGGCACCGGGGCCAGCGGCCTCGCCATTCGCGACCGTCGGCCGGTCGTCACTCCCGACATCTTGAACGATCCGCGCATCGAGCTGCGTGACGACGCCCGCGCGCGGATCGAGGCGGCCGGCTATCGCGCCGTGCTCACCGTGCCGCTCATCGTGCACGATCGGGTCATCGGTGCGCTCGGCATTGGCGATCGGGCCGGGCGGGCCTTCGACGAGGCCGACATCCGGTTGACCCAGGCGTTTGCCGACCAGGCGGCGCTCGCGCTGGAGAACGCGCGGCTCTTCTCGCTGGAGACGGCGCGCCGGGCCCACATCGAGACGCTGGCCGCGGTGGAGCGCGAGCTGGCCGCCGAGCTCGACCTCGATCGGCTGCTCGCGTTGATCGTGGAGCACGCCGGTCGTCTCTTCGGGGCCGAGGGCGCGATCTACCTGGTGGAGCCGGCGGGCCAAACGCTGGCACCGAGCGCCTGGAGCGAGGGCGCCTCGATCGATCAGCGCGTCGCCTTCGGAGTCGGTCTCGTCGGCTCCTGCGCCCTCGAGCGGCAAGGCCGCCTCGTCAACGACTATGCCGCGTCGCCGTATGCCCAGCCGCAGCTCGTCGGCATCGGCACTCGGCACGCGATCGTCCAGCCGCTGGTCATCCGCGACCGGCTGCTCGGCGTCATCGGCATGTTCCGGTTCGGCGAGTCGGCCCACGCGTTCAGCGAGGAGGAGCTCGGAGCGCTCGGCCACTTCGCCACCCAGGCCGCGATCGCGCTCGAGAATGCACGCCTCTACGAGGAGACGGAGCAGGGCCGGCGGGAAGCCGAGGAGCTGGGCCGGGTGGCCCGGACGTTTACCGAGCGCCTCGAAGTCTCGGCCGTCGGCGAGCGCATCGTCGACAGCGTGCTCACGCTTTTCCGCGTGCGCTCGGCCGGTCTTCGTCTCCTTCAGCCCGACGGGAGCCTCGTCGCCGTCGCCTGGGGTGGTCACGGCGCCCATCCGCCTGGCCACGTCCAGGCGCCGGGCACGGGCCTGGCCGCGCGCGCCATCGAGACTGGCGGGCCCGTCTGGTCACACGAGGTCCTGAGCGATTCCGACGTCGTCTACGACGACGATCTCAGGGACCGCATGGACTCGGGCACGCACGGCTCCGTCCTGGCCGTGCCGCTCCACAGCAAGGACCGGACGATCGGTGTCCTGTTCCTCTCCGACACCGCCGCCCACGAGTTCTCGGAGCGCGAGGTCCACCTGGCTCAGGCGTTCGCCGACCAGGCTGCGCTCGCACTGGACAACGCGCGCCTCCACGAGGACGTCGAAGGCGGCCGCCGCTATGCGGAGGAGCTGGCGCGGCTGGCTCGTTCGTTGACGGAGACACTCGACTCTCGCGAGGTCTGCACGCGCATCGTCGAGAGGGTCCCGGAGCTCTTCCGCGTCGCCGCCTCCACGCTGCGGCTGCTGCGGCCCGACGGCGGCCTCGAAGCTGCCGCCTACGGCGGTACCCGCTGGGAGCAGCTCACACCGGGTGACGTCCTTCCCGCGGGAATCGGCGTTGCCGGGCGCGCGGTGGCCGAGGGCCGCGCCGTGTGGTCAACGAACCTTCTCGAGGATGCCGACGTGCCGCTGACCGACGAGCTGCGCCAGCGGCTCAAGGGCGCGGGCATCCGCGCGCTCCTGTCGGCGCCGCTGAAGGTCAAGGGCAAGATTCTCGGCACGCTGACGCTGGCCGATCCCGCCGCCCGCGGCTTCTCCTCGACCGACGCCGAGCGCTTGCAGGCCCTGGCCGATCAGGCGGCGCTCGCGCTCGACAATGCACGCCTGCACGAGGAGGCCGAGCAGCGCCGTCGCGAGGCCGAGGTGCTGGCCGTGCTGGCGCGCACGATCAACGAGTCGCTCGACGTCGACACCGTGCTCCAGCGCGTGGCCGAGGGCGCACGAGAGTTGTCGGCCAGCGACATGGCGCGCGTGGCGTTGCGCGATCCGCAGCTTGGGCGGTTCGCGTTCCGCTACTGGGTAGGGACGCGGTACGAGGACTACGGCGGGTTCCCCCTCACGGCCGATCGGGGCATCGCCGGACGCGTGATCACCACCGGGCGACCGTTCCGGACCGAGAACTGGCTGGAGGACCCGCGAATCCGCAAGCCACGGGACCTCGTGGCGGTCGTGCTGACCGAGGGCATCGTGACCGAGCTGATGGTGCCGATCACCATCGGTGATCGCGTCGAGGGCCTCATCAGCGTCAACAACCGCACCGCCCGAGTGTTCACCGATCGTGACGAAACGGTGTTGCAGCGGCTGGCCGACCACGCCGCCATCGCGATCCAGAACGCCCGGCTGTACTCGCAGTCCCGCGAGTTCGGTGACCGGCTCCGCGCGCTGGAAGAGGTCAACCGCCTCGTCTCCTCGTCGCTCCAGATCGAGGAGGTCCTGCGCAACCTGGCCACGGCGGTGGCACGCTTCTTCGACGCTCCGCTCCTCAACGTCTGGGTCGTCGATCCCACCACCCGGCAGCTCCATCGCTCGCTGAGCCTCGCGCCGGCTGACCTCGCCGCCGGACTGCCTCGCACGCTCGAGCCGGGGGAAGGCGGCGTCGGCTGGGTCGCCGAGCACCGCGAGCCGATCATGTGGACCGACATGGCGACCGACGCCCGTTGCGTGGCCCGCCAGCTCCTGATCAGCAGCGACCTCCGTTACCTGCTCGCCTATCCGATCACCATCGGTGACCGTGTGCTCGGCGTCTTCGCCATGAACCGCACGCTGCCGGGGATCGTCACGCCCGAGAGCCAGCTGATCCTGGCGTCACTGGCCTCCCAGGCCGCCGTCGCGCTCGACCACGCGCGTCTCTACACGGAGACGACGCGGCGGCTCGCCGAGACGCGAGCGCTGCTCGACGTGGCCGAGATCTTCACCTCCACGCTCGACGCCACCCAGCTCCTCAAGCGCGTGACGATCAAGATCGCCCAGGTCTGTGGCGTCGATCGATGCTCGATCGAGCGCTGGGATGGCGATCGCGTGATCCCGGTCATGTCCCAGTTCGCCGACGGCCACGAAGACGCTGCGATGTGGGAGGCCTTCAAGAAGGCACTGATCCGCTCGCCGCGGGCGGTGCCGGCGCACGCCCAGGCCCGGGCCACCCGCCGGCCGGTCGTCATCGACGACGTCACCGAGAGCGATCAGATCCCGCGGGAGTGGGTCACGATGTTTCGTCACAAGTCGTACATGGTGGTTCCGCTGTGCCGTCAGGACGACGTGCTCGGCGGCCTCGCCCTCGACTACACCGAGCGGGTGACGCCCTTCCAGCCGTGGCAGGTGACGCTGGCGTCCGCCATTGCCGGCCAGCTCGCGCTGTCGCTCGAGAACACTCGCCTCTACGGCGAGGTGCAGGAGCAGCTCAGCGAGACCACCACGCTCCTGTCCGTCGGTCACGTGCTGTCGGAGTCGCTGCCGGTCGCCGAGCGCTTGCGCCGCGTGATCCGCGAGACGGCCCGCGCGCTGGGGGCCGACATGGCGGGGGCCTACATCGCCGACGAGCGCGGCGAACGCCTCGTGCCGATCGCGGGCTACCACATACCCCTGGACCTGCGGGACGCGCTCGGCGCCGCCTCCATCTCGCTCGAGCGGGTGCCGGCGCTCGTCGAAGCGTGGCGGGCGGGCGAGCTGATCGCCAGCGTCGACGTCCATGCCGACGCCCGCTTCGATTCGGAGTGGACGAGCCGGCTGCCGACCCACGCGATGTTGCTGGCGCCGCTCCGCATCCGGGGCGTCAGCATGGGCGCGCTCGGTCTGGGCTGGCGATCGGGGGGACGCGAGTTCTCGCCGCGGGAGATCCGGCTGCTCGAGGGCGTGGCACGTCAGGTCGGTCTGGCCCTCGACAACGCCGAGCTCACCCGCCAGCGCGAGATCAAGCTGCGCGAGACCGAGACGCTGCTGTCGGTGAGCCGCACGCTGTCGTCCACGCTCGACCTGAACGCCCTGCTGCGGCAGTTCCTGCGGCAGGCGGTGGTGGCGCTGGGCGCCGACAGCGTCGGCATCTACCTGCTCGACGACGACGGCGAGTTCCTCGTCGCCCGCGCCGGCTACCGCGTGCCGCCCGGCGTGCTGCCCGGCATGCGCGCGCTGCGACTGTCCACCATCAAGCACGCGTTCTACGCGGAGGCCGCGCGCACGCGGCGACCACAGTTCTCGCGCGACGTCCGGGCCGACCTGCGCATTCCCGACGTCCTGCGCGAGACGATGCCCCACCGCAGCCAGCTCTTCGTTCCCATCCTGGCCAAGGACCGACTCATCGGCGGCTTCATCGCGGTCTGGTTCGAGGCCGAGCGTGACCTGTCGGTCGAAGAGCTGTCGCTGATGGAGGCCGTCGCCAACCAGGCCGGAAGCGCCGTCGAGAACGCGCGGCTCTTCGAGCAGAATCGCCGGCAGGTGGAGGAGCTGTCCGTCCTGCACGAGCTCGCGCGGGCCATGGCCGGCCAGCTCGATCGCGAGGCGCTGCTGGAGACGCTGCGCGTTCACGTGCCCCCGCTGCTCAGCGCTCGCAAGCTGGTCGTAGTGCTGGCCGACGAGCAGCGAGGCGACCTGGAGGTCGTCCTGCGCGTGGTGGACGGGGGGGTCGACGACCACGCGACGCGCTACGGGCGCTCCGTCGGCCTGACGTCGGTGGTCATGGAGACCGGCCGTCCGTTCCGCACCGATGACTACGCGGCCGAGTGTGCGCGGCGCAACCTGACGCTGCCGCCGGTCCATGGCCCGCGCTGCTGGCTCGGCGCGCCGCTGACCGTCGGTCAGGTCGCGCTCGGTGTCCTCGCCGTCAGCCGAGACGAGCCCGCGTTCTCGGACGGCGACGAGCGACTCGTGGCCAACGTGGCCGACCTGGCCGCGCTCGCGTTGCGCAGCGCCGGCCTCTACGAAGACCTCACGCGCGCCTATGGCGAGCTGGGCGCCACCCAGGACCATCTCGTGCGCACGGAGAAGCTGCGGGCGCTCGGGGAGATGGCGTCGGGCGTGGCGCACGACTTCAACAACCTGCTCGCGGCCATCCTCGGCCGCGCCCAGCTCGCGCTCCGCAAGATCACCGATCCGCAGCTCCGCCAGTGGGTGCAGATCATCGAGCGCTCGGCCCTCGACGGCGCCCAGACCGTGCGAAGGCTTCAAGACTTCGCCCGCGTGCGCCAGGACCAGCCGCTGGTGCCGGTGGACCTGAACGCCGTCGTGCGCGACGCGCTCGAGATGACGCAGTCGCGCTGGCGAGACGAATCGCTCCGCCGCGGCGTGGTGATCGACGTGCGGACGTCGCTGGGGACGGTGCCCCGCGTGACCGGCGATCCGGCCGAGTTGCGCGAGGCGATGACGAACCTCATCCTCAACGCCGTGGACGCGATGCCCGCCGGCGGTACACTGTCGCTCGCCACCGCCGCGGTCGCCGACGGTGTCGAGTTGAGCGTCAGCGACACGGGGGTGGGGATGCCGGCGAGCGTCCGCGATCGCATCTTCGATCCATTCTTCACGACCAAGGGGCCGCAGGGCACTGGGCTCGGTCTCTCGATGACGTACGGGATCGTCTCTCGTCATCGCGCTCGCATCGTCGTGGAGACGGCGGAGGGCCGGGGCTCGACGTTCCGGATGACGTTCCCGGCCGGCTCGGTCACCGTCGAGGAGCCGCCCGCGCCCGCGGAGGCCGCGCCCGAGGCCGGCACGCTGCGCTGCCTGGTCGTAGACGACGAGGAGGCCGTCGGCAGTGTGATCGGCGACGTGCTGGAAGCCGTCGGCCACCGGGCCGTGGTCGTGACGAGCGGGGCGGCCGCGATCGAGCGCTTTCGCGCGGAGCCGTTCGACGCCGTCTTCACCGACCTGGCCATGCCGGGTGTCTCGGGATGGCAGGTCGCCCAGGCCGTGAAATCCACGACCCCGGCCGTTCCGGTGTTCGTCGTCACCGGTTTCGGGGTCGAGCTCTCCCGTGAAGAGCGGGGGGCCCACGATGTGGACGCGGTCTACGCGAAGCCGCTCAAGATCGAGGACGTCATGGACGCCGTCGCGCGGATTGCCCGCCGGCGCGCGTCACGCCAGTAAACGGAGGCCGCGCTGATGGCGTACCAGCACCTGCTGCTCGACCGGAAGGACCAGATCGCGACGATCACGCTCAACCGTCCCGACGCCTACAACGCCCTCAACCGGGGCCTCGGTCGGGATCTCTTCCATGCCGTGCTCGAGGTCGACGACGATCCCGACGTGCGCTGCGTCGTGATCACCGGAGCCGGCAAGGCGTTCTGCGCAGGCGGCGACGTGAAGGACTTCGCCGACAACCTGGAGCACATCGGCGCGCTCGTGAAGGAGCTGACGACGTACCTGCACGGCGCCATCTCCCGCCTGTGTCGGAGCGAGAAGCCGGTCATCATGGCCGTCAACGGCGTGGCGGCCGGCGGTGGCATGTCGTTCGCGCTGTGCGGTGACATCGTGCTGGCCGCCGAGTCGGCCAAGTTCACGATGGCCTACTCGAAGATCGCGGCCACGCCCGACGGATCGTCCTCGTACTTCCTGCCTCGCGTCATCGGCCTGCGCCGGGCGATGGAGCTCTACTTCACCAACCGCGTGCTGACCGCGCGTGAAGCGGCGGACTGGGGCCTGGTCACGCGCGTCGTGCCGGACGCCGAGTTTCGTGCCGCGGTGAACGACCTCGCGCGTGAGCTCGCCCAGGGGCCCACCAAGGCCTTCGGCGGCGCGAAGCGCTTGCTCCACCAGTCGACCTGGGAGAGTCTGGAGACGCAGATGGAGCTCGAGGCCCAGGCGATCGCGACCAGCGGACGCACGGACGACTTCCGCGACGGCGTCACGGCGTTCGCCAACAAGAAGACCCCGACCTTTCGAGGGAGGTAACCACCATGCGCCCGAAGGTCTACTACCGGCCTGGCTGATCGTCCTGCTCCAAGACGAAGGAGCTGCTCTCGTCTTGGGGGGTCGAGTTCGACCCTGTCGACGTGCAGGCTACACCCGCGGCGATGGACGATTTGAAGCGCCTCGGCGTCAACCTGGTGCCGGCGGTGACCGTCGGCGATCGCATCGCTCACGGCTGGAATCCGGACGCCTACGCCAAGCTGCTCGGGATCGACTACGCGGCGTCACCGAAGCTGTCACCGACCGAGCTGGCCGAACGACTCGACCGCATCCTCGAGACCATCGAGCGGCTCGTGCGCGCCGTCCCCGA
>Ga0066703_10000173_pt1 | contig 15886 bp, 13 predicted proteins | sample GraSoiAngelo_152_FD_66505 | JGI IMG/M metagenome (GOLD analysis project Ga0066703, IMG submission 66505) | Grasslands soil microbial communities from the Angelo Coastal Reserve, California, USA - 14_1009_12_30cm | ecosystem: Environmental > Terrestrial > Soil > Grasslands | place: USA...
GAGCCTTTCCCGATTCAGGCCGAAGCGATCGGACCACTATTGAAGGGTAGGGACCTGATCGGTCAGGCGCAGACCGGGTCTGGTAAGACGCTCGCGTATGCCTTGCCGATGCTTCAGAGGATCGAGCCCCACTTGCGGGAGATCCAGGGACTAGTCCTCGTCCCTACTCGAGAGCTTGCTCTCCAGGTTGCGGGCGAGTTCGAACGGCTTGGCAGACATACGCCGTCACGGACCGTGCCGGTCTATGGTGGTGCGAGCATGAGGGTGCAGATTGAACAGTTCCAGCGCAGCTATGCTAGGATTGTTGTGGCTACGCCTGGCAGGCTGCTGGATCATCTAAAGCGGCGGACTGTCAATCTTCATGGGACGAGGTTTGTTGTAATCGACGAGGCTGATCGTATGCTGGACATGGGCTTTATCGATGATGTAAAGTCGATCCTGGAGAACGTGCCTCGCGCTCGTCAGACTGCGCTGTTCTCGGCGACGATGCCGGACGAGGTTGTCAGGCTCTCGCAACGGTATCTCAAAGATCCGCTTCGAGTCTTTGTTGATAGCGAAGAGATTGCGGTTGAGTCTCTTCGTCAGTCGTATGTGAATGCGGAGGAGGGCTCGAAGTTCCCGGTTCTTCTCGCGATCTTGAAGGCTGAGAGGACGGAGGGAGTGTTGGTCTTCTGTTCGACGAAAATTAGGGCGGCACATCTTGCTACAGCCCTGGCTCGAAACCATGTGAACGCGGAGGCTTTGCATGGGGATATGTCCCAGGCCCAGAGGAACGCAGTGTCTCAAGCCTTTCGACAGCGGAAGGTCGATGTTCTAGTCGCGACAGACGTTGCGGCCAGAGGGCTTGACATTCCATGGGTTAGCCATGTGATCAATTATGATATGCCCGAGGATCCGACGATGTATTTTCACAGGGTGGGACGAACAGCTCGGGCGGGAAAGAAGGGAGCCTCGATCTCTCTGGTTAGCAGAGAAGATCATGATATTTTCAATGCGGTAAAGAACATGACCGGGATGGTTATCGAGCCGGATACAAGATTCGGGTCTGAAGCTGCTGCTCGAACGCGCTTACTTCTTCCTCCAAGGCCCACAGGGTTTCAGGGTCATAGAGATGGTCGGAGAAGGAGGGACAATCGTGGAAGACGAAAAAGAAGCCACGGCGGGACAAAGTTCAGACATCACCGACGGTAACCGGGCACGTGATCTTCCCGCTAGATTGGATTCAGTTCTTGAACCTCATCTCTCCCGCCCGAATCTCTACATCCATGATCCCAGTTCTCTGATGGAGGCAACGGGCAGCCATATTTTTTCTCGTCAAACGCGCAGAGAGGACTGTACGCCAGGTTAAAGTCGAGAACAATAATTGTCGTCGGAAGTCCCAAGGAGATCGAGATACCTTGGATGGTTTGTGCCCCAAAGAGTAAGACCTAGGCTGCAGGCGGAATGGGGATGTTCCGAATGATCCGAAGAAATGGATTACTTGAAAGCATTCGAACGAGAAACTTGCAAGGGAACAGGTGTACTGGATATCCACCGCGAGTGTGGATGGGAAGCCGCATGCGGCTCCGCCTGGGGAATCTGGAAAAATAGCAACTTCTATTTCGAGACGGATCCCAATTCTCCGAAAGGCAGGAACCTAACCAAGAATCCGCGAATCGTGTTCCATGTTCAGGACGGCATGGACACCGTTATCGTAGAGGGAGCCGTTGAAAGGGAGAAGAGACCGGGAAGATTGAGGGTGTTGAAAACCGAGTATGTTCAAAAGTACAGGTACAAGCCTGACTGGTCGGACGAACAACACCAGATCGTGTTCAGAGCGAAGCCCAGGATCGCCCACGCGTGGAAGGCGCCGCGCATGCACAGAAACCTTGTGAATTTTATCTTCTAAGAACTAGCGCTTTTTCAGCTCTACTGAATGCTTCCTCATCGGATCTAGAATAGGGTCTCATCCTTGCTTCTCAGGCAAGTTTACGAGCCAGGAAGATTATGATCTATCCGTCTTGAAGAGCATTCCTAGGTTCGCAAAGATTCTCATGCTCGTCCAGACGATCATCATTCTGTTCCTCTCTTTCTGGATCTATCAGGAATATCTGAACAACCCATACCTTCAATCATACGTCAACAGCAATCTCCAAGGACTCTTCTCAACCGCGATAATCCTGACCTCAATAGGCCTATTCACAATCCTAGCTATTATTCTGTACGCGAAGCTTCGGAGCTATAGGAGAGAACTGGACAGAATCGTCTCAAAATAGTCGGATAAACCGCTCATGCGACGCGAGGCTCGGTCGCTAAGACCCCCTTATTTCTAAAACACTCGCTAACTGGCATTGATTCCGGGCGAGACAGGCTGATCAGGGCGCAATCCCAGCTGGAATGGCTCGTCGAAAAACCCGATCCAGCCCAGCGAATCTTGGCAAGTTGTTGAGCCCTCCCAGAATCGAGATCAGGGCTGATAATGGGCGATTTCGTGTCTAGGCTGATTTCGTGCCACCGAGGAATGAAGAATTGGCAGGAGCTGCTGAATGTGGGAAAGCGGGCGCGGGAAAATCGACCATCCTGGGGGATCGAGAGAAGCATGCTTATTTCTGAAAGAGACGAGTGTTGGGGAATGTTGAGCGCAGTGTCGCTGGGATTTCAGTCATAGGTGTCTTGAACGCCGAAGCCTGGGCGTATTTATGAAGCGCTTCCAATATCGGCTTGCACCGGCCTCTTTCGCCCTCGCAGAGCGAGGACTGTGGCTGCGACGACCGCGATAATAATTGACCCGATTATGGCATAGAATACGGTGGGGGTCAGTCCTAGGATTGTTGGAGCAGGCACGGTCTCTGATGGTTCTGGGTTGACAATGACTGTTGAGGTAAGAGAGCTGTGGGAGCCGCTGTCGTCGGTAGCGTTCAATCGCAAAGTGTAGCTCTTGGATTGAGCACTGCCCAATAGGGGAAAGGTGTGGACATCATACCTTTCGCTGGACCTCGACAGAGGCGTCATAGTGTATTGGTATACTGCAACTACCCGGCTTGCTGGTATTGTCCAAGGGTCCGCGACTGCGTTTGCGTCTCCCTTAGTCGAAAAAGTATACTCGTTGTTAGTACTCTCGGCGGGGGATAGGATCTTGACTACTCTGTGAACTACGAGAAAGTCAGGAGTCTGCAGAAACGGTCTGAAGATAAGTATAGATCCGTTGATTATCTTCGATGGATCCTGGCTCTGCGCGAAGATCAGATCCCCTGGCGCGATCGCACACGAGTTTGTGCCGTGGCCCGAAATTAGCCTTGGGCACATGCTTCCTGAAGTCATGTTGAATATTAAATCTGGCCTTGAGCCATCACCCCAGTCAACCCATGTCGTGGCAACGATGCCGTCCGGATCTACCGCTGTAAAGTCCAAGGTAACCTGCTGCCCGGAAATAGCAGGACGTGGTAATAGACTCGTGATGGCTAGTGAAGGGGGCATGTCCTGGATGGTTTCGGTTGTTGTTGCGTATGCTTGCCCTGCACTATTGGTCGCCATTACGTTTACGGTGTATGTGTGACTCTGGGAATATTCCGTAGTTGTGTAGACGTGTGTGTCAGAGGTTGAACTTGGGCCTGGATTGGTGATCGTACCATCGCCCCAGTCCACGGTAATACTTGAAACCGTCGTGGCGCTGTCGATAGAGAAGTTTACGGTGACGGTCTGGCCGGTACTCGCGATGCTGGGTGTGGGAGTATCGACGGTGACCGTGGGAGGATTGACAGAGGAAGGTTGGGGACCTATCACGAAACTGTCCGAGAACCTAGTCGAACTTCCGCTATTGTGGCTGAAAATTGACGGTAGCCATTTGTAGGACGCGTGTGTCGCGTTTATCGTCATCATACCAACGCCGTTGCCTGAAGCCATGTCCACGGGCGCGTCATTGACCCAGCAACAGTCGTTCAGTGTCCCGGGCTTCGAAGTGTCTATAGTGCCTCTAGCGCTCATCGCCTCTGCGAAATAGTTGATATCGGGACGACTGAAGTTCAGCTGATCGTTCCTTTGGCTGAAGACTCCTTGGATGACTTCGACGGTCCCTGCTCCACGTTTGTAGAAACCGGACGAGCCATTGTTTGCGACGCAACTAGGATCATACGTGATGCCAACTGTTGAATCCGATGCTGGTTCCGTGGAGCCGAGACACGTTAGTTGTTTTGAACGCGCGTATATGTGGGAGTGTCCGTTGAGCAGAATGTCAACCCCCTGACTCGTCAGGTAGGTTTCGAGCTGATAGTTTGGGTTATGCCCGTTATAGTCGCCGTTGCCTTCGCAACCTGTGTTGAGGTCGGGACTTAGGCATGGCTTGTGAAAGGCGACTAGGAGCCAGAGGCCGGACGCCTTTGCAGCGGAGATAACTCCCGTCAGCCAGTTCCAGTGCGTGTCCATTCCTGGATTGTTGCATACAGAGAGCGGACAATAGTTGAAGTTCACGTTCGAGCTGGGATCGGTGGAGTTTCCAACCGTATCGGCGACGGTGATGGTGATGACTCGTGCGATCGGGTTTGCCGCCGGATAATCGAAGTAGCCCTCTTTTCCGTAGCAGGAATTGCTTTCCGGACATAGATCGGACCCGATGAAATTGATGAATCCACTCCCTGCACTGCTTTGGGAGTTGAACGCGGAGAGCGGCAAGCAATTGTTCCCGATGAAAGCGTCAATGTAGCCATCCCTGTACAGATTCGCGGGGTCAGGACTACCATCCTCGTGGTTCCCGGTAACGAACATGTACGGAAAGTTGGGGTTTCCGAGCCTGTTGTGGACGTTGTCTTTGATGAAGTTGCACCAGTCAACCTCATTCCCCGTCGGCGGATGGCCGTTTGTAGTGCCGTTGTAGCTGATGTCTCCGAGGTCTAGGAAGAAATCAGGCTGTATCAATTGATTACTTGCGATGGCTTGAGTGAGTAGTCCAGAATAGTATCCGGTATCGCCCCCGAAATAGAAAGTGAAACTGACAGGGGGAGTAACCGAGACTTCATGCGATGGTGCGGCGTAAGCTACAACTCCGAGCCCTAGAACGATAATCAATGATGTTCCGATGAGAAGGTTGCCGTGATAATCAGGATACCTGTATCGCAGTTTAGAGAAGAGATGAGTTCCCAAAAGGACTAGGGCGAGTGTAAAGATGATTCCACTGAGCGGGATCCCCGGGGAAGGCGACTGCTGGGATTGGTAGGCAACCGGGCCGACGATGTCAACACCAGCACCTGTGTGAGCCTGAGCCGATCTGATCAGCGCGGCTGCGAGAGGCAAAAGCAGGCCGGCAAGAATGGGACTAGTTCTCATCAGCCTCTCATTGACAGGACGTCATTCCCTTCGGATCTATTGTAGTTTTCGCAAAAAAGGAGGAAAGGTCCATTATCTTATCTTGAGAAGGATATCCTTGGCAACAAAAAGATTGACTCTATCAGGGCCAAAGCCTGGTTCTTCCACCATTCGGGCTAGTTAGATACGCGAGACACGCGTGGAAGACAAAGAACGCGGGGTACCTGAAACGCATGCTCACAGGAATAGGATTAGGCAGCAGGCCCGCAAACAACCTTTACACGATATTCCGAAGCGCTATCATTGAGAACTGTGAAGGGGCAACCATCGAGAGTGCAGCCATTCATCGAGGGAGTGCATTCGAAATAGTTGTGAACCGCGGTCTTGTTATCGAAATTCAACCAATACAATTGTTGTTGAGAGGTTACAACACCATTGCTGTATGAGGCTTGAAGCTGAGTATGATTACCGTTCTTCGTCAGAACGTACACGACCCAGTTCGTCGTCGTTCCAACATGCGAACGTGGAAGACTCTCGTACCAAGCAAACGCAACGACCCCGACAAGACAGATCATCAATACTAGCACGTGGTTGCGTCTCACTGCTTCTACTCTCTCTCCTACCCGAAACCCCGCGTCTGTAGGAGACGACTTGAAAAGAATGTTTTCACCAAAAGGCAGCCGGATAAAACGTCCTTCAACGCCTGCTCGGTTTCGGCTTCCTGTCCGAACTGCCCGCTCATGCCACGCAAAACCCTTGAAACATACCCGACTTTTTCTGGAAACGATTTCCTGTCCGGCATGGATAACAGGCGAGTCCGGCTGACCAGAGCATGATACTTGCTCGGATGCCGAGGCGAAACTTGCTGAGCGGTGTGCTAACCGGGGGTGTGAATGAAGCCTGCGAGGATTCTGCCTAGATTCGAATGTTAGGAAGACGGTTGAATCCTGCTTCGCCGATGTGCCGGTCGAAAGCGAAAGCGTCTGTGATCTTTAACCGATGCATTAGTTGGAGCCTTGTGCAGTCTGTGAAACTCCATCCCTTATCGCTACCATTCGATACGTTTCCTTCACTGTGAGCTTGTGCTCCTGTGCAAACCTCGCAATCAATCGGTACGCTTTTCAATGTCCACCTTAACACGGACCGTGTAACCTCCCCTCATGAAGGTCCTTCCGAACGAGCAGGTGCGAGGATGAGCTAAAAGTGAGAGGCAATGTTCTCCAAAGAACTATGCTGAAATAGAGGTTTCGCTGAAAACCTATGCTATCTCGCAAGCGAGGTTGCCGGTTTGAACCAAGATTTTTCGTCCAAAACCCTGATCATAGGGTTGGAGCTCGTAGCCATCGTCTTCATGTCCGGCTGGCTGTTCACCGAATACAACACGAATGTAACTTCTCGGCAAACCCTAGATCAGCTAGTCCATCGAGCATATCTCGATCAGATAGCACTACAGCTATCCATATTCGGCCGATCCCTAAGCTTCCTCATACTTCCGCTCCGATTTCTCACACTGTCCCTCCTCTCCCTAGTAAGCACCATACTTATCCTGCTCCTTCTGTTCATGTTCACGACCTTTCTCATCAGCACGGTCACCGGCCGAGGCCGACCTGGGAGAAGGTAAGGATCGAGAAAGCTATCCAGAGAAAATGGCAGCACCCTCGCTCAAGCTCCCGTTACCCCAAGAGTATATCCTTTTATTGCTGAAAATAGGCAACGCCGTTCGGCAGGTGTACTAGGCTGAAGATAGCCGTAATCGCAGCAGGGGTCGTTGGAAAAGCAACCGGCGTTGGGCTAGCTGCAAGAGGGCACAACGTAGTCTTCTACGACCTAAACGAGACAAAGATGACCCAGATCGCCCTCGAAGGATACGGGACAGCCTCCTCAATTCGAAATGCGGTAAAACAGAGCAGCATAACGATGATCTGCGCGCCAACCCCAACCCTCAACGGCTCCGTCGACCTACGAACCCTCCTCGCCATAACAGCGGAAGTGGGACGCGCCCTCCGCGAAACGAACCAGTACCATCTAGTCGTGGTGAGAAGCACCACTCCACCGGGAACAACGAGGGGACAGGTGATCCCTCAGATCGAACTGTCTGCTCAATCACAAATCGGCCCCAAGATCGGACTCTGCCACAATCCCGAATTTCTACGAGAAAAATTTGCCCTCAATGACTTCCTCAACCCCGGAGCAGTAGTGATCGGAGAAGCCGACAAGACCGCCGGAGACAAACTGGAATCTCTCTACTCATCCTTCACGTCTCCTATCACCCGCTGCAGCCTCGAGACCTCTGAGATGCTAAAGTACACGTCGAACCTGTTTAACGCGACTAAGGTCAGCTTCTTCAACGAGATAGACCAGGCGTGTAAAGCGGTCGGAGTTAGATCAGACGACGTTGGCCGACTCATGCCTCTCTTGGCCCTTGGATTACGAGGCGACATGAAAGAATGGGGAATCCTTGGGGGCCGCCCCTTCGGCGGCATGTGCCTCCCGAAAGACCTAGAAGCTTTCATCTCGTTCATGAAGGCCAAAGGAACAGACCTCCCATTGCTCTCCGCCGTCAAACAGGTCAACGATAGAACTGCGAACCAACAAAAGGCATCAATGGTCGTCAATGCCTAACGTTCTTCCCCTCATACCGCTCGGCATCATCGGAATAATCACCTGGAGCCTCTGGGGAATCCGGAGACTCTACGGCGCAAACTATACACCCTTTCAGGGAAGCTATACTGCGACAACCTCCGCGGTTGTGCCAGTGTACATGGAAGACCCTGCCGTACTGGTCCGAGCGATCAAGTCCTACCTCGCAAACAATGTAGGCGAGGTAGTTCTCGTCGTGGACAGTGGGGATACTGTGAACATCAGAAACATTCAGAAAAATTTTCCCGTGAAAGCATTTCCGAACGTCAAGCTGATAATTACCGATGAGCCTGGGAAACGGCCCGCGCTAGCCTGGGGGATACGCGAGGCAACTGGTGAGATCGTCGTCCTCTCCGACAGTGATACCGCCTGGGCACCGAACCTGCTTGACGAGATCCTGAAACCGTTCATCGACTCTAATGTTGGCGGGGTGGGGGCCAAACAGAATGTGGAAGATTTCGAGAAATCAATAGTGTGGAGGATCGAGAACTGGCTTCTCGACCTGAGATACATAGACTTCGTGCCCGGAATGTCCGTTGACGGGGTTGTCAACTGCCTGTCCGGTAGGACCGCAGCCTACCGCAGATCCCTCCTACTTCCTATGCTCGCGGAGCTAACGGGAGAGACTTTCCTTGGCAAGACCTGCATAGGGGGAGACGATCTAAGGCTCACCCATCTATTACTCTCAAGGGGTTACAAGACAGTTTACCAGAGCACCGCCCAAGCCCGGACCGTCTACTCTGGAAGACTGAACAACTTCATCCGAAGAAAGATCCGCTGGAGCAGGAACAGCTACAGGGGCAACCTACGCGCCTTTTGGCAAGGCTGGGTCTGGCGGAAGAGTTGGATACTACCTGTCAGCATGTTCCACGCCACAATAACACCATACACGCTCGCGATCGGTGGTCTGGCAACCGCATACTTCGCCCTAACAAGCCCCGGAACGGTAACGACTCTATTCGGCGTCGCGTTCAATTTTCCTCTCTTGTGGCTTGTCGTGTCCATCGGCGGCCGCTCCTTCAAGGGCCTCAGCCACCTAAGGCAAGTCCCCAGGGACGTATCTCTGGCGGTGATCATGACATTTCTAATGCTCTTCATAATGGTGCCCGTGAAGATCTTCTCATTGGTAACCATGAACAGGCAGGGCTGGGTAGGAACTAGAAACTCCATAAAGCCGAATATCTGAGCGTGCACAGCATCTTGCATCTGAGCCAGGCAAAGTTCAGAAGCTGAACGAAGCGTACTTGATCCTATAGGGCTTGGGCGAGTTTCCCTCAACCCAGATCATCTGGACAGTTGAAGGCTTCATCGAGCTCACCGGAAAGTTGACAAAGCGATTCGTCGCGAAATTCGTCACCTGCCGGCCCAACCAGACGGTCCCGTTGAGCTTCGCCAACCAAATCTGCGACCCGTCAAAAACACTAGGAGGATCACCCTGCCAGTCGAAAGGTCCACCCGTGTGCCAGCCCACGTACACGCTTCCCTGGTCATCCACCTGAACCATAGGAGTCAACTGATCCTCTTGATCAGGATGGATCACGACCGGTTGAGACCAGGACCCTCCGGACAAGACGGAGTATAACGTCTGGTTTTGCGACAACAACAAATTCTTCTCCTTCCATACGAGATGCACTCTTCCCTGAGAGTCGGCTGACATACTAGGGAACCGCTGGTCGGATCCGTAAGTCGTGGGGATCGGAGCTGTCTCCGAGGACCAAGTCGCCCCGCCGTCCGTGGACACCACATACCGGATTAGACTTCTCGCACCTAGTCCAGGATCATTCCGATACCAAGTAACATGTAGTGCCATGTTCGAATCCTCCACGATGCCGGGTCTGGAGTGTGATTCTGCATTCGGTTGAGCCAGTTTGTAGTAGGTACCCGTGGCAAGCCCCGGTCCTGACGACCACGTGTCTCCCATATCGGTGGACATCGTGAACATTGGCGTATCACAGTTGGTTGATCCACAGTTCCCAAGTGCAAGGTTAGACAAGTCTGTTCCTTCCCAGACCACGTACAACCTGATCGGGTCGAATCGGTCGACGATGATGTCAGGGTGTTCTTGCCAGTGGGTTGGGTCTGTGGCTTGCTGGAAGCCGTCTATGTGTTCGGGTATTATCTTCGGTGTCAACCATGCGTTTCCAGTCCATCGCGAGTACCATATCTGGCGATCTACTCCTCCAGCCGAGGCGCCTAGTTCGCCGTACCAAACAACCTGCAACACATCATTGCTTCCCATTGCGAGTGCTGGTACCCGCTGTATCTGCGTGCTGGGGAAAATCGGTCCGCCTCCTAAGTGCGCCCATGTGACACCATGGTCGTTTGAGAAGTCGACGAAGGCCTTGTATCCCTGTCCTCCTCTTTCCTGCGATCTGTAGCCGATGTAAAGTGTCCCGTTGCTGCTCTCGGCTAGTTTCCGGGTCTCTCCCCAAGCCAGCCCCTGCCAGTCAGTTGTAGACGCAATTGTATTTCCGATATCGGAACCCCGGGCAACCGGCGCCGGGGGCGCTTGGGTAGCAACCTGGATGATCACGACGAGAAGGAGAAGAACCGCCATCGTTGTAGTGGCTAAGGTAATGTTCTTCCAATTTGATCCCTTACGTTTCTGGTCTTCGGAGGTCAACTTGACCTCCCGGCCACCACGTGGTCTAGGACACTGTCAGAGAAGTCTGGCCATAGCAAACCGTGTATGGAGCCCCTTGCCCACTAAGCCAGCCTATACGAATGATTCCGCCAGATGAATCTTCCGGCATCACAGGCCACTTGTTATTTCCTGAGAATTTGGAGCCGAGCGGCGTCCTGGATTGGCTGACGCCCATTTCCATTATGAGGACCGATGCGTTCGACGCGGTAACCGCATCGTTGCCGGACCATTCCTGCCACCCAACGAGGACTATTCCCGCGGGGCCAATGGAGACGGTCGGGTCTGTCTGGTTGAGTAAGGTTCCGGGATCAATGTTGGTCCAGGCTGACCACCCTGGGGAAGAGAGGTTCAGGTTCAAGCTTGAATATTTCACCAGGGAGTTCGAGTTATTATTGTCGGGACCGTCCCAGACCAGCCTTAATGTGTTCGACTTGTCGATGACAAGGCTTACGTGTTTTTGGTTGAAACCCTCTATACCCGCGACAATCTGTGCTTGGCCCCAACTCTTTGAGCCCGCGTCCCATCGAGCGTACTGGATGCGCGTTCCTGTTTGGCCTGATACTCCTCCGTACCATGCCACGTAGAGATTTCGATTCCGGTCAGCAACAGCGTCGGGCCGGCTTTGCCCTGATGAATCTAGAGGGAAAATGTTCTCCCAGCCAGTCCATGTGATTCCTCCATCTGCTGACATGGAGTGTTTTATCTGCTGGACCCCAGCGCTTCCCGAGTCCGACCCTTCCCAGAGAACGTGGAGCACATCGTTCCTATCGACGACTATGACTGGATGCTCTTGCCAGTATAGGTTTCCAGAATAGCCTGGTACAGGTGACATGTTGACCCAGGGGAACCATGCGGCTCCGTTCCATCTGGCGTATTTTATCTGTCTCTCGTTTGGGCCGTTGTAGACTTGGTCGCGCCCGTACCATACTACATGGACTTGATTTTTCGAGTCGATTGCGATTGATGGAACTCGCTGGTCTGATCCTGTTCCTCCACCTTCCGTTGTGCCGGACAATACTGGTGGGGCGTTGACGATTGCAACTGGTCCACCTCCAAGGTCGGTCCATGTCTTGCCGTTGTCCTGGGACACGGACACGTAGATCTCGCTCTCGCTAAGACCTGGGGGTGTTTTTCTGTAGGCAAAATAGATGCTGCCGGCAGTGTCGACCGCCATCTTTCTCTGTCCACTATACCCGAGGCCTTTTGGATCTGAAATCTGATCGACTTGGGAGAGGTTTGTTGAGAGACCGGCTAGACTTCCGCTGGGTCCGCCGCTTGGCCCTCCGCTACCGTTTCCTCCCTGACCATGGCTGGATGAGGTCGGTGGCACGAGGAATACCGATACCCCACTTATTGCAAGAACGACTAGGACCACCGCTAGGACTCCCGTTAGGGAGCGTACGTGAGATTTGTGGCGAGTTGCATGTGTCAAGCTCCCTTGTTGATCGTGACTTGGCTCTGTTCCGCCTCTCCTTGGGCCACGTTTTCTCGAGACGACGCCGATGGTTGCAAAGAGTCCAATGAACCACCCGGCGAGAAGCAGCCAGAATAGAGGAATAGCGTCGAGTGGTGCAAGCCATGCCCAGGGCAGAGCTAGTGTCGATGCACTTGTCAGAACGCTATTTCCAATATTGTGAAGTCGAAAGACGGAGGACGGGCTCAGGAGCAAAAGGGCGCCAAGAATGATCGTGACAATGGAAACTATCCAGCCAAGACTAGCGGGGCTGGATTTCCCGTTCATGGCGTGTCAGCTACACGAGGCCGGCTGGCCTCATTATTGTCGAGGATCCAGGGTCTAGGACAGAAGGCTGCGTTCTTGCTTGGTGATTCCATTTGCCCTTTCGACCTGTCTGGCGTGCGGATCCTTTCGGGAACGGCGGCTAGGAAATTCTCACTGCGGCGAAGAACCAGACTCTGTTGTGTGAGCGAGTTCCTCTCTACCCATTCAATAGAGGGCATCGCTCGTTTATCCAGTTCCATACTTCGCGTTCTTCAGTCCCGTTCTGGTACCCACACTCAACGCGACCCTGCTGTGGACAACGCGGGCTCCGCTCGAACAAGTGCGTCTGAGGATGAGGCCAGTAGAACTACGGCTCCGTTGACACTCAAAACCAGCCAACACAGCAACCTCGGACTAGCGAGGAGGCTAGAAGCCGCAGGTTATGCTTACGGAGGTCTGGACGACGGGCGGTTCAGAACCTCTCTTCCCCGCTTCCAGGAAAGATTCAGTCTCATAGATCCCCACGTTAGCCTCCGAGGCTGATTCTCTCTCCGCGTTGAGGAGCATCATTAGGAAGAAAACAACCTCCTCGCCGGGAGATGAGTCTCGAAAACCCGTAGAGCCGGAAATACTCGCCGAGACCATCGTTACAGGACCGCATTCTCCTATGAGTAGTTATAACAGTTCCCTCGCCAAGCTCGAGACGGGTCAGACTTCCTGTACAGAACGAGTATTTCATCGTCCCTTCACCGGAAAACAAGTTCGTCCCATCTGACTGATGCAGCTCTGTACGCAAAACTGCTGAGGTATGGGAGAGTGTTTGAAAGGATCGTTTCAAGATAGTCGGATAAACCACTCGTGCGCCGCGAGGGTCGGTCGCTAAGACCCCCTATTTTCTAGAACACCCGCTGTCTGGCAGCGATAATGGGTGAGACAGCCGATTCAGGGTATGATTCATGCTTGGATGGTTCGGCGAGAAACGCGATTAGCCCAGCGAATCTAGCGGTGGTCTTGAACTACCCTCCCAGATTCGAGATCAGGGCTGACAATGGGCGATTTTGCTTCTGGGTATGTCATGAGCAATGAAAGCCCGGGGAGAAAGACTTCGCCGCATGATCCAATGCTGGTTTGGCATCTGAACATTCAATTATCACGTTTCCCAACGTACTTCTCGGGACAATCGATTGGCCGGTCGGAAAGTGGTCCAGACGGACCTGGGTGAGAAGGAATACGAAATGCTCTCGGCGGCAGCAAGGGACGAGGGCTTGACAATCAAGGAGGCAGCAAGAAAAGCACTGACCGAATGGAGCGTCTCGGAGCTAGACATGCGCCGGGACCCGCTGTTCCAGCTGGAATCGGTTAAATTCAGAGAGAAGATTCGGGTGTCAGAAATCGACCAGCTCCTCTACAGTTCCAAGTAGCCCTCGTTCCCTTTCGTCGACACATCATGGTTCAAAGCATACATTGACGAGAGGGACGAACACCATCAGCAGGCAAGAAGCCTGACGGACAGCCTCGCCACAAAAGACCTTACCGCAAAAAAAAGTCTCGTCACCTCTGACTACCTTTTGGATGAGAGTATTACACTGCTACGTCTCGCGCACAGCTACTTGAAGGCCGCCGAGTTCGCACGGACAACTCTAGACTCTAGGCTGGTGAAGATTCTTGTACATGGGAGAGGAGATCGCGGTCGCATCGAAGTGGTCAAGATACCTGGACTCCGCGAAGCTTTCTCCCGCAAGAAAATTGCGAAGATAACTTTTGAAGAGTTTGAAAACATGACGGGCGAAGTCCTAGGCGGGTAACTGTTCCAGGATCAGGGCTTGCTGTAGAGTATCTAGTCATCTCTTTCGCCGGGCACATGTTGCCCTTATGACTGATCCCGCTCTAGATCAGGATGAGGGGCAAACGGGACTCCTCGGGAATATGCAGGGATTACGAGCCGCGAAGAGAACGATGTTTCTGATGGGAAGAGTATTCCCGGGTTTGCAAAAACTCTCCTCCTCGTTCAAACCCTGATCATACTGCTCATGTGCTTCTGGATCTACCAGGAATACCAGAACAACACGTACCTCCAAGAGTATGTTAACGGGAACCTTCAATCAGGCTCCTTCACCACCCTAGTCTTCATCTCAATGGGCCTGTTCACAATCGTCGCTATCGAGTTGTTTCTGAAACTGCGGAGTACTAGGAAAGAGCTTGAAGGTATTCTTTCAACAGAAAGGATCGGGCCTGGTGGAACGCGTCGTGGTCAGGAGGGGGATGCGCGGGCGGAAGAGCATCTCATCGAGATGATCCGGAAAACCACGCCTATCATGAACTCCGGAGCAGGTGGCCCGATGCCTATGCTTAGACGTAGAGACCCGCAATACTCCCGGGAAGAACAAGGCTCCAGCCAATAGACAGATAGGCATGCATCGGAACAATCGCGAACCCGCTCTTGTGTCGCGCCGCGAACGCCTCTCCCTTCTTTTTTGTGAGCCACTACGCAGAGCTCATATTGGAATACGTCAAGTTTACAAATCGGAGCGAATATTCTACATTCGTCTTGACGATCGTCTCCTGGCTCGAAAGGATTCCTCGGTTCGCGAAGATCATCGTATTGCTGCAGACTCTTCTCAACATGCTACTCTCGTTATGGATCTATGAGGAGTATCTCCACAACCGATTCTTCCGGACATATCTTAGCAGTTCGCTTCAAGGAGGCTCGCTCGCTGCGACATTCCTTGTCTCTACGGGAGCGTTGACTATCGTCTCAATTGTTCTCTTGGTGAAATGGTTCGGTTATAGGAGGGAGCTTGATCGGATCCTTTCAGTGGGGAAGATCAGGCCTCAGCGAGAACTATTGGTTAGCCGGTTGAAGAACGCGTTGTCAGCATTGTCCCGAAAGATACGCCGATCCTGATAGCCTCATTCACAATCGTCGCCTTCGCCAACGCACTAGGCCACGGTATGACCGGACAAGATTCGCTTTTGCATCGCGAGAATCTGAGACTTACTTTCGCACGGGTCCGAGGGAAGTCACTCATGCGACGCGGGATCGAGTCGCTAAGACCCCTTTTTTTTAGAGCAGCTGCTGTCTGGCACGGATAATGGGCGAGTCAAGCTGATCGAAGCACGGTCTGGGCTTGGATCGGTTGGGAAATATCGCGCTTTTCAGCACGAATCGTCCAGTGATCTTAGGACCCCTCTTCAGATGCGAGATCAGGGCTGACAATGGGGGATTCTGTATACGTTAGTTCGGGCCACGAAGGGCGGGACGCGAGAAAATAGACCACCCCCGGGGGTCACACAATAGTTAGCAGAAAACAAAAGTTACAAGAAAAAGAATAGTTTAGAGAAGAGAAACGCTGGCCGAATCAGGACTTGTCTGGAAGAAGCTGCATTCTGGGTGCTTCATGTCTTGGGACAAGGGTCCTCAACAAGACAAGTTTCGGATGTTGTCATCTGAACAGTTACGCCGGAGACTAGGCTCGGCCCGGCAGACGCCTGTGCTCCTTTGACGCACGAGTGTGTGTCTTTCCCGATTTTCTCTCAATAGTCTCTTTCGCAAATGAATTATATGTGAAGCCGACTGAGCGGTCGCTTCAAACGGGCTTATGAAG
>Ga0066703_10000175_pt1 | contig 15827 bp, 15 predicted proteins | sample GraSoiAngelo_152_FD_66505 | JGI IMG/M metagenome (GOLD analysis project Ga0066703, IMG submission 66505) | Grasslands soil microbial communities from the Angelo Coastal Reserve, California, USA - 14_1009_12_30cm | ecosystem: Environmental > Terrestrial > Soil > Grasslands | place: USA...
ACCATCCGGCGCGAGACTGCTGCCCACGACTTGGCCCGCGTTGTTGATGCCATACGCGGAGCCCGAATGGCCACCGAGGGTGCCGAGGTCCGTCATCCCGCCGGCGCGCCACAGGACGGCGTGACAAGGCGGAGCCGGAGAGGTCGGGTATCCGCAGCCGACGGCTTGTCCCTGATCGTTGATCGCAAAGGCGACGCCGGGGCCCAGATCCGTCATCGCTCCGTTCTCCCAAACGAACGCATGCATCGTATGGGTGGCATCCTCGCTCTCGCCGACGATGAGACCGGTGTTGCTGATTCCATGCGCCGTGCCGCGGCTGCCGCCGAGCGTCCCGAGGCTCGTCATGACGCCGTCGTCCCACAGGAACGGACGCGATTGGGATTCCATATCGCTGCTCGTCCCCACCACCTGTCCGGCCGCGTTGATCCCGAGCGCCTCGCTTGAGGTGTAGCCGGGGAGAGTCCCGAGGTCGCGCGCGGTGATGGCCGCCGATGCGTGAGGCAACGCCATGAGAGCCGCCGCGGCTAGCGCGAGGAGAGCAATCGTGAGCGTCGTTCCCATCCGCGACATGACGCGGGCGAGCGGACCGATCGCATGATAAACTGACGATTCGGATGTGTTGGGAATGAAACAGTTTATGTCAAAGGCAATTGACCGCAAACCGCGCACGAAGGCGCGTGCCGTTCGCGTTGCGTCGCCGACGGTCGGCTCCGGATGCCGAATGGACCTTGTCGAGACAACGCGGCTCCGGGCTCCGCACCCCGCCACCCGAGGACCGGGCGGGCCGGGTGGCCTCACCCCAGCAAACGCTTTAGAATCCAGCGCATTCTGCCGATCGGATGGGCATCAACCTCGCGGACATCGTCATCTCCGAACCGCGGACGCTAGAGGACTTCTCCGGCAAAATCCTCGCCATCGACGCCTTCAACACGCTCTACCAGTTCCTCGCCATCATCCGCCAGCCGGACGGAACGCCGCTGATGGATCACCAGGGCCGCGTGACGTCGCACCTGTCCGGGATCATCTACCGCGTCTCGAACTTCGTGGCCGCGGGAATCAAGCCCGCGTTCGTCTTCGACGGGGAGCCGCCACGGCTCAAGGCGCGGACGATCGTGGCCCGAGGCGAGATCAAGCGCCGCGCGGAGCGCGAGTGGCGAGAGGCGGTGGAAATCGGGGATCTCGCGACCGCTCGGACGAAGGCGATGCAAACCTCGCGGCTCACCGAGGAGATGGTCGATCAATCGAAGCGACTTCTGGACCTGCTCGGATTCCCATGGGTCCAAGCGCCCGCAGAGGGAGAGGCACAGGCGAGCGCGATGGCCCGGACCGGGGTCGCATACGCGGCGGCGTCGCAAGATTTCGACTCCCTGCTGTTCGGCTCGCCGCGGCTCGTGAAGAACCTCGCGATCACCGGTCGCCGGAAGCTGCCCCGGAAGGACGTCTACGTGGACGTGCAACCGGAGGAGATCTCCCTCGAGGCCACGTTAGCGAACCTGGGCATCACGCGCGAACAGCTCGTCGATATGGGCTTGCTGATCGGGACGGACTTCAACGAGGGCGTGAAAGGAATCGGGCCGAAGAAGGCGCTCGCGCTGATCAAGAAACACGGGTCCCTCGAACCGGCCCTCGAAGAGCTCGGGGTCGAGATCGAATCGAAGGACGAGGTCCGCGAGATCTTCCTGAAGCCGAACGTCCTTCCGAACGTCGAACTCCGATTCCGTAATCCGGATGCCGACGGCGTCCGACGGATGCTGTGCGACGAACACGACTTCTCGCCCGACCGAATCAACGCCGCGTTGGGGAAATTCGGAAGCGCTCGATCGGAGCAGAAGCAGCGGTCCCTCGACTCCTGGTAAGCACGGTCCGAGAATCGGGTCGGAAAGGCTATAACCGGACCTCGATTTGCCCGCGCAATGCCGTTGGATTTCGTGTCCTCGGTCCTCCTCAGCACTGTCCTGACCGGGGCCCTGAGCGCCCTCGCGTACCGACGCGACGTCCTGACGTGGGACGGCAGCCTGGCGGCGTTCGTGGTCGGCATGGTCATCGGAGTCTTCGGCGACGTGACGTGGCTCTTCCTCCTGCTGTTCTTCCTCCTCTCCAGCTTCCTCGCGACCCGCTATCGGTTCGCCCTCAAGGAAGCCTTGGGAGTCCAGGAGGGGCTCCGCGGCGAGCGCAAGGCGACGAACGTGCTGGCGAACGGATTCGCCCCCATGGCCGTCGCCGCGATCTCCCTCACGATGCCCGCCGGGTTCCCGAAGATCATCAGCGGCATCATCTTCCTCTCGGCCCTCGCGGTCGCCGGCGCGGATACCTTGGCGAGCGAGATCGGCGTGCTCTCGCGACGCACCGTACTCATCACGACCGGGCAACCCGTCCCGCCCGGGACCGACGGCGGCGTGTCGCCCTTGGGCCAACTGTGCGCGATCGGAGCCGCCCTCTACACGTCCATCGTCGGCTGGTTCGTCCTCTCGAACCTCGCGCGCATGTGGAACCTCATCCCGACGATGCCGTCCGCGCCGGTGTACGTGCTGATTCCGATTGCGATCGGGTTCCTCGGCTGTCAACTCGACAGCGTGCTCGGCGCGACCCTGGAACGTCGAGGCCTCGTGAGCAAGAAGACCGTGAACCTGGTCTCGACGACAACCGGCGCGATCGTGGCGTACGCCATCCTGATCGCGGCCGGGCCCTTACCGACCGCCTAGCGCCTTCTTGATGAGGTCCACGCCTTCCGCGGCGAGCGCATCGGCCCGCTCCGGGGTCCGCCCTTCGGCATACACCCGGAAAATCGGCTCCGTGCCCGACGGCCGGACGAGGACAGCTCCATCGGCTTCGACGATCTTCACGCCGTCCGTCGTGTCGACCTTTCGGCCTTTCGTGAGTTCGACGAGGGACGCGAGGACCGCGTCGCGTCGCTCGACCGGCACGGACACGTTCGCTTTCTTGAGGTGGTATTGCGGCAGCGCGGCGACGAGAGCGGACAGCCTTTTGCCCTCATGAGCGAGGATCTCGAGCATCTTCGCCCCGGACATCGCGCCGTCCCGGCAGAACTGGTGGTCGGGGAAGATCACGCCGCCGTTCTCTTCGCCGCCAAACGCGGCCCCGGTCTCGAACATCGTCCGCGCGACGATCGGCGAACCGACCCGGGTCCGCACGACGCGTCCTCCCGCGGCGCGGACCACCTCGTCAATGAGGCTCGACGTGCTCACGGGCGTGACGACGGTCCCGCCGCGGCCTTGAATCGCCGCCTTCGCGAGGAGAGCCAGACTCTTGTCGCCGTAGACGAAGGATCCTTTGTCGTCCACGAAAATCGCGCGGTCCGCGTCCCCGTCGTGCGCGATCCCGAGATCCGCGTGGACCTCCGAGACGACGCGCATCAGGTCGCCGAGGTGGTCGGGGATCGGCTCGGGCATGCGGCCGGGGAACGCACCGTCCGGCTGCGCGTTGAGGGAAATCACGCGACATCCAAGAGACCGCAAGAGGTACGGTGTCACGACGCATCCTGCGCCGTTCCCCGGGTCCACGACGACCGTGAAGGCGCTCTTGCGGATCGACGCGACATCGACCTTCGCGAGGATCGCCTCGAGGTATCGATGGTTCGCCGTGTCGTCGGATCGGATCGACCCGACCTCGGACCACGCGGCCACGCGAAAACGGCTATCGAAGAAGATCGACTCGATCGCTTCCTCGTCCTCCCGACTCGCCTCCATGCCGCGGGCATCGAGTGCCTTGAGACCGTTGAACTCCCGCGGGTTATGGGATGCGGTCACGACGACGCCCCCTTTCAGATGGCCCGACTTCGCGAGGAAGTACTGAGCCGACGGCGTCGGCACCACTCCCAGGTCGACGACGTCGCAGCCTGCGGACATGAGGCCGGACGCGGCCGCGCGCGCGAGCATCGGACCGCTGAGTCGGGTGTCGCGCCCAAGGGCCACCGGGCCTCCTTCGAAAGAGGTGCCGATCGCCCGGCCGACCTTCAGCGCGAGGTCCGCGTTCATGTCCGGACCCACGACGCCGCGGATCCCGTTCGTCCCGAACAGCCGCGTCATGCGCTCACCCGGTCGTCGAAAATCGTCGCATAGGCCGGCACCTGGACGCCGTCGCCCACGATGCTGTCGCGGACGTGAGCTCCCTCCCCGATCGAGGCGCCCGCCCCGAGGATCGACGAGGAGATTTCCGCCTTGTCGTCCACGCTGACGCCTTCCCAGAGGGCTGCATTCGACAGCGAAGCGCGACCGATCTTGCACGACTTTCCGAGGACGACGTGGGGTCCCAGGCGGCCTTCGACGTACGAGCCTGCGCCGACGTACACGGGAGGCCGGAGCGAACCTGCGGTCACGTCCGCTTCGGGGGCAATCTTCCCACGCCCGGCATCGAGGAGGACGCGTTGCGCATTCAGATAGCTGGGGAGCGTCCCGGCGTCAGACCAGTATCCATCGTATCGATACGCGGTGAGTCCGCGCTCGACGAGCCGGGGGAAGACGTCCCGCTCCAACGAAACGGCTCGGCCCTCCTCGATGAAATCGAAGACCATCGGTTCGAACACGTAGCGCCCCGCGTTCACGAGGTTGCTCGGGGCCTCCCCGGGCCGGGGCTTCTCGACGAAGCGTGTGATCCGGCCGTCCTCGATCCCGACGACCCCGAACGCGGACGGATCGTCCACGGGCCATACGGCGATCGTGCCGATTCCGCGGCGCTGCCGATGAGCCTCGACGAACCGGTCCAACTCGATCGTGTCGACCACATCCCCGTTATACACCGCGAACGTCCCGCGGACGTGCCGCTGAATGTTCTTGATGGCGCCGGCCGTTCCGAGCGGTTTCGCCTCTTCCACGACGCGGACCTCGATGCCGAACTCGTGCGTCCGAAAGAACTCCCGCATCGCCTCGAAGCCGTAGTTGACCGCGATGATGACCTCGTCGCACATGGCCGGCAGCGAATCCAGCATGTAGACGATTTGCGGGCGGTCCACGAGCGGGACCAGCGCCTTCGGACGGTGTAGCGTGAGCGGGCGAAGCCTCGTGCCGAAGCCGCCCGCGATGATCACGAGCTGCATCCGCGCTACGAAGCAAAGGCGCCGTTATCTATTTTCTGGCCTCGCCGCTCACTTGGGGACGATCGTGACGACGTTGTTGCCCCGGAGGACCACGGTGCCGACGCGGCGAACGTTGTCCTCCTTCGTCTCTTCGGTATCCTCGAGCACCATGTTCATGTAATCGTCGTATCCGACGAGCTTGCCTTCGAGGATCCGATTGTCCTTGAGTAGGAGCTGGACCCGCTTGTTGATGGATTTTTCTAGAACGTTAAGAGGCATCACCATAGAAGGATCTGTCCCCCCTTCCGACGGCGCCGTAATCTGTGAATGCACTTAAGACTTTTCTTGCGCAGTCTATCGAGAAACGCCCGCACAATGCAGTCGCCAACGTATTTATCGCGGCGAACCCATGCATCTGCGATGCCGCTCGAACGGAAGAAAGTCGGCGAAGTCTTCCACTTCTATGGGAAGATCGGCGTCGCGGCAATCCGCCTCACCGACGATGGAATCGCGATCGGCGACACGGTGCAAATCCAAGGGCCGTCGACGAACCTGGAGCAGACCGTGGAGACGTTGCAGATCGAACACACAGACGTCTCGCGGGCGGACCCGGGCCAAGAAGTCGGGATGAAGGTCCGCGAGCGCGTGCGGGAGAAGGACTTCGTCTACAAGCTCGGTTCGATGGAAGTGCCCCTCCGGGAACCGCCCGCGAAAGCGCCTTCACCGAAAAAAGCAGCACCGCCGAAGAAGGCACCCGCCAAGAAGGCACCACGGAAGAAGAAGGCGCCCGTTAGACGAAAAGCCAGCCGCGCACCGCGTAGTAAAGCGCGCCGAGCGTCCCGACGATCGCGACCGCGTTCAAGATGATGTCGAGGGCGGCCTCGATGCCAGGACCCTTCAGTCCTGCGTCGACGAGCATGAACTTCAGCCGATGCGTTCCGTGGAACAATGATCCGCCGATGAGGGCGAAGAAAAACAATCGGACCAGGGGCTCCCGCCAGTGGGCCGCGAACGTGACGTAAGCCGCGGGATCGGTCGGCCATAAGCCGAATACGGGCGCGAGGAACAGCAGGAACACGGTGATGGGGAATAGAAAGGCGGTGATGAATCCGCCCAGGGAGAAAAGGCCCCATAGGAGCGGCTCGAGGAACACCTCGGGCTCACCGGTCTTGGGGTCCGCGTGGACGGTTTCGCGGCCCGGATTGTACGCGAGGGATTCGCGGGTGGAACCGATTTCTTCGGCCACTCAGAAGCCCCCGAAGATCAGGTAGACCACGGCGCCGGATACGCCGATCCACAGGAGCACGTTGACTCCGAACACGGCTTTCCACGAGAGGGGCCGCTCGGTGAACTGAATCGGCTGGGCCTTGCCGATCAGCATGAACCAGGTGACCGCGTGCCACATCAAGAGGACGAACAACACGAGATTGACGTACAAAATCGGCGGCGTCCGCATCATCCCGACGAACGCCGTGTACGCCGATTCCCCGGCGCGAAGCGTCCGGAGCAGATTCAGGAAGATGAGTCCGTAGACCGCGGAAACGACGCCGCCGAACTCGCGCAATTGGAAGGCCAGGTAGCGCCGGTTCCGGAGCCACCATCCCGCACGCCGGCGCCACGGATACTCGCGGGCCGTCGCATCACCTCGAGGCGGCGCCGGGCATCAAGAGCCGCCGCACGTGCCGCATCGTCGCGAGGACTTTCAACGTCTGGATCGCCGCGGCAGGATCCACGTTCTTCGGGCACACCACGGAGCACTCGCCGACGAAGGTGCACTCCCAGACGCCGGACTTCGTGTTCAGCCTCGCGAGACGTTGATCCGCGCCCTCGTCCCGCGTGTCGCGGATGTACCGCAGGGCCAGGGCCGACGCGGCGGGCCCGACGAACTCGGGGCTCGCGCCGAACACCGGGCATGCGGCATAACAGAGCATGCAGTTGATGCACAGGCTCTGCTGCCGATAGGCCTCGACGTCCTCCGGGTACTGCACGAACTCCTTCGACAGATCGGCCGACTCCTCGCGGACGATGTACGGCGTCACGGACGAGAGCTTCTCCAGGAAATCGTCGAAGTCCACCACGAGGTCTTTGAGGATCGGGAAGTTCGCGAGCGGATCGATCGTCACGGCGCCCCTGTGGACGTCGCGGATGTAGGTGCCGCAGGTGAGCCGCGGCTGGCCGTTCACGTTCGCCCCGCACGACCCGCAGATCCCCATCCGGCACGACCACCGGTAGGTCAACGTGGGGTCGACATGGTCCTTGATGTAATTCAGTCCGTCGAGGATGACCATGTCGTCGCGGTACGGGATCCGGTACTCCTGGTACGCCGGTTTGCCTCCGGATTCGGGTCGGTATCGCTTCACCCGGAACACGACGTCGCGTTCGGCCATGTCAGTACGTCCTCGCCACGGGCTGCCACTTCGTGATCTTGACCGGCGAGTAATCGATGCGCGGCGCGCCGTCCGTGCGATACGCGAGCGTGTGCTTCAGGTAATTCACGTCGTCCCGAGCCGGGAAGTCCGTGCGGCTGTGGGCGCCCCTCGACTCCCGTCGGTTCGAGGCGCTATGGGCGATCGACGCCGCGACATCGAGCATGAAGTCGAGCTCGAGGACCCCGGTCATCTCCGTGTTGAACACATGGTCCTTGTCCGCCAGGCCGACGGAGGAGAATCGGTCCCGCAGCTTGCCGAGTTTCCCGCACGCGTCGGCGAGGCCGGCCTCGTCCCGGAAGATTCCGACGTCGCGCTCCATCAGCTGCTGCATTTCGACCCGCACGCCCGCGAGGGTCTCCTTCCCTCGCTCGCGACCCATGAGGCCATCGAAGACGCGGGCCTCCTCCCTCCGGAGGGTTTCTCTCGTCGCGGTTCCGCGGGGATACGCGATCCGCTGCTTCGCGTACTGGGCCGCGGCGAGGCCGCACCACTCGCCGAACACGAGGCACTCGCTCAAGCTGTTCGACCCGAGGCGGTTCGCGCCGTTGATCGAGACGCACGCGGTCTCGCCGACCGCGTACAAGCCCGGGAGCGTCGTCTCCCCGGTCGAGTTCGTGGCCACCCCGCCCATGATGTAATGCTGGCCCGGACGCACGGGGATCGGCTCGCGGATCGGATCGAGGCCCATGTACTTCTCCGCGAGTTCGCGGACCATCGGCAGCTTCTTGTCGATCGTCGCGGCTCCGAGGTGACGCAGGTCGAGGCCGAGGTACGGCCCGTACGGACCCTCGAACGCGCGGCCCGCTTTGATCTCCTGGATCATCGATCTCGAGAGGATGTCCCGCGGCCCCAGCTCCATCTTGGTCGGGAGGTAGCGCTGCATGTATCGCTCCCCGTCCTTGTTGATCAGATAGCCGCCCTCGCCGCGGGCCGCCTCCGTGATCAAGATGCCCGTCCCCGGGAGGCACGTCGGATGGAACTGGACCATCTCCATGTCCTTCAGCGGCACGCCGGCGCGGTAGGCGAGGGCCATGCCGTCGCCCGTCTTGATGAAGCCGTTCGTCGTGAATTCGTACACGCGGCCGCACCCGCCGGTCGCGAGGATCGTCGCCTTCCCGTTGATCGCGACGAGGCGCCCGCCCCGAAGGTCGATGGCGATCACCCCCGCGCAGACCCCGCCCTCGACAATCAGGCTCGTCACAAAGTACTCGTCGAACCGGTGGATGTTCTCGAACTTCATCGATGTCTGGAAGAGCGTGTGCAGGATGTGGAAGCCGACCTTGTCCGCCGCGAAAACGGTGCGCTTGACGGACATCCCGCCGAACGCACGTTGGCTCACCCGGCCGTCCGGGTCACGGGACCAGGGGCAGCCCCAGTGTTCGAGCTGAATGATCTCCTTCGGGCACCGAGCGACGAAGAACTCGACCGCGTCCTGGTCGGCGAGGAAGTCCGATCCTTTGATCGTGTCGAGGGCGTGCAGCTCGAGGGAATCGTAGTCCCGCAAGACCGCGGCGGTCCCACCCTCCGCGGACACCGTGTGGCTCCGCATCGGGTAGACTTTCGACACGACCGCGATCGACAGGTCCGGGTCCGACTGCGCCGCCGCGATCGCCGCGCGCAACCCCGCCGCGCCCCCACCGACGATCACGACGTCGTGCGCGGTCCGGTCCACGAACCGCGGAACCGAGTCGGGCGAATAAGCTTTTGGCACATACGGTTCGCAACGAGATGTCGGGCCGTTTCTCTCCGGAGGCGCAGCGTTTCTCCCACCAGGTGGCAGTTGTCGCGGAGGCCCGCGCAGAAGTCTCAAGTAGCACGCGCCCGTTGGTCGCGGGCCATGGAGGTCGTCCGCGTCGAAGGACTGGGGAAAACGTATCCGGGAGGGACGAAAGCCCTCGAGGGCGTTTCGTTCTCGATCGACCGGGGCGAGATCTTCTGCCTCCTCGGACGGAACGGCGCGGGCAAGACGACGCTCCTTCGTATCCTCGCGACGCAGCTCAAGCCAACCGTCGGCCGGGCGTCCGTCCTCGGTCACGACGTCCTCACGGATCCGCGGGCCATCCGTCCCCACATCGCGGTCGTACCGCAGGAGGCCCGCCCGCAGATGCTCCTGTCGCCCTACGATCACATCTTCTACATGTGCCTCATCCGCGGCCGATCCCGCGCCGATGCGAAAGAACGGACTCGGAAGGTGATGGACGACCTGGGCCTTTGGGAGCACCGCGACAAGCTCGCGGCGGATTTGTCGGGAGGGCTCCGACAACGCCTGATCATCGCCATGGCGATGGTCGCCGACCCGGAGGTGCTCTTCCTCGACGAGCCCACGATCGGACTCGACCCGCTTGGGCGGCGATCCGTCTGGGCCATGTTGCGCGGCCTGACGAAGAAGGGAGCGACGATCCTCCTGACGACGCACTATCTCGACGAGGCCGAGGTCCTCGCGGACCATCTGCTAATCGTCGACAAAGGGCGGACCGCCTTCCTCGGAACGGTCGAGGAGGCGAAGGGCGATACCGGCGTCGGGATGCGGGTGATCATGGAACCGGCCGCGGGGAATGGGTCCGCCGCTCCGGAGGTCCTCGAGCCCAAGTCGAGCGAGGAGATCCTGGCGATCGTCGAGCGGGGCCTGCGGGAGAAGCGCAAGGTGACGTTCAAACCGGCGAGCCTCGAGGACGCGTTCATCAAGATCGTGGGGGGATCGATTGAAGTCGAAAATACGTGAGGCGATGTACATCGGGTTGTTCGACGCCTTGCCGCTCTTGCGGGATCCGATGCTCCTCGTCGTGATCAGCCTCTTCTCGTTCCTGCCGGTGATCTTCATCTTCGTCTTCGCGGACCAGGCGTCCGCCGTGCAATCGCTCATCGGGGCGATCGTCCTGACGTTCTCCTTCACGGGTCTCTTCGCGTCTCAGAGCGTGTTCTTCAACAAACAGTGGTTCCGTTTCCAAGACATGTTCGTGGCTTCGAAGGTCTCTCCCGCTTCCTATGCCCTCGGCCTCTCGTTGAGCGGATTGGTCGTCGCGCTCCCCGGGGTCGTCGTGGCCCTGGTCCTGCTCGTGCTATCAGGGACATCCAGTGCAACGGGGGTCGTCCTCCTCCTGGGGACTTCCATTCTCCTCTGGATCGGCTTGGTCTTCGTCGGGTTCGCGATCGGCGCGACCACGAAGAACGCGCGACGTGCGAACTCGATCCCGCAAGTCCTCAGCATCGCGTTGGGATTCCTGCCGCCGGTCTACTATCCGCTCAGCCGGCTGCCGGCGATCGCGCAACCGATCGCGATGCTCATCCCGACGACGCACGCCGCCCAGCTCGCGAAGTATTACTTCGGTCTCATCTCGATCCCGGCATCGGAGGTCGCCATCGGATGGGCCTACCTGATCGGGTTCGCGGCCCTCATGGGGTTCATCGCCTCACGACGAGCGCACTGGGTTGATCCGTAGCAGAGGACGGTTCTTCGCGCTCGGAATCCGCGAGTCCCCACGGAAGGCGAGGCCTCCGCAGGCTCGAACGCCCGGACCCTGGTCTATGGACTATCCCATTCGGCAACCGTCGGATCCGAGTATCTCCGCGGCATCGCGTGTGGCAGACGGGCGCCAGCCTCGACGAGGGCTGAGCCGAGCACGGCGGTCACGAATCCGTAGGCGAAGGCGACCGACGCGGTGCCCGTCGATCCCAGAGGGTTCAGGTAGGGTGAAGCGACGAAGAGAAGGACCGCGTACAGGAGCAGGACAATCATCCCCAACGTTCCGAGGCGGCGTGTCCGGCGGCCCAGGGTGGCGACCGCCAGACCGACCATCGACGAAACCACGAGCCAAACGAAGGCGATCCAACCCCAAGGTCCGCCCAGCAGCGTGTTCAGGAGCCCTGTGCTCCCTGTCCCATCGTACGTCCCTGGAGGGAGGTCCGGTCTCGTCCCGGACACCACGAACCATGGGAGGGAGAACAGGCTGACGAGCAGCAGCACCGCGCCCGCAACGAGCAAAGCGCGACCACCGGCCGAAATCCTGCTCATGCCGGCCATAGCCCGTGCGAAGGGGACTACGGCTAATACCTTCCGCTACAAATGTCCTCGTGGTCGGATCGAGTCCCCATTCCTGAACGTCAATGCTCGTCGGAGGCGCCGCCTTCGACTTCGGCGAGCCATTTGCGGACTTCGTCCACCGCGCCGGGGTCTTCGAGGGTCGTCGTATCGCCGATCTCTTGGCCGGAGACGAGCGAGCGGATCACACGGCGCATGATCTTCCCGCTTCGGGTCTTCGGCAGTTTCCCGGTGACGTAGATCTCGTCGGGCACGGCGATGGCCCCGATCTCTTTCCGAACGTGGTCGCGTAATTCCTGCGCCAGCGAGTCGGTGCGAACCTGGCTTCCTTTCAGGACGACGTAGGCCACGAGGGCCTGGCCCTTCAGAGGATGAGGCTTCCCCACGACCGCCGCCTCGGCGACCTTCGGATGGCTCACCAACGCGGATTCGACCTCCATTGTCCCGATCCGGTGGCCTGCGACGTTGATCACGTCGTCGATGCGGCCCATGAGCCAGAAGTAGCCGTCTTCATCAATGCGCGCCCCGTCTCCGGTGAAATATTTGCCGGGGACTTGAGACCAATACACCTGCCGGTATCGATCCGGGTCACGGTACAGGGTCATGAGCATTGCGGGCCAAGGTTTTGAGATCACGAGGTAGCCTCCTTTGCCCACCGGGACTGGACGGCCCTTCTCGTCGACGACTTCCGCCGCGATCCCTGGGAACGGGTGCGTGGCGGATCCCGGTTTCGTCGTCGTCACGCCGGGCAACGGCGTGATGAGGATCATGCCCGTCTCCGTCTGCCACCACGTGTCCACGATCGGACAGCGGTCGCCGCCGATCGTCTTATGGTACCACCGCCACGCCTCCGGATTGATCGGTTCCCCGACGGTCCCGAGGAGACGGAGGCTCGAGAGGTCGTGTTTCTTCGGCCACTCGTCGCCCCAGCGCATGAACGCGCGGATCGCGGTCGGCGCGGTGTACAGGATCGTGATGTCGTATTCCTCGACCATCCGCCAGAACCGGTCGGGCTCCGGCCAATCCGGCGCGCCTTCGTACATGAAGACGCTCGCGCCATTCGCGAGGGGACCGTACACGATGTACGAATGGCCGGTCACCCACCCGATGTCCGCGGTGCACCAGAACAGGTCTTCGTCCTTCAGGTCGAAGACGTACTTCATCGTCGTCGCGACGCCGACCAGATACCCTCCCGTCGAATGCTGGATCCCCTTCGGCTTCCCCGTCGTGCCGGACGTGTAGAGGAGGAACAGCGGGTCCGTGGCGTCCATCGCCTCCGGTTCGCATTCCGCGTCCGCCTTCGCCATGAGCTCGTGCCACCAATGGTCGCGCCCCTCCCGCATCGAGACCTCGATGCCGGCGCGTTTGAAGACGACGACGTGCTGGACGACATCCAGACCGGCGACGGCTTCGTCGACGATCTTCTTCAGCGGCAGGACGGTCCCGCGGCGGTAGCCGCCATCCGCCGTCACGATGACGCGGGTCTCCGCGTCCCCGGCCCGGTCCCGGATCGCGCGCGCACTGAAGCCCCCGAAGATCACGCTGTGCACGGCGCCGACGCGGGCGCAGGCGAGCATCGCGATCGGGAGCTCCGGGATCATGGGCATGTAGATCGTGACCCGGTCCCCCCGCTTCACGCCCAGGCCTTTGAGGACGTTCGCGAAGCGACTGACCTCCCGCCACATGTCGTGGTACGTCAGGACTCGGCGTTCTCCCGGCTCGCCCTCCCAGACGAGCGCGGCCTTGTTCCGACGGGGTCCGGCCAGATGACGGTCCAGGCAATTCGCGGAGACGTTGAGCTTTCCGTCGAGGAACCACTTGGCGAAGGGCGGGTTCCACTCGAGGACCTTCGACCAGGGGGCGATCCACTCGAGTTCCTTCGCCATGCGCGACCAGAAGGCCCCTGGATCCTTCGCGGCGTCTTGGCGGAACGTGTCGTTCTTCAAGTGGGTGCTCTTTCGGAAGGCCGCCGAAGGCGGGTACTGCTCTCTCTCCTTCAGCAGGCTGTCAATCGTTGCGCTAGAGACGACCATGGACGTTCCCCGCGAACCGACCCGTTGTCCGGCCGACAGGTGGCCGTAGAGCCTTTCCAGGTTAAAGATGGTAATGAATCACAGTGATAGTATCGAGCCCATCGGGAAGGCGGCCAGGTGCGACTTGCCAGGGCCCCTGGAACATGCGACGAACACACGTGTGGTCGTCTGTAAACATCCCCCTATTAGATGCGTGCCAGGTTCTGGCACGCTATGGCGACGGGAGTGGGGTCGGCAGCGGACAGTTTCACGGGCGTAACTCGTCGTGGCATGCGATTCATCGTGGCCGCGGCGTCGTCGGGGACGATCATCGAATGGTACGATTTCTACATCTTCGTGACCCTCGGCTTCATCCTCACTCCTCTATTCTTCAAACTCACATCGGATCCGGCGATCAACTTCCTTGCGTTCCTCGCGACCTACGCGAGCGGATTCGCGGTCCGGCCCTTCGGCGCGATCGTCTTCGGACGGATCGGGGATCTCATTGGTCGGAAGTACGCGTTCCTCCTCACCGTCACAATCATGGGTCTAGGGACCGCGGCGATTGCCTTCATCCCGGTGTATGCCGCGATTGGCATTCTGGCGCCTCTCGCGCTCATGGTCCTTCGGTGCGTGCAGGGGCTCGCCCTCGGCGGCGAATACGGCGGCGCGGCGATCTACGTCGCTGAGCACGCACCGGATGCGAAGCGCGGGTACTGGACCAGCTACATTCAGACGACGGCCACGATCGGCCTCTTCGCGTCGATTGCGGTAATCCTCGGGACGGACTACATCGTCGGCGACACAGCTTTCCGGGCCTGGGGCTGGCGAATCCCGTTCGTGCTCTCCCTCGTTCTCGTGGCAATTTCTCTGTACATCCGATGGAAGCTCAAAGAGACGCCCCTGTTCACCCGCCTGAAGGCGACGGGGCGGAGCTCCAAGAAGCCCTTGACCGAAGCGCTGGCGAGCCGTAAAAACTGGAAGCTCATCCTCCTGGCCTTGTTCGGCGCGACCGCGGGCCAGGCGGTCGTATGGTACACGGGGCAGTTCCTTGCCCTGTTCTTCCTGCAACGGCCTGAGATCGGCCTGAAAATCGACTTCTTCACCTCAAACGAAATCATATTCATCGCCCTCGTCCTCGCGACACCGTTTTTCATCGTGTTCGGCCGGCTCTCGGACCGGATCGGCAGAAAGAAGATAATGATGGCCGGATGCCTGCTTGCCGCCCTCAGCTATGCCCCGATCTACACGGGGATGATGATCTTCGGAAAACCGCTGAACTTCCCCGTCATGGTCGGCTTGGTTTTCATCCAGGTCGTCTGGGTTACCATGGTCTACGCCCCGATCGCCGCGTTCTTGGTCGAGCTCTTCCCGGCCCGGATCCGCTACACCTCCATGTCCCTTCCGTACCACCTTGGGAATGGCGAATTCGGAGGATTCACACCGCTCATCTTCTTCGGTATTTACGCGGCAACCGGTGGCAATCTCTATGCAGCCCTCATCTGGCCTATTGCCGTGCCCATCATGACGTTCCTGATCGGCATGAAGTACCTGCCCGAAACGAAAGACACGAAGATCTGGGAGGAAGTCACTCCGACCCCTGCATCTGGCGGGGCTTCGACGCCAATGGGGTTCGGGGCAGACACAACGACGATGAAGTGAGGTTCCGCAGAGGAAAAGATCTTTCGGTCTCGTGGGCCTCCGACCTCCGGAAACAAGGTTTAGGGTCGGAGGACGACCTTGAGCGAATCCTCCGCTTGGGCGACGAGCCGGAATCCTTTCCCGGCTTCGGCAAGGGGCAGCAAATGAGTGATCAGGTCCGCCACGGTCACTTGGCGGGTGGCGAGAAGTTCGATCGCCTCTTGGATGTCTCGCGGACTCCCGCCATACGACGACGTCATCGTGACCTCCTCGCGCCACACCGCGTTGAACGGGATCTCGACCTTCGCGGTCGGCTCGGAGGGCGCGAAGAACAGGACCGTGCCGCCTCGATCCACGGATCCGAGGCCTTGGACGATCGCCTTCGGGGCTCCCGTGCACGTAATCACGTATTTTGCCAGGAGGCCGTCGTTGGCCTCCCGCACCTTCGCGGGCACGTCCTCGCGACCGTCGATGACGACGTCGGCTCCCGCCTTTCGTGCCGCGGCCTTCCGATACTCGACGATGTCCGTCGCGATCACCTTCGCGGCTCCGGACGCCTTCGCGAGTTTCACGTGGAGGAGTCCCGCCACGCCGCTGCCGATCACCACGACCGTATGACCCGGACGAAATCCGGCCAAGCGCTGCCCGCGGACCACGCAGGCGAAGGGCTCAAC
>Ga0066703_10000181_pt1 | contig 15728 bp, 10 predicted proteins | sample GraSoiAngelo_152_FD_66505 | JGI IMG/M metagenome (GOLD analysis project Ga0066703, IMG submission 66505) | Grasslands soil microbial communities from the Angelo Coastal Reserve, California, USA - 14_1009_12_30cm | ecosystem: Environmental > Terrestrial > Soil > Grasslands | place: USA...
GCGCCGGCGTCGCGCGAAATGAGCGCGGCTTCGACCGCGTAGTCCTGAATCAAGCGCCGGCCAAAGCCTCCTCCGATAAGCGTTACATGCACTTTGACGCGTTCGCGCGGAATGCCGAGGGCGCTAGCCACCGATGCGGCGGCTGCTCCGGGGATCTGCATGGGCGCCCAGAGTTCGCAGGAATCGCCGCGAACATGGGCGGTGCAATTGACCGGTTCCATCGTGGCGTGTGCCAGGAAAGGCACTTCGTAGACAGCTTCGATTTTGTTCGCAGCGGCTCGATGAGCCTGGTCGAAGTCGCCGTCATTGCGGATAACGGTTCCAGACTCGGAAGCGAGCCGCAGCATTTTTTCGCGGAGGCGGGCGAAAGTTTCGGAGGCCGAAGGAGGTTCGTGCCATTCGACCTTGAGAAGCTTGCGGGCTTCGATGGCGGCCCAGGTGGAATCAGCGACCACGGCGACGCCCGCACAGGAGTAGTTGCGGCTGCCGGGACCGGAGGTATCGCCGAATTGATGGGTGAGATGAGCAGACTTCACTTCAAGAACAGCGCGGACGTACGGAGCGGATTTCACCTCGTCGGCGTTGAAACCGAGCGGCGTGCCGCCGTAAACGGGGCTGCGTTCCATGGAGGCGATGAGCATTCCCGGAAGCCGCGTGTCCAGACCGAACTTAGCGGCGCCGGTTGCTTTGGCGAGTGAGTCGGTGCGGCGTGTGGGCTTGCCGATGAGCGTAAAGTCCGAAGAATTCTTCAACGGCGGATCGGCTGGAGGCTGAAGAACAGAAGCCGCGGCGAGGAGGTGTTCAAAGCCCAGCTTGCGCTGAGTGGGTGCGTGGGTGACGAAGCTGGATTCCGCGCGACATTCGGAGCGGGACACGTTCCATTCAGCGGCCGCTGCGGAGATCAGCATTTCGCGGGCGGCAGCGCCGGCCTTGCGTAGGCTTTGATAGGAAGTCCGAACGCTCAGGCTTCCACCCGTGAGCTGTTCACCGTACTTCGGCTCCAGATCGGCCTGCGCGACCCGTACGCGGCGCCAATCGCAGGAAAGTTCCTCGGCCACGATCATCGGGAGTGCCGTGCGAACGCCTTGTCCCAGCTCGGATTTGCCGCACCAGATTTTTATATCGCCGTCCGGGGAAAGCTCCAGCCAGGCGTTGGGAGAAAACGGAGCAGTTGCCAAGGGACCTGAGTTTTTGGAATTGCCAGCATGCCCCGCAATATGGAAGGGCAAGAGCAGGCCGGCGCCGGCCGTGGCGGAAGTCTTCAGGAAGTTCCGGCGTGTGACGTTTGAGGACAAGCGTGCGGCACCCAACAAATCAGACGCCCGGCATCCCGGGGCGTGAGCAAACTCAGTTTCCCTCAGCCGGGGCGGGTTTTGGCCGGGTTTTGGGTGCTTGTGGCGGAGCTTCCGACTCAACGCCGCGCCAACCCACGGGACGGCCGCTCACAGCTTCCTTCACGGAGCGGAACAGCACCACGTACATCAACTGGCGGTAGTAGAAGCGCTGCAACAACACGGGGATTAGCAGCGTCCAGTCTTCTTTGTGTTCCAAGGCGAAGGCCACCATGCACGTGAGTATGTCGATGAGCAAAAAGCCCAGGAAGAAGAGGACCGATTTTTCCACATCCGAGGTGGTCCACAGTTGTGGCAGCCGGGTGACACGGAACTGTGCCAGGACCCACAGCAGCAGCGAGCCAAAGAACATGAGGTCGATGATCGGCGAAATCAGCGGCAACACCAGCTGAAATACAAAGATATTCGGCAGCGCGATCCAGCCGAGCGTTCCGTATTTTGGCCGGAGCAGCGTGTCCCCGTGCTTCCAGAAGGATTGCAACGTGCCGAAGGTCCAGCGGAAACGCTGGCGGATGAGCTGCCCGGCTGTTTCCGGAGCTTCCGTCCAGGCGATGGCCTCTTCGTCGTAGGTGACGCGCCAACCGAGGCGGCGGATGGCAATGGTCAGATCGGCGTCTTCGGCGACGGTGTCCGCGGTGATGCCGCCCGCGGCTTCAATGGCTTTTTTGCGCCATGCACCAAGCGCTCCGGGCACCACGGTAATGCAATTCAAGAGGTCAAACGCGCGCTTCTCCATGTTCTGGCTGGTGATGTACTCAAGCGCTTGCCAGCGCGTGAGCCAGCGCGAGCGGTTGCCGACCTTCACGTTGCCGGCGACCGCGCCAACCTGGGGATCCGAAAAGTGACGAATTAGCTTGTCGAGAGCATCCGACTCAATTTCTGTGTCCGCGTCGATGGTTACCACGATTTCGGTATCCGCCAGGGACATGGCTTGATTCAGGGCCGCCGCTTTTCCGCGATTCACCTGATGAATGATGCGGACGCGCGGCTCAAGCGAAAAGTTCGTATCCAGCAACTCGCCCGTTTTGTCCGTGGAGCCATCGTCCACAACGATGATCTGCAAGTCCTGGAGATCCGCGAGCAGGACCGAGGTGATGGTCTGCACGATGACGCGCTCTTCGTTGTGCGCCGGGATCAGTACGGTTACGCTCGGCGGAGGATCAGGCATCACGGAATGGTCCGGCCGCAGTTTCTCGATCAGCGCGAGCAGGCCGATGATCACGGCGCGCCCGCTCACTAGCACGATGCCGAGAATGAAGATCGTGCCAATGAGGAAACGAAGCCACTGGTACAATGTGAAGATAAATCCGTCGGCGCGTGCCTCGAAGCGCTCTTCGGGGGAGAGCGTCAGCATCACTTCGGCGCGCGTTTTTCCAATCAGGTCCGAAACGGAAACAAGCTGGTATCCACGTGCACGCAACGCGTCGATGATCTGCGGAAGAGCGATCACCGTCTGGGTACGATCGCCGCCACCATCATGCAGCAGTATGATGTTTCCTTTATCTGCTTGCTTCAGAACGCTGTCGACAATGTCCTTTGCAGGGATGGGCTTGCCACCGCGCAGGCTCCAATCGTCGGGGTCGATGCGCTGGCCCACAATCAAGTAACCCATCTCCTGAGCCAGGGGAAGCTGCGCCACTTCCTCTGCATACTCGGGCTGATGATCGATGCCGTAGGGGGGACGGAAGAGAATGGTCTTGACGCCGAGGGTGCTTTCAATCAGACGCTGTGTCAGATTCAATTCCCAGCGGATTTGCGTGTGTGAAATCTCGTCGAACTTCGGATGCGTAAAAGTGTGATTCCCGATTTCGTGACCCTCGGCGAATTCGCGTCTTAGGATATCCGGCCTTTTATTCGCCTCGTCGCCGATGACAAAGAACACGCCTGGTGCTTTCTTTTCTTCCAGTATGTCCAGGATCTTAGGGGTCCAGCGTGAATCGGGGCCGTCATCGAAGGAGATGGCAATCTTCTTGGTCGCCCAGCCCAGGCGATCGATGTTATAGGAGAGCGGAATCGCGTCGTACGACTCATCGGTGAATAGATCGCTGGCGGGGTCATATTGGAACGAGCGCTTGCCGTGCTTGGGGGTGTCCGTGATATGCCAGATGTCGCCGTCGCCTTCGAGGATTAGATCGGGACCGGGCGGCAGATCGGCGAGTTTTTGGCGAGCCCCATCATCGGCCCGTAGCGCGTCCCAGATCGGCCAGAGCGAAGTATCGGCTGACCCCAGCCGCCACAGCGCTGTGCCTTGAACTCCGAGCCTTTCGCTCGCGCGCAATTCGTTGTAGGCGGTTACGGCGTCGAGCAACCACACCTGATGCACGCGGTTGTGCTCGTCGAAATACGAGTAGTGAGGATTTAGAGAATCGCCGTCGAATTCGACGTCGGCATCCGATTCTTCGGCGTGCAGCAAAGCTTCCTGGATGCTCCACTCCTCCGCGGCCCCGTACTCTTTTTTCGGCGCGGCAGCCCAGTCGTAGGCATAGCTGGCAATCCCCACGACGATCTTTTGCGCGGGAACGACTTCACGCACTTGGCGCAGGTTTTCCACGAACCAGTCCTGTGCCGCGATGGGGCCCGGCTGGGAATACGGCCAGTGCTGGTCGTAATTCATCAGCACGATGGCGTCGCACTTCTTGCCAAAATATTCGTAGTCGTAAGAGTCGTCGCGCGCGGGCAAGGCGATCATTAATTTCAAGCCCTTGGAGTGGAGCGCGGGCGCCAACGCGCCGATGAGTGCGCGGAGGTGCGCTTGGCTGGCATCGGGAACCTCTTCAAGATCGACGACGATGCCTGCCTCGTGCGACTCTGCTGCGTATTCAGCAACGTCCCGCACCAGTCTCTGCCGCGCAGTGGGGCTCGCAAGCATTTGCGCCATTTCCTTGATGCGCCACTCCACGCCGTCGTAATTGTTCACCAGACCCATCATGGGGAGCTCGATCGGGGGATTGAACGATTTCATCCACTGGTGGAGCTTGTCGTCCTTCAGCAGGGTGATGGCTTCTGCGGGCGACGCCTTGACGGTATTCTGCCCGTGCTCATAATCCACGACCGTCAGCGCGCCATCCGCGGAGACAGCGTGCAGTTGCTCGGGAATCAGAAGGTCAATGTCCTTGTAGTGTTTTTTCAGCGACGCGAGACTGTTGGGATCCCAGCTCACAAAAAACGCCGCGCGCAACGGATCGTAACTCGCCGGCAAAGTTCCGATGTTGGCCACGCGGCGATGCCGGCCTTCCCGCGTGGGCCCTGGTTTCTTCTTGGACTTGAGCGCCTGATATTTGGGTTTTGTGTCCGGCAGCAGTCCCGCGGGCAATTCCACGCTGACGGCGATAGTCACGAAAAAATAGGCGAGCAAGAGGGTTAGCAGGACGCCGGTAACTTCCATTACGCGGCGGGTGCGGCGCCAGCGTACACGTTCCGCGTCATAGAATATGGGACCGCGTTCCTTCATTTCACCTTTCAACCCGGCGGCCCGGCAGGCAAAGATAGATCAGGCTGGGGCTCCAGTCCGTCTGCGCGATTCCGTCTGCTCTATTGTAAGATGCGTGGCATTGATGAAGCGAGTTTTCTCGAATCCCCTGGCCGCCTTAACTGCGGGCCTCTGCCTGCGGCTGTTTTTCGTGCTGAAGTTTCCCGCCAACTCCGGCGACACGGTTCTTTACGAGCAGATCGCCACAAACTGGTTGAAACACCACGTCTACGCGATGACCGTCGGCGGCCAGATCACCCCGGTTGATCTGCGCATGCCGGGTTATCCGGCGTTTCTAGTTATCATCTATCTTCTGACGGGACGCACCGGCGCGGACGCGCGCACGGGCGTGCTGCTGGCGCAGATCGGCGTGGATCTTCTTTCCTGCCTAGTAATCGCCAGGCTGGCGGCACTCTTGGCGTCGACCTCCCTAGACTCCGCGCCGAACAAACGTGCCTATTCCATGGCGCTCTGGCTCGCCGCTTTGTGTCCCTTCACCGCCAACTATACGGCAGTGCCGCTGACCGAAGTCTTTGCTTCTTGGTGGACGGGGCTGGCCTGTTGCCCTCTTGTGCTTGCTCTCCGGCGAGTCAAGAAGCCTGACTTTCTCGTCACCGAGTCGCATCTGCCCCGACCGAGGAGCGTGGAATACACCGCCCTGGTAGGCGGATTGACTGCCGGCGTGGGGACGCTATTTCGCCCGGAAACACCGATCTTGCTCTTCGCCGCGGCCATGGTGTTTGGTGGACTCTTCTTTCTCCGGAGTTTCCGGCGTTGGCTCTCGACTGGCCTGGCAATGGCGCTTGGTGGTTTCCTGGTGCTCTCTCCCTGGGCGTTGCGCAACTGGATGACCTTGGGCGAACCGCAATTCCTCGCTCCTAAGAACTCAAATCTGCCCGGGGAACTGGTTCCCAACGGCTTCATGGCCTGGGAAAAGACCTGGCTCTACCGTGTCCGCGATTGCTATTTGATGCCCTGGAAGCTGAATGAAGAAGCCATCTCCGTGGAGGACATCCCCACGCGCGCCTTTGACACGCCGGAGGAAAAACAGCACGTGGCCATGATTCTCGAGCAGTACAACAATGATCTGACGCTGACGCCGGACGAAGACGTCGCCTTTGCTCAACTGGCGCGCCAACGCGTGGCGCGCCATCCCTGGCGGACGTATCTGTGGTTGCCCGCGGCGCGTGCCGTCACCATCTGGTTTACCCCGCGCATTGAATTGCTGCCGGTTTCCGGACACGTTTTTCCCCTGGCGCAAATGCGCGAGGATGACCCCGTCGATCAGCAAGTCACCATCCTTTTTTTTGTGCTGAATTTGTTTTATGTGGGGCTAGGCGTGTGGGGCGCCCTGCGGCTTTGGCGCTCGAATCCGGCGGCCCGGCCGGTGGTGGCCTTCCTCGGGCTATTCATGGCACTTCGCACGGCCTTCCTGACTACCCTGGAAACGCCCGAGCCACGCTATGTTCTGGTTTGTTTTCCAGCGCTGATCGCGCTGGGCGCGCAGGTCTTGACTCGCCGTTCCGAGGTGCGGTAGCACAGGCTCTAACCTGTGCTGCTACTTTTCCTCGAATGGTTCGGGGTGAATTGTGACGCGATAGATTTGCGGAAACTTTTCCTTCACTCGGTCTTCCAACACCGCGGTCACATCATGAATTTGCGTGATGGGTAGGTCGCTCTTCATCGTGCAGTGGCACGAAACTAGAAGGTGGTGTTCCACCTGGCGCGCGCGTGCGTCGTGGCAATTCACCAGTTCGTCGAATTCCAGCGTCAGCTTGTTCAGAAACTCCTCGATGGCCCGCGAAAGCTGCTTCAACTCGCCAACACCCGTGTCCGGCGTGGCAATGTGCCGGCCCAGCGGCTCGATGTGGATATTGACTTCCACCTGGCCGTCGCGCAGCTCGCGAATTTTCTCTTCCAGCTCGGTGGATTGGCGATGCGCTTCGCCGAGGCTCAAATTCTCATCAACCTCCAGGTGCAACTCAATGAAGAGTCGCCCTTCCTGCTGGACGGCGGTCAAGTCATGAATCGCGAAGCCCAGGCTCTGGGCCGCCGCGCGAATCGCTTCGAATAAGTGCTCGCCTTGAGGTGCGCGAGGTTCGGCGTGCACCATCACGTCTGCGGGAACGATCTCGCCGATGCGTTTCTCGATGGCGTCGCTTAGAGCGTGGACCTGTTCGAGGCTCGCCGTCCGCGCCACACTCACGGTCGCGTCGACAAAGTGGCGATTGCCGGCGCGGCGCACGCGCACGCGATCGACATCCAGCACCCCATCCATGTGCGCCACGGCCTTGGCGATTTCCTGCTGCAAACCTTGCGGTGCCGCGTCCAACAAGGCATCCAGCGTGCGTCTGCCGAGCTGTGCGCCCACCCATAAGACGACCGCCGCCACGGTCAGCCCCGCCAAGGCATCGGCGTAGATCAGCCAGGGCAAATTCCACGTTTCACCGGCCCAGACCAGCCCGATGCCGACGATCACCACAACGGTGCTCCATACATCGGTCGAAAAATGCAGCGCGTCGGCCTCCAGGGCGTCGCTGGAATATTTTTGAGCCACACGTACCAGCGCCCGCGCCCGCGTTACATCGATCGACAAAGCCACCAGCAGCACCAGGATCGCGGTCATGCTCGGCTGGATGTGCACGCTGCGGAAGAACAGCCGGTGAAACGCCTCATAAACGATGTACAGAGCCGTGAGCGCGAGAAGCCCGGTCTCGACGAAGGCGGAGAAGTTCTCAAACTTTCCGTGCCCGTAGGGATGCCGCTCATCCGCCGGCTGGTCGGACATGCGCACGGAGAGAAATGTGATGATCGCGGCAAGCAAGTCGAGACCGGAATGCAATGCTTCGGAAAGGACACCCAAGCTTCCCGTCCGGACGACCAAAAACGTCTTGAGGGAGACTAACAGCAGAGCGGAGCCTACGCTCAGGAGCGCGGCCCGCTTCTTTTCCCGACCTTCCTCGGCCTGGTTGATCGCCAGCATGGTCCGCCTAGACTACCTCAATTCCCTCCATTCTCCCGAACGCGCGGCCCTTGCTCCGCCGGCTATGGCGGCCTCAAGTCTGGAGTTTCATCGCGCGGTACTTGCCTCCGAAGCCTACAGACGGTACTTTCTCGCAGGCACCGGGAGACCTCCTTATGATCCGCCGAGCTTTCCTCTCGATCGTTCTTCTATCCCTTTTTGCGACTTGCGAATATGCGCAGGCTCCCGCTTCCTCGCCTGCGGCCAGGGTATGGAATGCCCTGTCCACTCCAGTGATGGATCCCGCAAAGTCCGCCCATACCGAGAGCGTCGAGATCGTCCGGGATCGCCTGCACATCACGCTACTCGACGGCACGATTCAATTTGCCCAGCCGGCGAACGGCGTGACTTTCGGAGCCGCATTTCATGGGAAAGGGAGAGTCAGGTAGAGCCGCCGAACCCCATCGAGGCGCAGCAACTGAAGCTGTTCGAGAAGCAAGACAAGCTGGACATGTCGTTCACCGATGCCACTTTCAGTTTCACGGATGACTTGGCCGAAGACGTAGCTAAGCAGGTGCAAACTCTTTGACGTGTGGATGAGTTTTCCCGCGGGCGCCAAGACGAGCGCCGAGGTTTGGAAGGATCCGCGGGCCAAAGAAGATTTCTCTATCCGCGGCTATCACATTGACGCCCAAGTTACTTCGGGCACCGAGCTGAACGCCACCACGCGGGTGGATATCGATCCTCGTCTCGCTGGCCAGAGCGTGCTTATCTTCGATCTGGACTCCAACCTCAGACTTGATTCAATCAAAAACTCGCAGGGAAACGCGCTGAGTTTTTATCAGTCTCGCGAAAACAAAGACCGCTTCCAGTCCTACGGCAACTATGTTGCCGTAGGACTCGCTCAACCCCTCCAACTCGGCGAGCCACAGTCGCTTGAATTTCGCTACGCGGGCAAACGTGCCATTCGCAAGGCCGGCAACGGTAATTACTTTTGTGAGACCTCCGGCTGGTATCCCGAGCGCCCCAACAGCTTCTCGGCGCGCGCCGACTTTGATCTGAAGTTTCACAGTCCGAAGAATGCCGTGTTGGTTGCCACGGGTGAAAAAACCAGCGAAACCGTGGACGGAAACACACGCGTCACCACTTGGAAGAGTGAGATACCACTCGCCGTCGCTGGCTTCGGCTACGGCGACTATAAGATCGCTAACGACAAGGCCGGCGAAGTCGCCGTGGATATTTACGCCAACAGAGAGCCCGACGACTTAATGGCTCAGGTGCAGCGGTTTTCGAAGCCGGGACCGTTCAAGGCGCGGTCGGCAATCTCACACCCTCGGCCATGGCCAAGACCATGGGTCAGGAGATGGCCAACACGATCCGCTTGTTTTCTCTCTATTTCGGTCCTTATCCTTACAAGCATCTCGCGGTCACCAGCCTGCCGATCAGCTATTCTTACGGTCAGGGTTGGCCTGGCCTGATTTACTTGTGGTCGGGTTCTTTTTTGGATGCGACTCAGCGCCACGAGATTGGTCTTCCCGACGGCGTTCAACTCACCGATTTTTTCCGAGCCCACGAAAGCTCCCACCAGTGGTGGGGCCACCGTGTGGGGTGGAAAAGCTATCACGATCAGTGGCTTTCGGAGGGTTTTGCCGACTTCTCTGGGATTCTTTACGTGCAGTATGGTCAAAACATGAAGGAAGCCCTGGCACGCTGGCGCAAAGAGAAAGAACTACTTCACAACAAAGACCTCCATGGCCACGTGATTGAATCGCTCGGGCCTATTTGGATGGGCGGGCGGATCACTTCTTCCGCAACCGGGCCCGGATCGTATCAGGACTTGAATACTCGAAGGGCGCCTATGTGTTGCACATGCTTCATTTGCAGCTTGTGGATCCGCGCAACCCCGATCCCGAGCATCTCTTCAAGGACATGATGCAGGACTACTGCAAGACGTTCGATAACCAGGCGGCCTCCACCGAAGACTTCAAAGCCATCGTCGAAAAGCACATGACCCGCGGCATGGATCTGGACGGCAACCACAAGATGGACTGGTTCTTCAACCAATATGTATATGGCACGGGGATCCCGCAGTACAGCTTCCACGCTTCGGTCGAGGCTACTCCCGACGGCAAGACCCACGTCAAGGGAGAACTGACTCGCTCTGGCGTGCCGGATACGTGGAAGGACGCGGTGCCGCTGTATGCACACATGGGTGACAAAACGGTCCGCTTGGGAACGCTCGGCGTAACGCATTCCAGCGAACCGGTTGACATTACCTTGGCAGGAAAAGTCGACCGCGTCTCCATCAACGACTATGAAGATCTGCTTGCGGATGTGAAGCAGTGAAAAACTTCGGGCGGAACCACCTGTCCCCGGGGTTCGTCAGGGTTTTTCTGATGCGTTGGCTGGCCTGGGGATGAATCGCAGCGCCACGGAGTTCAGGCAGTAGCGCAGCCCGGTCGGCTGGGGTCCGTCGGTGAAGAGATGTCCCAAATGCGCGTCGCACAAGGTGCATTTGACTTCCGTTCGCAGCACGCCCGCGCGGAAGTCTTTTTTCTCACACACATTTGCGGTGGCGATTGCTTCCCAAAAGCTCGGCCAGCCTGTGCCGGAGTCGAATTTCGTCCTTGAATCGAAAAGCGCGTTGCCGCAATCAACGCAGCGGTAGAGTCCCGGCGCGTGCTCATCGTAGAGCGCACCGGAAAAGGCGAATTCCGTCGCCGCCCGCCGCGTTACTCGTATTCGAGCGGAGTGAGCCGCTTCTTCCATTCGGACTTGCTCTTCCGCACTTTCGCCAGGGTATAAATTCCCAGCCTCTCGCCATCGTCTGCGAATTTCACGATCTTGACCGGGCCCGGATCGTCTTGCGGGTCGGCGCTATCCGCGAAAGCCGAAAGGCAAACACGTTCCACGCCCACCAGCAAGCCGTACGCTGCCGCGGTGGCCATCCCGAAGATAAGTCCGCGGCGTGTAAATTCATTCATAACCGCGGTTTCTGAAAAGAACTCACTTCGTGGCGCTCATCGGCGGCGGAGGCAAGAGCGGCAGCCGCTTGGCTTCTCCGCGTGCCCCGCGCACTTCGAGTTCCTCGAACAGCAGCGCAGGCGCTACCAGCGAGGCCGGTAAGCCGCTGGTTGCCGAACCAAAGGCACCTAGCGCCGTGCCGGCAAATCCGTTGATCTGGCTCTGCATGTAGTTGTAAACGAAACTATCGTTGCCGATTCCGGAGAGGTTCCGCAACGCGCGCGAGTTCAATCCGATGATGCGCGAGCCACGGATCAACTCTTCCCGGCCGGTTTCCGGGTACACGCGGTAAACGACCAGGGGCAGGCGATCGCCCGTCCCGGCGCCGCCGCCGTAGCTGGCCAGCAGGTCGGTGAAATCTTCCTGGTGCAACAGGCTCAGGGCGGGGTTGTCCATCTCGCGTACGACCAGGCAAAAGGCCAGCTTTTCCGCGCGACAGGTGTCCAGAAATTTCTTCTTCAACTCTGCCGCGGAAAGAGTTTCCGCCGAAGAAAAGAACAGATTGCTCATCGTGGGCTTGGCGTCGTTCAAAAACGCAGCGCGACCGTGTCCGTTGGACTTATCGGCGTCCGGCCCGGGCCGGCGGGACATCAGCTCGGCCTTCAGGTTGCCATTTTCCACCAGCGTGACTTTCTGAGCGCGCACGCCCTCATTGTCCACGGCGTAGCCACCAATCAGAGACATGCCGCTGAAATCCTTTGCGCTTGGATCATCCACCACCGAAGCGCCGGACGGCAAAACGCGCGCGCCTAGCCGCGACACCCAGTCGCTCTTTCCCCCCAGTCCGCTGAGCATTTGTTCCATCACCGGGCTGAACGAAATCGGAGGCCGCGCGCCGTTGACCGCTGGTCCAAGCACCTGGGCCAGCATGGCCGCCGCCGCGCGCGCCTCGAAAAGGACCGGGCCAGTATAGTCCTGCGCGGGAGGCGCGACCCGCAGTGCCATGAGTTCGGTACAGGCAACATTCAATCCTTTGCGCACCGTTTCGACGCTCGGCAAGTCCGCCGGGCGCGTCGCGTACGTGGCATAAAAATGGTTGAGCGGCACGCCATCGTCGGCCAAAGCGCTCATTCCTGCTTCGATCGCAGCGAACCGGCGATTCTGGCGGATTTCCGTTCCTTCGCTGGTCAGCAGATATTCCGTCCCGTAGACCAGGTAATAGGTCACGCGCGATTCGTGAATCTCGGAAAACGCCCGCAGCGCGGACGAAGTGTCGCGCGCTTCCTGGTCCCAGTTGCGGCCGGTCCAATCCGGCGTCTCCAGCGGTTCAATGAGTTGCTCGGGCTCGGCTTTCGAGAAATCGTCGATGTCCGATTGCCGCGCCAGGCTGCTTAGATACGCTTGCTTTCGCGAATAGGTCTCCACCGCCTCCTTGAAGGCCTGATCGGTGGCGATCCACAGGTCCTGTCGCAGCGAATCGTAATCGCGGTCGATGCCCACCGAGCCGGTCGGTCCGATAAAGCCGCGGAAGCCGTCGTCGCTAACAAAATTCGAGCTATCCAGCTTGTAGCCGCCGACACGCGCTTCCACATCCATGTAGCGGTTCCGGGTATGCGTACTGGAGAGCAATGTGCCGAATTCGGCGACAACTTCGCGCACCTCAAGATCGACCAATCGATATTCGACATAGTACGGCCGCACCGGCTGGTCGATGTTCGGAATTTTCAATTCCAGGCGAGTCTTGGCGCGTGCCATCTCATCGCGCATGGCCTGCAGCGTGTGGTCGTTATCCTGCGGAACCTGGGCCCCCGCGGCCGCTCCGGACTCCATCGCCATCAGGAGCAGAATCAGTCCTGCCATTCTCTCGGCGTGCTTCACTGCAGGCCTCCGGTCTTGATTACATCGTGCGCGGGCGGCGGCAGGATGGGCGGTCGGTCCGTGGAACTCTCTTTTTTCTGCACTTCCAATTCCGAAGTCAAAATCGCGGGCGACGCGGCGGCAACGGGAACTGATCCCGATTCCGCACCACAGTAGCCGTTAAAAACTTCCGGTGTATCGCCGGTCGCGACAATCTTGGTCAGCGCCGCGAGCGGCGTGCCAACAATATCCACTCCCCGCACCAATTCGTCAGGCCGCCCGTCGGGATAAACCTTGTAGACCACCAGGGGCAGCACCTGGAACGCCTGCGGCTGCCCGCGCCCCGTGAACGTAAATCCGCCGGCAATGTCATCGATCAGCAACCCAAAGGGCTTGCCTTGCGCCTTGATCAATTCAATCAGCTTGACGCGCAGCTGAGCGTTGGTGACCGTCTTGCTGCTTTGCACAATCAGGTTGCCCTGCCGTGAAACCGGCGTTGCGCCGAGCTGCCGCCGGCCGTGCCCGTTCGAACGGGGAAACCCGACCAGCGGAGACCGCGACATTTCGAAATTCTTAAGCACTCCGTGATCCACCAGCGGCACGCGCTGCGCCGGCACACCTTCATCATCGAACTGGTAGTAGCCCAGTAGGTCCTGCTTTCCGAGCTTTTTCATGGTGGTGTCGTCGGTGATGCTCAGAAAAGCCGGCAAGATTTGCTCGCCCACCTTTTTCGAAAACGTTTGTCCTTCGGTTACGTCCTTTTGGCGATGACCTTCGGCGCGATGGCCGAAGACTTCGTGGAAAAACACCGCTGCGGCGCGTCCCGTCAGCAGGGCCGGCCCAACGGTCGGATCGTTGATGGGGGCGGCCACCAGCCCTTCCAATTCCTTGCGCATCGTCGCTTCTGCCGCATGGACCGCCCGGTCGTCCGGTGCGTCCTTGGCGTCGACCCAATCGAAATTGTAGTAGCGGTCGATGTCCATGCCGTCCGGCGCCTTGCCTTGGACGAACAACTCCAGCCGGTAGCGAATTTGCCCGAATTGCAGCTGCGTCCCTTCGCTAGTCACCTGATAGGCGTTTTGTGCTTGCGCCGAGAACGTGACGATGGAATTGATGATTGCCGGCGATTCCCGAAAGGCCTTGGTATAAGCGCGGACTCGTTCCTCCCACGGCTGGCGGTCCACGGCGATGGAAACCTGCGGCCCGATAAAGGTGTGCGCCTCTTCTCGCGAGAAATCCGGTGCGCGACCTTCCGCCGTTTCCACTTTTACTTCCTTGCCCGTCTTGATCTTGATCAGCGCTTCGGACGCGGCCCGGTACTGCCTGTCGGTCTCCAGCCAAATCGCGCGGCGCAGAACTTCGGCGTCGTCGTCGATGGGCACAGGCGCGCCCGGCCCGCCGCTGGCCATCTGCCGCTCACCAACCTTGTGCGAATTGTCCAGCTCGTACTTCCCCGTGCGCACCGAAACCTCCAGCCATCGGTTTCGCGCTTCGTTGCTGTTGAGCAGTGCCCCGTTTGAACCGGACACATCCGCGCGCTGCGTCTCCGTGATGGTATAGCCCATGTAGTAGGCCGGAGGGTCCAGCGCGCTCAACGTATTCATGGAGCGCTCCAGCTCTGCTTGTAGTGCCGCGAGCAGCGGGGAGCGCTTGGCCTGCGCATCAGGCGGCCCAGCGTGTGCCGCTTCGACCGTCAGAAGGGTCAGGGTTGCGAGTAAAATCACCCCGCAGAAGATGGCAACGAAGTGACTACGATTCGAATTGGTCAAAAGAGCCCTCACTTACAATTTGACGGCACCGCGAAACACTCAGTGTACGCCACCGAGTGCGGACGTACCAAGCCCCGGGCGCGTCATCGTTCGGGTAACCCTTGTTGGACGGCTTCTTGCCTCGGTGCGTTGCATGCCAGGCGGGCCAGGTGCCGCCGCGGTGCCGAAAGACCAAAGGCCCCGGCTAGTGCGATCCGCCGGGGCCTTAGAAGCGCAATTCTGCTTGATGCGCTAAATATCAGCAGGCCGCTGGATTGTTCTGGCAGCCGCCTTTTCCTACTACCCGGGTTCCCCCTCCACCACGCGTCAACCCCACACCCAAACCGACTCCGACAGCTCCGGCAACAATTCCAACCGTCCCCCAAACACCAAGGTGCGGCCCCACACCAGGCATGCCCGACGGGGCTCCAGGATCCGTGTCCTTGCTGGAAGCTACCAGCAGGTCAAGGGTCGCCGGCTGCGGCGGCAGCGGCCCGGAGTTGTCCCCGCTGCGCACGCTGGTCATCTGCCCGGCCTTGACAAGCACGCAAACGCCGGACAGGTTGCAGACTTTTACCAGTCCCTCAAAAGCGATCACTTTCATCGTGTTGTCCACATATTCCACAAAAAAATCAGTTCCCACCACGCCGGCGACGCCTGCCGGTGTGCGCACCTCGAATTTCCCGTCCGGCTTGGCTATCTTTTGCGCCTGCGTCCGCAGCTTCCCGTAGGTCAACTCCAGCTCGGTCTGCTGCGCTGCGGCGTCGTGTTTGACAACCTTCATGGACGATTCCGAGCCCACACTCAACACCGAACCGTCGTCCAGCGCGATGCGCGCGCGCGCATTCACCTGGGTACTTACGAGGTCCAGCCAATCGACGGAGGTCTTCGCAGACGCGGTGATGGTTTTCCCGCTGCGAGCGATATTCACAGCCGGAATCACGCGGGAGACTTCACCGGCGCGCTGTACCGCCGACTGGGGCGCGGCCGCAACCTCCGTTGGGATCGCCACTAGCAACGAAAGCAGTAAGGCCAGCCCGAAGGCAAACCGGGACTTCATCTTCATCGAGGACTCTCCTGATTTTATAACCTGTACGAGTAGTGTCCCAACGTTCGAACAAAGTGGACGTTTTCTCTCGCCAGGGATTGATCCCATTAGCAGCGGCCTTCACCAACCCATGGAAATCGATACGGGGTTGACCATGCGAAAAGGTCTTGCCAAGCAAGGACGTCCAATCGTTTGCAACGACAACGTTGGGACGCTAGTGAGCCTGTATCTATCGTAGTTACTGGAGCGCGCCTGGCCTGTCAACGGCAAACGCGGACCTCTTTGCCCACTCTCTACATGCTTTTGTGGGCACACGCCGCCGGCACCG
>Ga0066703_10000219_pt1 | contig 15028 bp, 12 predicted proteins | sample GraSoiAngelo_152_FD_66505 | JGI IMG/M metagenome (GOLD analysis project Ga0066703, IMG submission 66505) | Grasslands soil microbial communities from the Angelo Coastal Reserve, California, USA - 14_1009_12_30cm | ecosystem: Environmental > Terrestrial > Soil > Grasslands | place: USA...
CCGATCTCGAGGCGGTCATCCAGGAGGTTAGGTCCGCCGAGTCGCACTTGCGAGGGGCGGATGCGGAGAGCTGGGCGACCCGGCTCGATCGGGACCACGACCGTATCGAGCAGGTACTTGATTGGCTTCTGAAGAACGACCCAACCAGTGGATTGGAGCTGGCGCTCGCCTTACCCGATTACTGGCATCTCCGCGGCAGGTGGGCCGAAGGGAGAGACTGGCTCGAGCGGTTTCTCGCTGCGATATCAACTCCTACGCCCACCCTACGCTGCCGCGCCGTAAGTAGCATTTCCGGTCTTGCGTTCCGCTTGGGTGAGAACGAAAAGGCGCGGCAGTTCGGGAACGAGGCGTTGGAAATTGCCAGGCGTTTGGGCGACAAGCCACTGATTGTCGGTGCGCTAACCCGGCTTGCGCGCGTCGGCCTGCGGGACAACAACCCGCGTCAGACGATGATCCTCTGCCGTGAGGCCCTGGCACTGGCCGAAGAAGCCGGCGACGAGGAGCTCTCACTGTCGCCCCTTCACTGCCTCGCTGAGGCGACCCGTATGGATGGCGATTACGAAGGGGCCCGGCAGCTCTACCGTCGAAGCCTCGACCTCAACCGCAAGCGCGGCGATGAGCTTGTGATCGGCGTCGAGACGAGCAACCTGGGGGCGGTCGAGCTGCGGTTCGGCAATATCGACGCCGCAATCCGCCTCTGGCGGGAGTCCTTCGCCCTCGCCCATCGAACCGAAAACCGCTACCTGCTGCCTTACCCCGTCGCCGGGCTGGGCGAAGCGGCTGCCGCCAAAGGCGACTGGGACCGGGCGGCCCGTCTCCTGGGCGCGGCAAGTGGTCTCTTCAAAACCAGCGGAGCGGCGATGGATCCGGCTGACGTCGCGGCCTATGAACAAGCGGTCGCGGGGACCCGGGCCAGGTTATCCGACGCATTCGCCCGCGCCTGGTCGTCGGGGGAGTCAATGACGGTGGATGAGATCGCGTCGTTCATATGAAGCTGGGCCCGCTCAGCAGGCGACAGCCGGCTCGCCCCTCACCGTTATACGAGCCATGGCAACCCGCTTCCGGCGCTGGCTGGCTCAGCTACTCGACCACGTCCTTCTGCACGGCTTCTGGAATTAGGACGCGATAACCGCTACGGTCTAGGGATGGCGGTCGAAACTGGCGCCCTGTCCCTGGCCGAGATTCAAGCCGCCGCCGACCGGATTCGTGAACACGTGCTGCCGACGCCGACCGCTTCAGGCGAAGCGGTGGCCGGCGTCGGAGCCTGGCTCAAGGCCGAGAACCTTCAGCGGACCGGCTCGTTCAAGGTTCGCGGCGCCATCAACGCCGTCCTCCAGCTCGATGCCGAGCAGCGCCGCCGGGGCGTCATCACGCTGTCGGCCGGCAACCACGGGCAGGCGCTGGCGTACGCGGCCCAGGCGTTCGGCATTCCCTGTGTGGTCGTGATCCGTGACGACGCCCAGGTCACGAAGCTGCAAGCGATCCGCCGGTACGGGGCCGAGATCGTCCTCACGCCGATCGGGCGGTGGCAGGAGCGCCTGGAGGAGGAACAGCACGAGCGCGACCTGCACCTCGTCCATCCGTTCGACGATCCGGCCGTCGCCGCCGGCCAGGGCACGGTCGGGCTCGAGATCCTGGAGGCCGTCCCTGACGTCCGCACGGTGATCGTCCCCGTCGGTGGGGGCGGCCTGATCGCCGGCATCGCCGTGGCCATCAAGCAGCAGCGATCGAACGTGCGGATCATCGGCGTGGAGCCGGAGCGGGCGCCAACGGTCTCTGAAAGCCTGGCCGCCGGCCATCCCGTGTCGCCTTCCCGCCTCGACACCATCGCCGATGGGTTGGCCGCCCCCTATACCCGGCCGTTCAACCTGACGTTGATCCAGCGGCTTGTCGATGAGGTGCGCACCGTCAGCGATGAGGCCATCATCGCCGCGCTGACATCGATCGTCCTCCAGGCGAAGCTCGTTGTCGAGCCGGCCGGAGCGGCGGGAGTGGCGGCGCTGGCTTCGGATGCCGCCATCCAGCGGCCGGTCGTCATTGTCCTGACTGGCGGGAACGTCGATGGGATCCGGCTGGGGTCCTGGCTCGCATAAAAATCCCCGGGTGGCGTCCCGGGGATTGAGCGAAGGGCTGTTCCACCTGTCTTAACGTCGCCGGTCGCCGCCACTTACGGCCGGGGCGCATGCAATAATTTCGCTCGGCCATGGCAAACGCCTCGAACGGCAGCGCCGATGCGGCGGCCGTCTTGATTTTCGAGAATGACCCACGGCAGGCAATTGCGTACCAGGAATTGTTTGTCGGCGCCGGCTATAAGGCGCAGACGGCGCTGCCGGATGAGGCGGTGCAGCAGTTGTGTGAGCAACTGCAACCGCGGGCGGTCCTCTTCGATATGGGAATCTGGGAAGCGGACACCGCCCAGGTCTTCGGCATCCTCAATGGAGCGGTCGGGTTTGAGCGTCCGGTGATCATTGCCTTGGGCTCGCTGCCCCATCAGGTGCGTCGGGCCAAGCGGTTCGGCGCCGACGGCATCTGGGTTCGGGGCGTTGACGACGCCGCGACCCTCCCGGGACTCGTCGCCGACCTGGTTGAGCAGAGGCGTGAAGGAAAGCTGAAACCAAAGACCCCGTTGACCCCCTTATGACCGCCGACTCGCCAGCCAAAAATCCCACATCATCTTTACAACGCCTCATCGCGCGTTGACAGCGACCGCGCCGGCTTGATGGCTGACGCCTCCTTTTCCCCAGCTAATCCTCTCGTCACTCCGTCGATGTGGATAAGCTCGATGAAAGCTTGACACGCAGGATGCGACGCGGATAATCAATAACGCGTCAGGGGAGAGGGTCTCGGCAGAGACCACGGCAGAAAGAGGGAATAGTTTGGAGGTCGCTCACGGCTTGAAGCAAACCGCGCCGCCGAAGATCTGCGCTCGTCCGGGATGTGCCTCGTCTGTTAAGAAGGCAACGGCCAAATATTGCAGCATCAGCTGCTGCGCGATTGACCCGAGCCGGCAGGAACGCCTTCGACGGCAGGCGAGGCGGGCGCCGATCATTCCCCTGGCGCACCAGTTGTCGATCATCTTCCAGGTCCATCCGGATATCGAGGCGTCGCTCGACGAGCAAACTCTGGGCCGGGACGACATCCCGGCCGGCCTTCAGCGTCTGCGCGCCGTCTAGCCGCGTTCCAAGACCGTTCGTATAATCGGCTCGCCCTACTGAGGGCATAGTCATGAGCGAAAACCTCGAAACCCTGCGTCACTCGACGGCGCACGTGATGGCGGCGGCGGTGCTCGATCTATTTCCGGGAACGGTGATCGGCATCGGCCCCGCGACGGACGAAGGCTTCTACTACGACTTTGGCTTCGCGGAGCGGCTGCTGCCGGAACAGCTGCCGAAGATCGAGGCCCGAATGCGGGAGATCATCAAGGCGGCACCACCGTTCATCAAGGAGGAGCTGCCCCGGGCCGACGCCGTCGCGCTGTTTGAGCGGCTGCACCAGCCCCTCAAGGTGGAGTTGATCGGCGATAAGGTCACGGACGCGACGGCACGGCTCTACCGGACCGGCGACTTCGTCGACCTCTGCCTCGGTCCGCACGTGGCCAACGCCGGGCAACTTGGCGCTTTCCGCCTGCTCTCCATCGCCGGCGCCTACTGGAAGGGGAGCGAGAAGAACCAGCAGCTGACGCGCATCTATGGAACCGCGTTTCCCACAAAAGAAGAGCTCGACAGCCACCTGAAGATGCTGGAGGATGCGGCCAAGCGCGACCACCGGAAGCTTGGCAAGGAGCTCGATCTCTTCCTTGTCGACGAGATGGTTGGCCGCGGCCTGCCGTTGCTGACGCCCAAAGGGGCCGCAATCCGGCGCCAGATGGAAGAGTTCATCCTGCGCCTCGAGCGCCGCCAGGGCTACGAGCATGTCAAAACGCCCGACATCGCCAGGCTGGAGATCTATAAGACCAGCGGCCACTACGAACGCTATCGCGATTCGATGTACGCCCCCTCGGAAATGGAGGACGAGCAGTGGCAGCTGCGGCCGATGAATTGTCCGCATCACATCCGCGTCTTCCAGCGAAAGGCTTACAGCTTCCGCGACCTTCCGGTGCGGATTGCCGAGCTGGGCACGGTGTACCGCTATGAGAAATCGGGAGAAGTTTCGGGCCTGATCCGGGTGCGCGCCTTCACCATCAATGACGCGCATATCTTCTGCCGGCCCGATCAGTTGAACGAGGAATTCGAGCGGGTGATCGAGCTCATCCTGCAGGTCTACCGCGCATTCGGCATTACCGATTTCTATTTCCGGCTGTCCCTGCGGGACGACGCCAGCAATAAGTGGATGGGCGACCCCGCCGTGTGGCAGCGCGCCCAGGACGCCGCTCGCGAGGCCTTGCGCGCCTCCGGTCACCCGTTTGTGGAGGCGCCGGGCGAAGCGGCGTTCTACGGGCCGAAGCTGGATGTCCAGATCAAGGACGCGATCGGCCGCGAGTTCAGCCTATCGACCAACCAGATCGACTTCCTGATGCCAGATCGCTTCGGCCTCGAGTACGTCACGTCCACCCAGGCGATGGAGCGACCGGTGATGATCCACCGTGCCCCCATCGGCTCGATGGAGCGATTCATGGCTTATCTGATCGAGCGCTATGCCGGTGCGTTTCCCGTCTGGCTGGCCCCGGTCCAGGTGGTCTTCATTCCGATTGCCGACCGGCACGTCGAGGCGGTCAGCAAGCTGGCCGACCGGTTCCGCCAGCGCGATCTGCGGGTCGAGGTCGACGGTCGGAGCGAGCGCATGCAAGCGAAGATCCGCGACGCTCAGCTGCAGAAGGTGCCCTACATGGCGGTGGTCGGCGACAAAGAACTGGAGGCCGGAAGCCTGAACATCCGCCGGCGGGAAGGTGGCGACCAGGTCGCGATCGTTGTCGAGGATTTCCTGCGCCAGCTCGAAGACGAGTCGCGGTTACCGCTCTAAGGAAACTCCACCCTGAGCCTCCCCATCAGGGGGAGGGAAATGTGACCTGCTATACTCCCGCGTGCCAAGAGAGGCTGTCCCAAACTCTCACCTCCAGGCCGGCGCCGAAGAGGTCAAGGGGACGAAGATAGCCTCGGGGCTATCTTTTTTTGTGTTCGAAGGAGGCTGATCCACGGCATTTAGGGAACTTCGGATCAACGATCAGATCCGCGCCGGCGAAGTCCGCGTTATCGACGATCGCAACGAACAGTTAGGCGTCATGACCACCGACCGCGCAAAGGCTCTCGCGGTCGAGCGGGAAATGGACCTGGTCGAGGTCGCGCCCCAGGCGCAGCCCCCGGTGGCCCGGATCATGGATTACGGCAAATTCAAATTCGAGAGCCTGAAAAAAGACAAAGATGGGCGCCGCAAGCACAACGTCATCAAGGTCAAAGAAATGAAGCTTCGTCCCAAGATCGGTGAACACGATTTCCAGACAAAGTTTCACGCGGTCAAGTCGTTCCTCGAAGAGGGCGACAAGGTCAAGCTGACCATCATGTTCCGGGGCCGTGAGATGGTGCATCAGGATATCGGCAAGAAGCTGCTGGACCGGATGGCGCTGGAGCTGAAGACGATCAGCACCATCGAGCGCATGCCGTTGCTGGAGGGCCGCAACATGATCATGATCCTGGCCCCGGCCGCGGCCGCCCAGGCGCCTCAGCCGCAAGCCCAGGCACGCAAGAGCTAAAGGAGCGTTCGATGCCTAAACTCCGTACCCATCGCGCGTCGGCCAAACGATTCCGGATGACGAAGACCGGCAAGATCGTGCGCCCGCACGCGCAGAAGAGTCACCTCCTCGGGCACAAGAGCCCGCGCCGGAAGCGTCAATACAGCAAGCTGCTCGTCCTGACCGGGAAGGACGCCCGGCGTCTGCGGCGGGCTGCCCCCTACATGAAGGAGAAGGACTGAGATGCCACGCGTCAAGCGCAGCGTCCCCTCCCGCCGTCGCCACAAGAAGATTCTGAATCTGGCCAAGGGCTTCCGGATGACGCACCGGACGCTGTTCCGGCCGGCGAACGAAGCTTTGCTGCATGCGCTCGAGTACGCGTATCGCGACCGGCGGGCCCGCAAGCGCGACATGCGCAAGCTCTGGATCGCCCGGATCAACGCCGCATCCCGCAGCCAGGGGATGCCGTACAACCAATTCATGCATGGTCTCAAGCTGGCTGGCGTCAACATCAATCGAAAGATGCTCGCCGATCTGGCGGTTCGCGACGCCGAATCCTTCAGCGAACTGATCGCCGTCGCCAAGGGCGGCCCCAAGTCGTAAATTAGCGCAGAACAGTTGAACGCCTCTAGCGCTCGGATGCGCGTGCGGACGGGCCTCCGAACGCCTCAAACGCTCATATGGCACGTTCCGCTCCATTCGCGTGGGCCGGCGGCCCGCGCCTGAGCGCCGGCGGGCCCGTTCGATCGATGAGATGGGCGCTCCTGGAGGTTAGATGAGCGTCAACGTCGGCAACCTGGATGCGATTGCTGTCGATGCACGCCAGCGGATCAGCGCGGCGGCCGACGAAGCGACCCTAAATCAGCTTAGGGTCGACCTCCTGGGCAAGAAGGGAGTTCTTACGGGGGCGCTTCGCGGCCTGGGCAGCCTACCAGCCGACCAGCGGTCAGCCGCTGGTGCCCGCGCAAACGCTCTCAAGACCGAGATTGATCAACGTCTTAACGCGCGACGTCAGGAACTAGAGCAAAACCGTCTCCAGGGCCTGGCCGACAGCGAATGGGTCGACGTCACGTTCATCCCAGAAGCCGCGGTATCCCGGGGCCATCTTCATCCGCTGACCCAGGCCCTTACGGAGATCACCGCGATCTTCTCCCGGCTTGGTTATGAGGTTGCGCTTGGCCCGGAAGTCGAGGACGATTATCACAACTTCCAGGCGCTCAACATCCCGGAGGGCCATCCGGCGCGCGATGAATGGGACAGCTTCTACCTAGCTCAGGGCGGTTGGCTGTTGCGTACGCACACATCGCCGGTTCAGATCCGATTCATGGAAGCGCATCAACCGCCGATCAGGATCATCGCGCCCGGACCCGTCTATCGCCATGAGGCGACCGATGCCGGTCACGAATCGCAGTTCCATCAAGTCGAAGGGTTGCTCGTCGAGGAAGACATCCGGATGTCGGACCTCGTGGGCACCATCGAGTACTTCTCCCGGTCGATGTTCGGAGCCGAGCGCCGCATTCGCATTAGTGGCGACCACTTTCCATTCACGGAACCATCAATCGGCGCTGCGGTCTCGTGTGGTATCTGTCAGGGGACCGGCTGCGGCAGTTGTAAGGGTGGCTGGCTCGAAATCATGGGCGCGGGCATGGTCCATCCACAAGTGCTCCGAAATGGCCGGATCGACCCCGAGCGCTACTCCGGCTTTGCTTTCGGGATGGGACTCGACCGTATCGCCATGCTCAAGTACAACATCGCTGATATCCGCCGCCTTCGGGAAAGCGACGTGCGCTTTCTGAGGCAATTCTGATGGTTGTCTCAGGTAACTGGCTCAACGAGTACGTCGACGTTCCGAAAGACCTACCCGCGCTAAGCGAGCGCCTCACACTATCCGGCACAGAGGTGGAGCGGATCCAGGTGCAAGAGGTCGACTTCGACGGCATCGTTGTGGCGGAGATCAAGAGTCTCCGCCCTCTCACCGGGTCGACCAAGAATCAGATTGCCACCGTCACAACCGGCGATGGGATCGCCGACGTTGTCACGGGGGCCTGGAACATCGTCCCTGGCAATCGGGTACCGTATGCGATCCCCGGATCGCGCCTTGGCGATCGGCGCATTGAAACGAAGATTTTTCTCGGGGTTGCCTCAGCGGGCATGCTTTGCTCTGCTGTTGAACTCGGCCTTGGCGACGACGCCGCCGGGATCCTGGTCCTTGACGAGGCGGCAGAACCGGGAACGAATGTGCGCGACCTCTATCCGCCAGACACAATTTTCCATCTCGAAGTCAAATCAAACCGGCCGGACCTCTTGGCTCACCTCGGGATTGCGCGTGAGATCGCGACGCTGTTCCGAATTCCATTGCGCCGGCCGGCCATGCGCGACAGCGCGCGTGGGACGACTGGTCGCCTCGCAACCATTGAGGCCCCCGAGGGATGCCGTCGCTTTGTCGGTCGGTTGATCACCGGTGTTCGGGTAGGGCCGTCTCCCGTCTGGATGCAGGCGCGCTTACGCGCCGTCGGCATCCGCCCCATCAGCAACGTGGTCGACATCACGAATTACGTGATGCTTGAGAGCGGGCAGCCAATGCACGCCTTCGACCATTCCCGGCTCGCTCAGGGTCGCGTGATCGTCCGGCGGGCGCGCCAGGGCGAGCAGCTGGAGTGCCTTGACGGTCAGACCCGGGTACTCAGCTCCGAGGCGATGGTCGTCGCAGATTCGGAGCGTGCCCAGGCGATCGCAGGCATCATCGGCGGCACCGCCAGCTCGGTAACCACCAGGACGACAGACGTGCTGCTCGAGGCCGCGACCTGGGAGCCGCGCCGAATTCGAGCCACCGCGCGTGCTCTCGGGCTGCGAACCGAGGCATCGCTTCGATTCGAGAAAGGCCTGAGCCCGGCGCTCAGCTTGCCGGCGGTCGACCGGGCCGCATCGCTTCTCAAGGAACTCGCCGGCGGAAACGCATCGACCGGGGCCGATGTCTACCCCGACCCGCTGCGGCCTGCACGCATCGTGCTGACTCTGGAGCGGCTGAACCGGGTGCTGGGCGTGGAGGTGCCGACGCCGCAGGCAGAGGACATCTTCAAACGTCTGGGGTTCGGGGTCGACCGGAGTAATTCTCAGCTGACCGTCACGCCTCCTGAGTTTCGCTTGGATTGCGCGCTGCCCGAGGACGTGATCGAAGAGGTGGGTCGAATCTACGGGTATGGCCATATTCCAAGTACACTGCCCGGCTCGCGGCGGCCACTGCGCGATATCTACAGAGCCCAGGATGCCGATGAGCGCGTGCGTGAGATCCTGGTCGGTCTCGGATTCGACGAAGCGGTCACCTATCCTCTGACCGATCGGCGGCACGCACTCGATGTGCGGCTCCCGGCCGCGGCTTCGACACCGGCGCTGATTCAGAACCCAGTCGCGGAAGACCGTGACGCCCTGCGGGTAAGCCTGGTGCCGGGGCTGCTGCAGGCTCTGGCGCTCAACGCCCGACTGGACCAGCCTGGGCTGGGACTCTTCGAGATTGGGACTGGTTTCTGGCCGCAGGCCGCATCGACCGCACCGATTCGGGAAGTCCGGTTGCTCGGAATCGTGCGGCACGTTCCGCCGGCTCTTGCCGGAAACGCGCCTGCCGAGCTGCGCGCGGTCGAGGCCGCGGTGCGCCTGGTAGCCGAGCGCGTCGGCGGGCGGACCGTCGACGTCCGCCAGTCTGAAGGACTGGGATTCCATCCGGGACGGACGGCCGCAATGCTGGCGCAGGGCACAGAGGTCGGAATGGCGGGCGAAGTCCATCCGGCGGTGCTGACCGGATTGGACCTCGCCGGACGCGCCATCGCGGCCGAGATCATCCTGACGGGTGTCGTAGGGGACGAGAGTTACACCCCCAAACAGTCCCCAGTGCCGCGCTACCCCGGAGTCCGGCGCGACCTTACGGTCGTAATTCGGGGAAAGATCCCCAGTAACGATCTCGTGCAAGTAATCCGCCAGCTGGGCGGTTACACGTTGCGGGACATCTCTATGTTGAGTGAATACCAGGGGCCCCAGCTGGGGGCCGGCGCCCGCAGCCTGTCATTCCGCCTGCAGTACCAGGCCGATGACCGGACCCTGACCAACGAAGAAGTATCGACCGTCCAGCAACGAATCATCGACGGTCTCAAGCAGCGGTTTGACGCCGAGGTGCGCTCCTGATGGATTTCCTGGACCTGATCATCGTGGTCATCCTTCTTGTCAATGTCGCGCTGGGCTGGGCGTTCGGCCTGGTGCGGCGGATCGTGGCCTTCGCCGGACTCTTCGCCGGGATCGGCGCCGCGACCCTAACCAGCGCGAATACCTCGGCCTACATCGGCACCACCTTTGGAATCGCGTCGGCGCTTTGGGCGCACGTGCTTACCTACGCCGTGATCGTGACCCTTGCCATCCTCCTCTTCGAAGTGCTGGGCGCCGTGTACCAGCGTTACCTCGACATGCTGATCGCGCCCGCCTTCGACCGGTTAACGGGCATCCTGACCGGTGCCGTCGTGGGGGCTTTCGAGATCACCGTGATCCTCATCATCGGCGTAGGCATCGTGAAGGCCCAATTGCCGGCCGGCTACGCGTCCCCTCCGGCCTTCATCACCGCCCAGGATTGGTTCAATAACTCGCTCCTCGCTCCTCACTTTTACGGCCTCGAGCCGCTGACGCGGGTGATCTTTTCGCTGGTGCTGCCCAGCAGCATCAGCGGGTACTTCACCCAACTTCTCGGCGTCCACTAACTCAACCCGGCAATCTGCTAAGTAAGCAGGCGTGAACCTGACGACGCCCAGGCTTCGACGAAGCTTCTTTGCCCGCGATCCGGTAGTTCTTGCCCGGGACCTGCTCGGCTGCGTCCTCTTCTACCGGACGCCGGACGGTTTGCTGGCCGGACGGATCGTCGAGACCGAGGCGTATACGGGGGCGGCCGACCCTGCTTCGCATGCGTTCCGGGGTCGGACGGCCCGCAACATGGTCATGTTCGGCCCGGCCGGGCATGCCTACGTCTACTTCAGCTATGGCATGCATTACTGCCTCAACGTCACGGCCGAACGGCCGGGTACCGCCGGGGCCGTCCTCATCCGCGCTCTGGAACCTCTCGCCGGCATCGACCTCATGCGGGCGCACGGCGACCACGGACCGGCGGCCCGGCTGCTCAGCGGTCCGGGCAAGATCGGCCGGGCCTTTGGTCTCACGCTGCAGGACAATGGTCGTGATTTCACCCGCGGCGCACTCGGGATCTCGGCCGGCACGCCTGCTCCTGACGGTCAGGTCGCCGTGTCGCGACGGATCGGGATCTCGCGTGCGGTGGAGTTGCCCTACCGCTTCACCGTCGTGGGCAGCGCGTCAGTCTCGCGATCCTAGGGCAGCGTGATCGCGATGGTCTGCACGGCCGGCGCGTTGGCCGGATTGTAGTCGTAGGCCTGCACCGTCAGGGTGTGGCTGCTTCCCGGCGAGCCTTTGACCACGAACGTGAAGGGGCCCTGGGTGAGACGCACCGGTTTGTTCGCCCCATCCAGGAAGAAGTCGACTTCCTTGATCGCTTCGTTGTCAGTCGCCGTCGCGGTGACCAGCACGCTCCCGTCCGCCTGCGCTGCCTGAGCCAGGGTCAGCGTCGGCGGGATCGTCTCGGTCGTCAGCTGACAGTTCTGGGTGGGGGCCGGCGGGCTGTTCTTGTCCTTCATGTCGTCCGGGTAGCCGGGCGGGTACACCACGAAGGTCTTGACGGCGATGAACTTCGCCGGCGTGTCGGGAGTGGCCAGCAGCCCGTCGGTTGTGCAGACCCGAAACGGCTGGTACCAGTCATCCGGACGGGCGGGCGCCGTACCGGCGATGAACCAATCGGTGATGGTCTGGCCGGCGCAGTTGGCCGTCGCGAGCAGCCCACTGGCCTTGCAGACCGTAACCTTCTTCAGCCCATCCGGGAGCGCGAAGTCGCGGACGGGTTTGCCGGCCTCGTAGGCATTGAAGATGTCGCGGAAGATCAGGCCCGCCCCCTGGACGCCCCAGACCACGTTGAGATTGGAGTTGACATTGGCAGGACAACCCCCGGCACAGGTATGGCCCATCCATGCCCCGATCACCACGTCAGGGCTGTAGCCGATCAGCCAGGAGTCGTGCCAGTTCTCCGTGGTACCGGTCTTCGCGGCGAAGGGCCGCTTGATGTTGAGGGCCGCCCCGACCGGCCGCAGGATGTCGCTGATCATGTAGGCAACCTGGGCGGGCAACACCCGCACGCCGGGATTCGGCTTCCATTCCTGCAGCACCTTTCCCTGGCTATCGACGACTTTGAGGATGACGGTCGGATCGTGGTAGATGCCACCTGAGGCCAGCACCCCGTAGGCGTTGAAGTGTTGCTGCGGCACCACCTCGCTGGCGCCGATGGCCTGGGCCAGCCCTCGCTCGGGCGTCAGGTTCGCGCTGGTCAGCCCCATCATGCGGGCAGTCTGGAAGACCCGGTCGTAGCCCAGCTGCTTGAGCAAGAGGATGGCGGGGATGTTGCGCGACTCAACGAGTGCCCGCCGGATCGTGATCACGCCTTCATCGCGGTGGTCCCAGTCGACGAAGGGATGGCCATCGATCTTGCCCTGCTTGTCGAGGATCAGGTTTGAAGGCGCGTAGCCATTGGCCAGCGCCGTGGCGTAGACATAGATCTTGAAGGACGAGCCGGGCTGCCGGCCCTGGCCGTCGGTGATGACGTTGTATTGACCGCCGATGGCCTGGTCGTAGTAGTTCGCGCTGCCGACCATCGCCAGCACCTGGCCGGTTGCGGGGTCGATGACTTCCGCCGCGCCGTTGTTGACATTGCGCGCCTTGAGATCGGCCCGGTTGACGTTGGTGTTGACCGCTCGTTCCGCCACCTGCTGGAGGTTGTAGTCGAGTGTCGTGTAGACACGCAGGCCGCCGCCGGCCACGACCGCGTCACCATATTGATTGCTCAGTTGCCGGAGGACGTAGTCGACGAACCAGGGAGCCTTGAGGTCCTTCTGGATGCTGCCGTTCTTGTACTTGAGCACTTCCTTGACGGCCTTGTCGTATTCGGTCTGGCTGATGTAGTGGTCGCGCAGCATGTCCTTGAGCACCAGCTCCTGGCGATTCTTGGCGCTCGCCACGGTCGCCGGGTTATAGGGATCGAACTGCGACGGCGCGTTTGGGATGCCGGCCAGCATGGCGGCCTCCGCGATATCGAGGTCCTTGGCCGGCTTGGCAAAGTAGGTTTGCGCGGCCGCCTCGGCACCGTAGGCTTCGTTCCCATAGAAGATCTGGTTGAGATAGAGCGTCAGGATGTCGTTCTTCGAAAAGCGGCGCTCGATCTCGAGCGCGAGGGCGGCCTCCCGCACCTTCCGCTCCAGGGAGTTGGCACTGCCGACGTACATCCGCTTGACGAGTTGCTGGGTAATCGTGCTGCCACCCTGTTCAGCTCGCTGGTGAGTGATATCGGCGATCGCCGCTCCAATAATGCGGCGGATGTCGATGCCGTTGTGGGTGTAGAAAAGGCGATCCTCCAGCGCAATGGTGGCGTCGACCAGGTGCGGGGAAATGGCGGAGAGAGGCATTACCGTACGGATGACGCCATCAGTGTGCTTGACGTAGAGCAGTACCCCGTTGCGGTCGTAGATCTTCGTCGCCTGGGCCAGCTCCTTGGCATTCAGCGAGCCCGGATCCGGCAGGTCGCGTGTATAGGTCTGGTACTTGTCGACGGCCTCGGCGCCGCCGCCCACGCTGAGCAGGCCGAGGACGGTCAGGCCGACCACGATGATCTTGTGGAGGCTGCCCCCCTTGCGGCGCCGGGCGATCCGGGTAATGGTGAGCACGCGGATTGCGGCTCGACGGGCAAACCGGTGCTTCTCTTCGGACACCGGGTCTATAACGGTTGAGTTCGCTAAAAAAGCACAGTGAACCGAGTCGACCGCATATATACTCGGCGTCTAGAACGCGTGACGGAACGATGAAGAAACGACAAAACATCAATCACGGCGCCTGGGATGCGGTCACCACGGGCGCAGTGGAGATTAACGACCGACAACACTTGAAGACCCGCATCGAACGCGGCGACCGGTTGCGCGTCAAGCTCGGTCTCGATCCAACCCGGCCCGACATCCACCTCGGCCACACGGTCGTCTTGCGGGCCCTCCGCCGCTACCAGGAGCACGGGAACACGGCGGTCCTCATCATCGGCGATTGGACGGCACGGATCGGCGACCCCTCGGGCCAGAATGTCACGCGGCCGCAGTTGACGAAGGAAGAAGTCAACGCCGCCGCGAAGACCTACCTCGACCAGGCCTGGAAGATTCTCGATGAAGGCGAGACGGAGGTCCGCTTTCAGTCCGAGTGGTTCGACAAGATGCACCTCGAGAACGTCGTCCAGCTGATGAGCCGTTACACGGTCGCGCGCATGCTGGCCAGGGAAGACTTTGCCAAGCGCACCAAGGAGGGCCGGCCGGTCGGCATGCACGAGCTGCTGTACCCACTGCTGCAGGCCTACGACTCGGTGGCGGTCAAATCGGATCTCGAGCTGGGCGGCACGGATCAGACATTCAACCTCCTCGTCGGCCGCGACATTCAGGAAGCCTATGGCTTGCCGCCCCAGGACATCCAGACCATGCCCCTCCTGGAAGGACTCGACGGTGTCCAGAAGATGAGCAAGAGCCTAGAGAACTACATTGGCATTAGTGAGCCGCCACGCCAGATGTTCTGGAAGGCCATGTCAATTCCAGACAACTTGATTCTTCGGTACTTCGAGTTAGTTACGGACGCGACACCGGCAGAGGTAAACGCCGAGAAGCAGGCCCTTCAGAGAGGAGAGAACCCACGCGATGTGAAGATGCGGTTGGCTAAGCGACTCGTCAACATGTTTTACACGCCGGAGGCCGCCAACGAGGCGGAAGCAACGTTCGGTTTTGTTGACGAGTTCGAAATACCGGAGCGGGCCGTCTCGGCTGAGCCGCGTACTGTTGCACAGCTGTTTGTTGATGCGAAGCTCGTGTCAAGTAAGAGCGAAGCTAGGCGGCTCGCCAGCCAAAAAGGCCTAACGATGAATGGCCAAGTGGTCACGTCAGTAGAAGAGTCGGTACAGCCCAGGACGGGCTGGGTTCTTGTTCGCGGAAAACACGATTTCGCCAAACTTGTAGTGAGCTAAACTCTCGACGGGGAAAAGATGTCTGGGCATTCAAAGTGGTCTTCGATCAAGCACAAGAAGGCCCTCACCGACGCAAAAAAAGGCCAGCAGTTCACCAAGATGGCTCGGGAAATCACCTTGGCTGCTCGGGAGGGTGGAGGTAGCCCGGACGGGAACTACCGCCTTCGACTGGCGATGGAGAAAGCCCGCGATGTCAACATGCCGCAGGAGAACGTCAAGCGGGCTAT
>Ga0066703_10000226_pt1 | contig 14971 bp, 8 predicted proteins | sample GraSoiAngelo_152_FD_66505 | JGI IMG/M metagenome (GOLD analysis project Ga0066703, IMG submission 66505) | Grasslands soil microbial communities from the Angelo Coastal Reserve, California, USA - 14_1009_12_30cm | ecosystem: Environmental > Terrestrial > Soil > Grasslands | place: USA...
TGGGCGAGATTTCCGTGGAGCTGCCGCAGCCGCGCCATGCGCTCGATCCACGCTTTCGCGCGCTCGTGGACCGGGTGTACGTGGAGATGACCGCCAAGCCGCGCGGCGAGCGCGTCGGTCCGAGGACCGAGCGCTTTCCCGGCACCGGCATCGGCACGACGCTCACGCACGTGTCCTCCAACGTGCTGGCGGGTCTGATGCAGGCGGTGAGCGAGCCGCCGTACGACGGACAGGCGGATCTGCCGGCGATCGCGCAGGCGCTGCACATGGAGGTCGACGACCTGTTCCCGGCGGCGGAGGCGCTGCAGCTGCTGCGCCTTGCGGAAGTCGAGGGCGGCGACATCCGCCTCACGGAAGCCGGGCTCCAGTTCGCCCGTGACGACACCGACGATCGCAAGAAGCTCTTCGCCCGCCACCTCGTTACCTACGTGCCGCTCGCCGCGCACGTGCGCCGGGTGCTCGACGAGCGCGCCAGCCACTCGGCGCCCAAGAGCCGCTTCTTCGACGAGCTCGAGGACTACATGGCGGAGGAGGCGGCCGAGCAGACGCTGCGCACCATCATCAGCTGGGGCCGCTACGGGGAAGTCTTCGCCTACGACGACCACCGCCAGGCATTCAGCCTGGAGAACCCGGCGTAGGTTCGGGTCGCTGCGCGCCGCGCCGCCAGCGCTGCGGCTATGGCAGGCTGTCGGCGCTCCAGCCCCCGCCCAACGCCTTGAGCAGGTTCACACTGGCGGCGAGGGAGCGGTTGGTGATGTCGCGCCAGGCGCGCTCCGCGCTCAGGGAAGAGTTCTGCGCCGACACCACGTTGAGGTAATCCACCGTGCCCGCCTTGTACTGGTTCTGTGCGATCGTGAGCGTCTCGGCGGCCGCATCCGCGGCGGCGCGCTCGGCGACCGATTCCCTGGCGAGCACCGCGAGCGTCGCGAGATTGTCTTCCACGTCCTGGAAGGCGCTCAGGACCGTCTGCCGGTACGTGGCCACGCTCTGATCGTAGTTCGCGATCGCGGCCCGCACCTGGTAGTGACGGGCGCCGAAATCGATCAGGGTGCCGGCGAGGTCCGGTCCCAGCGACCAGAAGCGATTCGGCAGCTCGAACAGCTTCGAGAAGCCGTCGCTTGCGTAACCCCCGGAGGCAGCGAGCGAGAGCGTCGGAAACCATGCCGCGCGCGCCACGCCGATCTGGGCGTTGGCGGCGGCGGCGCGGCGCTCGGCGGCGGCGATGTCGGGGCGGCGCTCGAGCAGTTGCGAGGGCAGCGACAGCGGGATCGGCGGGATCGCCGGCGTCTCATCCTTGCGCGCGATCGACAGCGCCGCCGGAGGCTTGCCGATGAGCACTGCGATGGCGTGCTCGAGGGTCGCACGGGTGATGCCGAGGTCGAGCCACTGGGCGCGCGCGTTCTCGAGCTGCGTCTGCGCCTGGGTCACGTCCGAGCGCTGCGCGACGCCCGCCTGGTAGCGATTCTGCGTGACCTCGAGCGCCTTCTGGTAACCGTCCATCGAGCGCTCCAGCAGTGCGAGATCCAGGTCCGTCACGCGCAGCTGGAAGTAAGCCTGGGCGAGCGTCGCCTGCTCCGAGAGCAGCATGGCGGCCAGATCGCCCGCGCTCGCCTGCGCCGCGGCGCGGTTGGATTCGACGGTGCGGCGGACGCGCCCCCACACATCGATCTCCCAGTTGGTGGCGAGGCTCACGCGATCCTGGGTGGTGGTGCTCTTGCCCGCCGCCGCCGCGCTGGCGGAAGCGGTGCTGCTGCCACCGCCGCTCTGGCTGCGCGTGGAGGAGACATCGGCGGTGATCGTGGGAAAGTAGCCCGAGCGCGCGGTGCCGAGCAGCGCCAGCGCCTGGTCGTATTTGGCCGCTGCGAGCAACACGTTCTGATTGGACACCTGCACCTGGCGCATGAGGGTGTCGAGGTCCGCATCTTCGTAGAGGTCCCACCAGTTGCCGCGCGGCTTCGTGTCCTGTGGCTCGGCCGGCTTCCAGTCCCTGGCCTCCTTGTAGCTTGCCGGCACCTCGATGCTCGGGCGGTGGTAGACCGGGCCGACCGGCAGGTACTGGCAGCCGGCCACGGCGGCCAGAGCGAGGAGCGGGAGGCGCCGCGCCGCGCGCCGACGGGCGGCGCCCCAACGGGCCGCGCCGCTCACGAGGCCCCCTGTTCAGCCCCGCGCACCCTGGCCGGGCCGCGCGGGGGCGCGGACTCGAGCGGGTTCGAGAAGCGCTGCAAGCGCGCTTTCGCCCACAGCCGGAAGCGGTCGAGGTACAGGTACATGACCGGAGTCGTATACAGAGTCAACAGCTGGCTGAGGAACAGCCCACCGACGACCGCGATGCCGAGCGGGCGGCGCAGCTCCGCCCCGTCGCCATTGCCGATCGCGAGTGGCAGCGCGCCGAACATCGCCGCCATGGTGGTCATGAGAATCGGGCGCAGGCGCAGCAGGCACGCCTGGTAGATGGCCTCGCGCGCGCTGCACTGGCGTTCGCGTTCGATCTGCAGTGCGAAGTCGATCATCATGATGGCATTCTTCTTGACGATGCCGATGAGCAGGATCACGCCGATGAGTGCGATGATGGTGAAGTCCTGGCCGGTGGCGAGCAACGCCAGCAGCGCCCCCACGCCCGCGGAGGGGAGCGTGGACAGGATGGTCAGCGGGTGCACCAGACTCTCATAGAGGATGCCCAGCACCAGGTACACGGCGACGAGCGCCGACAGGATGAGCAGCGGCTGATTGCCGAGCGCATCCTGGAACGCCTTGGCGGTGCCCTGGAAGCTGCCGCGCACCGTGATGGGCGCGCCGAGTCTCGCGAAACCGTCCTTGATGGCCTGGGTGGCCTGTGACAGCGACACCCCCGGCGGCAGGTTGAAGGAGACGGTCGAGGCGGCGGACAGGCCCTGATGGTTCACCGCGAGCGGGGTGGAGGTCGCCTCGTAATGCGAGAAATCGCTCAACGGCACACGCTGGCCGCTCGTGCCGGTCCCCGCAGCGCTCGACGTGGCCGGGCCGGTCGTCGCAGCCTTGGCAGCGCCGCTCCCCGCGGTGCCCGTCGCCGCGGTGCCCGTCGCCGCGGTGCTCGTCGCCGCGGTGCTCGTCGCCGCGGTGCTCGTCACGTACACGGTGCGCAGCGTGTCCGGGCTCTGCCAGTACTCGGGCGCCGCCTCCATGACCACGTGGTACTGGTTCAGCGGATGGTAAATGGTCGATACCTGGCGCTGGCCGAAGAGGTCGTTCAGCGTGCCGTCGATCTCGGCCTGGTTCAGGCCCAGGCGCGCGACCGCGTCGTGGTCGATCACGAGGCTCGTCTGCAGTCCCTTGTCCTGTGCGTCGGTGTTGACGTCGGCGAGCTCGGGGAGGGCGCTCATCATGAGCCGCACCCGCGGCTCCCAGGCGCGCAGGTCGGTGATGGTGTCCGCCTGCAGGGTGTACTGGTACTGGGCGCCGGAGGAGCGGCCCCCGACGCGGATGTCCTGCCAGGGCTGCAGGTACAGGTTTGCGCCCGGCTCGTGCCCGAGCTTGCCGCGCAGGCGCGCGATCACGGCGTCCGCGGTCATCTGGCGCTGCGCACGCGGCTTGAGGGAGATGAACATGTTGGCGCCGTTGCGCTTGCCGCCGCCGGTGAATCCGACGACGGTGCTCACGGCCGGATCGTGCAGCACGACGTCGACGAAATAGCGCAGCTTCTCGCGCATCGCCTGGAAGGAGATGGCCTGATCGGCCTGGATCTGGCCGCCCATGAGACCGGTGTCCTGCTGCGGGAAAAAACCCTTCGGCACGCGGATGTAGAGATAGATGTTCAGGGCCACGGTCATCGCCAGGATCAGCATCACGGTGGGGCCGTTGGCGAGGGCCCAGTCGAGGGACCTGCGGTAGCCGTCCTGCAGGGCGTTGAAGGCGCGCTCGCTGAACTGGTACAAGCGGCCGCGCTTGCGAGCTGCGTCGTGTTCCTCGGTCAGGCGCGCGCACATCATCGGCGTCGTGGTGAGTGACACCAGCAGCGACACCAGGATCGCCGCCGAGAGCGTGATCGCGAATTCGCGGAACAGCCGCCCCACCACCCCGCCCATCAGCAGGATCGGGATGAACACGGCGATCAGCGACAGGCTCATCGACAGCACCGTGAAACCCACCTCGCGCGCGCCCTGCAGCGCCGCCTGCAGACGCGGCACCCCCGCTTCCATGTGACGCGACACGTTCTCCAGCACCACCACCGCGTCGTCCACGACGAAACCGGTCGCGATGGTGAGCGCCATGAGCGAGAGGTTGTCGAGAGTGAAGCCGGCGAGATACATGACCCCGAAGGTGCCGATCAGGGACACCGGCACCGCGACCAGCGGCACCATGGCGGCGCGCGCGCTGCGCAGGAACATGAACACCGACAGCACCACGAGCGCGACCGAGATCGCCAGCGCCCGCTCGACGTCGTGGAGCGACGCACGGATGGTCGGGGTGCGGTCCATGTACACGTTGAGGGAGATGCTCGCCGGGATGGTGGCGCGCAGGTGCGGCAGCAGCGCGCGCACGCGATCCACCGTATCGATGATGTTGGCGCCGGGCTGGCGGAACAGGATCAGCATGACGGCCGGATCGCCATTGGCGAGTCCGTCGTTGCGCAGGTCCTGCACCGAGTCGCTCACCTGGGCGATGTCGCCGAGGCGCACGGCCGCGCCGTTGTGGTAGCCGACGATGAGCGGAAGGTAATCCTTCGCGTCCATCGACTGGTCGTTGGCGAGGATCTGCCAGCGCTGCGCGCCGCTCTCGAGCGCGCCCTTGGGGCGGTTGGCGTTGGTGGCGGCGATCGCGGCGCGCACGCCCTCGGGGTTGATGCCGTAACCGTTCATCGAGGGCAGATTCAGCTCCACGCGCACCGCGGGCAGCGAGCTGCCGCCCACCGTGACATCCCCGATGCCGTTCACCTGCAGCAGCTTCTGCGCCAGTATGGTGGAGGCCGCGTCGTACATCTGGCCGCGGGTGAGGGCTTTGGAGGTGAGCCCGAGGATCATGATGGGCGCGTCCGCGGGGTTCACCTTGCGGTAAGTGGGATTGCTCGGGAGCCCCGTCGGCAGCAGCGCGCGCGCGGCGTTCAGCGCCGCCTGCACGTCGCGCGCGGCACCGTCGATGTCGCGGCTGAGGTCAAATTGCAGCGTGATGTGGGTCGAGCCGAGCGAGCTCGAGGAAGTCATCTCGGTGACCGCGGCGATGCGCCCGAGCGAGCGTTCGAGCGGTGCTGCCACGGTGGCGGCCATGGTCTCGGGGCTGGCGCCCGGCAGCCCCGCATTCACCGAGATGGTCGGGAAATCCACCTGCGGGAGCGGCGCCACCGGCAGGTGCACGAACGCCGCAACGCCGGCCAGCACCACGCCGAGGGTGAGGAGCGTCGTGGCGACCGGGCGCTCGATGAAGGGCCGCGAGAGGTTCATGCCGGGTGCGCGCGGGTCGCTGGGCTCACGTGCCCCAAGGTCGCCGGCGCGGTGGCAGCGGGCGGCGCCGCGCCGCGCCCCCGCGCGCGCCAGCTCGCGAGCCGCACTGCCAGGCGATCGAAGTACAGGTAGATCACCGGCGTGGTGAACAGCGTGAGCACCTGGCTCATCGCCAGTCCCCCGACCATGGCGATGCCGAGCGGGCGGCGCAACTCCGAGCCCATGCCGGAGGCGAGCATCAGCGGCAGCGCCCCCAGCATGGCCGCCATGGTGGTCATGAGAATCGGCCGCAGCCGCAGCAGCGCCGCCTGGTAGATCGCCTCGCGCGGCGCCTTGCCCTCGCCGCGCTCGGCCTGCAGCGCGAAGTCGATCATCATGATCGCGTTCTTCTTCACGATGCCGATCAGGAGAATGATGCCGATGATGGCCACGACCGAGAGGTCTTCGCCTGCGATCATGAGCGCCAGCAGCGCCCCGACGCCGGCGGAGGGGAGCGTGGAGAGAATGGTCACCGGGTGGATGTAGCTCTCGTACAGCACTCCGAGCACGATGTACACGGTCACGATCGCGGCGAGGATCAGCCACAGCGTGCTGCCGAGCGTGCCCTGGAACGCGAGCGCCGCGCCCTGAAAGCTCATCTGCACGCTCGCCGGGATCTGCAGCTGCTGCTGCGCCGCCTTGATGGCGCTGACGGCCTCGCCGAGCGAGGCGCCGGGGGCGAGATTGAAGGAGACGGTGGCGGCCGGGAACTGCCCCAGATGATTGATCGCGAGCGGCGCGGTTCCCTGACGGATGCGCGCGACGCTCGCGAGCGGGATCTCGTTGCCGTTCACGGCGGCGACGTACAGCCCCGCCAGCGGTCCCGGGCCCTGCTGGTCCCCGGGCTTGAGCTCGAGCACCACGCGATAGATGTTGGATTGCGTGAAGATCGTCGACACCAGGCGCTGGCCGAAGGCGTCGTACAGCGCATTGTCGATCGCCGCCGGAGTCACACCGAGGCGTCCGGCGGCATCGCGGTCGATTTCCACGTAGGTCTGCAGGCCCTCGTCCTGCAGGTCACTCGCCACGTCGGCGAGCTGCGGCAGAGTCTTGAGGCGCGCCACGAGCTTCTTGACCCACACTGCGAGCTCATTCATGTCGGGGTCTTCGGCCGACAGCGCATAGAGCGTGCGGCTGACACGCGCATCGATGGTCAGATCCTGCACCGGCTGCATGTACACGGTGATGCCGTCCACGCCCGCAAGGGGCGGCTGCAGGCGGCGGATCACCCCGGCGGCGTCGAGGCGGCGCGCGCTCTTCGGCACCATGTTGATGAGGAGCCGGCCGCTGTTGAGCGTGGTGTTGACGCCGTCCACGCCGATGAACGAGGAGACGCTCTCGACCGCCGGGTCCTGCAGCAGCACCTGGGCGAGCGCCTCCTGCCGCTGCGCCATGGCCGCGAAGGACACCGACTGCGGCGCTTCCGTAATGCCCTGGATGAGGCCGGTATCCTGGGGCGGGAAGAAGCCCTTGGGCGTGAGGACATACAGGATCACGGTGAGGATCAGGGTGCCGATGGCGATGAGCAGCGTCAGGCGCTGGCGGTCGAGCACCCACCTCAGCGAGCGCCCGTAATGCTCCGCGAGGCTCTCGAAGGCGCGCCCGGCGATGCGCAGCACGCGGCTCTCCTTCTCCGGGCGCGGCGGCTCGAGCAGACGCGCGCACATCATGGGCGTGAAAGTGAGCGAGACGAGCGCCGAGATGAGGATGGCCACGGCGAGGGTGATGGCGAACTCGCGGAACAGCCGCCCGATGACATCCCCCATGAACAAGAGCGGAATCAGCACCGCGATGAGGGATACCGTGAGGCTGATGATGGTGAAGCCGATCTGCTGCGAGCCCTTGAACGCCGCCTGCAAGCGCGCGCTGCCTTGCTCCACGTGCCGTGAGATGTTCTCGATCATCACGATCGCGTCGTCCACGACGAAGCCGGTCGCGATGGTGAGCGCCATCAGGGTGAGGTTGTTGATGGAGAAGCCCACCAGGTACATGACGCCGAAGGTGCCCACCAGCGACAGCGGCACCGCGATGCTCGGGATGAGGGTGGCGGAGGCGCTGCGCAGGAAGAAGAAAATGACCAGCACCACCAGCACCACCGCCAGCAGCAGCTCGAACTGCACGTCCGCGATCGAGGCGCGGATGCTGACGGTGCGGTCGGTCAGCACCGCGACGTTGATCGAGGCGGGCAGGCTCGCCTGCAGCTGCGGCAGCATCGCGGTGATGCGATCCACGGTCTGGATGACGTTGGCGCCCGGCTGGCGCTGGATGTTGACGATGATCGCGGGCGCGGGATGCGGCTGTTGCCGGTCGGCGGCCCACGCCGCGAGCTTGACGTTCTCCGCCGTCTCGACCACGGCGGCAATGTCCGACACCCGCAGCGGCGCCCCGTTCCTGTACATGAGCACGATGTTGCGATAGTCGTCCGCGGATCTGAGCTGGTCGTTGGCGTCGATGGTGGAGGCGCGTAGCGGTCCGTCGAAGCTGCCCTTGGCCTGGTTGACGTTGGCGTTGCCGATCGCAGTGCGCACGTCCTCGAGCGAGAGCCCGTGCGCGGCGAGCGCCACCGGGTCCACCTGGATGCGGATGGCGGGACGCTGGCCCCCGCCCAGGCTCACCAGGCCCACGCCCGGGGCTTCGGAGAGCTTGGCGGCGAGGCGCGTGTCGACCAGGTCCTCGACCTTGGTGAGCGGCAGGGTCTCCGAGCTGACCGCGAGGCTGAGGATGGGCGCGTCCGCCGGATTGACCTTGCTGTACACGGGCGGCATCGGCAGGTCGGTCGGCAGGAAGGAGCTCGCGGCGTTGATCGCGGCCTGCACTTCCTGCTCGGCCGTGTCGAGCGAGAGGGCGAGTGCGAACTGCAGCGTGATCACCGAGGCGCCGCCGGAGCTTGCCGAGGTCATCTGCGACAGGCCCGGCATCTGACCGAACTGGCGCTCGAGCGGCGCGGTGATCGCCGAGGTGGTCACGTCGGGGCTCGCGCCCGGATACAGCGTCGTGACCTGGATGGTCGGGTAGTCGACCTGCGGCAGCGCGGAGACCGACAGGGCGCGGTAGCCGACCGCGCCCGCCAGCAGAATCGACACCATGAGCAGCCACGTTGCGACGGGGCGCTCGATGAAGATCGCCGACGGATTCACGACGTCATCCGCTCAGGGCGCGGCCGGCGCCACTGGCGCTGTGGCCGCGGCGGTGCGGCGCCGGTGCGGGTGCTGTGCGGGTGGGGGCGGCGGTGCGCGGGGGGCGGTGGCGCCACGGATGTTGTCGGCGATCAACGCGACCCGCGCGCCGTCGCGCAGCTTGTCGAGTCCGTCGATGACGACTTTCTCTCCGGGCTGCACGCCCTCCTGCACCGAGACCAGCTCCCCGCTGGCGGGTCCGAGGCTCAGTTTGCGCAGGCTGACCGTGTTGTCGGCATTGACCACATAGACAAAGGTGCCGGGCGCACCGCGCTGCACCGAGGCGCCGGGCACCAGGGTGGCGCCGGACAGGGTGTCCATCTTGAGCCTCGCGGTCACGAACTGATCCGGAAACAGCGCGTCGTTCGAGTTGTCGAACTGCGCCTTGATCCTGATGGTCCCGGTGCTGGTGTCGATCTGGTTGTCGACGGCGGCGAGCTTGCCGGAGGCCAGTACCTTGCCGTCGCGGTCGAGCGCCTGGACGGTGAGCGCATCGCCGCGGCTCCAGTGCGGATAGATCTGCGCGAGATGCGCGGAGGGCACCGCGAACACCACGTAGATCGGGTGCGTCTGGGTGAGCACCACCAGCCCGTTGGTATCGGAGGCATGCACCATGTTGCCGGGATCGACCTGGCGCAGCCCCACGCGCCCGGCAAACGGCGCGGTGATGCGGGTGAAGGTCAGCTGCAGCCGTGCGGTCTCGACCGCCGCCTTGTCGGCCCGCGCCGCGCCCTCGAGTTGCTGCACGGTGAAGCGCTGCGCATCGACCGTCTGGCGGGCGATGGAATCCTTCGCCAGGAGCCCCGTGTAGCGGTCGAGGTCGACGCGCGCACCCGCGAGCTGCGCCTGATCCTTCGCGAGCTGCCCCTCGGCCTGGTCGAGCGTCGCCTGGAACGTGCTCGGGTCGATCTGGGCGAGCAGGTCTCCCGCCTTCACGAGCTGCCCTTCGTGAAAGGGCACCTTGAGGAGCGGCCCGTCGACCCGGCTGTGAACGGTCGCGGTGTTGAGCGCGGTCACGGTGCCGAGCGCATCGACCGTGACCTCCACCGTGCCGGTGGTCGCGGCCACGGCCCGCACCGGGACCGGCCCGCCGCTGAATGCGCCCCGGCCCGCGCCGCCGGGCCCGCCCGCGGACTGACTGCCGGGCTTCATGGCCCAGGCGATCACGGCCGCCAGCACCGCCGCGGCCACGGCCGCGAAGATGAGGCGCCGGCGGCGCGCCTCGCGCGCCTGCCCTGGGGCGGTGGTGTCATGCGGGACCGGATCGGGGGTCATCGGCGCCTCTCGTCTGACTGCCCGCACGATGGCGCAACTGCGCCGTCTGCCGCAAGCGCGGCCCGCGAGGCAAAAATTTGCGGCGGCGCGCAGGAGCAGCCCGCCACCCCCCCAGGAGGAGAACGACACGTTGGCACAGGTGTTGGCTCGGTGGTGTAAGCAACCGGCAAAGAAATGCAAAGAAATCTGTGTTTCCGTGCAGCCGGGGCCGGGAAACCCGCGGAGCGTGTATCGTCGCGGTCATGAATCCGGCGGACGCCCCGGGCGAGTCAAAGCCGACGCTCCTCATCGTCGATGACGATCAGGAGCTGTGCGCGATGCTGGCGGAGTACCTCGCCCCGGAGGGGTTCCTCGCGCTCACCGCGGGCACCGGGCCCGCGGGACTGGAGCAGCTCGGGCGCGCGGCCGTGGACCTCGTGGTGCTGGATGTGATGCTGCCGGAGCTGTCGGGCTTCGAAGTGCTGCGCCGCATCCGCGCCGTCAGCCGTGTGCCGGTCATCATGCTCACCGCCCGGGGCGAGGAGGTCGATCGCGTGGTGGGACTGGAGATGGGGGCCGACGACTACCTCGCCAAACCCTTCAGCCCGCGCGAACTGGTGGCGCGCATCCGGGCGGTGTTGCGGCGCATGCCGGGCGAGGGCCAGAGCGCGAGCGGACTCATCCTGTGGGGGCCGCTGCGCCTGGACTTGCGCGCGCGCCGCGCCGACATCGCCGATCGTGACCTGGAGCTCACGTCCGCGGAGCTGCGGATTCTGGAGTTGCTGGTGCGCGCGGATACGCGCACCGTGACGCGCGATGAGCTCATGACCCAGGCACTCGGGCGCCGGCTGCTGCCGACCGATCGCAGCCTCGACACGCACGTGAGCAACCTGCGCCGCAAGCTCATGAAGCACACCGACCGCCTCGCGCTGCTGAGCGTGCGCGGCTCAGGCTACGCGCTCACCCTCGCGCCCGCGCGCGCACCGGCGTCGCAGGGTTAGGCGCATGCACTCGCTGTACTGGCGGATCTTTCTCGCCTTCTGGGTGGCGCTGGCCCTGATCCTGGTGGGCACGGTCACGGTTGCGGTCAACGCCACCGCACACCGCACCGACCGTCCGTCGGTACAGCGCGGCCAGCTGTACGCGCAGGCGGCGCGCGCCTTTGAGTCCGGCGGGCCCGCAGCGCTGCGCAGCTGGCTGCAATCGTTGCCCGCGGAACCCTTGGGCCGCACCTACGTGGTAGAGCCCGCAGGCCGGGAGCTCCTCGGGCGGCCGCTGCCTCCTTTCCTGAGAGGCTCGAGCGCCACGGCTGCGGCCCCCGGCGGCGGCACGCAGGCAGGCAGCTCCGCGGGCGCCATTGCACCCAGGGGCGGGGCGCTGGTGCTGGTGGCCGCCGGCGGCAGCACCTATCACGTGGTCATCGGGCCGGTGCACGACAGACCGCGCCTGTTCGGCGAGCTGGAGCTGCCGGGTGTGCCGCTGACGCTGCTGGCGATCGCCCTCGTGGTGAGCGGGGCGGTGTGTTACTTCCTCGCCCGCTACCTCGCCGCTCCCGTCGACCGGCTGCGGCTCGCGACCCGCCGGCTCGCCGCGGGCGATCTCAACGTGCGGGTGCTGCCGGCGCTCAAGGGGCGACAGAATGATCTCGGGCTCCTCGCGGCCGACCTCGACACCATGGCCGAGCGGCTGCGGCTGCAGCTGGAGGCGAAACAGCAGTTGCTGCGCGACGTCTCCCACGAGCTGCGCTCGCCGCTCGCGCGGCTGCAACTCGCGCTGTCGCTCGCGCGGCGCGAGGAGGGCGCCGTGGAGCGCCACCTGGCCCGCATCGAGTGCGAGGCGGAGCGTCTCGAAGCTCTCATCGCACGCACGCTGAAGCTCGTGCGCCTGGAGCGCCCCGTGCACGCGCTCGAGCGCTCGAGCGTCGACGTCGGCGAGCTGCTGCGCGCCATCGTCGCGGACGTGGCCATCGAGGCGGATGCGCAAGGGTGTCTCGTGCAGGTGCAGGCGCAGGGTCCGCTGCCGGTCTCGGGTGATCCGGAGCTGCTGCGCAGCGCCTTCGAGAACGTGATCCGCAATGCGGTGCGTTACAGTCCGGCGGATGCCGTGGTCGGGATCGCGGCCGATCGCGTGGCGGGCGAAGGGCAGCAGGGGGGCCTGGTCGAGGTCGTCATCCGCGATCAGGGCCCCGGCGTGCCGGAGCAGGAGCTGGGACTCATCTTCGAGCCGTTCTACCGGGTGGATGCGGCGCGCGGACACGGCCGCGCGGGCGGCGAGGGCCTGGGGCTCGCGATCGCCTCGCGCGCGGTCGCGCTGCACGGCGGGCACATCGCGGCGCGCAACGGGGAGGGCGGCGGGCTCTCGCTGACGATCACCCTGCCAGCGATGGGCCGCGCACGCTCAGCGGGACTGACGGCGGCGGCGACGGCTTAGGGGGACTGCGCGGGAGTCTGCGGCTCGGGCACTGGCGTCGCATCCCCGCTGGGGTCGCCGGTGTCAGCAGTCGTGTCGTCATCCTGGTTGGGAGGGGGGTTGACGAGGTTGGCGCCGGCGTCGATTGACCCGGTGCCGGGAGCCGGCTGAGCCGGCACCGGCGGGCTCAGGCAGAGGACCGCTATCGCGAGGCAGGCCGCAAAAGCGATCAAGCCGAGCTTCTTGTTGTTCATCGTGCCACCGTGCCAAGGCTCAAGACGCTGCGCTGCAAGCAGCGTGCCGCTGCCGGTCCCACCATGGTTTGCCAACGACTTGCACGGCGCACGTGACTTAATGAGCCTCGGCGCGCGCTCGAGGATGTAAATTCCGGCGACTGTCCGGCGCCGCTGCGATCGGTAAGGGTGCTCCCAACACCGGGGGAGCTGTCGCGCTGCCGGCGCGTCACGGGTGCCAGTTGCCGCAGTCGTGAACGGCATCACGCTGTGCCGTCGCTGGTTCTTGTCACTATCGCAGTGCGGGAAGTGCGTACGTCTCGCAGTGCGCCGGCGCGGCATCCTCCCTCGGCGATCCGTGCCGCGTGATGCGGTCAAATAACATAACCAAGGCGCGTACCGCGTCTGATATCGCTTATGAGCTCGGATTTCGTCTCAATACTGGTTGCCGCCCGCTGGGGGTCGGTCGGCCTGATGGTCATCGTGTTGGTGATGATGACCTACATCCTCTGTCTGCGTGCGGTACTGCTCATGAGGGAGCGCCGCTACGCCAAGCTGTCCGCGCGGTGGACTCCGATACTGCTCGAGGGCGGTGCGAGGAATCCCAAGCCGCTGCCGGCCGTTCCGCCCGGCGAACGGTTGCTGCTGCTGATACTGTGGAACACGCTGCGCGAGCGGAACGAGCCAGATGCGGGAATCTGCCACTGGATGAGCCGCGTCGCCGCCGTCACGAAAATCGACCGCCTGGCCCGCCGGCTCCTGCGCCGCCGCAGCGTGCGCAAGAAGCTCTTGGGCCTGGTGACGCTCGGCCAGCTGCGCGACAGGCTCGAGTGGCCCCGCTTGTGCCAGCTCGCCCAATCCGGGCACCCGTTGCTGTCGCTGGCCGCGACGCAGGCGATCGCGCGCATCGATCCGGCGGCAGCCACCGAGACGGTCGTGTCACTCGTCGTCAGACACCTCAACTGGCCGGCGGCCAAGGTCGCGGGCATCCTCGAGGACATCGGTCCGGAGCGCGTGTCCGAGCCCTTCGCGCGCGCCCTGCTGCAGGCACCCGAGTCGCATCGGCCCGGGCTCATTCCTTTCCTTGCGGTATGTAACTACTCCACCGCGCTGCCGACCGTGCGGCAGATCCTGCACGAGCCTCACGCCGATGAAGTCATCGCCTCCTGCCTGCACGTGATCGGCAAGTTCGGCGACCGTCAGGATCTGCCGCTGCTGTACCGCTACCTGACCCATCCGCGCTGGCACGTGCGCGCGGTCGCGGCCGGTTGTGTGGGGAAGATGGGCCGAGGAGCGGATCGGGAGAAGCTGGCGCCGTTGCTCGCCGACCGAGAGTGGTGGGTGCGCTACCGCGCTGCGCAGGCCATCGTCGGCCTCTCGCCGCGGGACGATCAGCGCCTGCGCGACATCCACGGCACCCTCAGGGATCGCTACGCGAGAGACATCCTGACCCAGGCCATCGCCGAAGGGGCGCGTCCCGGGCAGTCCGGCACGGACCTGTCGCCGACGGGCCGGATGCGGATCGGAGCCGGCCGATGATGTCGTTCTTTCTCGCTGCCCAGTGGTTCTTTCTGCTGTACTTCCTGGCGCTGAATGCCGTGTACGCGATGTTGATCTTCCGCGCGCTCGGCGGCGTCGCACGCTACATGCAGAGCCGCGACGTGGCCGGGCTCCCGCATCTGCTCGGCGGATTCGCACCGCCCGTCACCATCGTGGTCCCCGCGCGCAACGAGGAGGCCAACATCCTGCGAACGCTGCACTCGCTGCAGCAACATTACCCGGAGTACGAGATCGTCGTGGTCAACGACGGCTCGACCGATCGCACTCTGGAAGTGCTCACCGCCGCCTACTCCCTCAAGCCCTTTCCCGAGGCCTACCGCGCGCGCCTCAAGACCCGCCCGGTGCGCGCTGTCTATCAGTCCACCGTCGATTCACGCCTGCGGGTCATCGACAAGGAACAGGGCGGGCGGGGCGATGCCGTCAACGCCGGGGTCAACATCGCGCATTACCCCTGGGTCTGCCGGGTGGATGCCGATTCGGTCCTGCAGCGCGACAGCCTGATGCTGATCGTCGAGCCGCTCCTCGAGGACCCGACGGTGGTCGCCTGCGGCGGCACGATTCGCGTCGCCAACGGCTGCAAATCGCAGGACGGTCTTTTCGTCGAAGCCGATCTGCCCAAGGGGCCGCTGGTCCTTTTTCAGGTCGTCGAATACCTGCGCGCTTTCCTGTACGGAAGGATGGGCTGGTCGCCGATGAACGCCCATCTCATCATTTCGGGCGCTTTCGGCATCTATCACAAGGAGACGTTCGTTGCGGCGGGCGGCTACCGCTCAGACACCGTCGGCGAGGATATGGAGCTGGTCGTCAGACTCCACCGGACGCTATCGGCGCAGCGCAAGAGCTACCGCATCACCTTCGTGCCCGAGCCGATCTGCTGGTCGACGGT
>Ga0066703_10000241_pt1 | contig 14791 bp, 13 predicted proteins | sample GraSoiAngelo_152_FD_66505 | JGI IMG/M metagenome (GOLD analysis project Ga0066703, IMG submission 66505) | Grasslands soil microbial communities from the Angelo Coastal Reserve, California, USA - 14_1009_12_30cm | ecosystem: Environmental > Terrestrial > Soil > Grasslands | place: USA...
GCTGGAACTGATAGGCTACACCCGCCGAAAGCCCCAGCACCGTACAGCTGCGCCGCGCCCCGATCGCCGTGCCGGCCATCGGCACGGCACACGTGCCGCGCGCCACATCGGTCGCCGACGTCCAGGACAGCGTGCCCGCCGCCCAGCGGATGTCATACTTCGCCGGCTGCCCCGCCCCGTCCGTCACTTCTGTGAGGGAGAGGGTCACCGAGCTGTCCGTCACGCTGGAGACCGCGAGGTCCGCCACCGTCGCCGGATTGCCGCTCGGCGCTGTCACGGTGATCGCGGACGTCCCGCTTTTCCCTTCACTCGTCGCCGTGATCGTCGCCGACCCGGCCGCGACCCCGCTGACGAGGCCGCTGCCATTCACTGTCGCCACGGAGGTATTGCTGCTCGCCCAGGTGACGACGCGCCCACTCAGTGGATTGCCACCCGCATCCTTGGGGGTCGCCGCGAGCTGCACGGTCTGCCCCACCGTCACGCTCGCCGTCGCCGGGCTCACCGTCACCGATGCGACAGGCACAGTCGTCACCGTGACCGCCGCCGTGCCGTTCTTGCCCTCGCTCGTCGCCGTGATCGTCGCCGACCCGGCCGCGACTCCGCTGACGAGGCCGCTGCCATTCACCGTCGCCACGGAGGTATTGCTGCTCGCCCAGGTTACGACGCGCCCGGTCAGAGGATTGCCACCCGCATCCTTGGGGGTCGCCGCGAGCTGCACCGTCTGCCCCGCCGTCACGCTCGCCGTCGCCGGGCTCACCGTCACCGATGCGACCGGCACATTAGACACCGAGACGCTCGCGGTACCGCTCTGGCCTTCGCTGGTCGCGGTGATCGTTGCCGACCCGGCACCCGCACCGGTCACCAAGCCGCTTGCGCTCACCGTCGCGACCGAGGCGTTCGACGTCGACCACGTCACGACACGCCCGGCGAGCGGGTTGCCGCTCGCATCCTTGGGTGTCGCCGTGAACTGCACCGTCTGCCCCACCGTCACGCTCGCCGACGCGGGGCTCACCGCCACCGACGCCACCGGTGCATTGGAGACCGTGACACCCGCCGTGCCGCTCTGGCCTTCGCTCGTCGCGGTGATCGTCGCCGAGCCCGCCGCCACACCGGCCACTACGCCACTCGCACTCACCGTGGCCACCGCCGCGTTGCTGCTTGCCCACGTCACCGTCCGCCCGCTCAGCACGTTCCCCGCCGCATCTTTCGTCGTGGCGGAGAGCGTCACGGACTGGCCCACCTGCTCGCTCGCCGACGCCGGGCTGACCATCACCGACGCGACCGGCGCCGGTGTCACCGTCACGACCGCCGTATCGGAGGTCCCGCCCGGATTCCCATGGGCGACGACCTTGACCCTCCCGGTGTCTGCGCCGGCCTTATACCGCCCGTAGTGCTTGCCGCTGGTGGTGCTGGTGTCGGTGATGATGCCGGAGCTGACGCTCCAGCTCACGGCCACGGTGGCCGTGTCGCCGGTGCTCGTGAAGCCGACGGCAGTGAAGTCGCTGGTCTGGTTCTGTTGAAGGCTCAGGGTCCGGGGGGAAATGGCGATCCGCGACCCCGGCTGCGCGGGGGTGAGCGGCTGTCGACACGCGTGCACCGCCGCGAGGGCGATGACCGCGGTGAACACCGTGACGCACCGGTCACGCATCAGGGCCAGGCGGGCCGACAGCTTGTGCTTGAAAGTCATAAAGTCCTCGAGGTGGCCTGCTGGGAACGACCGCAGGCCGCGGGGAGTTGGAAGTGATCAGGGGAAAGGGGAGCGAGGCTGCCAGGCAGGACAGGTACGGCGACGACCCGACTGCTGGGACGACGCATCCGTGCCAGACGCTGGGACAGCTTGTAGGTGAACGTCATATCGCTCGCTCCACGTCACCGAATGAAAACGGCCGCCAAGATCGACGATCTGCGTCGATTCGCTGGCGGCCCGGCGGACGTGGCGAGCACCGCTCGCGGTAGTCCCGTAGCTCTGCGTCGCCGCCTTTCGGCGGGTTTGCTCTGAGCAGCGAAAACAGTCAGCTCTGGGGGGCTAAGGGGCGCACCGAGAGGCCGACATTCATGTTGGCGGCGGTCCACGCTTGTAGACTGCCCTCAACACGGGGGCCAGCCTACAAGCGGTGTTGCGCCGGCGCAAGTGGGGCGCCAGAAACTGCGGATATAGGCGAAGTTAGCGAATTCGATGGTTGTGGGTGCACTAGAACGGTGCAGCGACACGCCGGTCATGAGGTATGAAGATTGCCCCCCTGGGCTGCGTGCCCGGCAGCCTGCAGACCCTCTCCGGGGTGCGCATCGCCCACCTCACGGAAACGGATGGTCCCGGCGGGGCGGAGCGCGTGCTCTCCCTGCTCGCCACGGAGCTGCAGAGCGCCGGTGCGACGAGCGTCGCGTTCCTGCCGGTGCGACGCGAAGGGTGGCTCGAAGCGGAGCTGGCGCCCGCAGGCGTGACGGTGGAGTACGTTCCGCTCACCCGGCCGTTCTCGCCGGGCTACGCCCGCGCGCTCGCCGCCGCGTTCCGGCGCCACCGCATCGAGCTCGCGCACAGCCACGAATTCACGATGGCGTTCTATGGCGCGTGGGCGGCCCGACGCGCCGGCATCCCGCACGTTATTACGATGCATGGCAGCCGATACTATGCCGGGCGCTGGCGCCGGCGTCTCGCGCTGCGCGCGGCCGTCGCGACGAGTGCCGGTGTAGCGGCGGTTTCGCGCCCGCTCGCCGCATCACTCTGTTCCGATCTCTGGCTTCGACATGATCGGATTACGGTCGTGCCCAACGGTGTGCGCTCGCCGAACGGCATTACCGCGGGACTTCGCGCCGAGCTGGGGCTCGGCCCTGCGGATCGCCTGCTGCTCGCCGTCGGGAACCTGTACCCCGTAAAGGGGCACCACGACCTTGTCGTGGCGCTGGCCCAGCTCGCCGCTCGTCACCCCACTCTGCACGCGGCTATTGCCGGGCGCGGCGCGGTCGAGCCGCTGCTGCGCCAGGAGGCCGCCGCCCGAGGAGTCACCCACCGACTTCATCTGCTCGGCTTGCGCGGCGACATCGGCAACCTCTTGGCGTCCGCCGACGTGTTCGTGCTGCCCTCGCACAGCGAGGGCCTGCCCCTCGCGCTCCTCGAAGCCATGTTCACCGCGCGGCCGATCGTCGCAACGCGCGTCGGCGAGGTGCCGACGGTCCTGGCGGAAGGCAACGCGGGGCTGCTCGTTGACCCGGGCAGCCCCGACCAGTTGACCCTCGCCATCGACCGCCTCCTCGGCGACCCGAGCCTGGCGCGTGCCCTGGGAGCGCGCGCCCGGGCGCGCGCCGAGGCCGAGTTCCACGTATCTCGGATGGTCGCGCGCTACGCCGACCTATACCGAGCCGCCCTCGATCGCGCCTCCTAAGGGAGGAGTGTGCCCACCCGCTTCAGCCCCGCGTAGTACACGCGCCTCGCCCACTTGTAAATCCTAGAGTCTTGGGGCAGGTATGCCCGCACGCGCGTGATCGGTCCGTCCAGCAGGTTGAGATACTGCTGAACTAGACGGTGCCGCAGAAACTCTACCGGTGCCCGCCGCCGATACTCGTCGAAATAGGCCGCGAGCTCTTCCGGTGTCCGGGCCAGGCCGTTGTCCGCATATTTGGCGACGTAGGGAGTGAAATCCGGATAGAGACGGCCACTGCCCCAGCGACCGTGCAGCGTCGTCTTCATGAAGTTTCCGATAAGGAGATCGTCGAAAATCCTCCACCGCGTCGCGGAGACGAGGGACTGCCGCGGGACTTCGAACGTAATGCCCTTCTTGCGACGCCCCTTCCCGAACTCGATGAAGTTGTCCTTGCCGCCGACGCGGAAATTGATGAAGTCCACAACGGACTCCAGGTGGCTGACGGAGCGGATGTACTCGCGCACCTCGGCCGCCTCGCCGGCTTCCAGCGGGATCGACCAGTCATCGCCGAACTCTTCCGGCTCGAACACCCGTTCCGTCACCTCGGCCGGGCGGATCTCCTCGAGCGTGCCCCGGATGCAGTCATAGCGGATAAAGGCCGGAAGCATCTCGGCAACCCGCGAGTCGAATCCCTTCGGGTAGTCCGTGAGCGGCGTGATGTACTCGTTGGCCCAGATGCTGTCGCGCCGCTGGTACTTGTGCATCGAGCTGAACGGCACGAAGAACTTGGCCCCGAAGAACTCGGCCGCTCGGGCGATGCGCCAGCCGGGCGGCGCCCCTTGCTTGATCGTCGGCGGAATGCGACGGCCGTCCTCGTCAAAGAAATTGAACATGTCCGCGTCGCCGTACCCAGACAACGACAGCAGAAACGATGTCCGATACCCGCGGGCTACCTTGCGAACAAAGCGGCCCCAGCCGTGGTCGGTGGCGTCATTCTTGTTGATGATCAGCCTGCCGCCGAGGTCGACGAGCAGCAGCGCATCTTGGTTGATGTCCGCGATGCTCAAAACCTTGATGTTCGAGGAGATCGTGTACCAGGTCCGGTCCGTGAGGACCTGAACGTCGTACCCCTCCTCCTTGAGATAGCTGTAGATGCGCGCCCCACGGTGATCGGGGAGTAGGATCTTCTTCCCGCGGAGCAGCTTCAGGGAGTCGACGCTCAGATGATCGGGGTGACCGTGGGACACCCAGACGTACCCGCAACGTCCGATGATCTCCATTTGCTCGAGTGGGATCTCGTGGTGGCGGGTCCAGCTCCCGAAGTAGGCCGGCCCGACGATCCACGGGTCAGTCACGAGGGTGGGCCCACGATCGTGACAGATGAGGGTCGCGTTCCCGGCCGTTTCGAAGCCAAGTTCCATTTCAGAAGCTCCGCTATCGCAATAATACCGAAGAAAAGGGGGTCGCCGCTACGCGACCGACCGGGGCCTTCGCCTTAGGCTCCCACCGCTCGCGCCAGCGCTTGGAGGTCCTGCGCGCTGAGCAGCGAGTGCGTCGGCAGCGTGATCAGCTCTCGCACTAAATCCTCCGCGCCTGGCCAGCGCCGTGCCTGCCCGACGAGACGAGCCTGAACCGGCGCCAGCGCGCCCAGTGACGACGGATAGGACCGAGCGGCCCCCAGGCGTTCCGCGGCCTCTGGATCGGCGAGCCCCGAGAGACCGCCCGGCACTCGCACGGGCAGCCGCAGATAACCCGGTGAGGACTCGGCCGGTGGCTCGATGGGATGGACGCCCGCGCACAGCATGATCGCGTCGAGAAGGCGACCGGCCCGCTGCCGCCGCTCCGCCGCTTCACGCTGGGCGGCGGGCAACCCCCGCACCAGGAGACCGGCCGAAGCGCGCGGCAGCGAGCGCGGTGCCACAGGCTCGCGGTACCTGGTCTCCCCCAGTCCCAGCCACGGAAGTGCGGCCGGGATTCCATACGCCGCTGGACGCGCGAACGCCCACTGCGCGGCGGCGAGCGCAAGCACGCTCGCTTCGCGCCACAGACCCACGCCGTTCCCGTTCGGCGAGCTTCCATTTGTGGCTCCGCGCGCCAGCAGGGCCCCGCCCTGCCCTCCCGTCCACCCCTTGCCGCGGCCGAAGCTCAGCACGCTGAGGCTGCCGAGACTCCCGAGCGGCCGCCCGCGGCAGCTCGCCCCGAACCCCTGTGCGGCGTCTTCAATGACCGCGGCACCCACCGCCGCGGCGCACTCCATTATCGCGCGCCACTGCACTGGAACTCCGTACAACGGCGTGACGACGACAATGCGCGCGCCGGCCGTCAGCGCTGCGGTCAGCGAATCGAGATCCGGAGACAGTGTCCGCGGATCCACGTCGTACAGCGCGATGCCCAGGCCGGCGCCGACCGCCGCCGTCGCGACGTCGAAGCAGGTAAAGGCAGGGAGCGCGACGATCACATCGCCGCCCGCCGCGCGCGCTGCCTCGACGAGCGCCGTCTGCAGCGCCTGCGTGCCGCTGGCCAGCAGACGGACGCGCTCGGCCGAGAACTCGCGCGCGAGCAGCGCGCCGAGGGCCGGGCGCGGATCCCGCCCCGGCACGAGCGCCGCTCCCCCGGCCCGGAGCGTCGACCACTGCAGGGGCGAATGGACGGGCGGCTGTCTCACGGCAGTCTCCGCGCCAGCGCCGGCCCCAACCGCTTCGTTACGAACAGCGGGAGCCGCTGCCACACCGCGGCCGCGGCCCGGTACACCGGTCGCTCCGGCGACGGCGTCGCGCTGAGCCCTCGCGGCGACCACTGCGCCCACGGGAGCGGAATATCCGCGCCTCCCCATTGCCGCTTGAAGTGGTGCGTGCCCCCGCCCGGAGTACAGCGGCCGAAATCGAACACCTGCACGCCGCGACTGACGGCGTGCTCCATGAACGCCCAGTACAGCTGCATGTTCGGTGCGACACGCTGGTGCGCGCGCAGGGCCGACGCCCATGTGATCTCCAGCTCGCCGCGCCACACGAAACCGCAGCCGGCGGCGACCGGTTCTGACCCGCGGTAGACGACGCCGAACACCACGAGATCGCTGAGACGCTGCGCCACCTGCTCGAAGAATCCCAGCGGCAACGCCGGCGTCCCCAGGTCCCGCATGTGCCGCGCGAACACTTCGTAGAAGGCGTGCCGCTGCTCCAGCCCGAACCGTGCCACGAGGCCTTCCTTCTGGGCCCTCTTGATCTGGCTCCGCAGCTTCGCGGGAAACGACTCCCACAGCTGGGCGGCCGAGGCGGGCAGCGGCAACCGCACGGTCAGCTTGCGCGCGACGATCTGCACCGCGTCCGACGGTGGCGCGTAACGAGTGCGCAGCTCGAGCAGGTCGACGCCCAGCTCTCGCGCCAGCGCCGCCGCCCGCTCCGTCAGTTGCTCGCAAGCGGCGGCGTCGCCGATCGGCCCGCCCGCGTTGAGGAACGGCAGCGACACGAGGTAGTCCCCGAACATCAAGCTGCGGACGCGTGCCAGCGGCAGCACACCACGAATCGCCCCGCTGTCGTCGCGCGCCACGAGATCCCGGCACTCGGCGCCGAGCGCGTCACGCAACACGTCTCCCCACGCCACGCGATGACAGAACGTGCTCCCCTCTGCCTGCGCGACGAAGGCATCCCACGGCGCTCCGTCCCCGTTCCGCGGCACGATCTCGAACCGCGCGCTCATGCGCAGGCCACCGATTCCGCAATCGTGCCGAAGCGGAATTCCGACAGCAGCCGCCCCAGACGGGCTTCCGTCCGGTTCAATCCCGTGTAGTGACGCAGGCGCGTCAGCAGCGGCACCGCGAGGCGCGGCTGTCCGGGGTCGATCTCCCACGGGTGGATGTAGAAGGTGGCGGGGATGCCGCGACGCTCGTGGTCGCGGAACGCCGCGCGGAACAGCGCGTACGGGAACACGCGGAAATACGCGCCGCCGCCCGCCGGCACGGTAAAGCCGCCCCAGCGTGCGGTCGCGGGCGGCACTTCCATCAGCCTCCCGACGCTACGCGAGATCCAGTGCGGCTCGCGGCGCCCGTTCGGGTAGCCGTAGCCGGGTCGCCGAATGGGAAACAGGCTGGAGTCGTAGCGGTATCCCTCTTCGATCAACACGTCCAACGCCCACTCCCGTCCCGGCACGATCGAAAAACTCGGCGCCCGAAAGCCGAGCACCGGCGTCCCCGTCAGCGCTTCCAGGAACTGTTTGGTGCGGCGTACCGACGCGCGAAACGCGGCGGGTGTCTGGGTCGTGACGCGGGCGTGGTCCCATCCGTGCGACGCGATCTCGTGACCGTCCGCTGCAATGTCCCGCACGACCTCCGGATGCTGCTGCGCCACCCAACCCAGGACGAAGAACGTGGCCCGCGCCTGGTGCTCGGCCAGCAGTGTCAGCAGGCGGGCGACGCTGCGGGCGACCCGCGACGGCCAGCGGCCCCAATCCGCGGCGAGGACCCACGGCGCGAACGCCGCGACGTGGAAGTATTCCTCGACGTCGATCGTGAAATGATGGCGCTGCATAATGACGACTGGTGCAACGGATATGCCCCGCGTCGGCATCGCGACGTTGTCGCGGGGGCGCCACATGTGCGGCGGGAAAACCGGTCGATGTGTTGCGGGGGTGGGACCTTACCCGGCTGTGGACGTCATGACCTTCACCAGCTCCCGAGCACACCGGGCGATGCGCGCGTAGCAGCTCTCGAACTCGGTGAGCGGCCGCGCCACCGGATCCGGAATCGCGCGGCGCTCGATCGGATCGGGATCGAAGTCCCCGAGCATCACGACGTCGCGCGGGTGTCGTCCGAAGCGGGACACCATCGCGCGCCGCTGGACCTGGTCCATCACGACCACCAGTCCCGCGCCGCGCACCAGGTCGGGCCGGACCGGCTGCGACCGGTGGCAGGAGAGGTCCAGGTCGTATGCCGCCGCCGCGGCCAGCGCCTCGGGCGGAGCCGGGCGACCGGCGCCGATGAAGCCCGCCGAGGTGACCGGAATCCCGTGTGGCGCGAGCTCACGCGCAAGCAGCGCGGCGGCGAACGGGCTCCGGCAAATGTTGCCGTGACAGAGTACGAGCACGGAGACCGGGCGCAGCGCGGCGAGACGCGTCCGCGCCTCCCGGCGCCGACGCGCGTGCAGCAGCCGATCAGGAGTGTGGCGCAACGCGCGCGCAATCGCATTCATCAGCAGGTCACCCACGGTTCGAGTCGAGAGGTCCGTCGCGCGGCGGCGCACGCCGACGCGAGGTGGTTGTTGCCAATACGCGACAACCGCAGGGGCGGCGCCGCGTTCGGCGGTGCGTCCCCACTGTAGCGTCGCCTCCACCTCCACCGTCTTCGCAGTGGTCGTACCGTCGCTCGCGATCATTCCCTCAGGCATGGCCCAAGTTGTGCGCTAGCAAGAATCACACCTGCAGGGCAGCCCACGCCCTCGATGGAGGCGGAATGCGTTATCTGGTCACCGGCGGAGCGGGGTTCATCGGCTCCCATCTCGTCGAGCACCTCGTGTCGTCACGGCACGACGTGGTCGTGCTCGACGATTTCTCGAGCGGCTCGCGCGAGAGCCTCGCCGGTGTCGAGCACCGCGTGCGCGTGATCACGGGGAGCGTCGCCGACCCCGCTGCGTGCGCGGAGGCGATGCGCGGCGTGCACTTCGTGCTGCACCACGCCGCGCTCACGTCGGTCGTCGGGTCCGTCGCCGATCCCGTCGCCGCCGACCGCGTGAACGTGGCCGGTACCGTCGAGATGCTGCACGCGGCCCATCAGGCCGGGGTGCGGCGCGTGGTGTTGGCGGGTTCGACCGCTGTCTACGGAGACGCCGCTGAACTGCCGAATCGGGAGACGACGCTCCCCCGGCCGCTGTCGCCGTACGCGGCGTCCAAGCTCGCTGGGGAGGCCTACTGCCAGGCGTTCCACGCCTCCTATGGCCTGGAGACGGTCGTGCTCCGGTATTTCAACGTGTTCGGTCCGCGACAGGATCCGAATTCCACCTACGCGGCCGTCGTCCCGCGGTTCATCATCGCCGCGTTGCGCGGAGAGGCGCCGCTGATCTTCGGGGACGGCGAGCAGACCCGCGATTTCACTTATGTCGCGAACGTCGTCCGGGCTAACGCGCTCGCCTGCACCGCGCCCGCCGAGCGCGTGGCCGGCGAGGTCTACAACATCGGCTGCGGCGGCAGCGTCACCATCAACGAAGTGTGGGACCGCATTCAGGACGCGGTCGGCGTGACGCTCCCTGCTCGCCACGCGCCTGCGCGCCCTGGTGAAGTGCGGGACTCCCGAGCGGGGATCGAAAAAGCCGCGCGGCAGCTGGGGTACCGCCCGAGTGTCGACTTCGCGAACGGCCTGCGGCTCACCGTAGCGGACTACGCGGAACGCTGGGCGGGAGAATCCTCGGTGCCTGCACGGGCGCGCGTCAGCCGCGACCGCCGGCCATCCGTGACGCCTCTGGACGCCGCCTGAGCGCCTGCATCGCCCACACGCCCAGGGCGGGTCCGATCGCCAGCACGCTCATACTCCAGCGCCATCCGATCAGCTGCGCCAACCGCGGCACGAGGTAGATCGTGGCGGCTGTCAGGAGAAACCCCAGGCTGGTCTGAAGGGTGAGGGCGGTTCCGACGTACGCCGCCGGCGCGAGCTCGCTGATCGCGGCGGAGAACTGCGCGGAATCCGCAATCACCGCGACGCCCCACACCACCAACACCGGCACGAGGACCCAGAGCGGGCTGCCGTAAACGACCCCGGCAAAGAGCGCGCACGCGCCGGAGACGGCCATCGCGAGACTCGTGACCACCGTGCGTCCCAGCCGGTCCGCGTAGCGCCCCCCCAGCCAGCAACCGACCGCCCCAATCCCCACTACGCAAAACGTGACGAGCGCCGCGATGGCGCGCGTGTCGCCACCGGTGCCGCGGCGCGTCGTTTCGCTCGCGGCGACGAAGCTCGCCAGCCAGGTCCACATCGCGTACAGCTCCCACATGTGGCCCAGATACCCCGCGTTCGCCAGCACCACGCCGCGGTCGCGCAGGATCCGCGGGGCGGCGGACCAGGAGAACGGCGGAGACGGCGCGGTATAGGGGCCATCGTTGGGCACGAGCAGTACCAGCCCCGCCCCGAGCGCCGCCGACGTCGCGGCCACGACGAGCACCGGACGCCACGCGTCTGCCGGGACAAGCCAGCGCACCAGATGCGGCGCCGCCGAGCCGAGTGTGAGCGCGCCCACCAGGATCCCGATCGCCCACCCGCGGCCGTCGCGAAACCAACCCGCGACGATCTTCATGCCGGGGGGATACACACCCGCGAGCGCCGCGCCGGTGGCGACGCGCAACGCGAACCCGCTGATCGGGCCGCGGGACATCGCGACGCCGAGCGTCGCCAACGCCGCAGCGAGACTCGCCGCGGCGGCCAGGCGCCGGGCCGACCAGCGGTCGCTGAGCGTGAGCATGGCGCTGACGAGCGCGCCGCCGACGAAGCCGAGCTGTACCGAGATCGTCAGCCACGAGGCGCCGGTGGGCCCGAGGCGCCACGCGGCGGAAAGGGCGGGCGCTACCGCTGAAGCACTGAACCACGGCGCCATGGCGCATAGCTGCGCCACGGCCAGGACAGCGAGAACTCGACGGGGGGTCAGAGGCCCGTTGGGTGATCGAGGAACACCCAGGGAATCCCGAACTTGGTGGTGAGATGCTCCGCCAGCGCCTTCACACCCACGGTTTCCGTGGCGTAATGGCCCGCGTAGTAGACGTTCAATCCCAGCTCTTCAGCCTCGAAGTACGAGTGGTGGTCGCCCTCACCGGTGATGAATGTGTCGAGTCCCGCTTCCGCCACCTGTCGGATCAGGAACGCTGCGCCTCCTGTGACGATCGCCACGCGCTGGGTCGTTGCCGGGCCGAACGGCATCAGTTTCACCGTGGACCCGAGGTGCGCGGCGAGTCGATCCCGCAACTTTTCGCGCGGAGCGGAGAGCTCCGCCCAGAGACCGAGCGCTTCCCCGTGATGCATGCCGAACGGGCCCCGCACCGTCGCGTCGAGCGCGTTGGCCAGCACGACGTTGTTGCCGACTTCGGCGTGGACGTCGAGGGGAATGTGTGAGCTGTAGAGGGCGATGTCGTGCTCGAGCAGCCCCGCAACGCGTCGATAATGAGGACCGGTGAGCGGCCGCAGCCCGCCCCAGAACAGACCGTGATGCACGAGCAGCAGGTTCGCTTTCTGCTCCGCGGCGAGGCGCACCGTCGCCTCGTTCAAATCCACCGCGGCTCCCACTCGGGTCACCGTCCCGGAGTTGGCGACCTGCAAACCGTTGAGAGCCACGTCGAGGTCCCACACGTGCCCCACCCGCAGGTAGTCGTCCAGGTAGCGAACGAGATCAGCGAGCTTCACCACGGTCGTTTGGGCCTGATTTGAAGAGACAGTATGGCGCTATCGTACTGACAGTTATTCACAATAGCGGCGAAGATTCCCACATGCGGAATCTGTAAGACTGCCTATAGCAATATGTTACACTATCAACACGACTTGCCACACGATATGTGGATATCCGAATTCAGTGTCGGGACTCCGCCGGCACGCGCTCGACCGCCTCCCCCATGCGGATCACGCCGTTGATCTCCCCGCCCTCCTGAACGAACAACCGCTTGGTTGTGATATCCCCGTGGACGACGCTCGTCGCCTGGAGCTCGACCCGTTCCTCGGCTCCAATCCCGCCGCGCACTTCCCCGCCGATGATGGCTTCGCGGGTCACAATGTCTCCCTCCACGACGCCGCCCTTGGCGACCAGAACCTGCCGCGACGCTCGCACGGTCCCCACCACCGTCCCCTCCACCTTCACCACGCCGTCCGAGCTCAAATCGCCCTCGACGCGCAGCCCTGTACCAATAATGGAAAGGGTGTCCCCTTCGCGTCCCGGATGCTGCTTCTCGGTAAAGATCGCCATGCCTAGTTCCCTTCTCTGACCATCGTGAGCGGATCGAGTGACTTGCCTTCGCGCCGAATCTCGAAATGCAGATGTGGAGCGGTCGACCGGCCAGAGCTCCCCGTCAGCGCGATCACCTGCCCTGCCTGCACTTCGTCCCCCTCCGCCGCCAGCAGCCGCGAGGCGTGCCCGTACATGGTCTCATACCCCTCCGGATGCCGCAAGAGGATGAACAGCCCGTAATCCCGGTCCGTGCCGGCGGCCTCCACCGTCCCGCCGCCGGCAGCCCGGACCGGTGTCCCCTGGGGGACGGCGATGTCGATCCCCGCATGGGACTCGGCGGGATCGCCCGCGCGTACCTGCCCCCGCGTCACGAACCCTTGAACCTCCAGGGGCCAGTGTCCGGGAACCGAGGGGCCGGCTTCGTAGCGCGACCCGTTCCCGGGCACGCCGGCGGTCACCGGGACCGCCCGCATCAGGTCCGGCGCTTGCTGGGCCGGAGCTTTGACCCCCAACAGCTGGCGCAACGCCTGATAGTTGGCCTCGGCGCGATTGAGGGCCGCCGCCAGCTGCTGCACCCTGCTGTTTTCCTCCCGCAGCCGCGCGACTTCGCGGTCGAGAATCTGAGCGCGGGCGGCGCCGCGCGCGATCGGCCCGGCGAACGTGAAGAACAGCACCACCGACAACCCGATCACGAGCGCGCCCCACTTCCCTGCCTCGAACGCCCACATCGGGAGACGATACTTGGTCGAATCCAATCGTCCGTCGACGTGAAACACGATCGTGACGCTGCGGCGTTTCATCCGTCGAACGGAGCGCCGAGAATCAGCTCCAGCAGTCGGGCCAGGTCGTCGTTGGAATAGAAGGAAACGTGCAGCTGGCCTTTTCCCTTCGCGCGTAACGACACGCGTACATCCGTTCCCAGGCGCCGGCGCAGCGCATCTTCCACCCGCCGCACTTCCGGCGCTGGCGCCATGCCGCGCTTGAGGCGCGGGCGGCGCTCGGGAGCGCGGCCCCCGCGCACGCGATCTTCGACCTCGCGCACCGACCAACCCTGCGCGACGGCATCGCGGGCGAGGATCGTCACCTGCCGGAGATCCTCCAAGGCCAGCAAGGCCCGCGCGTGGCCGACGCTCAGATGGCCTTCGTGAATCATCGTGAGCACCGCATCCGGGAGCCGCAGCAGCCGCAGCGCGTTGGCGACAGTGGACCGATCCCGGCCGACGGCCGCGGCGACATCCTGCTGTGTGAGGCTGAACTCCTGAATGAGCCGCTCGTAGCCGCGCGCTTCGTCCACCGGGGAGAGATCGTCCCGCTGCAGGTTCTCGATGAGCGCGAGCGTCAGCACGGTGCGATCATCGACTTCGCGCTTCACCGCGGGGATCCGCTCCCAGCCGAGCGCCTGGCAGGCGCGCAACCGCCGCTCTCCGGCGATCAGCTCGAAGCCGCCGCCGTTCGGCAGCGGCCGCACGACGACCGGCTGCAGCAAGCCGGCCTGTTGGATCGAAGACTTGAGCTCTTCGAGCGCCACCGGGTCCACGTCGCGGCGCGGCTGATACGGGTTGGGATGGATCTCGCTGACGGGAAGCTCGACCAGGCTGCCCTCGCGCTCGGCCTCCTCGCGCGTCGGGCCGAGCAGAGCCTCGAGCCCGCGGCCCAAGCGACGTCGTCCTGCCGCTGTATCGGTCATGCGGGCACCTCCGGCAGCTCGGCGGCGGGCGGGGCAGGGGCCCCCCCTCCGGTGCGCTCCACGCGGCGGATCAATTCCTGAGCCACCGCCAGGTAGCTCCGCGCGCCGACCGACTGCACGTCGTAGAGAACGATGGGCTTCCCGAAACTTGGAGCCTCCGCCAGGCGCACGTTCCGCGGAATCGTCACCGCGAACATCTTCGCCCCGAAGTACTCCTTGGCTTCCTCGGCCACCTGTTTGCAGAGATTCAGCCTCGCGTCGTACATCGTCAGCACCGCGCCCTCAATCTCGAGCGCGGAGTTGAAGTTGCGCTGCACCAGCTTAACGGTGTTGAGCAGCTGCGAGAGCCCCTCCAGCGCGTAGTACTCGCACTGGATGGGGATGATGACGCTGTCCGCGGCGGTCAACACGTTGAGGGTGAGCAAGCCAAGCGACGGCGGGCAATCGATGATCACGTACTGGTATTGATCGCGCACGTCTCGCAGAGCCCGGCGCATCGCCGTCTCGCGCCCGGAGCGGTTGACGAGCTCGACTTCGGCGCCGACGAGATCCTGCGTTGCCGGCACGACGTCGAGAAACGGGAAGTGGACCTGGGCGACCCGCGCGGTCGAGATCGGCTCGCCGTCCAGCAGGGCGTCGTAGAGCGAGTGCTCGAGCGTCGCCCGCTCGATGCCGACGCCGCTGGTCGCATTGCCCTGCGGATCCGCATCGATGAGTAGCGTCTTGCGCTCAGCGGTGGCGAGAGAGGCGGCAAGGTTGACCGCAGTGGTCGTCTTGCCGACGCCACCTTTCTGGTTCGCAATCGCGATGACGCGAGTTGGCATTATAAGTTATTGTGA
>Ga0066703_10000251_pt1 | contig 14643 bp, 16 predicted proteins | sample GraSoiAngelo_152_FD_66505 | JGI IMG/M metagenome (GOLD analysis project Ga0066703, IMG submission 66505) | Grasslands soil microbial communities from the Angelo Coastal Reserve, California, USA - 14_1009_12_30cm | ecosystem: Environmental > Terrestrial > Soil > Grasslands | place: USA...
ATGCGCAAGGAGATCGACCTCGAGGTCGACGACTTCATCGAGACGGTCGTGAAGACGAGCAAGGACTTCGCGACGATGCTGGAGAGCCAGAAGGAATTCATGGCGCGAGAGACCCGATCGCGGAAATTCACGTTCGCCGAAGGATCGGTTGATTCGGAATACGTCGTCGAATGGAACGACGTGGACGGCCATTCCGTGACGATTGGTGTCACACCGCTCCACATGTCGGAGGCCCTTCGCGACTTCACGCGGATTCCCGGCATCACCGTGCCGAAGGCCATGGCACTCGTCGACGCCGGATACAAGAGCCTCGGGGCTCTTCGGGCCGCGACAAAGCAGGAACTCGCCCAGATCGAGGGCTTGCAGAGCGTAGACGCAGTCCGCATCTTGGATGCGCTGGCAGCGAAAACGGAGGTCGCCGTGTCGTGTCCCACCTGTGGCGCTTCGGTTTCCGGGAACGTGCGCCGTTGCCCCCGCTGCGGCGAACCGATTGCCGCGAAGGCGACGCCCTGTCCCCGATGCAAGGCGGCGATCCCGCCCGGGGCGGACAAGTGCCCGGTGTGCGGTTTCGTCCTGTCGACGGCTCCCATCGGTGCCCCGTCCCGGATCGCGTGCATCGCCTGCGGGGAGCTCATTCCCGCAGGTTCCATCGAGTGTCCGTCATGCGGGGCTCCACAGGCGCGCGGGGCCTCGACGCCCGTCCGGACGACATCGGAGGACGAGCCACCGCCGCTCTTGAAGGATTCTTCGTCCTACTTGGTGGAGGAGGCCGCGCCGGACGAAGCGTATCGGCTCTTCCAGATCGCCCAGAAGGCGGGGAAACACGGAATGGCCATCACCCGGATCTTCCCGCAGAAGGTCCGGGAGCGCCTTGGCGGCTCCGAGCTGCCGATTCTCTGGTTAAGCAACGTCGGCAAAGAGGACTCGGTCCGACCGAAGGACCTCGAGAAGCTCTCTCTTGCCGTGGAACAGTTCCTCACCCGTGAGAAGGGTGTGATCCTCCTTGATGCGATCGAGTATCTGGTCACGAATAACAACTTCATCACGGTGCTTCGGTTGGTCCAGTCGATCCGCGACCAGGTCGCGATCAACAACGGCGTGTTCCTCGTGTCCGTGAACCCGGCGGCCCTGGACCCGCATCAGCTGACCCTCCTCGAGAGAGAGGTCGACCGCGTGATCGTGGGATCCGCGAGCGCCGTCTCGGGCGAGAACCCATGAAATCGGCGATCAACGAAGGACCGTCGCGACGACGTCGTTCAAACGCGGGACTGTCTTGAAACGATCGAGTTCCTCCGGGCGAACCCATCGGTACTCGTCGTTTTCCCAGTCGAGGCGCACGCGGCGGCTCGCCACATCGAAAAGAAAGGGATGCACCACGTACATCGTCGAGTCGTTGCGCGCGTGAACGGAACTCCCGGCGGCTCGGAAGGCGAGGCCGCGCAAACCAGTTTCCTCCCGGACCTCCTGGATCGCGCGGGACTTGGGATCCTCGCGCCCCTCCAAGTGTCCGGAGATCGCCGACCAATGACCGCGGAAGCTTCCGACCGCCTGGCTTCTGCGCACGATCAAGATGCGACCTCGATTCCGAAGGATCACACTGACGACGGGCGTCGCCCGCACGCCGGGGATTTCCACGGTCCCGCGATCGCCGTCAAGGATAAGCGGGTCGCCCGTCCGCACACCACCCGTGTCGATCCGATCCACCATCGGGATTCCCGCCAGAATTGCCCCCACCGCAACGATGCCGTCGGCCGAGGCGTTCACGATGCCCGCGGGTCCCACTCCTCGCTTCGCTAGTCCATAGATCACGTACGATCCGACCGTGCTCCCCTTTCCGTGCGGGAACACGAAGACGCGTCCCGCAAGTCGTTCGTCCGCCGCCCCCGTGGTAGGATCGAGGATCGTGCCGGTGACCGGGTCGGCTCCGCCCACGAAGGAGAAGGGGACCGCGCTCGCGAGCGCACGACCCTCGGCGCGGCCGGCCACAATTCGCCGTCCGCGGATTTTCACGCGTATCGCTCCAGAAGCCGGTCGATGTCGTCCAAGATGACCTTCTGTTTGCACAGACTGGGCAGATAGTACGCTCCCTTGCCAGACGGCGTCGCGACGGTGCCAAAGCGGTGCTCGAGTAGCGTGACCTCCAGGCACGTGTCTGCCAGGACACGTCCCCCATGTCGCTCGATGATCGCGACGGCCTCCGAGTTCGCATCCCTGACGATCCGGCTCGTGAAGACCCACACGGGGATCCTCGGGGGCGTGCGATCCACACGTTGCGCGATCACACGCACCTCGTCCCCTGACAGCTGCGGCGACCCGAGGGCAATCACGTCCGCCTCGCTCCCGTCCGTGAACGATCGCTTCGCTGCGACGAGGTCGTGTCGGTTGATCGTGATCGATCGAAGTCCCTTCGTCCGAGTCCGACGTGCTTCTGGCGTCACCCGGTCCAGATGAAACATGCCGCAACCCCCGCTGGAGGCGAGGGCCGCCCCGAGCCATTTGAGGTCCTCCTCGGAAGCTTGGAATCCGTCGAAGAAAGGCAGTCCCGCACCGACCCGCTCTCCGGCGACGAGACCAATCAGAGAAAAGTCGATGCCGCGCGGGCTCGTCCTCACGTGAACGATGGTCGTAGGCTCTCGACCCTCGTCGGTGTGCAGTCCATATTCTGGCGTCGCTCCGACGATCGCCGCTGCGAGCGCCGACGGCCCGCCCTCGCGGTTCGTCCGGGCTCCGAGAACCGAATTTGCGAAGCAAACCGCGTTCGACTCCGCCCAGGCGACGTGCTCTCCGAAGGACGGTCGGACGCCGATCAAATATGGGGTGCAGGAGAAGCTCGGTCGAACGCCCATCGTCTCGTAGGCATGGGCGATGCGGCCCTGTTTCTCCGCGAATTCGGGTGGGATGCCCAGCTCCTCCCACTGCGTCAGGTCCGTGCCGAGCGGATTCACCGTCGTCGGGACCACGACCCGCGCATCCCGGGCGAAGTCCTCGAGGAACTCGAGGCCGGGATCGCCAATCATCTTGTACGAGGCACCAGACACGTGCGCGGACGTGATCGGCACGAGACGCTCCGCCTCGGAGAGCTCCCCGAGCGCGAGGAGGATTCGCATCGCCGTCCGCTGAGATTCCGTTCCATGGTCACGCAATTGTCGCTGTTCGCGGGTGAGTCGCACTCAGACCGCCCCTTCGAGGATCGATCGGGCCACGCGGCGGGCGACCTCGGGTTTGGCCGGATACGCGACCATCTTCAGCCGCACATCGATCGTATCGGTATCCTTCGCGAGCGCCAACCGCTCCTGGAAGGCTGCTTGCTTGTCGAGCCGAAAGTGGAGGACGCCGTCCTCGTCGACCCGAGCATCCACGTCGGAGTCGAGCGCCTGCGTCAGGCCCGCCGCCGACCATCGCTCCCAGACCGCGCGGATCGACTTTCCGTCATCGATGCGCCGCGTCAGCCGGACGAGCACATTTCCGAAATGGCCCTCGAGGACCTCGCGGGCGGATTCCACTCCCGGCGCGGCGAAGGCCAGCGCGGTCTCGACCCGCGCTTCGTCTTCGGTCGCATGACGGTAGGTGCGGGCCTCAATCCAGTGGATCGGTAGCCTAGCCATGGAGCCGCCCCAGGGCCGCTCGCGCCTGGCGTCGGAACTCCTCGAGGGTTCCTTCGTTGACGAGCATGACGTCTGCCGTCGCGATCACGTCGCCGAGCCCCCAGCTCAGTTCCCGAAGGTCGCGGGCGTGGAACGCCTCCAAGGTCCCCGCATCGTCCGTTCGGCGACGCCGCAGCATCCGGTCGTACCGCGTCTTTGGAGAGGCGTGGACGGCGACGACGGATAGGTCGGTGCCGAACGCCCCGCGGAAGATTTCCAACTCGGCCCGTCCTCGGAGTCCGTCGACGAGGACCCGTTCCCCCTGGACCCGCGGGAGGGTCCGCTCCGCCCAGATCCCCATTCCGTGCCCCTGACGCTCGGCATGGGCCATCCCACCGACCGTCGCATCCGTAATCGGCAAGCCGCGACGAAGAGCCTCTTCCCGAACGATGTCCCCCATCCGGACCACCGAGAAGCCCAGCGTTTGTGCGACGACAAGGGCCTCTTCTTTCCCGCAACCAGGCATTCCCGTGAGGCAGACGACACGCACGGGTTGCGAGGAAACGGAGGGTTCACTTAAGCGTTTCCGGCGCTTCAGATGGACTCCGCGCCGCGGGCAGAAGGCCCGGCTAACTCGCACCCTCGACGAGACTGATGACCCAGAGGCCGCCAGAGAAACCTGCCGAAGCCAGCAGGACCGAGGCGACGAAGACCCACTGTCTCCAGCCATGGCCACGGAACGTGACGGGAATCAACAGAAGTCCGACAAGACCGAAGGCCATCGCCCCTTCAGCGAAGTAACGGACCGTGCCGTAGACGAATTGGAGTTCGAACAACGGGTGCCTGGGAAATGTCTCGAGGACAGCGACCGACCCCGCAGCGAACGCGATGGTCGCGGTCGCGAGTTGGATGAACGTGATATTGCGAGATGCGATGTTGCTGAGCTGCACCCAAACGTGTATCATCCCACTCCAACAAAGTCCTGCCGCAGGAACTCGGTTGGCGAGGGAACTCGCCACGCAAAATAGAAATACCCACCGGCTCGTAGGTCGCAACCGAGGCGGACTATGCCCCTCGACCTGGACCTCAGCAAACTCCGATTCGGGACCGAACTGCTCAAGCGCGGCTTCGCGAAGATGCAGAAGGGCGGCGTCGTGATGGACGTCACCAACGCGGAGCAGGCGGCGATCGCCGAAGAGGCCGGGGCCGTCGCCGTAATGGCTCTCGAGCGCGTCCCCGCAGACATCCGCGCCGCGGGCGGGGTCGCCCGGATGGCGGATCCGGTCAAGATCCAGGAGATCATGGACGCCGTCACGGTTCCCGTGATGGCGAAATGCCGAATCGGTCACGACGCGGAGGCCCGGGCCCTCGAATCCCTGGGCGCCGACATGATCGACGAGTCCGAGGTCCTCACCCCCGCGGATCCGTTCTTCCACGTGAACAAGAGGGCGTTCGAGGTGCCCTTCGTGTGCGGAGCGCGAAGTCTCGGGGAGGCCGTCCGTCGGATTTGGGAGGGTGCCGCGATGATTCGGACGAAAGGCGAGGCAGGGACCGGCGACGTCGTGGAGGCCGTGCGCCATATCCGGCTCGTGACGACCGCGATTGCAGACCTGAAGGCCCTCGACAACGACCGCCTGTACGCCGTCGCTCCGAAGTTCTCGGACAGCTACACGAAATTGCTGAAGGAGGTCCGAACAGCCCACGGGCAAGATCCCCTCGTCCTCGAGGCCGACCTCGTCTTCGCGGGAGCCACCCTGGACGACATCACGGAAGGGATCTACCAGATCCTCATCGAGATCAAGAAGATCCAACGGCTGCCCGTCGTGAACTTCGCCGCGGGCGGCGTTGCGACGCCCGCCGATGCAGCCCTCATGATGCTCATGGGGTGCGATGGCGTCTTCGTCGGTTCTGGCATCTTCAAAGCGGAGAACCCGGAGACGCGGGGCCGCGCGATCGTGGACGCCGTCGCTCATTTCGACGATCCTGCGACGGTCGCGGAAGTGTCGAAAGGAATCGGCCTCGCGATGAAAGGACAGGACGCTAAGGCTCTGCCGATCGAGGCGCGTCTCCAGGACCGCGGCTGGTGACCTTCGACAGGAGCGCGTCGAGCGCCTCGTTCACCCCGTCACCGGTCAGGGCCGAGACCGCGCGGGCCTCCATCGCCGTCGCTCCGAGGTCCGCCTTGTTCGCGACGACGAGAATCGGGACCTTCGGGAACAGTCGCTCGACCTCCCCGAGAAGTCGTCGTTGATCGACGAGCGGATAGCCGCATATCTCGGTCGGGTCGAGGAGGAACAGCACGCCGTCCGCCACATGGGCCAGCGCCGAGATCGCCTGCCGTTCCATCACGTTCCGTTTCTCCATCGGACGATCGAGCAGGCCTGGTGTGTCAAGGATCTGATAGCGGTCCACGCCCCGGTCGACGTGGCCGAGCGACACACGTTTCGTCGTGAAGGGATAGTCTGCGATCTTGGGCCGACCGGTGGAGACGGCGCGGACGAACGAGCTCTTCCCTACATTCGGATAACCCGCGACCACGATTGTCGGGACGTCCGGGTCGATCTGGGGGATCTTTCGCAGCGCACGCCGAGCCTGGATGAGTGCGTCAAGATCCGGGGCGACCTGCTTCACGACCGATGACAGTCGACCGTACGCCTCTTGGCGCAATTCGCCGATCGACTTTCCCTCCGCGCGTCCGATCCGTCGACGATAGTCCCGGGCGATCGTCGCGGAGCGGTCGGCCGCCCAATCCGCGGCGCCCAGGTGCTTCTTGAGCTGGCCTTCGTCCACCAAGAGATCGACCAGTTCGCGGTAAAACGGGGGGAGTCGACCCAGACTCGGGAATCCCTTCACCACGCCGCGCAGCGTGGACTCAATGGCCAGTCCCGCCACCTTGACTCGCGCCGCCGCGAGGTTCCGGGCCCGCGCCACCCGATCCGGACCGGTCGCCGTCGCCTTCGCGGCCCGCCCGAACGCCTTGTCCAGGAGGGCCGGGCCATCGAGGACCGAGGGCAGCTCGAACACGGGCGCGCGAATCGACCCGGTGTCATAAGGATGTGGGGTATTAGATTGGAAAGAATTCCTTCGCGAGGAACCAGATCGCGCCGAGGATGGCGACCCGATTGAGTGCGGCGAGAAAATTCGCGAGGAGGAACATGTTTCGTTCGAGGGCCTTCCCCTCCGCGTTGAAGACCGAATACACGTAAATCGGGATCGTGTCGCTCATGAGCGGGATGCTCAGCAACAGATACAATCCCGCGTATCCCGTCTTTTGGACGAACTTCTCCGCCTTCGTGACGATCCAGGCGGCGACGCGCCAGCGCACCGACCACTTCTTGATCGATCCTTCGATGTTGAGGCCGAAGATGAAGATGAGCCATGCGCCCACGGTCTTGCCCGCCGCGATCGCGAGTCCGGTCCCGAGCAGGAAGCCGAAGTTCTGGTCAAACAGGGGCTTGACGAGCGCGATCTCGATCGGGATGGGAAGGACGATGGCGACGAGGATTGCGTATCCGAACGCCAGGAGCATGTAGATCCAAGGCGTGTTGTAGGAGTCGAGCAGGATCTGTACGAGGTCAACCACGGCCTTCGGCGTCGTATCCGGTGGAGGTTATAAAAACCGCCGCTGTGAGTTCGGTCAGCGGGAAAGAGGATGGAGTTCTCCGTCGGCGGTCAGCAGCACGACCCGGCTGTCCTCCCGCTCCGCCGCGATCTCGTAGCCGATCCGATTCGCGAGATGTTCGGCGAAGGCGTGGATCGAACTATGGCTCGGAACATTCCCCGCCTCGAGCCGCAGACGACTCTCGCCCACAAAACTGTAGCCCTTGCATTCGATGAACATGGGCTTCCCGATGCGGTCGAGCTCCGCGTATTCGTCCTCCCAGCCGAGGTTCCAACCTTCCACCAGGGTGTGGCGGATCACCGTACGCGTCGGCAGGCTCGGCAGGAGGGCGAGGGTCTCCTTCAGTTTCCTCCATTCGTTTCCCGACTTCGGGACCATGAGTCTCCGATAGATTTCCTCGTTCGGCGCGGCCACCGTCACGTACAGCTGGGTCGGGAGGCGGCCCTCGGAGTGCATCCGCCGGAGGGCGGCCGGCGTCGTGCCATTTGTCACGAGGAACGTCGACATGTTCCGCCGCTTGAATTCGTCGATCATCTCTCCGAGTCGGCGGTACAACGTCGGCTCGCCCGTCAGGCTGATGGCGACGTTCGTGGGATGCCAGGCCTCGAGGAACTTCTCGCGTGGGACGTTCGGATTCCCTTTGAAGCCGCTCAGGAGTTCCCGCTGCGCGCGGATCGATTCCTCGACGATCAAACCGGGGTCGTCGGCGAGCGGAAGCGAATCGGAACCCCATTCCTGGGTCCTCCAGCAAAACTGGCACGCGAGGTTGCAGGCGTCGACCGTCGGGGTCATCTGGAGGCAGCGGTGGCTCTCGATGCCGTAGAAGGTCTGTTTGTAGCACCCGATTCCCTTCGTCAGACTGGCCTTCGTCCAGTGACACAGCTTCACGCCGCTGTGCTCCCCGACGATCCGGTAGCCCTGGCGCTCTAGGACTTCCTGCTTCTGGACGTCCACTTGCCGCCGCATGTCGCGCGGACCTTAAAGGGCTTTCGCGGGCCGCAAAGTCGGGTGATTGTTGGGCCCAACGTGAGAGCTCCGACGGAGTTCGAGTAGGTCGATTTCGCCAGCTTGGAACTCGTTTACCCGGAAGAACTCGTCCTTCGCGATCACGGCTTCGAGGCGATCCATTCCGTCCGCAAAACGGAGATCGTGGATCTTGAGGCTCTTTCCTTCGTGATGGAAGGAACGAGCAATGTTCGTGCCGAAGATCGCCTGAATCCATGTCCGATCCACACCCGAGACCCCGCGGAAGGCCCACCAAGGATCGTAGTGGACCAGTGATCTGAAGTCCTCGGTCGGAACCGACTCGATCGGTCGGAGAGCCGCGCGGGGCTCGGGAGTCCGGAGTCGTGTGCCATCCAGGTGAAGCGGTCCCGCTAAGATCCGCGGCGGACCCCCGAGCAGGTCGAGAACGATGAACGGCACCTTCCATGATGCGTCCACGAACGGGAGCGTGTACTTCGTCACGAGTTCCGAATCGGCGAAGGTGATTCGTCGGCCAACGATCGCTCTCTGTTGAATTCCCGTTTCATGCGGCATCCTTTTCGTCCTCATCGAAGGCGTGCAGGCGCCCCTCACCCGGGTCACGGGCGCGAGGCCCCGCGACTTCGGCAGCCTTTTCCAGCAAGTGCTTCACGGCATGGCTCGACTCGGGCTCGTTGAGGAGGAGGGCGGCCTCTCGCTCGTCCAGGCCGAGGCGCGCCGTCATGTGAATGCGGAGCTCCTCGTCTCCCGTGAAGAGCAACCGAATGGTCGGAAGCAGCTCGTCGAGGAACAGCATCTGGGATATGTGGAGGTAAGTCGCGAACTTTTTTGCCAGGGAACTCCGGGTCGCGCGCTGCCCCCGGGAACGGGCCATCTGGATTAGGTAATACGGGAACTCAAGTTGGCCGCCGCGACCGCGTCCCTTGCGAGCGACCGCTACGCCGCTGGACATGAGTTCGCTCGCGTACGACCAGAGACCGTAGTTCTGACGTCGCCGAGCGCGTCCCAGGAAGATGTCGGCTCGGCTCAGGGCCTCGTACCCGCGGACGAGGTCGTCCGTCCGGGAGAACTCATGGCCGAGGTTTTGGTCCACCCACAGGATGAGATCTTCCGGAGATTCGTCGAGTCCTCGGGCTGCATCGCGGGCGCGTCGGGCATCCCCGGACCGCAGGATCTCCTCGATCGCCGGAAAGATCGTGTGCTCCCGGTCGCGGTAGCCGAGGGCACCCGTCGCGGCACTCCGAACCGCCTTCTTCCCGATCGCAAGCGATTCGAGGTCGTTGATCGCTGAGCGCAGGTCTCCGGCGGACCGCTCGACGATGACATCAAGAACCTCGGAGGCCACCTCAACGCCCTCCTTGGAACCGATGGTCCGAAGTATGTTTTTCATCGCGTCATCGTGAATGGCTTGAAATTTGATGGTCTTGCATAAACGCTTTAGAGAGGAGGACCGGCGTGTGAGTCCGTAATAGTCGTTGGCGATGAGGATGATGGGTTGGCCGCTCGCCTGGATCGTGTCCACGATCGCCCCGATCCCACCGCGGTCCTCCCGCCCGAACACGTTGTCGGCTTCGTCAAGGATGATGAGTTTGCGCCCGCCCTGGTTCGTCCGGAGGAATTCACCCGACTCGCTGAATGTCTGAAGGACCGCGCCCCGTGTCGCGGTCTTCCGGATCGCCTCAGCGTTTCGGCTATCAGAGGCGTTCATCTCGACGACACTCCAGCCTACCTCGTTCGCGAGAGCGAGGGCCGCGCTCGTCTTCCCGATTCCCGGTGGACCCTGAAGAATCACCGCCCGCTTGTCGGGCCTCCCCCGCTGCCAAGCGGCCGCCCACTTCCGGAGTTCCGCTACCGCGGTCGGATTGCCTGCGACGGCATCAAGATCCTTCGGCCGGTACTTCTCCACCCAACTCGTCATGCGCATTTGGAGAATCGGGGCACGCGGTCATAACCCTATCACCAAGCTGACGAAATGTCGCTAAATAGGTCGGACGTACTGTTTGTATAGCTGTTTCAAAACCGCATACGAAAATATACGTTTCAGCTAAACTGCAGTTCGGATGCTCATTTCCGTCCTTTGGATTCCGACGCCTCGTAACGGTCGCAGAGCTCCTGTAGGAACTCGTCGTAGGTCATTCGAAACTTCAAGCGGTACAATCGATCCCGCGTGTGGGTCGTTAACTGAATCGTCGTGAGGTCTCGAACCGGCTTCGTCACTAAGTCCCAAACTCATAGAATTATATGGACACATAATTCTATGGATTGTCAACTCGGACCATGGGACGCTCCCATAGCGGTTCGGACTACCCAACGTATACGGAAAACTCGGGCGCGGAGCCGGGGAAATGGTCCGTTCCAGGTCGATTCATGGTCGGGCCTCTCGGGACAGATGAAACAATCAGGCGTCGGTCGAACCGGACGCCTTACTCCGTGTAATCCTCAAGCCGGAGCTGGGGCGTATCCGCCTTCCTTTGGTCCGGCCGGCGAATCCGTCGCTGCATTTCGTTCTGGACTCGGTTGAACGTCTCGATCTCGATCAGCGCGTCGTGCTTCCCGCGCTTGATCCCGCCGTTCAGTCGCGAGAGTCCACAATAGACCGGGTTGCTGAGGATGTTCGCAATTGTTTGGCTGGCCCAAGCACGCCCGGTCTTCGTCCGGTATCCGTCGCGGTTCAGCTCTTGGCAAATCTTCGCGATCCCCTTTCCCTCAAGATAACGGCGGAAGATCAGGGAGACGACGCGGGCCTCTTCCTGCTTCACCTGAAGAAGTCCGTTCACGTAATCGTAGCCGTACGGGCTCGCGTAGGTCAGGAACGCATTCGCTTTCTTCACCGCACTGTTCAGGGCCTCCGCGCTCTGCTGTCCCCTGGCCCGGCGGATCACCTCGCGCTCGTTCAGGTCCCGCTCGATGCACAGCTTCCGGAGAGCTTCCTCCTCGGTTTCGGAGGAGTAGTGTTGCAGGAGCTCGCGGGTGGATCCGAACCGCATGTAGATCTCCCAGAAGAGGAGGGCATCGACGGGCGCCCCGTCGGCGCAATGCTTGCACAACACGACCTTTTCCTTCCGGATCGTGGGATCCGCACGAGGATTTGCATCGACCTCATGGCTCACGAGGCTCTTCGAGGACCAGCAACGCTGACAGCGCCCCTCCACGGTCAGCCCTCCATGATGACGAGGGCTGCGTCGGCCTCGGCGTCCAGGTGGACCGGGGGCGAGCGAGCATTCGAAAGGAGAGCCCGTGAGCGCAGACCCTTCTGCGCTGCGTTGAAGGACTTCACCGTGACGATCGGCTCGTGTTCCGCCCGGCGGACGATTCCGTCCCAACGGAGGGATCCTGCATAGATCGGGTTGTGGAGGATTCGGTGCACCTTCATGGACGTCCATTCGGTGCCTCGTTTCGTGCGGTAACCGTCCTCATTGAGTCCAGCGGCGATTTCCTCCAGGGTTCGACCCTCCTCGCAACGGGTGAAGATGTCGCGCACGAGGGGCGCTTCGTTTTCGTTCAGCACGAGTCGGCCTTCGGAGATGTCGTAACCGAGCGGAGGATGGAATCCCAGGATTCCCGGACCCTCCTTCGCCTTCTGGGACATCCCCATGTACACCCGCTCGCCGATCTGCTCCGATTCGAGCTGGGCGATCCGCTGGATGATGTCCATGACGAACCGTCCCATCGCGGTGGACGTGTCGAGGGACTCTGTCGCCGAGACGAAGTTCTTCCCCCATTCGCCGAGGTTGTCCATCATCTCCATGAAGTTCCGCGAATTTCGATGGATCCGGTCCATCTTGATGACGAGGATCGCGTCCCAGCGGTCCCGTTCCGCGATCATTTTCTCGTACGCGGGCCGTCGGATGTTGCGTCCCGAGTGACCGTCATCGACGTATCGGGCCGCCACTTCCCAATCGCGGGCGAGGCAGTACGCCTCGAGGCGCTCACGCTGCGCTCCGAGAGAGAACCCTTCCTTCGCCTGGTCCTCGGTCGAGACTCTCGTGTATATCGCGACGCGAACCGTGCCCATCCCGGGGCGCCGAAGGTACCTCATACTACAATAGACTGCCGGTCGGACGAAAGTCTGACGCTGGAACTCGTCGAGAATGCTCTCTCAGATAGAGAGGATCGATGGAGTCTGAAGCGAATTTTTATGCAGTGTCAAGAATACTAGTGAGGTCTCGGACGCCTCTGGATGACACAGAATAGCATGGAAAACAGTCGTTCGCCCCTACCTAAGAAAAATCGCGATGAAATCGCTCTCAGCTATTTCATGATAGCAGTGACATATACTCGCGTAATCGGAATAATTTCTGTCTCTAGATATTAGTCAGCGTGTTTTCTTCGCGCGCAGCTCCGCGAGGACTTCTTTGGCCCGGTCCATCCGGACCTTGCGTTCCTTCACGAGAACTTCGGCTACCCGATCCACTTCTTCCTCCGTCGCTCCGACCGACGCCGCGATGTTGCGCGCGTGGAGGGACATGTGTCCTCGCTGAATTCCTTCTGTCGCGAGGGCACGCAGAGCCGCGAAGTTTTGTGCCAGGCCGACCGCGGCAATCACTTCGCCGAGCTCCTGCGCGCTCTTCACCCCGAGGAGGCGGACGTTCGCCTTGGCTGTCGGATGGACCGCCGTGGCACCCCCTACCAGTCCGACGGCCATCGGGAGTTCAATGGTTCCCACCAAATCTCCGTTCGCATCTTTTTCCCAGGTTGTCAGGGACCGATATCCCCCGGATTTCCACGCCGCGTACGCATGCGCTCCGGATTCGATCGCGCGCCAATCGTTCCCGGTCGCAAGGACGACCGCGTCAACGCCGTTCATGATTCCCTTATTGTGCGTCGCGCAACGGAACGGGTCCGCATCCGCAAAGGCGTACGCCTCGAGGATGCCTTCGACCACCTCTTCGCCCGACAGGTCGTCGGTCTTGAGGACCTCCCTCGCAAAGACCGCACGCGCCCTGGCCAGGCGGCGGACGGCGAGGTTGGAGATGATTCGCAAGTACACCCGACCTCCGGTCCATTTCTCCAGGTGCGGGGCAACCGCCTCTGCCATCGTGTTCACGGCGTTCGCGCCCATCGCGTCTCGGCAGTCGACGACCAGATGGGTGACCACCATCGGTCCTCGCCTCGTCTCGAGGACTCGGACCTCGACGTCCTTCGCACCGCCGCCGACCTTCACGAGCATGGGGTCCTTCTCGTTCGCGATCGCGAGGATCTCGTCCCGATGGGCGAGGATGGTGATCCGTGCGCCGTTCGGGTCCGACACGCCGACGAGCTGAATCTGGCCGAGCATGATCGGGCCGGTCCCGCTTGTCGTGAAGCCGCCTCGTTCGCGCGCCATCCGCGCCGCATTGGAGGCGGCGGCGACCACACTCGGTTCCTCGATCGCCATCGGCACGAGGTAGTCCTTCCCGTTGACCTGAAAATTCACGGCGATGCCGAGGGGGATGGGCATCGCGCCGACCACGTTTTCGATCATGTGGTCGACTTGCTCGAAGCGCAAAGCCCCGGTATTCCGAATCGTGTCAATCTCGGACGACTCGAGCTCCCCGAACTCGCGAATAATTTGCCATCGTTCGTCCGCGCTTTTCTTGTAGAAGCCCGAGACATCCGACCGTTTCATCGGTCCACCGCGCGCGGAAGAGGGCTTAGCCGCCATAAAGGCATCGCGGGCGGCGGTCCATTTACCGTTGGATCGGAGCCCCGCACTGTGCACAGAAGGACGCGCCGATGGCCACGGCGGCGCCGCAGTTCACGCAGTACCGCGTCGGGGGCGAACCTGGCGGAGCACCCGCGGTGTCCGGTGGCCTGGGAGGCGCGATCGCGGGCGGCATCGCCGAATAGGGTGGATACGGAGGGGCAGGTCCGTATCTCGGATAGGGAGGCACTGCGGGTTGCCTAGTACGGCCGCCTTCCGCCACGACCATGATCAGTCCGACGATGAGGAGCGGGACACCCACGCAGAGAAACGGGAAGAAGACGATCCCGACAATGGTAAGGACGGCGCCGACGATGAGCAACAACGCACCCGAGGTGAGTTGGTCCGTCAAGTCCGTCCCTCCCAGATCCGAGAAGGGTCGAACACATTCGCCCAGTAAAAACGTTCTCCGGTTTGTCCCCTTCGTTCCCGCTAGCGCGGGAGTGTGGTCGGGCGGTGCCCGGCGAGGTGTTCCGCCCTGCGGCTTGACATGGTATAAATATTCCCGGCCTTATCAGGCCCGGAGCGGACTTCGCAGGAGGGAGTACCTCGCCCGTTGCCTATCCAGATGTCGTGCTCCCGTTCCAGGCTGCGGCGCCCTCATCGCCGACCGTGTTCTGGTTGTTCCTGCTCGGGTTGTACATCGCGTTTTTCTTGGTCGCCTTGTGGGTGTATCAGGACGCGCGGATTCGTGGCATGCGCGGGCCTTTCTGGTTCGCGGTCGCGTTCGCTCTCCCGATCTTCGGATTCGTCGCATACTTGATCTTTCG
>Ga0066703_10000258_pt1 | contig 14543 bp, 10 predicted proteins | sample GraSoiAngelo_152_FD_66505 | JGI IMG/M metagenome (GOLD analysis project Ga0066703, IMG submission 66505) | Grasslands soil microbial communities from the Angelo Coastal Reserve, California, USA - 14_1009_12_30cm | ecosystem: Environmental > Terrestrial > Soil > Grasslands | place: USA...
CTCTTCCATTTCGCCCGACTAATTTGACCTACAAGGCCGACGCTCTATGGGTTTGCGGTGCTGATGAGATGATAGCTAAGTCGGATGATGGAGGAAAAAGCTGGCAAGTGAAGCACCAGAAACCAAATGGGGAGCTTCTACTCAAGATTGCTTTTGCCGGAGAAATGTTTGGCTTTGTATCTGGCAGCCATGGCGCTTTCTTGCGAACGTCAAATGGTGGCGAAACATGGACTTCGAACATGGTAGGAACATCTACCGTCAAGAATATCTCTTTCGCTGACGACAGGCATGGAATGCGACAGGTTGGATTAAACGTCGAAATGACTGACGATGGTGGTGCCCATTGGACCTCCGTCGTTGGCTTCGATACCAACCCTTCCAATAAAGATTGCTTTGAAGTTCTATCATTCGTGCGGCTGGATTCAAATCGCGCTACCGTCGCCCTCCACCAAAAGGAAGGAGAAGACTTCTTCTTTGTCACGCGAGACGATGGAGAGACTTGGAAGACTATTCATTTGGACAACACTTTCGCGGGGGCGCTATTTTCGTGGAATTCCCAATATTGGGCTTTTGGAATTGAATACTTGGAACGACAGAAGAGCGGAGGTTACAGTGCCCCTGTCGTATTGCATTCCCCGGATGGACTCAATTGGTCCCACGGGACGACTTCACCAACCGAGTTCAGCTCGTGCACTTCGCAGGGCTGTATTCTCTACGACGGAGCTATCGCAAATTTGTACGGTGAAAAACCAGCGTACTTGGCCGTACCAGCAGATGGTACGCTGCAGCCTGCCTGGGCAGCTGGCAAAGGTAGCGTCTGCGTCGCTGGACCTAAATTGAAATGTGCGCAAGCCGAGAATACGGCCACACCTCCTTCTCGTCCGTACATCAGCCGTCCAATTTCTACTGTCGTTAATGAGTCTAGGCTATTTGATGATTGTATTTCCTGTACTTCGGGCTCCTTTGCTGTCCCTAACACGCTACGCTTCATGGCCGTCTTGGATGTAAGTCTTGATGTCGCTAAGGACGGCACTGTTAGTCACGTTGACGTTAGAAAAGCTCCGAACCCTGAGGTTGAAAATGAAATTCAAAATATCATCGGAGCCTGGCTCTTTGAGCCTCCACGAGAGGGCGGCGTACCTGTCGAACGGAACCATAAGTTCGTCTTCAACTTGGGCTGCTTCGCATTCCCGGGAAACGATCAGGGCACGTGCAGCATGCTGTTTATACCTAAGCGTTAGCGAGTTCTCTCGGAACTGGCGGTCAACCATGAGAAGGCATCTGGAATGACTGACGCGACGAGAGGCCGAAACGAGTTCAAACGATGTTGGGGAGGGGACTTTTCGGGCTTTCTAATATCTCCTTGAGCGAAAAGTCCCGAACGCCGATCCTTCCAGTCACGGCGTCGCGGACAGCCAGACGAACTCGTGACACGTGGTCGGGAAGTACGACAGTCGTTGTGTGGATAAATGGTCTATCGTCCGTGATGGGCAAGTGGACTTCATTGCGTATTAGCTCAAACTGAATTAACTCGTGCTTCAATCTGCGGCTGCGAAAGGGTGTGACGCAAGAAGCGGCCGACGCCGCGTTGCAGCCTCTGCTGGATTGGCCGGTAATAACCCACTAACCGGGCACTTGAATGCGCGGCATTCATTTTCGCTATCTGCTCTTCGCCATTAATGACCGCGTGGCCGTCGCCGAGCGCGCCATCCGCAACGAGTTTCCCGATGCTCCCTGCCAAATCGCCCGCGGCTTTCATCAAGCTTTTTTGCGGCGAAGGCCGATGGGCCTTGGCCGGCCGCGAGTAGCGATGAGCCGGCTACGAGTGAAAGTCCCTAAACGCAACATCGTGCCGCTCTCGGTGGATGAAGTCTCGCGTTTCTGGTCGAGCTTCCGCACTTCGCGCGACTTGGCAATCGTGGGCTTGATGCTCCTACAAGGGCTGCGGTCCGCTGAAGTGTTGGCTTTGAATCGCGACGACGCGTTGCTCTCCGAAGCACAGCTTCGCGTTCCTGGCAAAGGCAACAAATTTCGCTTCCTGCCGTTGGCGCCAGAAACCGTGCAACTGCTCAATCACTATCTGCGACTGGAACGCCCCAATCCCTGTTCCGCCGCGCTGTTCGTCTCACTCAAAGGACGCGCGCGCGGAGCGCGCATGACCGCTGCGGGACTGCGTTCCTTATTCCGCTACCATCGCCAGGGCACCGGCATCCAGCTCGCCAACCCTCATCGATTTCGACACTATTCCGTGTCCCGGACTATTACCGAGTGACCGGAGGGACCTGTCACGTTTCGGCCAAATGACAGCGCACAACCCAGATGGGACGCACCAATCGCTCGGCATAGTTTTGCTGACTCCACAGGCGGTTCAGAACGTGATGGGAGCTGATCCCTGGGGTCGATAGCGGCGGAATTGCCTTTCAGCCATGCCTTTTTCGTGAGCGTCAGCTCCTTCATGGCCAATGTGATTTCCAGATTGCGTTGGTCGCAGGACCTAAACTATTCCTATTCGAGGTAGGTTTTGAGCCCGAAAACAGGGCAAGAAAGAAATTACCTGGTAATAGTCCGGGACACGGAATAGTGTCGACTATTCCGCATGCGGAATAGGAGGCACACCTTTGCCTCCGACATGATCCGCGCCGGTATGAGTCTTCCTGCGCTCATGCAGCTGATGGGTCACGCGGACATCCAGACTACGCTGATCTATGTGATGGTCACCCCACAAGACGTCTACCTTGAATATGCACGTGCCGTGGCGCAGCACATTCGTCCTCTTCCGAAGGCCTCCTCATGAACCGCGCGCGACGCCCTCCGCTCCAGCATTCTCTGGCTCCGGTCTTCAATCGCGCGGTCGATTCCCTCGGCGTGGCACTCAGCTCCGCGTCCATTCGTCAGTACCACGGGACGGCTCGCAATTTCCTGAGCTATCTCGGCGCCGATCATCCGAAGGTGCAGCGCCTCGACCAGTTGCATCGTGAGCCTCACATCCTCGGCTGGATGTCCCGCCTGCGCTCGCAAGTGCCGCCGCTCGCAACCGCATCCTATCTCATCCGCCTCATCTGTCTCCGCGGCATCTGCAACGAACTGGCTTGGACAGAACAGCTTCCTGAACTCGCTCATCTGATCCGCCGCGAGGATATTCCGCGCCTCCCGCACAGACTTCCGCGTCCGCTCACAGCAGAGCAGGATCAACTCCTGCAAAAGGAGTTCCTCCGCCGCAACGATCTGGGTGGCAATGCCTTTCTGTTGATTCGCCATACCGGCATGCGCATCGGTGAGTGTGCCGATCTGTCCTCCGAGTGCCTTCGCTCTACCGGCCCGAATCAATGGGCGGTTCATGTGCCACTCGGCAAACTCAAAACAGAACGTATGGTCCCCGTGGATCCCTTTGTGTGTGAACTCGTCCAACGCCTCCGATTCTTTCGTTCGCTTGATCCCCTGCCTGCCGATGGGCGGCTCTTTGCCCGTCCGGGCGCGAAAGACACGCTCCTTCGTCACTTTCGTGATTACTTACATCAAGTCTGCCATTCGCTCGGCCTTTCTACCCGCATCGTCCCACATCAGCTTCGCCACACCTATGCCACGGAGATGCTTCGAGCCGGTGTTGGCTTGCTCGCGGTGATGAAATTACTCGGTCACACCTCTCCCGAGATGACCATGCAATATCTTGATGTGACGTTGAATGACCTCGAACGAGCATTCGAGCTGGCTCGTTCAAAACCTCGGCATCTTGTTCCGCAGCCGAAGACGCCGTTTACTCCCCGAGCTGGCCTCGATGGTCTGATTGATTCTTTGCTCGCTGCTCAACATGTGCTCGAGATGTTTCGTCGGACGTTGCCAAACGGAACTTCTCGCCGCCGCCTCGACCGCCTCTCCAACCGACTTACTAAAATCGTTACCGAAGCGCGCAAGCTCGCGACGCCCTGAGAATGGGCAGAGATTGGCCGGTAATGTCGCGAAAGCGGAAAAGTTCCTTCGAGTAACAACCGTTCCTCAGGAAATCATCCTATTCCTCTTTGAGTATACAATGAACGGTAATTGTTCTTCTGTTTACTTTAGTATTGAAAACTATTGGTACTAAAATGTTGAATTCTCATGTTGACAGTTATGAAATTTTGACTATTGTACAATTACCCAGTCGGACCCACCTCATGTTGTCCAATGAAGTTCGACTGAGTCGGCCCTCGGTCTCGACCCCTGGTCCACAACGCAAGGAACGACGAACGACGCGATTCCGCTATTCGGGCCAGGACACTGTAGCCCTTGAAGCGTTCTAGGGGACCAAGACGAGCGGGATACCGTAGTCGTTTCCATGAGAGAGGAGTATACATGCCGCGCAGAACTTTGATTCTCAGTCTCGGAGTCGCAGTGTGTTTGGCCTTACTCGTTTTTGGCGTGCAAGCGTCGTACGACGACAAGGAAGAGAACCACGGGCCTACGGTTAAAGTAACGGTAACAGCAACGGACGCCTCCGGAGGTATCCTCCGTTACCGGTGGCGATCTACTGACGGCAGCATCACCAATGTGAATGCACCAACGACGACTTGGGTACTACCCTCGGGAACCGGGCTGCACTTTGCCTATGTGCTGGTTTCCAACGGACTGGGTGGCTATACGGAGCGACGGTTGGCGATTAACACCGACACCTTCGCTGGGGAGAGTGAGTCGGGGACAGGGCCCAGGCTCGTGATTGCTGCGCCCCCAGCCCCCGCGCAACAAGGTGACTACTATCGGTCATTCACTGCGATGGCCCAGGCTACCTCCGTGGATGGAACCATGCACGATGTGTATACCCCGGGTGTCCCTGTTTATCTACAGGACCTAAGCAATCCAGCGTTGCGCTATCCGCCCAATAGCACAGTCCTCACCGATTTGAAGGGTCAATACATTATCGCCGGCGTACCACCGGGAAATTATAGTGCTAACTGTTCGTTCGGCGGCACCCCTGTCGATTGCACCAACATTGGAACCGCGACGATGCTCTCAGACGCTTCTGGGCGAGCCCTAGCCACATCGGATTACGCCGAGCCTCTTGTTGGCTCGCTTCCGAGCGCCATTTCTGGCAGCTTAACTCTTGATGACCATAGTCCGTGTGGAACTATCAACGAATTCTTCGGCATAGAATCGACGGCGAGAGCGACCCTCCGCGATGCCTCGGGCGCGACTCTGGCCACAGCGCGAGTCAATGAATTTGGAGATTATGTGTTGCCATCCAAGTCCAATGCGGCTTCGGTGTTGTTGCAATGCGAAAATGCTGCTCCGGTGGAAGCGACAATTCCTGCGCTGGACACCAACGGAGGAGCTGATCTTGGCCCAGCAAAGGTGGCAGGCGTGAATCCTCCGACGGTTGCTGGAATGTCTGCAAGCTTGAATGGAAACCAGCTCAACGCGACCACCTCACCCGTTGCCTTGTTCCTGCCGCCCCACACGCAGTTCCCAGACGATGTTCCGCCCACGGACTTCCCATCCAACATCCTGGCACGAGCTGACGGGTTCCTGGCGTCTAAAGGTTTGGATACACGGCGTGGAGCTTGCCAGTACTACAAGGCAGTAGGGGCCGTAGCGAACTGCGGCGCTTCCGGCAATCTGATCGGCCCCGTCAGTTTTAACGACTGGCAACGCGCCGTCAAAATCGGGCGGTTCGCGACCGATGGAGTGCCTACCTTCAAGGCTAGCTATATTAACGCGGTGGATCTCAATCTTGCTCGCGTGCATCAATCTATCTCCTATGGCCCCAATCAGACGGCAGCCGTGGTGTGCAACCACCTAGGTATACCAATTAGCACGGCTGCGGATTTCTTGAGCCCAGCCCAGTCGGAGATCGACACTGCCGTGGACAATGCCGTCCACAACAAGAATCTGGTGGCCTGTGTCGCGATGGATTATATGGTCAGGTCAGGAGTCAATAACAATCAGCCGTTCATCCGCTTCCTGATCTTCGGTCCCAGCGGCCAACTGTTACCGTCTATAAATCTGGATGAGCGGCGGGAGAAGTTCGTACCAGGAACCTGTGTGGTCTGTCACGGTGGGGATCATTACGCCGGAAAATTTCCGGAAGATGGCTCAGGATTTGCCGATGTCGGAGGACATTTTCTCCCCTACGATGTGGGGAACTTCGAGTTTTCGAGCAAGCTCGGGCTGACGAAGTGTGCCCAGGAGGAGGCGATTTATAATCTCAATAAGAATGTGCTCAACGCTGGTCCGACCGCGGCGGAAAGGGACCTGATTGCAGGGTGGTACGCGAAAGGGCTTGGCCCCTGCGCGAGCAACATGGTGCATGTGCTCGACGAGTTCTTCGTCCCCCCGAGCTGGCAAGGAATAAGTACCGCTGCCACCGACTTCTACACGCATGTTAACGCGCGAAGCTGCCGCACTTGTCACGTGGCGATGATCGACACAAAGACTCCAAACGGCACCATCGCGAGCTACAACTTCGACCAATTCGCAGGCATCGTGCCCGGTTCGTTTAACAATCGTTTTCCAAGTGTAGATGATGACTTCCGAATTAACTTATGCGGTGCATCCGGCCAGTTGGAGCGCGCCCATATGATGCCCAACTCACTGAATACCTTTAATCGATTTTGGTTGTCGGACGTCACCAAGGCGAACACTACAGGCCTCCCCATCCAACCCGCACTGTTCACGGGGCTTTACACATTTACCGACGCGATGCCTTGTGCTGACAGTCCAGGAGCGAAGCCATAAGGTCTCATAAGGTCCAATTGATTCCGGGCGTGTACTCATGGAATTATTTCCAGAATGCATGTCCGGAAGCCTTGAATTGTGCTGCTGTTCTTCAACCCGCGCTCGAGGCCAACGTGAGCTTTGTCTTTTAAGGGAACCCCACGGTGCGACCGAAAGAAATATGTGGCGACGCTGCGGGAAGCGATTCAACCTCTTGAACTATCTTTTGCAGAACAAACGCCACGGTTGATTCCGCGAAGTTGAGCAGGTGGGAAGATCGAGAGAGAGCTCCTTTGTTCGCTGCCATTGGGTGTGTCCACGACAAGTCTTCAGGCGACCATTGCCGAGGTGAACGTTGGTCTTGATCTTACCGGGGACTGCCGTTCGGTTTCTTTGGCCGAGCCTTAATTCCTCCAAGAATGGGGTTACCTGGAGCGCTCCCGTGCAGCTGAATACGAATCCGGAACCGCTTGTGAGCGGGCTCGGCACGGATGCCAATATGCCCGGCGTCGCGGTGGACAATTCGACGTGTGAGATTGGGGTGTGCTGGTGCGACCGGCGCAACGATCCGCTGAAATCCCCAAGTGGACCGTTTCAGCAGCATGCAACCAATAGCGCTGGCACCTAGTACCGAAAAAGCAAGCTCTGTACCGCGCAGGCGCTTCCTGCGGTCACCTCAGTCATGACTCAAACCAGAACTCCGGTAGCTCAAAACGAATAGCGGTATTCGACTCTGACAATGTTGTTAAACCAATTGGCGGATGTGAGCGGGGTCCCGTAACCGACGTACAGAGAGTTGCGGCCACCGAACGACGTACGTGCTCCGATCTTGAGATTGAAGATATTTGTGCCGCTGGCGGTTAGTGGGGTGCCGGTCGTGCCGGTCGTAATGGTCTCCAATCCTCCCGTGACATTCCAGCCTACCAGTTCGATCACCGGGGCAAGTCGGAAATGCTCGCGACTGATAACCCTGTAGCTTGGTCCTACGCCGTAAAAGAAGATGTTACCTCCGAATCCCTGGGGACTCGTCGTTGGAACTCCAGCGGATCCTCTGATCGGAAGCCAGCCTCCCACCTCGCCCTCAACCTGGAATCGATCGGAAAACCTCTGGTAATAAAGCAACCCTGGCTCAATGCTGTAGTGGTTTGTGCCCAACCCATGCACAGCAGCTCCTGAAGGGAAGTAGGCCCGGAGCTGCGCCGTCAGGTAATGACGCGAAGAGGTCAGCAATGCAAATTTCAATCCTGCCTCGACATCGCTGATTCCGGCCCATTGTTTAAAAGCTCCCTGGCCTGGAGCGGATTGCGGTTGAATCCAGCGAATGGGAATCCAGATGAACGCGGCGAAACGGCTCGTGGGAGCGTAATCTCCGCGGAACGACAGGACTTGGAAATTTACGCCCTTGGGGATGAGCGGCCCAGGACCAGGCGCGTTGGGATCGTAAAGAAGCGTGCCGGATAGTTTAGGATCACGGTAACAGCCACATTTCGCATAGAAGAACTCGGCGCGATCTGGAAACCTGTTATCAAAGGCCGCATCGAACCTAATCTGAACTTGAGATCCGATGATGGGGTCATCAATATAACCGACCATACTTGCGTCAATGGTTGGCCTTTTGATTTCACCAGCAGGCTTGTTGATCTGAGTCTGCTTCCTTTTCTGGCTCCCCGCCGTCTTTGACTTCTGGGAGGATGTGTCCCAAATGCTGTTGTTAACTGCAGATTTACCGTGATCACTGGCTTCGGGAGAGTCAATCATTCGCGGCCCGCCCATCAGTGCCAGCTTGTTCTGCACCAGGTTGGGATCATCCTGCTGGGCGGCGGCTGTTGCCGCCACGAACAAAAGGAGGACCAGAAGTCCTTGTTTCATCGTGGCTCCTTTTCCAACTAGTCATTCGGCTGTTTGCGTTTCGCCAACTTCTCCTGCACTTCTTTTTGAAATTCGCGATAAGATCCTGCGAGGGTCTCCCGGTCCCCTGCAGATAGTTCAGGTAGGACCTGCGCCAAACTCTCAAGTGCCGCATTGGCATCCTTCACGTTACCCGACTTCAGATTCTTCTTCGCAAGTTCGACATAGTTTATGCCAAGGTTCATGTAAATAACATGGAATACAGGATGGTTTCGCGACTTTTGTTTGCGATCTAATTTCCTCAAGATTTCAAGCAACCGGTCGGATTCCGATTGCGCTTCTCTTGATCCTTGCGCTTCCAATATCTGGGTACGAAGCTGCAGTCCTTTGACCAGTTCCAAGGACAGCGACGGGATGGGGGTCATGAGTCCCTCCATAAGGTCAACCGCTTGGTGGTTTCTCTCCTTGGCCAAGTCGAGTTCGCTCACAGCCGCTAGCAACCTCGCCTCGTTGTTGCAATATTCCCCCAGCTCTAGCTTATATTCACGATTGTCCGGCTGCTTTCTATCCAGCGCCTCAGCTAGACCGATGGCCTGCTCATAAAATTTTCTGGCCTCTTTCTGGTTTGTGCGGCGCAACACGTTGGCAAGGTTATTGTAAGCGCGCGCCAAGTCCTGGGACGGCTCTGGAGTTGTTTTCGCATTCCCAGCTGGTGTCGGCTTCCCGGTCAAGGCCTCCAGGAAGCCAATCGCGGCGCGAAAGTCCGACTCTGACCCGTCGACATTATTGCTGTCGTAACGAATGATTCCGCGGTTGTAATAGGTGCGAGCCAGTTCCTGCTGATAGACGGCGCTTGCTGGCTTCTCGTCGTGTATTTGCTGCTGCAAGCGCAAAGCTTCATCGTATTGCTTTTCCGCATCGGAGCGGCTGTACGGTACGGACCCCTGCGATTGATTCAACCAGATCCGCAGTGTTTCCGCCAACCAATTGTGGGAATAGGCGAGCGCTTGGCGGTATTCGGTCTTGCCGGGATAATCTTTCGAGAGGCTTTCAAAGCGTGAAATAGCCTCTTTGTACTCCTGCACGGCTTCTTCATGTTTCTCCAACAGACGGTCGATGTCGCCCAGTCGGGAATGTGCCCATGCCGCTCCGCTACGCAATCCTGCATTCTGTGAGTTTGTCTTGATGAAGATGGCATAGAAGCTTCCCGCTTTGTCCAACAATTCTTTGCGAAATTCCTCCGTCTCTGGCACATCGGCAGCTTCACGCGCCTGCTCGCTCCCAGCAGACGATAGACTTTCATCCACGGCATTTCTTGCCAATTGGAGGTTGTCTTCGGCACGACGTTTTTCTTTCCAGGCCACATAAGCCAGAGACAGAGCGATTACGAACAGAACTCCCAGGATGCCGGCAGCCCACTGAGTCTGCCTGAGTTTTCTCTTCCGCTCTCTTTCTCGTTCGGTAGCAAGACGGTCCTGTTCCTTCTCGCTGCGGTCCAGAAATTCCATCGCCTGTGTGAACGAAGAGTTGTAACGCTGGGCCCAAGCCGCTGTGGGTCGATTCTCACGCTTCCATCTCAGGCCCAGCTCCAGTTCTGGAGTTCGCCATAACCCTGCTGTGCCTTCGGCAAGCCAACCAGCAGCCTGCGACAGGCGATCGTAAATGGCGGCTGATGCCCGCTCCTCCTCAGCCCAACTAGCCAACCTTGTCCAGCGTCTCATCAGACTTTCGTGGGCGAGGTCGATGACGGATCGCGAATTGAGCGGCACGCTGTAGGGAGGCATCAGGAAGCAGCATTTGGGGCTCCGGAACACCTCGATGATCTGGATCACCTCGATCTCTGGTACTTGGCAGATAGCTGCGAGGTCTTGCACAGACGTCGGACGGCGCACGCCGCGCGGATCCGAAAAAGTATCAGTGAGGCTCTTGAACATCCTTTCGATGATTCTTGGGCTGTGGTTTTTGCCCGCCTCCTCGTAGGCCTCTTCGGCGTGTATCGACAGAGCATTTCGGAAGCATCCGGCCGCCTCGTAGTCTTTGATATCGATGGCTTGACCAGGCTGCCGGTGCCGTTCCCAATGATCCCAGGTTCGCATCAAGACGTGCTGTAACACCGGCAGTTGGTCGCTTTGATCACCAAAGTCATTGAGCAGGCGGAGAACCAGGCGGTGCCTGATGTTTCCGCCGCCTACCGCCACCGGACCGGTGATCGCAGATCGCAACTCGTCGCGCGTCATGCGAGGAACAAGGTACTGCCCGGCATTCACCGCTTCCGGCAGGCCTGGAAAGTCCATGCAGTCTCCAGTGAAATCGGACCGCATCGTCAGTACCACGTAGATGGAGACCTCGTCCTGTTGAGCAGCCTCCAGCAGTAGCTTAACGAACGCTACCGCTTCGTTCCTGGAGTTCTCGGCCGGACGGCTGCGCCGGAAGCGGAATAGCTCCTCGAATTGGTCGGCCACGACCAGAACGTTATCTTCGCGCGGAATCCTCGCCTGGCGGACCGCCTCGACGAGGCCTCGCGTGCCCCGTCGGAGCGTTGCTTCCAGCAAGACACGGTTCGTGGTCTGTAGTTCCCCCTTGGTCCCGAGCACTTGGGGCGTGTCGAGGGCAGCGGCCAAGTGATAAGTGGGGTCTTCTCCTGGACGCATCGTTGCCACCCGCCAGCTAGAGCCAGCACTGACCATGAATCCGCTATAGAGGGACGGAATGAGTCCTGATCGAACCAACGATGACTTGCCACTTCCGGAAGTGCCGACGACGGCCAGAAAGCGGCAGGAACGGAGTCGTCGTAACAGCTCGTCGATCTCCTTTTCTCGACCGAAGAACAGGTGATCTTCATCGGGCTCGAATGGGCGCAGACCTGGAAAAGGGTTAAACAGAACTCCGGCCTCCCTCCATCAGGATTTGAGGCAAGCGATAAACGGCAGAAGCGGATCAGGACTAAAGTCACCGAACTGCTGGATCAGCATCGCGTCGTGTGTTCGAAACCTCTCCTTCTCAATGGTTTTCGGAGTCACGAGAGAGACCGCCACGGAATGCGCCGGTTTGGTGCGACCGTACCCAGCGCTTTTCTGAAGTTCTCGCAGTTTCCGGCGCACCCAGAGTTCATTGGCCGCGCCATAAAGAATCAACACACCATCGCAGACGCGGAGATTCTCTTCGTGATATTCTCTAATCTCTGCCTCATCGCCTTCGAAGACTGGATGGATGACTTCGAATCCTCGATCGAAGAGAAAATCTGCCCATGGGGAAGTCACACCTGCATCTCGCTGATCATAAATAAAGTAGACTTGCGCAGACTTTCGGCCTGAAGTTGTCGAAGCGCTTGCTTCTAGCACCGGCTCTTGAGATAGCTTCAGAAGGTCTTGGATGACTGTCCTTAGGTCCTCTACAGAAGTTTCCAGCAGGTCCGCTCCCGTTTGGATCCGGGGGTCCATCCGAAGCTTCTCGACGAATGCTCGTTGTCGTTCGTCTTCCACATGCAAGCCGGACGGAAGCCATATGAGGCGCGAAAAGCCGCCATGCTTGCCTCTCTCAATTGCCAGTTCGCTCTGGATCTCTGGAAGAGATTCTGTGCTCCCCTCGGGGACGATGGCGTAGTTCTTGCCTACCATGTGAATCGACATCCGGCATCGCGCCAGATCCTCGCGAAGCGACGTTGTCATCTCGGATGCAGTCAATGGCAATCCGCTTGCCGGAAGCACTGTGTAGCCGTGCTGCTGCAAATCCCGCCTGATCATTTCGTGCTGTTCCCAGACGTCGATCGTAGCTTCGGCCAGAAAGACCGCCTCCTTAGCGACCCGAGCATGAGTGACCTGTGCATCCGGAGAGACCGCTATATCAGAACCTTCGATCATCTCTAGCAAGGCACAAATGTCGTGCGCTAGGTCGTCCAGTTTCATCCAGAAGTCTCTCTGTGCTTCAACGCCGAACACCTCGTCCAGCTCACGTATGCGTCCTGTCTCCGGATCCACGTTGAAGAACTCGTAGCCCAATAGGGGCTGCAACTCAGGCGGATGCATCTCAAGACGGACAGGTGTTTTCAGGACCTTGAAAATACGCGCCTTATTGTGAAAATGAACGCCCCCTTGTTGTTCAGCGGCCTTCCAGAATTCGACTAATTCTCTGCGTGCCCATTCCGATCTGACATAGCACGGCGAGACGACAGATATCAGAACGGCAACGTGCCGCAGGCGGTCCGCCAGAATGTCGGCAAACACGTCGTCGCCTGTTAACTTAGGATCCCGCCAGATCTGCGGCTGTTTTCCAAGGAATTGCCCGACCTTGATTTCCAGTGCCCGATGTAGATTTGTGACCCATCCCTTGTGGCCTTCAATGAGACCTACATTGTCCATGTGGGCGTAGCTGATGAAGGCGTCAAGATCAAAACTCATGAGGTCTGCTCTTCAAGCCAGTCCAAATGATCCATTTCCTGTGCTATAGGCAAGACCGAGGTGCGGCTTGAAACCGTTGCGACCTGGTGGGAGGGAGAGTGAGACAGTGATGCTTTCGCTGCCAGTGAAGAGATCCGGAGAAAGCTTTTCCCGATACCCTGGAGCGCACCTCCACCCGATGGGGGGGTGATGATGTCGCCGGGGCTGTTGCTTGCCATTGCTGCGACCTACAAAATGAAGACCACGATCTGACAGGGGGAAGAGTGGTGGGATTCTATACCTCACCGGCACCCCGTTCAAGCGTTTGTTCTGATCTCAGGAGTAGTGAAAGCGGGCCTTCTTTCGTTTCACCCGAACTAAATGCTCTTTAACGAATGCATGGCCGAATATGGAAACTCACAAAGTTAGAAAGGAAGTTCAACGGGGAGCAGAGTTACAACCCACAGCCGTTCCCTTTACGCAAGAAGGAGGTTTCTTTTTGAGGAGTTGGGGCCCGGTATCCGCCAACGAGGACGGGTATTTCATTCTGCCGATGCTCTTGAATGGGGCATCGATTTCCATTCAGTGCGAGAGCGCTCCGGTCGTGTCCCTAGTCGCCGCCACAGGTACGACTCCAGGACAGCTGGGCGAGATTACGATTCCCTCCTCCGGCGCACCAATTGTTTCGGCGCTCACAGCAAGCTTCAACGGCACTGTGATCGCGCAATTGGCGGCACCGGGCGCGCCCAGGCCGTCGGATAAGGTTCCTCAGGCCGACAAGTTTCTCGCTTTTTTCGGATTGGACAGCCGGCTGAGCGCCTGCCGCTATTATCAGGCGATCGGCGCGGTTGCCTCATGCGACGCTAGCGGAAATTTCAGCGGCGCAATCTCGAGCCGAATGCTCGACCCATACTTTGTAATTACTTGATGCCAAAAAGTTTTGGCTCCCCAAAACAGATTCGAACTAGCAACCCTTGGTGTAGGAACCGAACGGCCTGCCATTCGGGCGCGAATTCACATCCACTCCTGACCTCCGAATAACCGGATTCCTTGTCCGTTGGTGAAGTCGTTGGACAAGTGTTAGACAAGTTGGACAAGTTCCGCGTGTTGCCGAACATCACGCAATCGCAATGTAAGTCTATGAGAGAACGGGAAATAGCGTAGTCGGAGCGATTCGATTTGAACCGCGGACCTCCTGGCCCGAGACCAGACGGTCCGCGACTATATGTGTGTCTGTAAATTATTGGTTCTAAAAGAAATGGTCGTGGCGAATGGATTTGAACCATCGACCTCCTGGTCCCGAACCAGGCATCTGAATCCCATAAACGCTTTATATGGCGTCGCTTACGGGACAAGAAGCGTTATTTCCCCCCTCTTAGTTGTACCTAACTTGTACCTGGATTTCCAATAAGCTCCTTCCATTGTTTGGTAATTGCCAGTTGTCACTAGTGTCCGGGGAAAAGTTGGGTCCCCACCGGCAATCTATTGTCCATGAAGAGCTTACAGCAATTGGAGTCGGGAACGATTTGAATTTGATGGGATGGAAAATGACCATTTTTGAGGCATTTCGTCGCGGAGCGACAATGGGCCATGAACCTTGGCCAAACTGTCTTTTCTCAATTGATCGAGCATCTG
>Ga0066703_10000269_pt1 | contig 14335 bp, 35 predicted proteins | sample GraSoiAngelo_152_FD_66505 | JGI IMG/M metagenome (GOLD analysis project Ga0066703, IMG submission 66505) | Grasslands soil microbial communities from the Angelo Coastal Reserve, California, USA - 14_1009_12_30cm | ecosystem: Environmental > Terrestrial > Soil > Grasslands | place: USA...
TACGTCGCGGAGCGGGCCGCGCTCGACCGGGTGCTGAACGCGGCCGGGATCGCGCCGGAGGAGCGCGAGGACTTCATGCGGTCGCTGCTGTTCGACGTGCGCCCCGAGGACTGGCACGAGACGCTCGGCCACCTGATCGAGGAGCGGCAGGGCAACGTCGAGGGCGGCGGGAAGCTCGTGGCGAAGGCGGAGTCGATCGCCCGCGCAGCGCACGAGGGGCAGCGCGACGCCGACGGCCCGCACATCGACCACGTCGCCGCGGTGGCCTCGCGGGTGCACGGCGACCTCCAGAAGGCGACGGCGTGGCTCCACGACACGGTCGAGGACTCGAAGGGCAAGGTCACCCCGGACACGCTCCGCAAGGACGGCGTGAACGGCGACGTGGTGGACGCGGTCACGCTGCTCTCGCGCAAGGACGGCGAGGACTACCAGGCGTACCTCCGCCGCATCCGCGGCGCGCCGGGCATCTCGGGCCAGCTCGCGCGGGCGGTGAAGCACGCCGACGCCGGGCACAACGCGGAACGCTCCGCCGCGTCGGGGGAGCCGGGACGCGAGGCGCACTACCGCGCGGCGCAGGCGACGGTGCGCCCGAACATGGACACGGCGTCGTGGGCGGCCCGCCAGTTCCAGATGACCGACACGCGCTCGTTCGCTCCGATCCTCACCCCCGACGCGGAGCCGACCCGCGGCGCGCGGGAGCCGTTCCGCCTCGGCTCGACCACGGTGCGCCTCGGCGACCACGTCGGCTACACGCGGAGGGCGCTGAACCCGCAGACGGCGGACTCGTGGGTCACGAGCGCCCGGCACGGCGAGGTCGTCGGCCTGCACGAGCTCGACGGCGGGAGGTGGGCGATGGACGTGGCCCACGCCGACGGCGTCGAGTACGCGGTGCTGCCCGGCCAGGTGTCCCGCCACGAGACGACCGATGGCACCCCGACCGGCACCGCAAGGGAGGCGCGGTCGTTCGGCGCCGCCGCGGACAGCGTGGAGGTGGGGAACGGCGTCGTGCGCGAGGGCGGCACGGTGCGCTACGGGCCCGACGGCACCACCGCCCGCGTCGTCCGCATCGTGCGCGGCGAGAACCCGCACGACCAGTCGCGCCCCGGCTGGCTGATCGAGGCCGTCACCCTCGACGGCCCCAAGCCCGGCACGCGGACGCTGCTCACCCACGACCGCGTCCAGGGGAAGATCGCGCCGGCCGGGAAGGCCGCCGGACGCCCGGGAGGGGGGGAGGGGGCGGGAACCCTGACGCAGCCCAGCGATCTCGCGCCGACGCTCGAGGACCGGGCGCTGCTCGGCCGCCACTTCCGGCTGCCGCAGGGGACGTTCGTGCTGCCCGCGTCCAGGCTGGTGCCGTCGAAGCTGGAGCCGCCGGACAGGGTGCGGCTGGCCCGCCAGCACATGGAGGACGCGGCCGGGGGAGGCGGGAAGCGCGCGCCGCTCGCGGTGCACCCGACCGCCGACGGCAGGTTCGTCGTCGTGAACGGCAGCGCGACGTTGCAGGCGGGCAAGGAGCGCGGCCTCGACCGCTTCCCGGTGCTGCTGAACGCGGTGACCGAGGTGGACCGGATCGGCAAGACGAGGCCGGGGCTGGAGGGCGACCGGGCGGCGGGGTTCAAGGAGGGGCTGGCGAGGGCCCGCGACATCCTCGCGGCGGGCGGCTCGCCCGCGGACGTGGCTCGGGAGGCGCTCGCGCGGCCGGGCAGCCACGACGCGGACGCGGACACGCGGGAGGGCGGCTTCCAGATGGGGATGCGCTCCGCCCACCACGCGGCCGAGGGCAGCGCGCAGGCGGGCGATCTCGCGGCGTACGGGCAGCGGCATCCGAAGTTCGGCGGCTGGGGGTACGGGAAGAAGCCCGACCCGTCCGGCGAGGGGAAGGCGGACTGGGAGGACGCGCAGCTCGACAAGTGGCTGAAGGGCCCGGCGCACGAGCCGCGGAAGCGGCAGCCGATCACCGACGACGCGGGCCTCGTGACCACCACGGGACCGGCGGGCGGCAGCAACGGCGCGCAGTTCGCGGAGGACGCCGACGGCAGGCGGTGGCTCGTGAAGACGTACCGCGGCGACGAGGACAGGGTGGCGACCGAGCTCCTAGCGAACGCGATCTACCGCAAGCTGGGGATCGACGTGCCCGCGGCGGGGACGCTGACGTTCGGCGGGAAGCCCGCGCTCGCGTACCCGCTCGTGGACGGGGTGCCGGGCGGCCACAAGTCGGGGCTGCGGATCACGGAGCCGAACCGGGAGCTGGCGAAGGGGTTCATGGCGGACGCGTTCCTCGCGAACTGGGACGTGGTCGGGCTGGAGCACGACAACGTGCTGTGGCCGGAGGGCACGACGAAGGAGAGCCTGGGCCCGGACACGCCGGCGGTGCGGCTCGACCAGGGCGGGTCGCTCCAGTACCGCGCGATGGGCTCGCGGAAGCCGTTCGGCCCGGTGCCGACGGAGGTGTGGACGATGGCGTCGCCGCGGGGCGGGCAGGCGTTCGGGACGATGGCGCTCGACGCGGAGACGAAGCGCGCCGGGGCGAAGCAGATCGGGAAGCTGACCGACAGCGCGATCGACGGCCTCGTGGACGCCGCGCCGTTCAAGGACGGCAAGATGCGCGAGGAGGTGCGTGCGGCGCTCAAGGCGCGCCGCGACTGGATGCGGCTGTACGCCGACGGCAAGGTCTCCGAGCCGAAGCCCGCGGAGGGCGAGCACGCCCGCGCGCAGCTGGCGGCGGGGCAGAAGGGGCTGGAGCTGCGGCCCGAGCAGGAGGCGGCGCTCGAAGCGTGGGGGCGCGGCTGGGACGAGCTCGTGAACGCGCACCACAGGCAGGGCGGGACGAAGGAGGCCGCGACGAAGGAGCTGCGGTTCCTGACCCGCGAGCTCGACAGCCTGACGCGTCTCCGGCGGACGAAGGGCGACGCCACGGTGTGGGCGTCGCTGAGCGCCCGCGTCGAGCCGGAGGCCGGCTGGGGATCGCTGGCCGGCAAGGTGCTGGAGGAGCCGGGGTTCCTGGGCCTGTCGACCGAGCGCGGGCCGGCCGAGCGGCAGGGCGGCGCGCTGGTGCGGGTGCTGCTGCCGGACGGCTCGGACGCGCTGTACCTGCACGGGATCGAGGGTCTCGAGCCCGGCGCGTTCCCGGCGCAGCCGGAGCTGGTGATGCCGCGCCGGACGAGGCTGAAGGTGCTCGGCGCCCGCGAGGAGCGCGGCCGCTGGGTGCTCGACGTCGTGCCCGTCCGCCGCTGAGGTTTCCTGGCCGATCGTCCCGTGGCGCGGCGCGGCGCGCAGGCGTAGGGTCGGCAGCGCGGCCCTCTGTTCCCGCCGCGGGGCGGAGGGCCGCGTCCTAGACGCCGTCCAGCGAACGCTGTACGCTCTCCCGGATGCCCGACCCGGTGGACTACCAGGAGTACGAGCGCCTGTCGATGGAGAACACCGTGATCGACGGGTTCGGCCTCGACGTGGCGACGCACACGCCGTGCCCGTTCTGCGCGCACCCGGAGTTCATGGTGCTGATGCCCGCGGCGGGGATGGTGCCCGGCGACGACCGCCCGTCCCTGCACGACACGCTCCAGACGGAGCACACGTGCGAGGCGTGCGGCCGGTCCGCGAAGGCGATCGTGCAGAAGGCGGGCGGCTCGACGACGTTCGAGATCGTGCAGACGGGCGGGCCCGACGCTCCCGAGTGGCTGAACCCGAAGCCGCGCCGCATCGAGCCGTGACGGCCGCGGAGACAGCCACGTGCGCGCAGTGCCTGTCGCTGAAGCTCGCGCACGTGCTCTGCCCGACGTGCGGCAGCCGCGACAACCTGCCGCCGAAGCCGAGGCCGAAGCCGTGACGGAGACGGTGGTCCTGACCTTCGTGGTGATCGCGGTCGTGCTCCTGACGCGCAAGCCGAAGGCGCGGTGGCAGGTGCGCGCGGCGGAGCTGCACTCGCAGTGGCTGGAGCGGTCGATGGTCGAGGAGGGCTGGGAGCCGTTCGCGTTCGTGGAGCGCGAGACCTCGGTGCCGGGCAAGACCCGCGAGGGCGTGACGGCCGACCGCCTGAACGGGTACGTGCTGTTGAGGCGGCGCTCGGCGCGCGCGTCCGCGATGGCGATGTCGCCCGACGACACCGCCCGCTTCCACGGGAGCCCGGGTTGACCGCGCCCGCGAGCTCGTGGTTCCCGGAGCCGTGGCCCGACGTGCCCGTCGTGGCGCTGCACCCGGAGACGGGCGAGCCGTGGCAGATGGGCGACGACGCGCGCCCCGAGTGGGTGCCCGAGGACGGCTACAACGCCGTGCTCGCCGTCGGCGCGTTCCTGTCGAGCGGGCGGCCGTGACCGGGAAGCCGATGACGGTCGCGTGGGTCGGCTGGCTGCCCGTCGCGTTCCTGCTCGGGACGGTGTTCGGGTTCGCGGTCGGCGTCGCGGTCGGCGTGTTCGCGTCGTGACCGAGCGGCTGACCACGGACGAGTTCCTCGCCCGCGAGCGCGTCGCGATGTTCGCCTCGTCCGAGGCGCGCGAGATGGCCGCGACGTTCGGGGACGCATCGCAGGTCGTCTGCGCGATGCTGCTCGCGCTCGGAGACGACGACATCGAGGCGTTCCGGCGCGCCGACGAGGAGACGCGGTACGACGTGCTGGCGGAGCGGCTCGGCTCGCCCGAGGAGCTGGCGCGGCGGATGGTCGCGGCGATCGACGGTGACGTGGGCGTCGCGGTGCGGCGGACGGCGTACATGGACGCGGCCGAGTTCGCGAGGTTCAAGTCGGGGTGGGCGAAGGACTGCGCGCTGATCGCTGAGCGCGTGTGGGACGAGGTGTTCGGTGGCGACTGATCGGATCGCGTTCAACCCGGACTGGGGTCGTCGCGCCCGGCGAGACGCTGCGCGAGTGCCTCGACGCGCGGGCTTCGACGTGGAGGACTACGCGCGCGGGACCGGCGGGTGGCTGTTCGGGATCACGCGCGAGGAGATGAAGGGGATGCTCGCTGGCACGCACCCGATCGACGCGGAGCTCGCGGGCAAGCTGCGGCGTCTGACCGGCGTGAACGAGCGCATGTGGCTCGCGCTGGAGCACAACTTCCGGGTGGGCCTAGCGGCGGGGAAGACGTGGTCGGGAGCGCCGACGTGACGCTCGACCCGATGCTCGAACTGCTCTACGAGGCCGCGCTCGCGCCCCCGCCGCCGCCGACCGACGCGGAGGTGGGTGCCGCCGTGCGGCGCGCGCTCACCCGGGTCGCGTCGGACACGGGGCCGACCGACCTCGCGACGCTGCTCGCGGAGGAACTCGGGTGACGGAGAAGGCGTGCAACGACGCGGCGGTCGCGACGATCGCCGCCGCCGCGGTGTCGGGCTGCTCGTCGCTCGGGTTCCTGGTGCGCGGCGACTGGAAGGCGTCGGCGGTCGCGGGCTGGACGGCGGTCGGGCTGTTCGCGGCGTTCGTGTACGCGGACGGCCGGGCGGAGGCTGCGCGCAGGGAGGCGCGGCGGTGAGGCGCGCGGCGGGCTGGCTGTGGCACGACCACGAGGTTCCGCTGCCCGGCTGGATCATCGCGCTCGGCGTCGTGTGGGCGCTCGACGGCGTCGTGAAGCTCGGCGTGCAGATCGCGCGGTGGCTGGTGTGACCGAGAAGCTGTCGAGGCTCGTGGCGCTCGCGAACCGTCCCGGCACGGAGGCGGAGGGCGTCGAGGCGCGGCGCAAGGCGGAGGCGCTCGCGCGCAAGCACGGGCTCGAGATCGTGGAGGTGCGCGACGGCACGCTGATGGTGGTCGACGAGTTCCACGCCGACCTGCTGCGCCGGCTCCTGCACATCGCGAACGGCAGCCCGGCCGCGGGCGAGCTCGGCTCCTGAACTTGTGCCTCGGCTCGTGCAGTTCCGCTGCCCGCGGTGCAGGCGAGGCGCGAAGGTGGCGGCGAAGACCCGCCGCGTCAGGTGCAATCCTTGCGGGACGTTCATGCGGAAGCGGAAGGGGAAGGTGAGGCGATGAGGATCCTGCCGGAGCGGGTGTGGCTGACGCTCAAGGGCGAGCCGGGGAACGGCGGCGTGTCGGTCGGCGTGGACAGCGCGGAGGCGCTCACGTGGACGGCCGACGACTTCGCGGCGCTGTACCGCAGGCACGTCGTCGGCTCGACGAAGGCGGAGGCGCGCGCGTGGGGCGAGGCGCAGGTCCGGGAGCGCGACCTCGCGCTGAACGCATGATCGGCGTGGCGTTCCCGCACCAGTTCGTGCCGCAGCGGACGTTCAGGACGGCGGTCATGCTCGCGGAGAGCGACGGGTCCGACCCGCGGAGGTTCCTCGGGCCGGGGCCGTTCCTCGTCCACCCGCACTCGCTGCGGTGGTACACAGAGCGGCTGGCGCTGGGGCGGATGCGGGAGCACTTCGGGATGCTCGATGCGTGACGGCTGCCCGTTCTGCGACTACGACGGCCCGAGCGCCGTGGTGAAGCGCGGCATGGTCGCGATCTACAACGCGGCGGGCGACCCGCACGACTACCACTACATCGTGGTCGAGCCGCTGAACCCGGTGACGCCGGGCCACCTCATCGTGATCCCGCGCGAGCACGTCGACGACTTCCGCCTCAACGAGTGGCAGCTCGGGGCGGCGATGGTCGCGGCGTCGATCGTGGCGGCCGACACCGCGGCGGACGAGATCGTGGAGGGCGAGCCGAAGCCGGGCTGCAACCTGATCGTGTCGGCGGGGGCGGAGGCGACGCAGACGGTCGGGCACGTCCACGTCCACGTCGTCCCGCGCAGGGCGGGCGACGGGCTCAAGCTGCCGTGGTCGGCGTGAGCAGGACGCGCTACTACGGCAAGCCGCCGTCGCGCGCCGAGCTGGTTCTCGTGGCGGTGCTGGTGGTGCTGATCGCGGCGACGGCGTGGAGGTTCGGGTGAGGACGTGCCGGGGGTGCGGCGGCCTGCTCGGCCGGGACTGCTTCAACGAGGACGACTGCGTGTGGATCATGGCCGACATGCGGATGCGGGAGGCGCAGGACGCGCAGCTGTACCGCGAGGTCGAGCGCGAGCACTACGAGGCGTTGGAGCGCGAGCACTTCCGCGCGCAGGAGGAGGACTTCGACGCGGCGCGGCTGGAGGCGACGGGGATGGGCCTCTCGTGACGGTGATCGGGAACGCGATCCGCCGGTCGTGGGGCGAGTGCGCGTGGACGGCCCGCGACCTGCTGCGGCCGATGCGCGTGCCGGCACCGCGGCCGGGCGCGACGGTCAACGTGCACCCGGGCCCGCCCGAGCCGCCGCGCCTCGTGGTGATCTACCGCGACCGCGACGGGATGCTGAGGCGCTGGTGAGCGGGACGGTGCGGCAGCGCCCGCCGTGGGCGAGCAAGTCGGTCGTGTACGAGACGTGGTGGCACGACGAGGAGCACGACTGCGAGGAGAGGGACTGCGACGCGGTGATCGAGGTGAGCGCGTCGACGGTCGCCGCCGAGGCCGTCCAGTCGATGCGGCGGAACCCGTACGCCGCGTACTGTCGGCGGCGCGGCTGCGGGCACCTGTCGATGCTGCACGAGGCGGCGGGCTGCACCGCGGAGGGATGCGACTGCGAGGAGATGAAGGAATGAGGTGCCCGATGTGCGGCGGGATCGGATGGGTGCTCGACGCGAACGGGGCGGGGATGGAGCCGCCGCTGTCGCTGGAGCTGATCCCGTGCTTCTACCCGGAGTGTCCGGCGAGCGGGCCCGAGCTCGCGTCGGTCGTGTTCAAGGGCCCGCGGTTCCAGCACGCGGCGCGCCACCCGTCGGCCGGCTTCCTGATGTCGGTGAGCGCGTGATCCCCGGCCGCGAGTTCGCGTGGGCGAGCGTGCGCGACGAGAACGGCGAGGTCGTGCACCTCCGCACGACGGAGACGCTGGTCGTGACGCTCTGCGGGCTGCGGCTCGTGTCGTTCTCGACGGGCGGGACGTGGCTCCCGGACGCGCCCGAGGCGACGTGCGAGGCGTGCCTGGAGGTGGCGACGCGGTGACCCGGCGCGACGACGAGTTCTCGCCCGAGGAGGCGGCCGACCTGCTGCGGCTGCGGCTCAAGGTGTACCGCGGGTCGAAGGAGGCGGCGGCGGAGCTGCGCGAGCGGCTCGCGGGCCGCGACGCATACTTCCGCGGGAACACGACGCTGCGCGAGGTCGTCGATTCTCCGTCCGACGGGCAGGGAAGGCTGTTCCCGTGAACGCGCGGCTCCGCATCGTGGTCGCAGTCGTGTGGCTGCACATCGCCCTGGCGGCCTCCGCGGCGCTGCTCGCGCTGGTCGAGCTCGCGCTCGGCGCGCCGCTCGCGTCGGCGTCGTTCGTGACGCTCGGCGCCGCGCTGATCCTGTGGACGGACGCGTGGCTGACGAGGCTCGGCCTCAAGTGACGACCGACCTCGCCGCGCCCGAGATCCCGTTCTTCATCGACGTGCCTGGGATCGAGTGCTGGGTCGTGGAGCTGACCGACGAGGAGCTCGAAGACGACCTCGACGAGGCGTGGGTCGACTGGAGAGACGGCGAGCCGCACATCGCGATGCGCGAGTACGACGAGCGCGTCCTGCTGCACGAGGTCATGCACGTCGTCTTCAAGCGGGACGCGAAGATCATCGCCCAGTGGGTCGACTCGCGCGACGAGACGGAGGAGCGCAGGTTCAGGGCGGAGGAGGGCATCGTGCGCGCGCTGACGGCGGCCCTGTTCGGGATGGGCTGGCGCTGGCGGACGATCGGCCGGGCGGAGCAGGCGATCGAGCGGGACAGGCGTCGGGCGTACGAGGCGCGCGAGAACGTGCTCGCGTCGGTGCAGGTCGACGCGCGGGGGATGCACGAGGCGGAGGAGCACGCGGGGGCGTTCGAGGAGTGCGTGTCGGGGGCGTGCGGCGTGTACGTTCGCGCGGTGCGGGCGGCGAGATCGTGAGCGTGACGGTCGTGAAGTGGGAGCCGCACGAGCAGGACGGCAGCGAGGGCCACGCGATGCACTTCACCGTCGAGGGCGAGAAGTACGGCGGGTTCCTGCCCGACCCGCTGGAGCCGATCGACGAGTGGTTCGCGCTCCGCCGGGCCTGCACCCTGGTCGCGGCGCTCGGGCTCGACCCGGTGATCGAGGGGTGGGGCGACGGGGCGGGCGTGTCCGGCGAGCCGCAGAAGGTCGAGGTCGTCCAGGCGGCCCATCGCGCGGCGCGCGGGCGGCGGCGGGACGAGTACCGCGAGGACGCGGAGCGGATGCTCGCGGGCGAGGTGCTATGAGGCTCTGGCGGATGCTGCGCGGCGGCCACTGGGAGCGGTGGTACGTGGACTCGCCGATCAACTCGGCGGTGTGGCACCGCGTCGAGGAGTGCACCTACGGGCCCGGCGACGCGCCGGGCGTGCTGGTCGAGGTCGGGCCGCGCCCGACGCCGCTGTGCAGGGGGACGGCGACGTGCGAGGACTACCTGACGTGGCCGGAGCGGATCGACGTGTGGCGCGGGCTGGGCGGCGAGCTCCACCGCTACGAGGACGTGCGCGCCGAGCTGGGCCTCGGGCTCGAGAAGGCGCTGCCGCCGACCGAGCGGCCGCGCGTGCTGACCTGGACGTGCCACTTCTGCGGCGACGAGCGGCCCGACGAGTTCATCGGCGTGCGGCTGGTCCGCCGGCACCTCCGCGGGATCGGCTGGGCGCAGGTGCCGATCACGGTGAGCCGCCGCTACTGCAAGGACAGGGCGCTCTGCTGGGAGGCCGCGAAGCACTGGGCGGACGGCTTCACGATGGCCGGGTCGATCGAGGACGCGGACGAGTGTCCGTAGCGCCGATGGACTTCAAGCTGGAGGCGATCATCGACCTGCCGCCCGAGATGCGCCGGTACGGCCTGTACCGCTGGAAGACGGCGCGCGGCCGAACGACGAAGTGGCACCTGATCGACACCGAGAAGCAGATGGCGGAGTCGATCGGTCCCTACCGCGCCGTCTACGACCTGCCGCCGTTCGGCAAGCTGCCGATGCTCTGCGGCGTGCGCTGCCCGAGCCTCGGCTGCGAGACGCGGATCCGCACGTGGGAGGAGCTCTGCACGATCATGGGCAACGAGCCGTCCGACGCGACGCTCGACGGCGTGTGCGCGGCGTGCATCATCCAGGCGGCGCTCGCGATGACGAACGAGATCGCGTGAGCGTCCTGCACATCGCGGGCTGGATCAAGCTCTGCGCGGAGGCCGACCTCGGCATCAACGGCACCGAGCGTTCGGTGCCCGTCGCGCGCTGGAAGACGGCGCAGGGCCGCATGACGAAGTGGCACGTGCCGGAGAAGGTCGGCGGGGAGACGCGCGTCACGGCGAACGGCCGCACGGTTCCGGCGGCGGCGCGGATGGAGGTGCTGATGCGGTGCGGGCTGCTGTTCGCCGACGACGAGGTCGCGGAGTGGGACGTGGAGAAGAAGCAGGTCGCCGTCGACCGCGGCTGGCTCGACTGGCCGTCCGACCTGCTCGCGGAGGTCTGCGGCGTCTGCGTGCACTACCTCCCGCGCCACGAGGCGGACTGGCTGTACGCGGACGGCCGCGGGAGCCTGCTGTCGCGCCGCGTCAGGGTGCGGGGGCTCGAGAGTTGACGCTGCACGTGGCCGAGCGGGGGTCGCGCTTTCGCGGGCCCTGCCAGGGAGCGCGATCCCCCGCCCGGGTACCTCCCGAGGTTGCCACCCGTCCGCTGTGTAAACAAGGGGCCTGTGCATGACGGTTTCGTTAGAAGCGGGGCCGCAGCTCGTCCGGGCGTCCTGGCTGAGGGCGACGCTGGCCGGCTGGCCGCTCGTGGCCCCGCCCGGCGTGCCTCCTCTGGAGGCGTGGGCGCCGATGGGCCCCGGCTCGGCGGAGGGCGTGCTGGTCGAGCGGGACACGTTCGGGGTGACGCTCCGCTGCCACGGCGTCCAGCTCTACGTCGCGAACCAGGACGTTGTCTCGTTGCAAGTATCCGTCCGACGACGCGCGTAGCGTGGCCCCCCATGCGGTCTCCCCAGGACCCACGGACCGGGTAGCGCGTGGCCTACGCGCACACCGTCGCCGTGGACATGGACGGCACGATCGCCGCGTGGGAGCGCGGCGACGGCACCGAGTTCGGCGCGGCCGCCGGGGCGTGGCTGCCGGGGTCGCAGGAGTTCATCCGGGAGCTGCTCGGCGTGGGCCTCAAGGTCGTGGTGCACACGTGCCGGGCGACGTGGGAGCTCGGCGGCGGGACGCCCGCGGTCGAGGCGTTCGTCGCGTCGGGCGTGTTCGCCCCCGCGGCCCTAAGCGACCTGCGCGGGTTCCCCGGCGTCGGGGAGCACGGCGAGTTCCCGCCGATCACGAGGGAGCGGCACCCGGCCGTGAAGATGTTCGTGCCTCGCCTGGTCGTCGGGCAGGAGATGGAGGGTCTGCACGCGGACGACCTCGACTCCGCGGCGGGCGAGGTCGGCGTGTGGGTCGGCGTCGGGAAGCCGATCGCGTCGGCGTACGTGGACGACCGCGGCGTGCCGATCGACCCGGTGCGGAACGGGTACGGCACGGCGCTCAAGTGGGTGCTTGAACTGTGCGGGATGGGGGCAGACGTGCTGGAGAGCGCCGTCCGCACCTGACAGCATCATGGCCGCAGCCCGTCGTCACCGAACCCCCCGGAGAGACAGGAACTTGACCAACGCCGCTGTAGCGGATCCCCCTCGGAAGATCGCAGCCGTTGAGCGCGCAGCGCGCCGGGCAGCGCGCCGGGCAGAGCGTTCGTGGTGGGAGACGCACGCGCTGAACGGGCCGGACGCGCACGCGGTCATCGACCACTCGTGGCCGTGGCTGGCGGTCGGCGGGATGCTCGCGTTCGCGGGCTGCTGGTGGGGCATCGCGCTCCCGCTCGCGATCCTCGGGCTGATCCTGCTCGTGGCGTGGCTGACGACGAGGGCCCGCCCGTGACCGAGCTGCCCGACGGCTCCGAGGTGTCCGACGAGGGGATCGTGCTGCGGCAGGCTCCGGCGGTGATCGCTCGCGATCGGCAGGCGCTCCGCGACACGGTCGTCTCGGACGCGACGAGCGTCGAGCTCGTGCAGGAGCTGATCGGCAGGGCGACCGAGGAGCGGAAGGACATGAGCGACGCGGCGCGCGCGTTCAGGGACGGCGGCTCGCCGGAGCAGGCGGAGCCGTACGACGCGGCCGCCCGCGACCTGTCGCTGGCGATCACGCACCTGGAGGACGCCCGCACCCGGATCAACGCGGCGCACTACCGCTCGACGGGGAAGTTCTCGATCTCCGACGCCGAGCGCAGGTGAGCGCCGAGGTCTACTGCCCGGCGCTGGCGGCCGACGGCGAGCGGTGGCCGTACGCGGTCCCGGCGCGCGGCTGGCTGTGGCGGAGGCATCGGCCCGAGCGGTGCTCGGCGTGCGGGGAGACGCTGCCCGCGGAGTCGCACCCGCCGAACCCGGACGACGCGGCGATCGTCAGGCTCGTGCGCGAGCGGGACGCGGCCGACGACGGCACGAGGCACACGCTCGACTCGGTGCTCGCGGAGCACGGGATCGAGCGCGGCTCCTTGCAGGTCTGACCGAAGCCGCATAGTCTGTGCCGAGAGTTGACGCGGCGCACTCGCACAGGTCTCAGGGGCACCTGGTTCGTGGTGGTGGACGTGGGCCACGCGACGATCATCGGCCTCGACCGGCGCGCGACGCGGCCGCTGGCGGAGGCGTCGATGTTCGTGCTGGTGGAGAAGCATCCCGGCCGGCACTACGTCGTGCGCGAGACGGACGGCCGGGCGCTGTTCCTGCCGGACGAGGCCCCGCTGGTCGGGCTGCCTGCTGTCGCGTAGGTACACCCTTGTTTCAGCGAACGCCGTGCGATAGGGTGCGGCGGTGCCCGGCCGCCCCCTCGATCCCTCCCTGCCCGTGAAGACGGTGCTGGTGCTCGAGGACCACGCGCCGATGGCGGAGGCGCTGAAGGAGGAGCTGGGCGCGCGGGGCTGCCACGTGGTCGTCGCGGACACGGTCGCGGAGGCGAAGGAGGCGTACGCGGGCCAGGGCTGGGACATCGTGGTGGCCGACTTCGACGTGCCCGACGGGAACGGCTGCGAGTTCCTCGACTGGTGCTCGGGCTTCGACGGGCACGCGCCGACGCTCACGATCCTGTTCACGGGCCTGTCGCGCGACGCGGAGGTCGCGGCGATGCGGTACCCGCCGGGGATCTCGATGCTGAAGGACCGGCTGCCCGAGCTGATCGACCTCGTGGCCGCGCAGTAGATGGCGCGCCGCCTCTCGATCTACCTGTCCGACGAGGACGAGGCCCGGATGGGCGAGCTCACGCTCGCCGGGGTGATCGACGGCAAGATCGCGAAGGGCGACTACGGCGAGGTGGTGCTCGACGAGCACGGCATGGAGATCCGCCAGATGGACGTGGTCGACCCGGACGACGCCGAGGGCGTGAAGTTCAGGCACGACCGCGAGCAGCTGCACGCGAAGGCGACGGAGAGGCTGCGCGACGCGGCGGGCCCGGACCGCATGTTCATCCTGCTCACCTCGACCGGCGACGGCGTGGAGTTCCTGCTCGGCGGCGACATGCCCGAGGAGAAGGGCAACGCGTTCATGCTCGCGTCGCTGACGGTGGTCGGGCGCACGTGCGACGAGCTCGGCCTGCTGCCGTGACGCGCTGGTTCGTGATCGCGGACTCGCCCGACGGCTGCGACACGCTCGACGAGGCGGCGCGCCAGCGCGAGCAGAGGATCGTGCTCGGGGACAGCCCGGAGTCGCTGCTGATCGTGCGGACGGTGGAGACGCGGGTGGTGGAGGCCCACGACCTCGACGGCGAGGCGGGCGTGCGCGGCGAGCAGCTGCGGCACGTGATCGCGGACTGGTACCGCGAGAACGGGAAGGGCCCGCACCACTACAAGACGATCATGGAGTCGCTGGAGCAGGCGGGCATCGTCGTCGGCGGCAAGAACCCGGGCGCGACGATGCTCACGCAGCTCGTCCGCGCCGGCGCTCGGCCGGTCGGCGTGCGGTCGGGCCTGTACGAGCTGGACGCGCGGGAGCCGGGCTGATGCTGCTCGGGAAGATCGTGCGGGACGGCCGCCAGACGCTCGTGATCGGCCTCGACGACGTGAACATCGAGCGGCTCAAGAACGACCAGCCGATCCTAAAAGGGCTCGGCCCGGTCGAGGGGCTGGAGGAGTGGGACGTGACGATCCTCGGCCCCGAGGACATGGCGCGGTTCATCGCGCACGCTGAGAGCAAACGACGGACTGGAGGGACGTGATGGAGTACGACGTGTGCGAGGAGGGCGGCATCGTCGCGGAGCACGGCTCCGACGCGATCGCCGCGCTGAACGACGCGACGGCACGGAAGAACGCGGACCCGGAGACGCTCATCACGATCCTGCTGAGCGCGAACGGCGACGCGCCCGAGCCGCTCGTGGGCGACGGCGACGGCCTCGCCGG
>Ga0066703_10000291_pt1 | contig 14043 bp, 13 predicted proteins | sample GraSoiAngelo_152_FD_66505 | JGI IMG/M metagenome (GOLD analysis project Ga0066703, IMG submission 66505) | Grasslands soil microbial communities from the Angelo Coastal Reserve, California, USA - 14_1009_12_30cm | ecosystem: Environmental > Terrestrial > Soil > Grasslands | place: USA...
CCGCATCGTGAGGAGGAGGCGGTGGCGCTTGCCCAAAGCCTCGCCGCGCGGACCGGCCTTGTTGTCCAGCGCGGCAAGATGGTCGTCGAACTTCGTCCTTGCGGCGCCGACAAGGGCGATGCCCTGCGGGCGCTTATGGCGGAACCGCCCTTCGCCGGTGCGCGTCCTGTGTTCGTGGGCGACGATGTGACCGATGAAGACGGCTTTCGGGCGGCAACAGCGCTCGGCGGCTTGGGCATTATCGTCGGCCCGCCGCGCGAGACGGCGGCGCACTACCGCCTGCCGGACGTGGAGGCGGTCCATCGCTGGCTCGCGGCTGGGGCAACGAATGGCTGATCTCAAGCTCTGGCCGATCGGCAATTGCCAGGTCTCGGCCTTGGTCGACACCGCGGGCGGCTTCGTCTGGGGCTGCGCCCCGCGTGTCGACGGGGACCCGCTTTTCTGCTCGCTCCTCAATCCCAGGGGCGAGTCGGACCTGCCGCGCGGCGAATGGCGAATGGGGCTCGAAAACCAGGTAAAGGTCGAGCAGAGCTATCTGCGCAACACGCCGATCCTTTCGACCCGCCTCACCGACGCGGACGGCGGGATCGCCGAAATCTTCGACTTCTGCCCGCGCTTCGAGCGCAGCGGACGCATGTACCGCCCCGTCGCGTTCTGCCGCATCGCCCGTCCGGTCGCGGGGGCGCCCCGGCTGCGAGTCGCCTTGAACCCGGCCACCGACTGGGGCGCGGCGGAGGCCGAGCGCACCAGCGGCACCAACCACATACGCTATCTGCTGAAGCCGCAGCCGCTCCGCCTCACCACCGACGCGCCGGTCGGCCACCTCCTGGAAGGCCGCGCCTTCCGCCTGGAACGGGCCCAGCATTTCTTCCTCGGCCCCGACGAACCGTTTTCCGGCAACGTCGCCCACAGCCTTGCCACTTGGCTGCATGAGACGTCGGACGAATGGCGGCGGTGGGTGCGCGGCCTCGCCATCCCGCTCGAATGGCAGCGCACCGTCATTCGCGCCGCGATCACGCTCAAGCTGTGCCAGCATGAGGAGACGGGGGCGATCGTCGCGGCGCTCACCACCTCGATCCCGGAGGCGGCGGGTTCGGCGCGCAACTGGGACTATCGCTATTGCTGGATCCGCGACGCCTATTACACGGTGCAGGCGCTCAACCGGCTCGGCGCCCTCGACGTGCTCGAAAACTATCTCGGCTATCTGAGGAATATCGTCGATGCGGCGGAAGGCGGGCAGGTCCAGCCGCTCTACGGCGTGTCGGGCGAGCCGAAGCTGGAGGAGCGCGAGGCGGAGGCGCTGGCCGGCTATCGCAGCATGGGTCCGGTCCGGGTCGGCAACGCAGCCTACAGGCAGGTCCAGCACGACGCCTACGGGCAGGTCGTGCTCTCGAACGTCCAGGCCTTCATCGACGAGCGGCTGTTCCGGAAGGCGACCGACGCCGATTTCCACGCGCTCGAGCGGGTGGGCGAGCGCGCCTGGCAGATGCACGACCAGCCCGATGCGGGCCTGTGGGAATATCGCACACGGAGCGCCGTCCACACCTACAGCGCGGTGATGAGCTGGGCGGCCTGCGACCGGCTCGCCATGGCCGCGGAGGTGCTCGGCCTCGAGGACCGCGCCGCGCTTTGGCGCGAGCGTGCGGACGCGATCCGCGGGCGCATCGAGAAGGAGGCATGGTTCGCGCCGGAAGAGCGGTTCGGCGCCAGCTTCGGCGGCGGCGAGCTCGACGCCAGCCTCCTGCAGCTCGTCGACATGCGTTTCCTCGCGCCCGACGACCCCCGCTTCCAGGCGACGTTCGCCGCCGTCGAGAAGGGCCTGCGGCGCGGCGAGCACATGCTGCGCTACGCGGCCGAAGACGATTTCGGGCTGCCCGAAACCGCGTTCAACTTCTGCACCTTCTGGCTGATCGAGGCGCTCCACCTCGCCGGCCGCGGCGACGAGGCGCGGGCGGTGTACGAAAAGACGCTCGAACGCCTCACTCCCGCTGGGCTCCTCTCCGAGGATACCGACTTCGAGACCGGGGAATTGTGGGGCAATTACCCGCAGACCTACTCCCTCGTCGGGCTCATCAACTGCGCCGTCCTTCTCTCCCGTCCGTGGAGCGCGGTGCGGTGAGCCGCCTCATCGTCATCTCGAATCGAGTCGCCGCGCCCAAGCCCGAAGGGGAGGGGGGCGCGCAGGGAGGGCTCGCCGTCGCCCTGTCCGCCGCGCTCAGGGAATATCAGGGCCTGTGGTTCGGCTGGTCGGGAAACACGGTCGAAGAGTTTAGCGGCGAAATCCATTTCGCCCGCCACGAGGGAGTCTCGTCGGCGACGATCGACCTCGAGCCGCAGGACGTCGACGAATATTATAACGGCTACGCCAACCGCACCTTGTGGCCGCTCTTCCATTACCGGATCGACCTCGCAGAATATGACCGCAGCTTCGGCTCGGGCTACGAGCGGGTGAACGAGCGATTCGCCGAGACGGTGGCGCCTTTGATCGAAGCCGACGACCTCGTCTGGGTCCACGACTATCATTTGATCCCGCTCGGCTCGCAGCTCCGCGAGCGCGGCCTCAGGAACCGGATCGGCTTCTTCCTCCACATCCCCTGGCCCCCCGCGCGCCTCATGACGTCGCTGCCGGCGCACGAGCGGCTGGTCCTCTCCTTGCTGGCTTACGACGTGATCGGCTTTCAGACCGCGGAGTGGCTCGAAAGCTTCCAGAATTACGTCGAGCGCGAGCTAGGCGGCCATTGCGACCCGGACGGCACCATCCATGTCGGCGACCGCTCGGTCCACGCCGCAGCCTATCCGATCGGCATCGACTACAAGGAGTTCCAGGCGGCAGTGGCGAGCCCCGGCGCGCACGAGGCCTGCACCCGCCTCACCGAAAGCGCCGCCGGCCGCCACACCATCATCGGCGTCGACCGGCTCGATTATTCAAAGGGCCTCGCCGAGCGCTTCGAAGGCTATCGACGCTTCCTCGAGGACAATGACCATTGCCGCGGGAAGCTCTTCCTCCTCCAGATCGCGCCGCCCTCGCGGGGCGAGGTCGACACGTACGAGACGATCCGCGAGAGCCTCGACGAGCTTTCGGGCCGCATCAACGGCGAATATGCCGAGGTCGACTGGGTCCCCATACGCTACGTCAACCAGGGCTATGGCCGCGAAGACCTCGCTGGCTTCTACCGCGCCGCCAAGATCGCGCTGATCACCCCGCTTAGGGACGGCATGAACCTCGTCGCCACGGAATATGTCGCGGCGCAGGATCCGGACGACCCCGGCATCCTCATCCTCTCCCGCTTCGCCGGCGCCGCGCTGCAATTGAAGGACGCCTTGCTCTGCAATCCGTACAGCAAGGAGGACATTTCCGATTCCATCCGCCGCGCCCTCGCCATGCCGAAGGAGGAGCGCATCCGCCGCTGGCGCGCGATGAACGCGGTGGTCGAGAAACAGGATGTCGTCTGGTGGCGCAAATGCTTCGTCGATGCGCTGGAGGGCAGCCGCGGCTGAGCGGGAACGCCTGCCGCCGCCGCCGCGTTCAGCCCCGAACCGGGATCAGGAGTAAAGCCATGCGTATCGTCCATGCCGCCGCCGTCCTCGCCGCCTTCTCGCTCGTCGGCACCGGCCCGGCCGACGCCAAGGGCTGCATCAAGGGTGCGCTCGTCGGCGGCGTCGCCGGCCATTATGTCGGCAGGGGCCATGCCGTGGCAGGCGCCGCCGCCGGCTGCATCGCCGGCCGTCACTTGGCCAAGAAGCGGGCCGCCGCCCGCCGCGCCGGGCATCATTGATCCCGGCGCAGGGTTGAGCGCGGCGTGTCCGTCCCCTTAAGGGGGCCGGAGACATGCCCGAACTTCCCGAAGTCGAAACCACCGTCCGCGGCCTTGAGCCGGTGCTCCAGGGCCGGCGGCTCCTACGCGTAGAGGCGCGGCGGGCCGACCTTCGCCGCGCCTTCCCGCCGGACCTTCGCCAGCGGCTGACCGGCGCCCGCGTCACCGGCCTCGGCCGGCGCGCGAAATATGGGCTGATCGGGACGGACCGCGGCGACACGATGGTCTTCCACCTCGGCATGTCGGGCCGCTGGCGGATCGACCCGGACGACCTCGGCACCCACGACCATCTCGTGCTGGAAACGGAGGAGGGGAGGGTGCTCGCCCTCAACGATCCGCGCCGCTTCGGGTCCGTCGACCTCGTTGTGACTGCGGACCTCGACGCCTGGCCGGCCTTCGCGGCGCTTGGGCCGGAGCCGCTTGGGTCCGGCTTCAGCGCCGACACCCTGCTTGCCGCGCTGGAGGGCCGGGCCGCGCCGATCAAGGCGATGCTGCTCGACCAGCGGATCGTCGCAGGGCTGGGCAACATCTACGTCTGCGAGGCGCTGCACATGGCCGGCATCGCACCCTCGCGCGCGGCGGGGCGTATTTCGCGGCCGAGGCTCGAGCGGCTGGTGATGGCGATCAAGGACGTGCTCGCCGCCGCGATCGAGGCGGGCGGATCGACCCTGCGCGATTATGCCCGACCGTCCGGCGAGCTCGGTTACTTCTCGAAACAGTGGCGGGTTTACGGCCGTGAAGACGCGCCGTGCCATTGCGGAAGCCCGATTCGCAGACGAAACGACTCGGGCCGGTCGACCTTCTTTTGCCCGCGTTGCCAGCGCGGCTGAGGTTGACGAGTCGGCGCGCCTCCCGTAGAGGCGGCGACCGAACGGGTGCGTGCCTCGGGCCGCGCCTTTTTCATTTAAGAAAAAGAGGCAGTTGAGACGATGGCGAACACGCCGCAGGCAAAGAAACGCATCCGCCGCAACGCGCGCCGCGCGACGGTCAACCGCAACCGCGTCAGCCGCATCCGCACCTTCGTGAAGCAGGTCGAGGCGGCGCTCGATGCCGGCGACAAGGCGACGGCCCTGACCGCGCTGGCGCAGGTCCAGCCGGAATTGGCGCGGGGCGTCGCCAAGGGTGTTTTCCACAAGAACACCGCCTCACGGAAATTCTCCCGCCTCACACGGCGTGTCGCGGCTCTTTCCTAAGCCGTTCTAAAGCCTTTCGAATGCGCCCGCCGGACCCTGGTTCGGCGGGCTTTTTCGTGTCCCGGGAACGGACCGGGAAACCCACGCATTTCCCGCGATTCGCGTGCCGCGCCTGCGCAAGAAGGGCAGTTTTCCGCCATTTCTACGGCAAGTCCCGGTAAATGCGTGTCAACGGAATTATTTCATCATACTGTCATTTTCGGCCCTTGATCGCTGCCCCGCCTCGTCCCTAAAAAGGTGGCTCCGGCGGGGCGAATCTCCCACCGGACGCCACATCAGGAGCATCTTTTTCGATCGGTCGCCGCCGGGGGCGCGTCCGTGTGCGGGAAAGCTTTGCCCCGGCAAATAGAGGTTCCGCGTATAGGGGACCAAGGAAGAGGGGGTGCGTTCGTGTCTGCAAAGCCGATGGTCTCCACCATCTCCGGCCCGAGGGACGCCGGCCACGGTGATCCGCTCCAGCATGCCTGGGAAGCGATTCGCGCCGGCCTTCGCCGCGATTGCGGCGCCCGCACCTTTGACGGCTGGCTGCGCCCGATCGCGCTCGGCAATTTCGATTCGGACACCGGCATCCTGCGCCTCGAGCTTCCCTCGCAGTTCATGGCCGACTGGGTGCAGACCCATTTCTCCGAGCGGCTGTCGCTCGCCTGGCGCGCGGCCTACCCGCTGGTCCGCCAGATCCTGATCGGCGTCGGCGCCGCCGCGCCGAAGACGGCGGCCATCGTCGAGATCCCTGCTCCGGCCGCCGAGGACGAACCCGCCGCCGGCAAGAACGGGGTCTATGCGGTGGCGCTGGAGCCCCGCTACCGGTTCGAGAATTTCGTCGTCGGCAAGGCCAATGAGGTCGCCTACAACGCGGCCAAGACGCTGGCCGCCGTCAAGGACGTCGCCTTCAACCCGCTCTTCCTCCACGGCGGCACCGGGCGCGGCAAGACCCACCTCCTCCACGCCATCGGCCACGAATTCCACCGCCTGCGGCCGCGGGCGAAGATCATCTACATGTCGGCCGAAAAGTTCATGGTCGAGTTCGTCGCGGCCTTGCGGGCCAACGAGACGATCCAGTTCAAGCAGCAGCTGCGCTCCGCTGATCTCCTCATGATCGACGATGTCCAGTTCATCGCCGGCAAGGAGTCGACCCAGGAAGAATTCTTCCACACGATGAACGAGATCATCTCGGCGGGCCGCCGGCTGGTCATCTCGTCCGACCGCGCGCCGCAGGATCTGGACGGCATCGAGCCGCGCATCCTCTCGCGCCTGTCGTGGGGGCTCGTCGCCGACATCAACCAGGCCGATCTCGAGCTCCGCCTCAACATCATCCTGAAGAAGCTCGAGGCGCTGCCGGACGTGAAGGTGCCCGAGGACGTCGTCATGTTCCTCGCCAAAAGGATCAGCTCGAACGTCCGCGAGCTCGAGGGCGCCCTCAACCGCATCGCCGCCTACGCGATGATGCAGAACCGGGTCATCGACCTCGACTTCGTCACCGAAGTGCTCGCCTCGACGCTCCGCGCCAACCAGCGCCGCATCTCGATCGACGAGATCCAGACCCGCGTCTCCGACCATTACCGCATTCGCAAGGCCGAGATGACCTCGGCCAGGCGTGCGCGGGAGGTCGCCCGTCCGCGCCAGGTCGCCATGTACCTTTCGAAGCAGCTCACCCCGCGCTCGCTCCCCGAGATCGGCCGCCGCTTCGGCGGGCGCGACCACACGACGGTGATCCACGCCGTCAAGCAGATCGAGAAGCTGCGCGCCCAGGATCCGGAGCTCGATTCGGACATCCGGCTGCTCACCCGCCAGCTCGAAAGCTGAGCCCTTGAACCCGCTGCTCCTGGGCGCCCTCGTCGGTGCCTTCGTCAGCGGCGGCTTCATCGCTCTCCAGGCCCCCACCAACGCGCTGCTGGCCCGCGGCGTCGGCTCCGCGGTCAACGCGGCTTTCGTATCCTTCCTCGTCGGGAGCCTCGCCCTGCTCGCCGTCGCTCTCGCTTTGGGAGCGCGTCCAACCGCCGGGGCGATGCGTGCGCTTCCCTGGTACGCATGGACGGGCGGCCTCTACGGCGCCGTGTTCGTCACCATGGCCGCGTGGGCCGCGCCGCGGCTGGGCGTCACCATGTTCCTCGCCGCCGCGATCGCCGGCCAGCTCGCGCTCGCCCTCTTCCTAGACCGCATGGGGGCCTTCGGCCTCGCCCGAGCCGATATCGGGCCGATGCGGCTCCTCGGGGTGGTGCTGGTCCTTGCGGGGGTGGTCCTGGTCCGGCGCTGATCCTCAGAGGACCGGATAGGGCACCGTGTCGGCGCCGATCGAGACGGCGACCCACGCGGCGACGGATTTCCCCATCGCGGTCGCCGGCCGGAAGCGAAGTCTTCTTATGTCGGAGGTCGCAACTCCCGTACCGTCGTAAGCGGCCTCGCCGTACAGGGTGCGGAAGGTGTCGACCGATCCGTCACGCTCGACGTGCAGGCACAGGATCAGCGGAGAGGCGGCCACCGGAAGGTGCGACGTCGGCAAGAGCGATGCCCGTTTATCGAGCCGCGGAGAAGGCGGACAGCGGGATTCTTCGAAAGGCCTGAGCGGCACGCGGAGCACCTCGCCCGTCCACGCAGTCGCTCCGGCCCGCTCGGTCCAAGGGCCGACGCAGCTGCGACAGGAATGGCTCCAGATCACGTCGCCGAGCTCGGTCAGCAGCAACAGGGCCACCGTTATGTGCAGAAGGAAGCTCGAGGCCCCGGCGATCGGTCGGCAGGCGATATTCATGCAATGTTATTACATCACCGAACAGCCGCTTGCAACCTTGCCCGCCACCCAACGGAAGCGATGCAGGCTAGGGTCTCGGCTGCCGCGGCGGCGGCGGGACGGTGATGCGGACCGTCTCGCCCGAATTGCCGGGGAAGCCGGTGAACAGCGCCTCGATGAGGTTCGGGACCACCGTCTGCAGGCGGTCGGTTCCCGAATGGGCCTTGGCGGTGCCTTCGAAGACGGATTTGCCGTCGGCGGTCCGCTTGATGTCCATGTCGAGGAAGCTCGAATAGACGGTGCGGACGTCGATCTGGTTGAAGCCGCCGAAGAAGAAGGGATCGTCCCAGCCCCAATAGGCGCCCGTCGCGAAGCGGCCGAAGCCGCGATAGCCGCCGAAGCGATAAGGGTTGTGGAAGCCATAGGCGCCAAAGCCGCCGCCCCAGCCGCCGAAACCGCCGAAGCCCGGCCGCCGCTCCACCTGCTGGCGGCCGTGGTCGACGCCGTAATCGAGGGTGACGAGGAGGTTCGCCGCCGCCGCATCGGGCGCTTCGGAAAAGCCGAGCGCGAGGAGGTGGCGGCGGACGAGATCGGCATATTGGCCGAACTCGATGCCGCCCCGGTCGCGCGCGTCGGCGGCCTGGATGACGAAGCTCTGGCCGGCCGGCGCCGGCATCTGCTGGAAGCGGGAGACTTGGGCGGGGAAGCCGGTGGCGCAGCCGCCGAGCGCGAAGAGGGCCGCAGGCGCGGCGAAGGCGAGGAGTTTCCTGGAGAACGACATGTGATCCCTCATCGAAAAACGCATCCGCAGCGGGCAGGCTACGGCAAAAGGGAAAATGCCGCCAGCGTCGCTGAACGGAGGCTTAAGCGCGGCGAAGCGTCAGGCCGAGCGGCGGCGGCGCAACAGGAGCCGGACGTCGTCGAGCGCGAAGGCGCGGGTCGCGAAGCAGGCCAGAGCGTAGACCGCGCCGCCCCCGCTCACCAGCACCGCGAGCGCCATCACCCGGACGAGGAGCGAGCGGGTGAGGTAGGGATCGGCGTAAGGCGTCAGCACGAACAGCGCGCCGCCCATGATGAGGGCGGCCAGCGCCATCCGCGGCGCGCGGCGGCGCAGCTGGCTGTCGGTCTTGAAGTGGCCGCGGCGGTTCAGCGTCGTCCACAGCATCGCCACGTTGACGCTGGAGGAGAGGGCGGTGGCGAGCGGCGGGCCGATGACGCCGATGGTCGGGATGAGGACCAGATTGCCGACGATGTTGACGGCCACCGAGATGATCGCGAGCCGCACCGGGGTGCGCGTGTCGCCGCGGGCATAATAGCCTGGCGTTAGAACCTTCACGAGCACGTAGGAGGGAAGGCCGATCGAAAAGGCGCTGAGTGCCGCCGAGACTCGCACCGTGTCGGAGGCGGTGAAGGCGCCGTGCTGGAAGATGCCCCGCACGATCGGCTCGGCCGCGAAAATGAAGGCCGCCGTCGCTGGCAGGGTGAGGAACAGGGCCAGCTCGAGGCCGCGATTCTGCGTCTCCATGGCCTCCGCCTCGCGTCCCGTCGCCAGCAGCCGGGAGACGGTGGGGAGGAGGACGGTGCCGAGGCCGATGCCGATCATGCCGAGCGGCAGCTGGTTCAGCCGGTCGGCATAATTGATCGACGATATGGAGCCGGAGGCGAGCAGATAGCCCGCGAGCGAGGTCGAGATGAGAAGGTTGATCTGCGACGCGCCCGCGCCGGTGGCGGCGGGGAGGATGAGCTTCATCAGCCGGCGCACGTCCGCGTCGAATTCCGGGCGGCGGATGCGCATCCGGACGCCGGACTGGCGGCAGGCGATGATCAGCCAGGCGAGCTGCATCGCGCCGCCGACGGTGACCGAGACCGCCTGCGCCCGCGCCGTCGCATAGGCCGCGTCAGGTCCCTGGCCGTGGAACAGCCACAGCGCCGCGACCATCGAGACGTTGAGGAGGATGGGCGCGGCGGCGTTGACCCAGAATTTGTCGAGCGAATTGAGGATGCCGCCGAGCAAGGAGGCGAGGCTGATCAGCATCAGGTAGGGGATGGTGATTCGCGACAGGAGGACGGCGAAGGCGAATTGCGTGTCGGTCGGGTGCTGGCGGGTGAACCCGCCGGCCAGCGCCCAGGTGATGGGCCAGGCGGCGATGATCATCGCGCCGGTGAAGGCGAGGAGGATCGGCAGCAGCACCGCCAGCGCCCGTTCGGCGAAGTCGAGACCGGCGGAGAGGTCGCCGCTCTCCCCGACCTTGCGGTTGAACATCGGGATGAAGGCGGCGGTGAACGCCCCTTCGGCGAAGAAGGCGCGAAACATGTTGGGGAGGCGGAAGGCGACGAAGAAGGCGTCGGAGGCGAAGCTCGCGCCGACATAGGTCGCCTGCAGCGTATCGCGGACAAGCGCGAGGACGCGGCTCGCCAGCGTCATCCCCCCGACGGAGCCAAGGGCTCTCGCGAGGTTCACAAGCGGACCGTCGGCGGCAACAGGTTCAGGACGATCATCCCCATAGCGTTCGGGCCGAGCCCGCCTGAGCCCCGCCTTCCTTCCGGACTAAGAAAGGAAAGGGGCGGCTTCGACAAGCTCGGCCTGCACGCTTCTGTGGATAGTCCAGCGCTTGCGCGGCGGCGCTTCAGGCCTGCCCAAGCTCGCTCGGCTCGCCCGCCAGCGCCTGGCCGCCCTCGGCGGCGCGCTGCTGGAAGAGGGCGTGGAAGTCGATCGGGTCGAGCATCAGCGGCGGGAAGCCGCCGTCCTGGACGGCGTGGCTGATGATCTGCCGCGCGAACGGGAAGAGCATGCGCGGCGCCTCGGCGAGGAGGAAGCCCTGGATCTGGTCCTCGTCGACGTTGCGGATGCCGATAAGGCCGGCATAGAGGAGGTCGACGGCGAAGGCGGTCTGGCCGTTGGCGGTGGCGCGCACTTCGATCTTCAGGCTGACCTCGTGCAGCTCGTCGTTCAATTTCCCCGCGCCGATGTTGAAATCGACGGCGATCTGCGGCTGCTCCTGCCACTGGTAGACGGCCGGGGCGTTGGGGTTTTCGAAGGACATGTCCTTCACATATTGGGAAATGATCGCGACCTGCGGCATGTTGTCCTCGCCGTTGGTCAGCTGCTCGCCCGCAAAGCCCTGTTCTTCCGCCATTTTCGACTGGTCCCGATGCTGGATGTGAAAAGGCCGCGCCGCGGCGGCCGTGTCGGGGAGGGCGGGTAGCAGGAGCGGGTGGGGCGTGCAACCGTGCGGCTCGACGGAACAAGGTGTCATTTGAATACTTGTCCAGGCACGCTTATGTTACGGTCGGCGTCCCCGTGTGCGGAGAGAGTTGAGTGCCCGAGATCATCCTGCTGGCTTTGATAGCCCTGTTCGTCGGCCTGCGCCTCTATTCGGTGCTGGGCCGCCGCACGGGCCATGAGCAGCAGCCGATCCTGAAGCCCGCCGACACCGCGGCCGCGCCCGATGCGCCCGCGCCTGTCGCCGAAATCCCCTCCGAGCGGCCGGAGGCGAGCGGCCTCGTCTACGAGGAGCCGGCGGCGCCCGGCATTCGCGCCATCATCTCCGCCGATCCGAACTTCGATGTCGCCGCTTTCCTCGAAGGCTCGCAGGCGGCCTACAAGATGGTCCTCGAAGCCTTTTGGAAGGGCGACCGCGAGGCGCTGCGCTACCTGGTCGGCGGCAATGTCCTCGCCGCCTTCGAGCAGGCGATCGACGAGCGCGACACCGCCGGCCACCGCCTCGACAACCGCCTCGTCGCCATCGAGCGGACGGTGATCGAGGACGCCCGCCTCTCCGGCCGCACCGCCGAGATCGACGTGCGCTTCGATGCCGACGTCGCCGCCGTCACGCGCGACGCGGAGAACATCGTCGTTGCCGGGACGCTCACCGACGCCGTCGCGACCCGCGACATCTGGACCTTCCGCCGCGCGATCGGCAGCAAGGATCCCAACTGGCTGCTCGTCGAGACCGATCAGGCCGATTGAGACGCGCGGGCCGCATCGCCGCACGCGCCTGATTTCCTTGTCGAATAATCGCGTGCAGCGGGTTGCGGACCGGCGCTGAACTTCTACTTGGGCGAAGGCCCCTCCGGCGATAGAAGGGGCGCCTTCACAGCCCAGGACCAAAGATGGCGACCGCCACCCACCTCGTCACACCCGAAGAAGCCGGCGCCCACCCGGCGCTGGAGGCGGTCGTCGTCCGCTTCGCCGGCGACAGCGGCGACGGCATGCAGCTGACCGGCGGCCAGTTCACCCTCTCCACCGCGCTCGCCGGCAACGACCTCGCGACCTTCCCGGATTTCCCCGCCGAGATCCGCGCGCCGCAGGGCACGACCTTCGGCGTCTCCGCCTTCCAGATCAATTTCGGCTCGACGGCGATCGACACTGCAGGCGATGCGCCCGACGTGCTGGTCGCGATGAACCCGGCGGCGCTCAAGGTGAATGCCGCCGATCTGAAGCCCGGCGGCCTCATCATCGCCGACCAGGGCGAATTCGGCGCCCGCAACCTCGCCAAGGCCGGCTACGAGGCCAATCCGCTCGAGGACGGCTCGCTCGGCAAGTGGCAGGTCATCGCCTTCAACATCTCGCAGCTCACCCTCGATGCGGTGAAGCCGTTCGGCCTCGGCAACAAGGAGGCGCTGCGCTGCAAGAATATGTGGACGCTGGGGCTGGCGCTCTGGATGTTCGACCGCGACCGCGCGCCGCTCGTCGAGTGGCTGCGCACCAAGTTCGCCAAGGCGCCCGAACTGGCGGAGGCGAACATCGCGGCGCTCAACGCCGGTCATGCCTATGGCGAGACGGCGGAGATCGGCGGCCAGCTCCACCAGCACCATATCGATCCGGCCCCCGCCGCGCCGGGCCTCTACCGCACCGTCACCGGCGCCGAGTCGATCTCGCTCGGCCTCGTCGCCGGCGCGCAGCTTGCGGGCCTCGAGATGTTCTTCGGCGGCTACCCGATCACGCCCGCGTCTGCGATCCTCCACCATCTCTCGCGCCTCAAGGAATATGGCGTCACCACCTTCCAGGCGGAGGACGAGATCGCCGCGATCGGCTCGGCTATCGGCGCGAGCTATGCGGGCTCGCTCGGCGTTACCTCGTCGTCGGGCCCCGGCATCGCGCTCAAGGCCGAGGCGATGGGGCTGGCGATCATGACCGAGCTGCCGCTCGTCATCGTCAATTCGCAGCGCGGCGGCCCCTCCACGGGCCTCCCGACCAAAACCGAGCAGTCGGACCTCTACCAGGCGGTCTACGGCCGCAACGGCGATGCGCCGATGCCGGTCATCGCCGCCCGCTCGCCCTCCGACGCCTTCGACTGCGCCATCGAAGCGTGCCGCATCGCCGTCCAGTATATGACCCCGGTGATGCTGCTGACGGATGGCTATATCGCCAATGCCGCCGAGCCGTGGCGCGTGCCGGATATGGCGCAATATCCGCCCTTTCCCGTGAAGTTCTACGACGAACAGCCAAGCGAGGAGGCGCCGTTCAGCCCTTACGCCCGCGACGAGAAGCTCGCCCGCGTGTGGGTGAAGCCGGGCACGCCGGGGCTCACCCACCGGATCGGCGGCATCGAGAAGAATTTCGCCACCGGTCACATCGATTACGCGCCGGACAATCACCAGAAGATGACCGACACCCGCGCCGCCAAGGTGCTCGGCGTCGCCGACTCCATCCCGGACCAGGAGGTCTGCCTCGGCGAGCCGGGCGGACGGCTGGCGGTGGTCGGCTGGGGCTCGACCTTCGGCCCCATCCATCAGGCCGTGCGGCGGGCGCGGGGCAGGGGCCTTGACGTCAGCCACATCCACCTGCGCCACATCTGGCCGATGCCGAGGAATTTCGGTGACCTGCTAAGGTCTTACGACCGGATCATCGTACCCGAAATGAATACGGGGCAATTGAAGACCCTGCTGCGGGACCAGTATCTCGTCGACGCCCGGCCCCTCACGAAGACCAGCGGCCAGCCCTTCAAGATCGCCGAGATCGAAGCCGCCATCGAGGAAGCTCTCCAATGAACGAGATGGTGAAGCTCACCGCCAAGGATTTCGCGACCGACCAGGAGGTGCGCTGGTGCCCCGGCTGCGGCGACTACGCGATCCTGGCCGCCTTCCAGACCTTCCTGCCCGAGCTGGGAATCCCGCGCGAGAACCTGGTCATCATCTCCGGGATCGGCTGCTCGTCCCGGCTGCCGTATTACGTGGACAGTTACGGGATGCACTCGATCCACGGCCGGGCGCCGGCGATCGCCACCGGCCTGGCCTGCACCCGCCCCGACCTGTCGGTATGGGTGATCACCGGTGACGGTGACGCGCTCTCGATCGGCGGCAACCA
>Ga0066703_10000292_pt1 | contig 14040 bp, 12 predicted proteins | sample GraSoiAngelo_152_FD_66505 | JGI IMG/M metagenome (GOLD analysis project Ga0066703, IMG submission 66505) | Grasslands soil microbial communities from the Angelo Coastal Reserve, California, USA - 14_1009_12_30cm | ecosystem: Environmental > Terrestrial > Soil > Grasslands | place: USA...
AAGTGGCCGGTGAATTTGATGCCGTTGTTACCAAGGAGCTTCCCGCCGTGAACAAAACACTCTCGCAGAAAAAACTGGAAGCCATCCAGCCGATGGACCGCAAAGCCTGGGATGTCGCGAACAGCGATTCGGAAGAAGGGGCCCGCACTGGCGGCGCTGCCTTGCATGAACGCGATTAATTTCTACGTGGCCTATAATTGCCGCATTTCTAAACCACCCTCCGCAAACACATGACCATGTCGGCGAGATAGATGCGAACAAGTACAGCGACTCTCGAGCATCGAAGGCTGCGGGATACGCTTATAACCGAACGGTGCGCGGGACCTCCGGCCCGCCTGCAGGCATTGACCTTTCCGATGGCGGGTCCAGTGAATCACTCGTTCGCCGTCGCCCGGAAGGACGAAGGCGGATGTCAGTCTCATTTTCCGAGGAGCTGACGAGCATAGGCTGGTGCTTTGCCAGCATCTTCGTGTTTGAAATAGGCGTACACTCCGACGCCCTGGCCAAGCCAGGCGTCGAAGCGTTTTCTCCAGGCTGTAATTTGCTTCGGAGCGTAGTTTTCAAGTCGCAAGCGGGCGTAGGTGAAGTCGGCAGTAAGCACATCGGGAGGCGTTTGCTTGTCGGTCTCGGACAGGCAAAGCGCCGTCTTGTGTTGACGAAGAACGGAATACGTTTCGTCGGTGTACCACGACGGATGGCGGACCTCCAAAGCGAAAGCGAAGGCGGTTGGGCGAAGAGCAAGAAAATCCTCCAGCAGAGGACGATCGAACTTGAAGTTGGGCGGCAGTTGAACGAGGATTGGGCCCAGGTGGTCGCCGTCGTTTAGAACGCTGGCGACTTCCAGGAAACGTTTCACAGTGCTCTCGCAATTGCGGAGCCTTTGAATATGGGTGATCTGTTGGTTGGCCTTCAAAGCGAAGCGAAAGCCTTCCGGCACGCTCTTGGCCCAATTCAGAAGGGCGTTCTCGGTGGGCATGCGATAGAAACTGTGATTGATTTCGACCGTCGAGAACTGCTGGGCATAGAAGCCGAGCATTTGGCGGTCGGGAAGCTTCCCTGGATAGAAGCTGCCCTTCCACTCCTTATAGGAGTATCCGGAAGTGCCCACGCGAAGCTGTCCCGGGTGAGGGATAGAAGACCTCCGTGGAGGGCCATTAAATCACAGGCCAGGCGCTGGGAAAATAGGGACAGCCCCTTTCGCCACGAGCGCCTATTGCACAACCTCGCTAAGTCATTGATTTCATTGGCGGGAATTGGGTTGTGCAACACCTGCTAGTGGTTTTTTTTCGCCGATGGCGAGACCCGACGGCTGAGCGATTCGATAGCATTCTCCAGTCGTTGACGTCGTTCCCAGAAATCGCCCCAGAGATCACCCTTCTCCTTTAAGCGCGCAAAGACCGTCTTTATGTTCAGTGATGCGGGGCGTAAGCCGGGACGCAATTCGCGGGGTAACAGCGGAGCGGAAACGGGCGCTTGCGGGAATGCTCGCACGGCGTAGGGGGCAGCCAGCGGGCGCCCAAGAGCATTCTGTTGGACGTCGATCAGGACGCGACCGGCGGGACGACGTGCGACGGATCGTTCGTTGGTTACCAGATTCGAGTGTTCGGCGGTTACGGTTCGAGCGACGATCTCGGCGAAGGTTCGTAACTGTTCGTACGTATAGACGGGCTCAACAGGAATATACAGGTGGATTCCAGTTGCGCCTGAAGTTTTCAAGAAGCTCGCCAACCGCAATTCTTCCAACTTTTCATGGAGAACTCGAGCGATCGTGACTACAACGGAGAAATCGGTGCCCTCAGAAGGATCGAGGTCGAAGAAGAAATAGTCAGGATGCTCAAGATCGGCATAGCGGCTGGACCACGGGTTGTGGTCGATGCAACCGAGGCCGGTCAAAAACAGCAGGGAGGCCCGATCGTTGGCGGTGGCGTAGTGTATTTCTTCTCCGCGTTTTTCGGAATCGAGGGGCATGGTTGTAAACCATTCTGGTATCCCCTCGCGCAAGTCCTTTTGAAAGAAAGCTTGGCCCTTGATTCCGTCTGGGTAGCGGCGCAAAACCAAAGGCCGATCGGCGAGAAAAGGCAAGACGAAGTCGGCCATGCGGTAGTAGTAGGCCAGTAGATTTCGTTTCGTGTAGCCGGACTCGGGAAAATAGACTTTGTTCAAGTTGCTCAGCCGCAGCCGTTTGCCGTTGAGTTCAATGGTGACGGTTTCCGAGCCTCCCTTGAACAACTCAGCTTCGATCTGGGCTTTTGTGTTGAGTACGCGGCCGACGAACTCGGGGGCTCGAACTGCAGTTGGATCGGCGGCGGGGGCGGCTTCGTTCTCCCATTGGCAATCCAAGGGACGCGCATCCTCGCGGAGCGCGAGGAAAACAGGATGACGCAGGGAGTGCTCCTGTGTCCAGCCGCTGAACTTGACACGCGCAACTAAAACCGGAGAGACCCAGGATGGCCTTTCGTTGGTTTCGGGCACGGTGTCGAACGGGCAAGCGGGAGCCGCGAGTTCCTTCAACTTGCTAGTTACTTCTTTTAGCTTTTTCGCGTCAAATCCACTGCCAACATGACCGATGAATCGAAGTTTTTTGCCTTGATACAAGCCCAACAGCAGCGAGCCAAATGGAAGGGCAGCACTGCGAGGTGCACTCCAGCCGCCCACGACAGCGTCCACCGTTTTAGTAATCTTTAGCTTCACCCAGTACGGACTTCGATCACCAACGTACGGGCTGTCGGCTCGCTTTGCGACGATCCCTTCCAAGCCATTCTGTTCTGCCAGCCCGAACAGTTCTTTTCCGTGCTCCAACTGATGGTCGGAGTACCGAAACTGTTCGGACGTGCGAAGCAATCGGTACAGGAGCTGCTTGCGATCGAGGAGTGGAGTTTCGCGAAGGTCGTATCCGTCACAGTAGAGAAGATCAAAGACGAAGTACACGACAGGGACCCGCGAGAGGAGGCTCTCGCTGGGAGCCCGCACGTGCATGCGTTCCTGCAAGAGTTCGAAGTCACTGTGACCACGGGTGTCTAGAGCGACGATCTCTCCATCAAGAATTGCCTGGCGGGCGGCCAAGGCATCGGGAAGAGAGGCCAGTTCGGGATAGCGCTTGTCCATGTCAACGCCGGTGCGAGAGCGTAACGTCAAAGCGTCATTCTCAATTCGGGCTAGCGCGCGCACACCGTCCCACTTGATCTCAAAGAGCCAGTTGGGATCGGAAAAGGGGCGGTCGGTGAGCGTCGCCAGCATGGGTTCCACGCGAGACGGCATCGAGCACTTGCGTGCGCCTTGCAACTCTGCCGCGCGAATTGGGCTTGCCTTGCGTTTGGGGGGCAGCTCCTCCTTAATCTCTTCTAGCGTGCGTCCCGTGAGGACCGAGCCGTCGTGCTCCTCGATGTTCCAAGCGGAATCTTCGGCGGCGTCCTTGTGTTTCATCATCAGCCATTCGTTGCCCTTCTCGCTGTGCCTAAGCTTGACCAAAACGAAGCTGCCCCGCAGCTTCTCGCCGTTCAGATTGAACTTGATTTCCTCCCGTTCTAGTTGCTTTCGCGCATCGAGGGTGCCCTCAACGGTGAAGGTCCCGCGGTCCCAAACCATAACCGTTCCTGCGCCGTAGCTGCCCTCGGGGATCTTTCCTTCAAAGCCGCCGTAATCGAGCGGATGATCCTCGGTTTCGACGGCCAGACGTTTGTCCGCGGAGTTAAGCGAAGGTCCCTTGGGCACAGCCCAGGACTTCAACGTGCCGTTGATGGCCAAGCGGAAGTCGTAGTGCAGGCGACGGGCAGCATGTTTTTGGACGACGAACGTATTTTCGGAAGTGGCTTGAACGTCTTTGCCAGAGGGCTCGGGAGTTAGGTCGAAGCGGCGTTTTCGCCGGTATTCTTCAAGCTTGGACATGAAGGCATTCTATCCCAGACTTTTCCTTGGGCCCCAGGCCTGCCCATCCGATGCAAATTAGTATGAAGCTGACTGATAAACGACCTGCCCAGGATTCGTCTTGCTTCCTGCCGGCGTGGACGGCTAATCTTAAAGGCTTGTGCACCGTCCCAAGGCTGCCGTCGAAGGAGCGTTCACATGGCCACGACCGTCTGGAAAGGCCACCTCACCTTTGGCCTGATTTCGATGCCCGTCCGCATGTTTGCCGCCGCCCGCGGTGAACGAATCAGTTTCAACCAGCTCCACAAGCAGTGCCATTCGCGTCTCAAGCAGCCCCTGTTTTGTCCCGTCTGCAATCGCAACGTGGAACGGTCCGAAATTGTGAAGGGCTATGAATACGAAAAGGACCAGTACGTCTTGTTCAACGAAGAAGAACTCGACAAGATCGAGCCCTCCTCGGCGCGCGTGATGGAGATTCTGGAGTTCGTGAAGCTGGATGAGATGGATCCGCTGTACTTCGATTCCTCCTATTACCTCACGCCGGAAGACGCCGGGGTGAAAGCTTATCAACTGCTGATGAAGGCTATGGAGGAGTCCGGATACGGAGCCATCGCGAAGCTCACCATGCACCAGCGCGAACACATCGTGATTGTCCGGCCAGGGACTAAGGGCATGACGCTGCATACGATGTTTTATTCCAATGAGATTCGCGCGGCGGAGTCCGTTCCGACTGACAAGATCGAAGTGAAAGAACAGGAAAAGAAGCTGGCGCGACAACTTATTGAAAGTCTTGCGGCTCCCTTCGAGCCACAAAGATATCGGGACGAGTATCAAGAGAATGTGCGGGCGATGATCGCTGCCAAGCTCAAGGGCCAGGAGGTAACCGAAGTTGCCCAGCCGCATATGGCTCCGGTGATTGATTTGATGGAGGCCCTCAAGAAAAGTCTCGCGGAAAAGCAAGCCCCGGCTGCGGCGGCCGCACCCGCAGCGCCAGTGCCGGTGGGCAAGAAACCTCCAACTCGAGCCGTGCAACCGATCTCATCGGTGCAGAAAAAGGCAGGAAAGAAGGCCACCGGTTAATTCCTGATGGGTGCGACGGACAGATTCACTCCGGAGGAGACCCAGCGCATTGTGGGTCTGACCGGGAAGCAGCTGGATTATTGGGACCGCTTGCGCCTTGTCTCTCCCCGAAAAGAACAAGGAAGCCGCTTCTACGACTTCGGCGACCTGATTGGCCTGCGCACAGTAAAGCAATTGATCGAAAAAGGAGTGCCCGCCAACCGTTTGCGACGAGCGCTTGCCGCGCTTCGTGAGAAACTTGCCCAAGTCCACGCGCCGCTGGCGGAGCTGCGTGTTCTTTCCGATGGGAAAGATATCGTTGTGGAGCGCGGCGGGGCGCGACTGGAACCGCTGTCGGGTCAGTTTGTGTTGAACTTCGAGATTGGCGAGCTTGACGAAAGAGTTCGTGTCATGGCGAGTCGCAATGCCGATGAGTGGCTGGCCACGGCACTCGCTTATGAGGCCGAGGGAAAGACCCGGGCCCAAGCAATCGATGCGTATGAGCGTGCCCTATGCGTCGATCCCCAGAGGCTTGAGGTACTGATCAATTGCGGGACGCTTTGCTACGAGGATGGAAATCTCGAAAAGGCGTCTGAGTACTTCCGTCGCGCTCTCGGATTGGACGCGGAAAACGCTTTGACCCATTTTAATCTAGGGAGTGTGCTGGAAGAAATCGGCGAAGTCGAAGCAGCACGGCGGCACCTCCGGCGAGCAGTTCGTCTGGATCCAAACTATCCCGACGCACACTACAATCTGGCTTTCGTTTGCGAGAAGCTGGGCGCGTATGCCGAAGCGCAGGAGCACTGGGAAGCATATGTCCGACTAGACCCCGTGGGCCCTTGGTGCAACTATGCCCGCCAACGCCTCGCCTCTTCCAAGACGGCCAAGTCGGCCAGTAACAAGTAAGGGCGAACTAAGGTTGCGGTGAGCGACAGGAGAAGCCTAGCCTCGGCCGTCAGCAGGGGACGTACAAGGGTCCAGTCAAGTTTAGTTGAGGTATAGAAATGTGCAGGAACATCAAAACACTTTTCAACTTTGATCCGCCCGTCACCGCAGCAGAGATTCAAGCTGCCTCTCTCCAGTTCGTGAGAAAAATCAGCGGTTTTAGCAAACCGTCGAGAGCCAATGAGGCCTCGTTCCTGGCTGCTGTCGATGATATAGCGGAGATTATCGACCCGTCTCATTCATGCCCTCGAAACGACCGCAGCACCGAAGAATCGAGAAGAACAAGCCGCAAAGGCCAAGGCTCGCGCCTTTTTGAGAGAGTCGTACTCGAGTCCGCCAAGCACGGCCTCTGATGAGCGTGCTAAGTCCTTGCTAGGGTATGAGTTGGCGGAGCAGGAGGAGTCGGAATTCTGACCTGCTGAGAACGCGTAACTTCAGAGCCCCTGACATTTAACGGCTCAATGCTTCGCAGTTGGGAACCCTTCCGCAAGAGTGACCAACAGGCTCATCAGACCTGCAGTTTGCGCAGATAGGGAACGCTGGCTTGCATCATTTCCAGGTTCATTTCGACGAAGTAATTCTTTATGCCGCCCACTTTCGCTGCGGTAAAGATTTTCTTCCAATCCAAAGTGTCTTGCCCCACGGCCATCACTTTCTTAGTTTCTGCCGACCAGCCTTGTACGTGCATTGAAATGAAGCGGCCCGGATACTTCGTGAAATACTGAGCGGCGTCATAACCCTGGCTGATCGTGGAGACCTGGAACTGAAACTTGACCAGCTTCGGATCGAGAAGGTCCAGCAACAAGTCATAAGTCCGTTTGCCGTCAACCATCGAGAGTTCAAAGTCCTCATTGTGAAGGCCCTGCTGGATGCCAGCCTTAGCCGCCTGTTCGCCCATTTTGTTGTATTCGTCGGCCGCTCGCTTCACATCATCCATTGTCGGTTTCCGAGGCCCGCCGAGGCTTGGCACAATCATTTGCGTCAGGCCCACATCTTTCGCCCAGGCAATTCGGCCCTGTTGATTCCCCCTCAGCTCCTCGATGCCGAAGTGAGAACTCACAGTACTGACACCTGCGTCGCCGAGAATTCTCCGGAGCTCGGTGCCTGTGTATTTGCCAAGGCCCGCGAAGCCCGAATCGGCGTAACCTACCGGCGAGCAAAGCTCAATGGTCTGAAATCCGGCCTCGGCAAGCCGTTTGATCGTGCCGGGAAAGTCCTCGGCGATCATTGCCCGAACAGGCCACGTCTGACATCCGATGGGCATGCCCAGCGGATTGGCGCGAAGCTCCCGTGCACCGGCGGAAACAAAGCCGGCCGCGGCGGCACCCTTCGCCGCATCCTTAAGAAACTCTCTTCTCGAAATCGCCGACATTGACGCCTCCTTGCTCGCTGATATTTTGCTACGTGGCTGTGCCACGCCTGAACCGGTGAAATCTGCAGCTCTAAGATTACACGTACTCGTTAAAGTTCCCACCCTCTTCGACGTTCCGGGCGGACGTAGTTCTGTGCGAGAGCGGAGTTAACGACTCTCAGGTTAGAGCGATCCCAATTGAGTCTTTGTCCCAAGCGAGTAGCGAGATTTCCCAGGAGCAAGGTCTCGGTGACTAGGCCCGAAAATTCGAAATTCCCACCGGGCTTGACTTTGCTTCCCTTGCAGGCCTCCAGCCATTCCCGTTCGTTGCCAGGTGACCTTGGCAGTGTTTTTGCCGGCTCTTTGTAGCTATTCATCTTCGTCTCGGGAATGATCTTTGGACGAGCGCCATTGAATGCGCAAAGAATTTTGCCACGGTCTCCGATGAAAAGAAGCCCTTCGTCATTTTCTTCCCCGTCCCCTTTTAGCGGACGGTCTTCTTCCAGTTCCTCTGGACGCGGAGGTTTTAGACCACCGTCATACCAGCTGAATTTCACCGGTGGCATGTCGCCACGGGCCGGGAAGGTGAAGCGGATGATCGAAGCCAGCGGGTAGGTCTCTTCGTAGCGCTCGCTCGAACTCGCTTCCACACTCATCGGCGCTTCCAGCTTTAGGACTCGAAAAATCGTATCGAAACTGTAGGAACCCATGTCGCCAAGAGCGCCACAGCCAAAGTCGCTCCACCCGCGCCATACAAACGGCAAGTACGCATGGTGGAAAGCGCGTTCGGGCGCCGGGCCGAGCCAGAGATCCCAATCCAAACCCTCCGGCACCCGTTCGGCTTCTTTGGGTCGTTCGAGACCTTGCGGCCAGTACGGACGGCTGGACCAGTTGCTGACTTCGCGCACTGGCCCAATTGCGCCATCCCAAATCCATTCACACAGCAAGCGCGTGGCTTCAGAGGCTTGATTCGCGACAGCGATCTGAGTGGCCACGCCGGCATCGCGCGCGATTTCGGCCATGCGGCGGGCTTCATAGATGGTGTGGGTCAAAGGCTTCTGGCAAAAGACATGCTTGCCCTTCTTCATCGCCGCCACGGATACGGCCGCGTGCAGGTTGTCGGTGGTGCACACGACAACGGCATCGAGGTCCTTGTGCTTCTCGAGCAGCTCCCGGAAGTCGCTGTAGGCCGCGCAGCCGCGAGACTCGCCGGAACGTCGCTGAAGACCGTTGTAGGCGTCGACGATTTTCTGACATGGTTCGCGGCCTGCAACGCCACTGGTCACCTGGAGAGAATGGGTCAATTGCAGGGCCTGGTCGGGGCTGAGCCAATCCCAGCCACTATCGACGCCCAGCAGTTTGCGAACGGACTTGCAAAACTCATGCGTATCCCACTGCGGGTGATTGGCGCTGGACCGGTTGGGATCGCAGACGGCGACGCCTTGCACGTCGGGTTCACTCAAAAAGCGCAGCATGACGCGCAGGCCCTGCGAGCCAACGCCGATAAACGCAATATTGACCTTGTCGCTCGGTGGAACATATCCCGCGCCGCCCAACACCCGACGCGGTACGATGGACAGGCCCATCGCCGCCGCAGCGGTTTGCCCTAAGAACGTGCGCCGCGAGACCGAGCTCTCTAGGAAGCTCTGAGACCGAGGTCGATTTTTCACTGTCCCTCCTAGCAACAGCTCACAAATACCGCAGGAATCTGGTGGCTGCTCGCATTTTGCAGTGATTTACCACAATACTGCTCAACTTGGATACTGTAAACGAACCAGGGGTCTGCATGTGCGAAATTGGCAGTTGCACCACTTGCGGCCGATTGCGAGCGGATGACGGCGTGCAGCATCCCTCCTTCCAGGAAGTGCAATCTGGACCGGGAAAAGTCCTGGTCACATATCCTGGATTTGTGGGAGATTCAGGCACACATTCTCCAGATGGAACCTCTTTCTCAATACCGACCCGCGTGAAAGACTGATGCAATCTAAGACGACCTAGCACACCCAGAGCTCCCTGGCAGTTCATTTCCGTCTGATCAGAAGTTGTCCATTCCGCTTAAAATCCGAGATAAACTGCATCTGCAAACTGCGGTGATCAATTCCGAGAGTGATGCGCCCCGCGAATAACAAATTTGCGAAATTCATGGCACTCCAAGTGGGCCGACCACGTTGAGCACAGAAGCTTGCATTGACGAGGGACCTGCCTCGAGAATCAACCAATTGCTGGATGTCCTCGTCACTGAGGGTGGAAGCGATCTACTGCTCGTTCCAGGTGTGCCCGCATGCGTGCTTTTCGAGGGTCGGGTAAAGAGGCTCGAAGAGCGCGTTTTGAACGGAACAGAGATTGAAGCAACTGTCCTCCCTGCCTTAACACCGCACGCGCTGAAGAATTATCGCGCCATTGGAATTGCGGATTCCTCGTATCGAGTCAATGGATCGGGTAGATTTAGAATAAATTTGCATAGAGAGCGGGGCAATCCTGCCGCCGCTATCCGCGCTCTGCCCTCATCCGTACCCACCTTGGATGCCTTGCATCTTCCAGCTTCCGTTCGTTCCCTTGCCCGGTTGCCTCGAGGCTTGCTTCTAGTCGGGGGACCAGCAGGGTCAGGAAAATCCACGACATTGGCCGCTCTAGTTAACGAGATTAACCAAAATGATGCGCGGCACATCGTCATCGTCGAAGACCCTATGGAATACGAGCACCGCCACCTTCGCAGCATTGTTGAGCAAGTGGAGATTGGCACGGATGCTCCAGATTTTCCGACGGCATTGCGGGCCGCAGTTAGGCAGGCGCCGGATGTGATCGTGGTGGGAGAAATGCGTGATGCCGAGAGTATGAGAATTGCTGTGGCAGCTGCAGAAACCGGACACCTAGTCTTGTCGACGCTCCACACGACAGACGTTGCAACTACAGTTGCCAGAATCTCTGATAGCTTTGCTCCGGAACGCCAGAACACCATAAGGCAGGAGCTCGCGATCGGATTGGCAGCAGTTCTAACTCAAATCCTACTCCCCAGCAAGCGAGGCGGTCGTTTTCCCGCAGCTGAACTCTTAATGGTTGGCTATGGTGCTAGGCAGCACATTCGGAGAAATATGCTCCAGCACCTACACCAGGAAATCGCGATTACAAAGAAAAAGGGCTCTTTCAGTCTCGAAGATTCGCTACTTAGCCTGATCAATCAGGGGCACATCGAGCGGGAGGACGCTTTGCTATGCGCTACACATCCTGATGACCTAGAAATTCTGTTAAGGGATGACCCGCGAAGTCTATGACTGCAGTCGTCAGCTTGCCATCCACAACGCGGGGGGAGTCGGAAGCCTGTCGGAGGCTTCGCCAGCGTAAGTTAAGTTACTGATTCTGCGAAGTCACAAAAAAACTTCAAAATGCTGTAAATCCCGAATGTGGGCACGCATCGGGCACACGAGAATTTCGCCCAGACTCAGCTCGGCGAACGGCAAGGAGGGTGATTCCTGTAATGCTGCTTCGGAGCGCACGCTGCTTTTGACAAGCTCGCAGTGCCTTGCGCAGTGCCGGCGTGGCCCGCGGGTCACGCTACGTGTTGATTGGAGCGCGTGCAGTCGAGAGGCGAGTCACCTCGCGGGGTATGCTGATTGCGGAATGATGTTCTAGCACTGCCAGCAATGAAGCAGAGTTCGTGGTGTTCGCTGTAGAGTTGCTCTTCAGGTGCATCAAGGAAGTCCACGTCAAGTTCGTAGTTTCTTGCTGTCAAATATATCTCTGCGTTTCTGCGCCCCCCAGCATCAATAGAGCAGCACGACGATGCGGAAGCGCGTAAACCCTGAGGCCCCTTTCCCAGGGCAGGCGCCCACTGCTGCAGACTTGTAGCGGCGGGATTGAATCTCCTTTTCCATAGTTCCTGGGAATCGGGAGATGTCGGGCGTCTCATAGTGCGCGATGTACTTTGCCTTGCTGTTTCCCACATAGTCTCGGTCGAGTTCGCAGCTCTTCCGCGCATCGTCCCCAATTTTGAGCAAGCGTAATCCGCGCGCAGTGAGAAGTTCCCCGACGCGTTTTTCCTGCTCCTCGATCGAGAGGACCGCGACGGCATGCGCAAAGTCCTCTACGGCGTATAAATCCACGCTGCCCTCGACTACCGCAACCCCAATCGAATCAGCGATGGCGTCAAGGATATTCGCCCGGTGCCCGGGGGAATGCATCCAGCCGTCATGGAACTCGTCGGCGGACGCCCCCATGGCAATATTCTCTGTAATATGGCTAAATCTTGCTCCTGCCTCTCGCGCCCGAGTCGCCAGGTCCGCTTCACCGGGCACTTGGTGCTCAAATAAATCCTGTTCTGCCATCTGTTCGGCATGCTTGCGCGCCGCGCGTGCCAGGCCCTCATCCCATTTCAGAATTGGCAGATGCCTTGCCAAACGTTCGCGATTCACGGAATCGAATAACAGTTGTTCTGCGTTGGAGGTTTTCTGCTGAGCCGGGCACGCGTGTGCAAAAAGGAATGCAAACGCAAATATCTGCGCCGCCCTATGCACCAGGCAACTCCTCATCATCGCACGGTCCTTCACCATTCGCAGCAGGCATCTAAGGCACCTTCGTCATTCGCCCGGAAAACCAATCTTGCTACCGAAAACGACCTCTAAACAGGTGATAATGGCAGTCTTGCTTACGTGAATTCAAACACAAAGGCCACCGTTAGCCCTCCGCCAAAGGCTCCAGTTGGGTTTTCCCGCATTTGGGTATAAGATACCTCCAAGTTCGGGTCCTTTCCTTCGGTAATTCGCTGGTTGGAGTCCGCATGTTTTTGTGCGTGCCGCGTCGCGCCTTCCCCGTTCTCATCCTTTTCTTCGTCCTTGCTCCCTGCCTATTCGCGCAATACTCATCTCTCCCGCCTGGGGAAGACCATCCGATCTTGGGTTTCAAGTTACAGAAGGAACTGGGAAAAGCCCTGGAAGCGTTGCGGGCCAACAAACCTGCCGACGCGCGCCACCACTTGGATGCAGTTTATCGGTCTGCTCCTGGTGACGCGGACGCAAACTTCCTTTTTGGCGTTTATTCCTCACAGATGAACGACTGGGTGCACGCTAGGAATTACTGGGAAAAAGTGTTGGCCCTCTATCCAAACCACCTGGGAGCCCTGTTGTCCTTGGGTGGTGCCCTCATGCGGGAAAGCAAGCCGAATGAAGCAGCTCAGTACCTCAACCGGGCTGTCGAAGCCGAGCCCACCTCCTGGCGTGCCCACGCGGTCCTCGCGGACGCTTACCTCCGGCAGGGCCGGCTAGAGGAATCCATCAATCAAGCAGAGCGCGCACTCGAATTGGGTCATGGCCAGGCGGGAATTGTTCAGCCGCTCCTGGCGCGGGCCCTCAATCTACACGGCGATCGCGAGCGTGCCATCCGGGTTCTACAAGCGTATCTCCGGGAAAATGCTTCGGACGCCGCCGCCGCGAAACAGCTCGAGAATTTGCAGACTCCCTTCGAAGCAGCAACGGAATTTCCGTCCGGCACGGTATCGACCTCCCCGCCTCAGCCTATGCTGGCAACCTCAGCCCTCTTGCCTTCTAATTGGTTGCCCCCCGATATTGATGAAAAAGTGCCGCCGGTCGAATCCGGCGTCGCATGCAACCTGGAAGAGGTCATCGCAAAGTCCGGCAACCGCATCCAGGAATTTATTGCCAATGTGGACCAATTCACGGCAACCGAGGCAGTGGGGATTTCCTTCTCGTCCCATCAAGTTCGAGTTCAACTATGTTGTTTCCATTAAGAAGAACCGGCTCGGCCTGCTGAATGTGGAGGAGTATAGGGACTCTCATTATTCGGCGGCCCAATTTCCCGATGGTATCGCCACCACAGGGCTGCCCGCCCTGGTACTCATTTTTCATCCTTCTAACCTTCAAAACTTTGCCCTTACCTGTGAGGGACTGGCGCGGTCGCACGGCGCGCCAGCTTGGCAGATCCATTTTCACCAAAGGACCGATCGACCCAATACCATTCGCACCTATCAGTTGGGAACCCAAGGCCCGGCTTACTCGGTCCCACTTAGGGGGCGCGCCTGGATCGCCGCGGACAGCTTTCAGATCGTACAGTTGGAAACGGATCTCGTCGCCTCTCTGCCGCAAATCCGCCTCGCTGCGGATCACGCCGCCATCGAATATGGTCCCGTGCACTTCCGCTCCCGCAACCAGGATATGTGGCTGCCTCAAATAGCGGAGGTCTTTTACGATTGGAGGGGTCGTCGCACTCATCGCCGTCACAGTTTCAAAAACTACTTGCTCTTCTCCGTGGACGACAAGGAACGCATTTCACAACCCAAGGCCCAGGGCGCGAAGCCTCAGTAAAGCCAGGCCGGAGGTAAAGGATGGCACGAAAGGCCTTGCTTCTCTGCGGTATCCTCATCTTCGCTGCTTTATGTCGCCATGAACGTCTTTGTAGCGACGCCGTGGGAGGGCTACAGCTCCGCCTCTCAAACGGTCAGCCGGCTGTCCGCGGTCGGCGAGTGCGAATGAGACACTTAGAATGGTGGAGGCGGGGGGAGTCGAACCCCCGTCCGAAAAGCGCTACGAACCGAAGCCTACATGCTTAGCTCAATTCCATTTGGTTCGCCCGCCACGCTCAGAATGAGCAAGAAACGCAACCGGCTAGTCCGATGGTTCTCGCCCGAGCCTTACGGACCGAAAGGCTCAGGCCAGCTCACTGTGTGACGCCCCTGACCGGGCCCATGAGCGAAGCCCGGGGAAGCGTGCGCTTAATTAATTAAGCAGCAAGTGCCAAGTTGTTGTTGGCATTTCTAGTTTCCACCAAGTTACGGGCAGGTGGGTCCCGGCATGCCTTCGGGCCGCGACAGC
>Ga0066703_10000306_pt1 | contig 13843 bp, 10 predicted proteins | sample GraSoiAngelo_152_FD_66505 | JGI IMG/M metagenome (GOLD analysis project Ga0066703, IMG submission 66505) | Grasslands soil microbial communities from the Angelo Coastal Reserve, California, USA - 14_1009_12_30cm | ecosystem: Environmental > Terrestrial > Soil > Grasslands | place: USA...
TCGGCAGCATCTGTTCGGAATTCCTGCTGGCCCGCGGAATGCGCGTTATTGCCCTCGACAATCTCATCGAGGGCCACCGCACCGCCGTCCCTTCTGGCGCTGTCTTTTGTCAAGTAGATCTCGGGAATCGCGCGCAGCTAGAAAGCGTCTTCGCCCAGCACAAAATTGACGCCGTGATGCATTTCGCGGCCGAAGCCCTGGTGGCCAAGTCTGTCCGTGAGCCGAGTATTTTCTATGCCACGAACGTGGCTTGCGGCGTGAATCTGCTGGATGCTGTCACCCGTCACGGTGTCAAGAAGTTTATTTTCTCGTCCACGGCGGCCACTTATGGCGAGCCCGAGATCGTTCCCATTCCCGAGGACCATCGCAAGGCGCCCATCAATCCTTACGGAAAGTCCAAGCTCGTGTTCGAGCAAATTCTCGCGGACTACAAAACCTACACCCAGCTTAACTACGTGGCCCTGCGGTATTTCAATGCCGCCGGTGCCTCAAAGGAACTTGGCGAACATCATCGCGTGGAAACTCACCTCATCCCGCGCATACTCGACGCTGCCTGCGGCCTTCTTCCGCAGGTCGATGTTTTTGGCACGGACTATCCCACCCCTGATGGAACTTGCGTCCGAGATTACATCCACGTTCTCGACATTGCCGATTCCCATGTTCGCGCCCTCGAAGAAATCGATCGCGTTTCCGGCGAAGCCTTCAACGTCGGAAACAGCCGCGGCTTTTCCATTCTCGAAGTGATCGACGCCGCCGAGCACATCACCGGCCGCAAAATTCCACGCAAACTCGGGCCGCGGCGCCCAGGCGACCCGGCCGTTCTGGTTGCCAGCAAAGAAAAACTAAAGCGCGCCCTTGGATGGGAAGCCTCGCATTCTTCGATGGAAGAAATCATTGGATCAGCCTGGGCGTGGAGGCAGAAATATCCACGCAGATACACCGAGAGCGTTTCTGCCCGGAGCTAGTCGGAGAGTTTGTACCGGATGATGCACCACAACGCCTGGAGGCCGTCTTTCCAGGTAATTTTCTTTCCTTCTTCGTATGTACCCCCCCGCGTAGTAATCCGCACTTCGTAAATCTGCCGTAGAGACCGTGCATGGCCTCGAGGAAGACGAGTTCTTCGATCTCGAAGACTCCTCCAGCCGCGGTGACTTCCTCGCCAGAGTGCACACCTACCAGCTGTACTTCAACCTTGTCCACTCCAACTTTCACAAGTGGTGCTGCAGTCGATCCTTTGTCGTTGATTGCAAGAAGTTTCGTCGCGGAATCGTTGCCCGCATCATTGTTGGGTAACCTGGGAACAAACGATTTTCGGAATGTGCCCCATACGGAGACTCCAAGTGGATTAATCCGTTCGGGTTAGGTCAGATTTTAAGTGGTTCTTACTTCATTTTCTGTCTGCCGATTAAGTGAAACCCAGGATTGAGTCCAACAGAGGATTCAGCAAACTGTAATACGTTTTTAATATTGAGAGAGTTCGCGAAGGGATGGTCGATTGGTCCTGAGGAACTCTTGGCTGGGAGCAAGTTCCAGCGTTTTTCTCTCAGCTTCGTGCGGCGATTGCCGATCGCATCGGTATCTCGATAGCAGGGTTGTCGGGCTAAACCACGCCTGGAACCCGTCATGCGACGCCTCCGGCGTCGCGTTCGCCGTGTCCCCGCGGAGGACAAAAGTGAGTCAGCCAATGCAGGACAATTCGACATGCATCATGACCTACTCTCATGACGGCTTCGGGCTGGGGCATTTGAGAAGAAACACTACGATCGCATCTCACCTCGCCAACGAACTCCCAGCGTCCAGCATCTTGATGTTGATTGGATGCCCCACGGGAGCGGTCTTCAAGTTGCCACCCGGGGTGGACTTCATGAAGCTCCCTTCCGTCATCAAACGCGACACTGGAGTGTGGCATCCGTTGCGATTGCGCATCGGGCTGGACAAGACCAAGGCACTACGCATCGGAACTATTCAGGAGGTGGCTCACGTCTTTCAGCCCCAGTTGTTGCTAGTGGACCACGTGCCAGTGGGAATCTGGGGAGAGTTACTCCCTTTGCTTGAAATGCTGAAACGAAGAGACGATCCACCAGTAATCGTCCTGGGGCTGAGGGACATTCTGGATCGGCCAGAAGTCACGCGCGCGTTGTGGGAGCGCGACGGATCTTACCAAGCGATTCGCAAGTTCTATGATGAGATTTTCATCTACGGCTGCCGAGAGGTGTTTGACACTAGTTCGCACTACGGACTTGAGAAAGAGTTCGCGCCCATGATCCGTTATTGCGGGTACGTATGTGCAAAGGAGCCCTACAAGAGCAAAGAGCAGATGCGCAAAGAGCTCCAAGTCGAGCGGCGTCTAGTCGTAGTAATGGGAGGCGGCGGGCTTGACGCTTATCCCATGATGCAGACGTGCATGAAGGCTCTCAGGATACTCGGGCCGCACGCAGGTGTGGAGGCGATTTTCATCAGCGGGCCGCTGATGGATAACCAGCGGCGTGAACGGCTGCGCGAACAGGCCAAAGGCCTGAAGGTACGCGTGCTGACGCATGTGGAAGACTCCCTGAGCTACCTGAATGCGGCCCATCTGGTTGTGACCATGGCGGGCTACAACTCATTATGCCAGGTGTTGCAGCTCAGAAAGAAGGCGCTCGTGGTGCCGCGGTCTGGCCCGAGCGCCGAGCAGCAGATGCGCGCCCGCCTGTTTGCCGAGCGCGGCCTTATGGACGTGATCTACCCCACGGAGCTGTCCCCGAAAAAAATGGCCGGCAAACTGTTGGAAAACTTGCAGAGGAGGAACCAACCGTCGTATGACCCAGCGATCAGCACAAATGGAGCAAGGAACGCGGCCGCTCACTTGGCCGAGCTCGTCGCTTCCAGAGTTTACTATCCCGTCGAAAGCCAGGTCGAGTGTCGCCTATATAGTTAGCACATGGCCAAGTCTCTCGCAGACTTTCGTGCTAAACGAAGTCCTGGCACTTGAGCGCCGCGGCTTGCCTCTTCGCATCTTCTCGATCAAGGAACCGAAAGACGAGCCGGTGCACGCCACTGCAAGGCTAGTTCGCGCGAAAGTCTCTTACCTTGCGCTGCGTCGACGCTGGAGGCCAGTCTTGCAGGGCAACCTCCGGACGCTGTGGCGTCGGCCGGGGGCATATTCGCGCACTCTGCTGCGGGCCATGCTTCGGCCACGCTGGAGCTTTTTCCGGAATTTCTTGCAGGCTGGTTACCTCGCGGACCTGTTGTTTGGCGAACCTGTCGCCCACCTGCACGCGCACTTTGCCAGCGCTCCGGCAAGTGTGACCATGCTGGCGCACCATATGACGGGCATTTCTTACACTTTCACTGCGCATGCCAAAGATATTTACTTTGATGGCGAACCGGCGCTCATGCGCGCCAAGATGAAACGCGCCAAAGCCGTGGTGACGGTCAGCGAATACAATCGGCGCCACCTTAGGAGTTTGCTCGAGCCTCAAGCGAGGAGCAAGGTGCATTGCGTCTACAACGGCGCGGACTTGAGTCAATACAAGTATCGCCCGTCCGGTGAAAAGCGGAACGGCTTTCCGGTGATCCTCTCGGTAGCCAGATTGGTCGAGAAAAAAGGTCTCGGCGATTTGATCTGCGCTTGTCATATCCTCCAGCAGCGTGGGCGCACATTCCGAGTCGAGATTATAGGCAGAGGCCCACTCAGGCGGGCGCTCGAAGCTCAGGCGACCGAGCTGGGTATAAGAAACTATGTGAAATTCCTGGGAGCGCGGCCGCAAGAGTTCGTTCGCGAGGCATACGAGCGCGCGGCCTTATTCGCACTGCCGTGTGTCGTCACTGCGGGCGGTGATCGCGACGGTATTCCCACCGTGCTGTTGGAAGCCATGGCTAGCGGAGTGCCTGTTGTTTCGACGACTGTTTCCGGAATTCCTGAACTCGTCGAATCGGGTTGTGACGGGCTGCTTGTGCCCCCGGGAAACCCCGCGAGGCTTGCCGACGCGCTCGATCAACTCTTGCTTGATCCCAATCTTGGCCGGAACCTGGCGCGCGCCGGACGCGCGAAAGTCAGCGAGCGATTCTCTATCGACCGCAATACAGAGCAACTACTCACACTGTTTCAGCCCGAAGGAAGCGATGAAGATCCTCTATCTGTGCTTTGATCCGAGCATTGATTTGGCGGGAGAGACCGGTGGCGCCGTCCACATCCGTGCACTGATCCGCGCGCTGACGGAACTCGGCCACGAGGTCATGACAATATGCACTTGCGTCAGCCGCCGGCTGTGGGTCGAGTCCCAAGTTGGCGGGAGGGTGGCCGTTTGTGCTATCGCCGGCTGGAACGGCTCGTTGGGAAGCGCCATCCGGGGAGCCAATCGATTCTTGGGTTGGAAGCCCCGCCGCTATTCGGACGCCGTGAGGCTGTTGCACAACGCAAGCTTCTTCAGAGCAGTGGCAGCAGCGGTCAGGCGATTCTCCCCGGACTTCATTTACGAACGCTACAGCTTGTGGGGACTGGCGGGGCTATGTGCTGCCCAACGTTCTCTTTTGCCGTTTGTCCTCGAGGTGAACGCGCCGCTGGTCTACGAGCAGCAGCGTTATCGCGGCGGAATGATGTGCCCTTGCTTGGCCGGCCGAATCGAGCGTGTGGTGTGGCGAAGGACCGATCTCGTGATTGCAGTTTCGGAAGAGGTTTCGAGACATCTCACGAAAGCGGGCGCGAGCTCGGCGCGGATACAAGTTCTGCCCAACGGTGTGGACGCTGGCTGGTTCACGGCGGGTGCTGAGGTCCTTCTCCCGCGGAAACACTTGAATCTGGAAAACCGCTTTGTCATCGGCTTCGTCGGTAGCTTCAAGCCGTGGCACGGAGCGGATTTCTTGCTTGCTGCTTTTGAGGACTTTCACCGTCTTGAGCCATCGTCACACTTGCTCATGATTGGAGACGGCCCCCTGAAAAGCAGTTTGCAGGACCGCATCCGGCAGGCGGGTCTAGAAAAAGCCGTCACCTTTACTGGTGTGGTGACCCACGAAGACATTCCTCAATACCTGGCGACGATGGACGTGGCGGTGGCGCCTTATCCAGCCATCGGAAATTTCTACTACTCGCCGCTGAAGCTGTTCGAATATATGGCCGCGGGGCGTGCTGTCGTAGCCAGTCGCATCGGGCAAGTGGCGCAAGTCATCACCGACGGCGTCAACGGCCTGCTTTACGAACCAGGCCACCGGGCCGGCCTAGTGAACCGTCTTCGTGAACTTCGGGAAAGCTCCGCGTTGCGCCTGGAGCTGGGGAAAAATGCAAGAAGGGCAAGCCGGGATTTCACCTGGGAACGAAACGCAGAGCGTGTCGTCGCCTGGATTGGGCCGGCGGTGGCGCGAGAACGTTTGCGAGCCGCGTGCGCTTGACACCGTGTATTGGAATTGGAGGAGTGCAACACTATGGGGGATCAAGTGGTTCCAAGTCCGTCGGCTGTTGCAGATCACGGCATTCCAACCCTTGCTGCCGTTCTCGAAGGCCAGGAAACGCGAACCAACCTGCGTCTCCTTACCTCGTTCCCTGTGAAGTCGCGCCTTCTGAATGACATCCAGACGCGGCTGATTAAATTACAGCGGGGCAACCGATGCACTCTGGAAATTGGGTTGAGAACAGAGAGTGGCTGGCATTACCTGATCGGAAAGGTCTATTCGCGAGACCGTGCCGACGTGTTCGAGGCCATGAAGAAAATTTGGGAGTCCGGCTTGAACCAGGAGGCGGAGTTCTCGATTCCTCGCCCTGTCTCCTACCTGCCGTCTTTGCGGCTGCTTCTGCAGGAGAAAGTCGAAGGCCCACTGGCGAAGCACCTGTTTCTCGACAGAGATCTAAGCCTGCGCGCTGACGCTGCCGAGCGGTGCGCCTTGTGGCTCACGAGGTTTCAGGCTCTGGCGCCGCAGTTGGGCAAAATCATGGACGTACAGAGAATTCTGAGGCATAGCGAACGCAGGGTGCGGTTCATCGTCGACACGGGCGTGCCCTTTGCGGTCAAGGCGCGCAAACTATTTCAGCTTCTGGCTGTCGCCCCGCCCACCCTGGAAAGGAACGCCATGTGCGCCGGGCACGGCGACTACAAGCACGAGCATCAGTTCCTTCTCCCGCAAGGGCGCACAGTAACGTTCGACTGGGACTGTTATGACATTGCCGACCCCTGTCGCGACGCCGCAATGTTTGTCATCTATCTCGAGCGCCTGGCCCTAAGCGAGCTTGGTTCCATCCGGGAATTACGCAGCGCCTCCCAAGCATTTCTGAAAACCTACCTGGCTGCCGGGCAGCCTGGCGTTGCGGCTCGCCTACCCTTCCATAAGGCTGCGCTCTACTTGCAGGAGGCGAAGCGCGATCTGGGAGAACAGCACCCCGGATGGCTCGGGAGAGCAGAAATCATGCTCGACCAGGGGTTGCAAGCATTTGAGTCATAGGAGGTGGGAGGCATGTTGGAAATCGTCTCGAACACAGTCAATTGCCCTGATTCCGCACTTTTTGCGTTTCTCGAAAAAGAGGAATTGTCCAGACATCTCAATCTGTTTTTCTTCGGCCAGAAGCAATTTGATTCCCCACTAGATGCTCGAATCCGGGTTCTGAAGTGGCACCAGAGAAACCGCTGCACCATGGAAATCACTTTGAAGACCGACGGTGTCTTTCACGAGCTGATCGGCAAGACTTACGCCCTGGACCGCCCCGACATTTACCGAACGATGGAAGCCCTGTGGCGAGAAGGCTTCGATCACCACGCGCCGAATTCCATTCCACAGCCTTTGATCTACATGCCTTCCCTTCGGCTTCTTCTCCAAGAAAAAATCGCCGGGACGTCCGTTCGAGAGATTTTCCTCGGGTGCGACCGGCACAGGCAGTTTGAAGCCGCAGAGCGGTCTGCGCGTTGGCTGGCGCACTTTCATAGTCTGGCTCCGCGTTTGACGCAAGTTTCTCCGGTCGAGAATCAGCTCACCAGACTGCAGCGCTGGACAGTCAGGCTCGTGGAACTGGGAGGAGCCGTGGCGGAGAAGTCGAAACAGCTCTTCGAGAAATTGCAGGCTGCGCATGGACAACTCCAGGAGGCAGAGCTCACTGCTGGCCACAACAGCTACAGCCCGGATCACGTCCTCCTGGTGGAGAGACGGACGACGGTTATTGACTGGGACAGTTACGACACGGGCGATCCGGCTCGCGACCTCGCGAGGTTCGTCGTAGCGACCCAGCGCCTGGCCCTCGGCCATCTTAGTTCCATCCGCGCGCTCGACTCGCTGGCCGATGCATTCCTGCGAGCGTACGTGGCGGAGAGGGGCGCGGGGGTGTTATCGCGACTTCCCTTCTACGAGGCCGGCACATGTTTGAAACTGGCCAAATACTGCGCGTTCAATCGCCAAGTTCCCGGGTGGGAGAAGAAGGTTGAGGCCATGCTAGATGAAGGGATTCGAGTTCTGGGGAATTGAGCACGGAGGGGCTGCCGCGGCTCGCTCGTGCCAGGTGTCCTCCCAAAGGCTTCGAAGCAGTCCCAGGCCCGACTGAAAACGACCCCGGACGCAACTGGAAACCAGATTTTCAAATCGCGCCGCGAGGTGCGCCGCGCGAACGTTGGAGCCGGGTAACTTCAAGAGTCCAAGTTCCCATGGTGGTTAGCGCTATGGCAGAAGAAACGATACAACAGGGTGAACGAAAACCTCGCATTTTTCACGCGCTGGGAACAGCTGTGCCCAGCGCTCCTGCCGCCGTCCCCGACGATCCCGCTCTGCCGGGTTTAGCGTTGCTCCATCGTCCGCAGCAGTTTTTGGCGGCATTCACTCCGCTATTGCGTAACCGCTTGGGAAGCCGCATCGAGTTGACAGACGGCCGCCTGTTCGTTCACCGCTACGTTCCCGGGAAGCGCTGCATAGTGAAAGTCGAAGCGACGATGCACACTGCGCCTGGGATGCCCGACGAGCCCCAATGTTTTTTTGTAAAGTTATACACCGGTGGCCACGGAGCACGTGTTTATAAGAATTGTCAGCAGCTCTGGCGTCTCGGCTTCTCGCAGGGGCGTTTCACCATCGCGGAGCCGCTGGCCTACCATCCGGCCTGGCAAGTCCTGATCCTGAGTTGTGAAGAAGGCCCGTCCGTGCGCGAAATCGTTCTGGCTGGGCAGGTCGCCCTTCGGGCAGTGGAAGGGACAGCCAAGTGGCTGCACCGGTTGCACACGTGTGGCTTCGAGGGTGGGCGTGAATACAGCCTCTCGCGCCACCTGCATATCCTCGGCGCTCAGCAGAGCAGGCTGGCCTCCGCACAGCGAGAGGCCGGCCGCATCTTTGGCGACATTTTGGACGGGATAAAGCATCGGATTCTGAAGCTCGAGCCTTTGAGGTTGGCCCCGACCCACCGCGATTTTTCTCCTGAACATGTCACCATGGAAGGCGACCGTTTCACCGGGTTGGATTTCGATGAGTTCTGCCAATATCATCCCCTGTTCGATGTAGCTCACTTTGTGGCCCATCTGCGATTTCTGGCCCTGACTTCGCTCGGCTCGATCAATGCCTTGGACGACCTCGCGACTCATTTTGAGGACTCCTATGCCTCGGAGTCTGCCGATTTCTCCGTCTCGCGGTTGCACCTGTTTGCCGCCATCGCTTACTTGAAACTCGCCTATGTGGAAGCGGCTGTGCGCCACAACAGAGACGGGAAGCAAGTAACGGACGCGCTGCTCGAGGAAGCTGGTCGCTTTGCGGAGTCGGAAAATTGAGAATGAAACAAGCGTACAAGGAAGCCTTCCTAAAAGCCCTAGACAAGGCCTATCCAGGTTGGTCTGGCGAGGCTCCTACGACAAAGTCTTCGGCTTCTGGAAGGACCGATAGAAATGTTACCGGCGCTGTGTCCGGTGGGCCAAAGCCGCCTAGGGGAACCGCGCACACAGGCCGCGAATCTCGGCAAACGCCGCACGCCCGGTCAGAACGGCACGCTTCGAGAGTAGGAGACGGACGAGAGACGCTAGGCCAGTCTAAATTGCAGAGCGGCGAAAAAGGAAGCGTTCGCTTCGTCCTGCCTCTTTTCCTTGCCCACTGGAGAAAGATCTTACTCGCGCTTCTGGCCATGGTTCTGGATGCCGGGCTGGCCGTCATGCGCCCTTGGCCTCTCAAGGTGGTGATTGACCGCGTGCTTTCCCATAAACCGAGCCGCGTGCCTCTAATCCACCAGTGGCTGGACAGCGCACCGTTCACGAGGACGCAAATCCTGTACGGTTCTTGCGCGACAGTACTCCTCATCGCGCTCGTCACCGGGCTAACCACTTACTGCTATACACGGCTTCTAGGCAATGTCGGCCAGCGCTTCGTCTTTGAGCTGCGGCGGGACCTGTTCGCGCACATGCAACGGCTGTCCCTGCGTTTTCACGACGCGCAAAAGACCGGCGACTTGACTAGCCGGTTGACCTCCGACATTCAGTCCATTCAGGACTTTATTGGCAGCGGCGTCATCGCTTTCGCCAGCAACACGCTGTTGCTGAGCGGCATGGCTGCGCTGATGTTCTGGCTGAACTGGAGGTTCGCGCTCGCTACGCTCTCGATCGCCCCGCTCATGTTCTGGATCGTTTATCGGAACAAGCGCCTGATCAAGCGCGCAACGCGCAAAGCGCGCGTCAGCACAGGACTGCTGGCTTCCCTGGCTCAGGAAACACTGGCCTCCATTCGCATCGTACAAGGGCTGGCGCAAGAGGATCAGATCGACGAACGCTTCCAAGCGCAAAGCGAAAGCAGCCTTCAGGCTTTCCTCGAGAGCGTGCGGTATCAGGCGCGCATCGCTCCGGTGGTGGATTTCTTGGGGGCCATAGGGCTGACCATGGTGATGTGGTACGGGGCCAAGAGCGTACTCGCCGGTCAGCTCACAACCGGGGACGTGGTTATTTTCTTTGCCTACGCAAATAACTTCTACAGTCCCATGAAGTCCATATCGCGCTCGACGAACACCTTCACCAAAGCCAGTGTGGGCGCCGAGCGAATCGTGGAGGTTTTGCAGCATGAGAGCGATGTCAGAGACCGCCGGCGTGCGCGGGCGGCGCCCCAATTCAAGGGCGCGATCGAGTTTCGGGGCGTGTCGTTTGAGTACGAGCCAGGCTCGCTGGTTCTCGCGCATGTCAACCTGAGCATCGCGCCGGGCCGGAAACTGGCCATTGTGGGGGGGACCGGAGAGGGGAAGAGCACGCTGGCGAGCTTGGTTCCGCGCTTCTACGACCCTAGCGCGGGCGCGGTGCTGATGGACGGAGAAGACATTCGGAATTATTCCCTTCAATCGCTCCGTGAACAGATTAGTTTGGTACTTCAGGACTCGTTACTTCTTAGCGGTACCATCCGGGACAACATCGCATTCGGCCGGACCGACGCAACTGACGAGGAAATCCGCGCCGCCGCCGCAACCGCAAACGCGGACGAATTCATTCGCCGGCTTCCGGCAGGCTACGAGACGCCCGTGGGAGAACGGGGAACCACTTTATCGGGAGGCCAGAAGCAGCGCATTGCCATCGCCCGCGCGGTGCTGCGCAACGCGCCCGTTTTGATTCTGGACGAACCCACAAGCGGTCTGGATGCCGTCGCCGAGCACACGGTCATCAACGCGCTGGAGCGCGCGGCGGCCGGACGCACCACACTCGTCATCGCTCACCGTCTCAGCACGGTACGTCTGGCCGATCGCATTATCGTCCTCCATCGGGGGCGCATCGTCGAGGAAGGCACCCACGAAGAGCTCCTGGCCCGCAAGGGTCGGTACGCTCATCTTCATCAACTTCAGGTTGCCCCTCGCGGGTCCACTGTCTTCACTACTTCCAACGAAAGTCGAGAACTACAATGAACCTAAGATACTTGTGCATGCTCATTCTCCTGGCAGCCGTATTTTCGATAGAAACGAGAGCTCAAGACGCAAAAACGGTGCGGGGAGTCGTCCATGACCCCGACAGCACCGCGGTGCCGGATGTCAATGTTGAGCTGACCGCCGCGACGGGGGGGCAGCCCCTCACCACGACAACCGACGACGAAGGTGCCTTTGCATTTAAAAATGTTCCGGCGGGCGAGTACGTTCTGCGAGTGAGCCTACCGGGCTTCAAAGAAGCGCGACTGCCCGTCACCGTGGGTGCGACACCTCCGCGGCTCATCCGGGTGAAATTGAAACTATCGACCGTTGCAGAAAACGTGACCGTAAAAGCTAGCAATCAACCAATTCTTCTCGCAGAAGAGAATCACAACGACGTTCAGTTCAATGAGCATATGACGATGAACGTGCCGACAAAGAATGGAGATCCGTTGGCTGTCCCCTCCCTGTTTCTTGCGCCCTCAGTATTCGGCAACGGCTCCAGCGGCCCGCAAATTGTCGTGGATGGAGTTGTGACCAGCTCTCTCGATTTGCCCTCGACGGGCGTGAAGAACGTGGCCGTAGACCAAAATCCCTATTCGGCCGAATTTGGCCGACCGGGCAAGGGGCGGCTGGAGGTCACGACCAAGCGCGGCGTCCACAGCCGCTACCGAGGCAATTTGCTCATGATATTCCGGAATTCCGCACTGGACGCAAAGAATGCTTTGGCTTCGGTTCGTCCTCTGCAACAGCGCGGAATAGGCGAGGCGGAATTCGACGGGCCGATTTCCAATAGCGCAACTTTCCTGCTGTCAGCGCGCTACCACGTGTTCAACGACAGTTCGGTTGTTTCCGCATTGACTCCCTTGGGGCCTCTGACAGAGAACGCCAGAGCTCCGGTGCACAGTTTGCACCTGTTTGGCCGAATTGACGAGCGACTGACTCCCTCTCAAAGGATATCTGTCTTGTACAAATTTCTGGACCGCACGCTCGATAATCAGGGGATCGGCGGTTTCAATCTGCCCGAACAGGGAACCAACATCTTCAACCACGAGAACGAAGTCAAAATTCTGCAAACCGCAACGCCCTCAGCCAGCATTTGGAACCAAGTGCGCTTGACCTACAAGGAGGAGCGGCAAAGCACCGCCAGTGCCAACAACCAGCCCGCGCTGCTTGTGCTCGGCGCCTTTAATTCCGGCGGTGCGCAGATTTCCAATCGTGTAACGGAACGGATGGCAGACATCGAAGACGTAGCTTCCGTCTTCCACGGCAAGCACGGTTTCCATTTTGGCGGCGGAATCCGACCTAGATTCTTTAACGCCGAGGACAGCTCGAATTTCGGCGGCGCGTTTACTTTTTCAAACTTGAGCGACTACGAGAACGGCATGCCTGCTCTCTTTACGATGAACACGGGCACCCCGACGGTGAGTTTCGATCAGCATGAGTTCTTCACGTTCTTTCAAGACGACATCCGCGTGCGGCCTTGGTTTAGCGTCATGCTCGGGCTGCGCCATCAGTTCCAATCGAACGTTTCCCACTACCAGGACTTCGCTCCGCGGCTCGCCTTCGCCTATGCTCCGCGAAGAGGACAAACCGTCGTGCGGGGGGGCTTCGGCATTTTCTACGAACGCCAGCCCGTGAGCATGGAGCAACAAAGCCTTCTCTATGGCGGGTCCGCGATCCGCCAAATCGTCATCTCTAGTCCCAGCTATCCGAACCCATTCCTTGGAGTAACACCTGCGCAGGCCACGCCCAGCATCGTGACCATGGACTCTGGCATCCGCCTTCCTTATCTGCTGCAGGGAAGCCTGGCGGTTGAGCGAAGGTTGGGGCACGGACAGAATTTCCTAACGTTGGAATTAATGACCGTGCGTGGCGTGGCACTATACCGCACACGAGACGTCAACGCTCCCCTTCCGGGAACCATGATTCTTCCGGATCCCAACTTCATCAACATTAATCAATTCGAGTCTACGGCAACGTCACGAAGTTATAGCGCTGCCATAACCTACAAAGGTCATCTCCGAAAAGCGGACATCGTGGCCCAGTACACCCTGTCGCGGAGTTTGGACAGCGGCAGCAGCATGTTTTCTCTCCCTGCTAATAACTACGACTTGCAGGGCGAATGGGGCCGCTCGGATTACGACCGCAGGCATCGCCTCAACCTTGTGCTCTTATACAGTCTGCCTGCGGGCTTCCGTGCGGCGGGTATCCTCAACGTGTGGTCCGGTCGCCCGTACAACATTACTACTGGAATAGATTCCAATGGGGATAACGTCTTTAATGATCGGCCGCTCGGGCTTTGGCGCAATGCCGGCCGGGGTCCCGGGTACACGGACGTCGACTTCCGGCTGGCGCGGCGCTGGCGTCTGGCGCACCGAGAGCACCCGCCCTCAATCGAGTTCGCAGTGGATGCTTTCAACGTCTTGAACCACGTCAATTTTGAGAATTACGTTGGCACCTTGACGTCACCGTTCTTCGGACGGGCCAATGTAGCCGATTCCGCGCGACAGCTCCAGCTGAGCCTGCGATTTATCTTCTGAGACTCTCCGTCAGGTTAGGGACCTGTACTAGAGGGCAGGCAGGGGGAGGGCCATTTTCTGGCCGCCTGGCCAGTTGGCGGTTTACCGTCGGTGATCTAACCTGTTCGCGGCAATCCAGCCTAGTAATTGACGAGCCAGCGTGGGTGGTTCGTTGAGGTTCGTTCCCGGTCAATTGCCCTTTCTGGTTCCAAGAAGCCGCGCGCCGGGGAACACATTCTGAAAGAGAGATGTGATCATGAACCGTTTGGGCGCGGTTTTGTGTGTGCTGCTTTTCGCAATCGGGATTGTGAGTGCTGGATGCGGAGGATATGTCTCCGCAACGAACCCTGGAGCTCCACTAGCACCTTCCATCACCATCGAGCCGGTCAGCCAGACAGTGACGACCGGGCAGACGGCCACGTTCACTGTGGTAGCGGCGGGCACTGCACCGTTGAGCTACCAGTGGAGGAAGAGTGGGACGGCCATCAGCGGGGCGACCGCATCGACCTACACCACGCCAGCGACG
>Ga0066703_10000308_pt1 | contig 13828 bp, 12 predicted proteins | sample GraSoiAngelo_152_FD_66505 | JGI IMG/M metagenome (GOLD analysis project Ga0066703, IMG submission 66505) | Grasslands soil microbial communities from the Angelo Coastal Reserve, California, USA - 14_1009_12_30cm | ecosystem: Environmental > Terrestrial > Soil > Grasslands | place: USA...
GCGTCGAGCAGCTCTCGCTGGTGGCGCAGCGTCTCCAGCGCCGTCACCGAGTATCCGAGTCGGTAGTAGGCGACCGCCATCGTGGTCGTCACCTCGCGGCGCACGATGGCTTCTTCCGCCCGCGCGCCCACCACGGCCGCCCGCATGACGCCCGCGCGCGCGCCAAGGCTACCCGGCCAGGGAATCTCCTGGCTCAGCTCGACGTCCGCCTCGGTGAAGTCACTTTGGTTGAACTCGAAATGCGGCAGCACCAGGTCCATCACGCCGACCGTCAGCATCGGGTCCGGCAGCGAACCGGCCGGTCGGATACGGAGCGTGGCGGCTCGGACGGCCGCTTGCCGCTGCGCAACCGTCGCGTTGCGCGCGAGCGCTTCAGCGACCAGCGATTGTAAACTCGAGTCGCCGGCGACGGGTGCTGAGTTTTGCGCGGGCGCAGGACCGGCGCTCGTTATCACAAACGCGGTCGCGGTCAGAATCAGTTGTCGGACTTGCATACCTCTCCTCGCCAATCGGTTTCCGGCGGAACGCGCCGGAGCCCGCACCGTTGTGGGCGGCGCGTCAGGGCACACTACGCTTGGGAGAGGCTAGGCTTGGGGAGGCGGAGGGAGCGGTGGTTGCGGGTCAGCCGGAATGAGCGTGGAAAGACCGAACGAGACGATGTGAGACTCTCGAGTAGAGACGGAGATCCGAGTATTCAACGAGAGCGCCGCGTTTGCCGTGATCGCGCAGAACGCTGAATTGGCGCACGGGGTAGCGTGGGTCGTTGGGGCGACGGCTGGCCCAGACGGGTGGGACGCCATCTGCTGCTCGCAGTTCGCTGACGTCCCTCGCTGGATCTGGTCACACAACAGCGGCAGGCCAACCGGCAACATCTGGCCGCTCAGCAGCAGCGTGGCGACGAGTCTGACGAACGAGAGTTTCATGCGCGCTCGGGAATATACTACGGGGCCGTCGGCGTAGTCACGCCCCCTCAGCCTGCCGGGGCGGGCATCGGCTCGACGCATAGGAGCAGAAGACGCAGCAGTCGCCAGGCTTCGGCCGAAAAGTCGTTCGGCAGGCCGAGCACTCGTAGAAGTGCAGGCACGCATTGGTCGGCATCGTTTCGGCCTTCTCATGCCCGCAGTGAGGGCAAGTGATGGTGGCGGCTAGGATCATCACCTTGAACGCTCGGTGCGTGCCGCGGCGAAGTCAGCGGATTGATCGGTCTCGCGCGCGTGCTGACCTTGCCTGTGACCTATCATCCGGCACCACCGACAAATAGGCAACAGTTCAGTCGCACGCTTGCCTAAGTGTCGCTGACTGTGTGCGAACCAGGCCCTCCACCCGCCCCCTCCTTTTCGCGACCGGGGGGCATCTCCCGCCGCTCGAGGATGGCGATCGAACGTGCCCGACACAGCCGGGCGCGCCTGTGGCAGCAGCGAGGAAAGAGAGCCCAGGCTCGAGATCTGCTCGCGCCGGTCTACGGCTGGTTCACGGAAGGGTTCGACACCGCGGAAGCTGTCTCAGGACTGCGGCAGCTTTGACAGCCTCCTTCTGCAAGGAAGGCTGGCCCCGAGTGGCACCGCCGTTTCGGGAACAAAGCTACACCGTCACCCTCAAGCCCATCCCAGATTGAGAGATCCGGGCGCCCGACGCTCCGCCCCCCGACCGGCCGAGCGCCCTGGTCCCTATCTTGCGGCCGCGAAACCTAGGCTACCGGGGTAACGCCGCCGCCCATGCAGCCTAGCGACACCCGGCGGGGTGAGGCACGGGCGCAGTCGCCGTCGCGAGGTTTCTAGCCATGGCAATGGTCCGTCGTGCAGCCATGCTTCCGGCTGGATCCGCACCGGAGCTGGTGTCTAAGTCGGTTCGCGCCGTTCTCCCAACCCCCCTTGGATCGCGAAGGCATTTCCACCGGTGCGCAGCCCGTGCCCCGCCTGTGCACCTGAAGAGTCTTGTTGACACTGACTGAGCGGACACAATCGGAGGAACACGCAGAGGGAGGAACACACAATGAATGCGCGGATCTTGAGCGCAGGACTCGCGGGCGTTGCGCTGATCAGCCTCGCCCTTGGATGTGAGAGGGGCACCCCGGCCTCGACCGTACTCGCGGCGAAGACCGCCGCGCTCTCCCCAAACTTCAGCGCTTCAGCTAGCAACCACCACATGCGGTGGGACATCATCAGCGTCAATTTCGCCACGCTCACTCTCTCAGCCGGCGGGGTGGCCTCGGCGCGCGCCAACTTGGATCTTTCGACGATCACCCTCACGGGATCTGGCACGTTTCGCTCGAATCCCGGGAACCCACAGGACGTAACCGGTGGTGGGACGTGGCAGACCTTCGATGCGAGTGGCGGGTCGACGGGGAGCGGCAGCTACACGGTGACCGACTTGGTGAGCTTCACTCTGGCTCCGGGCACGTTCCCGCTGCAGCATGACAACATCGGCGACCCCAACGGGGCTGACGTCCGGGCCGGGCTGCTCGTGGTCCGGGTCGCCTACTCAGACGGCAGCGAGGGCACGCTCGTCGTGAGCTGCCATATCGTCGGCACGCCGGACGCGGTGTTCGAAGGCGTCACTGCGTCGAAGGGCTTCGTCGACTACTGGAACCGCGAGGCGCCTCCGGCTCCTCCGGGGAACGCCAACCGGACCGCATTCCACGTGATCGATTAGGGCACGCATTCACGGGGGCGGCGCAAGTCGCCCCCGTCAACGTCAGGGAGGAACCATGCAACGCTCTTTGCACCGCCCTGCAATACTGGCAGCGGCGCTCGGGCTCTCCGCGTGTGCCGCTCCGGGAGATGCCTTTGCTCCGCGGGCCGCCATATCGAGCGACCGCGCGGCTGCGCCGCCGGCACATGCCGTGCAGGTCACGGGCGGCGGTACCACCACCTTCGGCGCCGATCTCGACGGCGATGGAGACGTCGACGGGTCGCACTTTGGCTTCGCGGCGGTGATCGCCGGTGATGGATCGGCGCAAGGACACTTCACGTGTCTCATGGCTGGCAACGCGAACTTCCTCGGATTGCACGTGATGGCCGTGCAGGGGCCGGTGACGAGCGGGGCGCCGGACGGGCTCAGCTTCAGCGGCACAGCCACCGTGAAGGTGCTGAACGCGTTCGGCCCCGGTGTGCAATCGATCTTCCGAGACATCCCCTTTGCCGTCGCCGTCACGCCCGGTGGCCCGGGGGTCGCCACGTTGGAGCTGACGGTCTTCGGGGTGTTCGACGGCGTAGCCGGGGATGTGGCGCCCGGAAATGGCAACTACGATCTCGCCAAGGAGACGCTGACGACGGGGCAGATCACGATCCATTGAAGTCGCCGTCGCTGAGCAGGACCCGGAGCCAGATTGGAGCGGGTACTTCGCTGCGGGCGAAACGGGCCTGACGAGCAAGCCCGACGGGGCCTCGTCTCGGAGGCCCTGTTGCCAAGGAGGGCTCGATGCCGAGTATCAGACGCAGGACCGGCTGGCTCGTGGCCGGAGTCGTCCTCGGCGCCACCAGCTGCGCCCGGGACGCGGTGTCTCCGTACGACCGGGGTCGCGCGGCCGCACCCCAGGACGTTGCAGCCACGACGGACAACGTCGCGATTCAATGGGACAACGCGGCGCTGCACGCGATCCGCGTAGCGAAACCCGGTCCCCCGATCGCGGCGCGGGCCCTCGCCATCGTGCACACAACGATGTACGACGCCTGGGCGGCGTACGACGACCAAGCGGTCGGCACCCGCTTGGGCGGATCGTTGCGACGCCCCCCCGTCCAACGTACGCTCGCCAACAAGGACGAAGCTGTGAGCTTCGCCGCCTATCGGGCGTTGGTCGACCTCTTTCCCACGCAGACGCCCGCGTTCAACGACGTGATGGCGAGCCTCGGCTACGCTCCGGCCAACGGCTCGACCGACGTCGCAACGCCGGCCGGGGTCGGGAACGTGGCGGCGGCCGCCGTGATCGCGTTCCGCCACGTTGACGGCGCCAATCAGCTGGGTGATTTGCACCCGGGCGCGTATTCCGATTACACGGGGTACGTGCCGGTGAACGATCCCGATCACATCAACGACCCCAACCGGTGGCAGCCCCTGCGCTTCTCCAACGGACACGGCGGCACCGTGACGCCGGGCTTCATCGCGCCGCACTGGGGGCGGGTGGTGCCGTTCGCCTTGACCTCGGGCTCCCAGTTCCGCCCGCCCGACGTGCCGAACCTGTACCCCTTCGGCGGCTACCGCGTGCAGACCGAGCAGATCTTGGACTACAGCGCACGGCTGACCGATTCCCAAAAGGTGATCGCCGAGTACTGGGCCGACGGCCCGAACTCGGAGCTACCACCGGGCCACTGGATGCTGTTCGGCCAGTTCGTGTCGCGGCGCGACGGCCTCACGTTGGACCAGGACGTGAAGCTGTTTTTCGGCTTGGCGAACGCGGTGTTCGACGCCGGCATCGTTGCCTGGGACTGCAAGCGCGCCTACGACTACGTGCGCCCCGTCACGGCAGTGCATTTCCTGTTCGCTGGCAAGAAGGTGCGCGCGTGGGCGGGCCCGTATCGAGGAACGCGGGTCATCGACGGAGCCGCCTGGGAGCCGTACCAGCCGGTCACGTTTGTCACGCCACCCTTCCCGGAATTCATCTCTGGCCACAGCGCTTTCAGCGCCGCGGGAGCGGAGGTCCTGAAGGCGTTCACCGGCAGCGACGCGTTCGGCGCGTCTGCGACTGTGCGGGCGGGGAGCTCGAAGGTGGAGCCCGGCGCCGTGCCGGCGACGGACGTCACGCTGTCTTGGGCGACGTTTGCTGACGCCGCCGATCAGGCAGGGATGTCGCGGCGCTACGGCGGGATCCACTTCGTGCAAGGGGATCTACACGGTCGCCGCGGCGGTCGCCTGGTCGGGGCGCAGGTATGGGCGAAGGCGCTGACGTACTTCAACGGCACCGCGAATCCGTAACGGTCGGCCCTCACGCGCTCCCGCCCAAACGCTGAGCAGCCTAGCAGAGGCCACGCGTGCGGGTGCGCGACTGCCCACGCTCGGGCCTCGTTGTGTTCGCAAGGCGGCAAGCAGTTCGCAGGGGGTCGTCGCTCGCCTCGCCTAACTCGTTGAAAACACAACGGCCAGCGCTGGTGTGCGTTGGCCGTGCCGGATTACGAATCGAGAGCTCTACCACTGAGCTACGGTGGCGCAGTCACCTAACGTAGCCAAGCGGCGTGCGACGCGGTACTCCGGTGGCTGAAGGCTCAGAAAGTCGGTACTATCCGCCCTCGTCCCCACACCGAGGAGCCGGCCATGACCGCAGCGTCGCTCAGGAACCAGCAGCGGATCATCACCAACCAGAAGACGATCGTTCGGAATCAGACCACGATTCTGCGCGGCCTGCAAGCCATGCTGAAGAACCAAAAGAAGATCCTGGCGAATCAGAGCAGGATCCTCGCGAAATAACTACCGCCCCTCGATGACGAGGTCCATGGCGCCCGTGTACGCGCGCCACCGCGCGATCTCGTCGTTGAGCGCCCGCCGCCCCGCCGCCGTCAGGTCGTAATACCGCGCGATGCGATTGTGTTCGGTGGTGCGCCAGTAGGAGGTCAACCACCCGCGCCTCTCGTAGCGGTGGAGGGCTGGATAGAGCGACCCCTGCCCCACACGGAAGCTCTCCCGCGACAGCTGCTTGATCCGGTTGGTAATTCCCCACCCATGCATCGGTGCCAGCGACAGCGCCTTGAGAATGAGCAGGTCCAGCGTGCCCTGCATGACGTCGGCGGTGTCGATCACCACCAGCTGCTCCTGTCGAAGCGAACCGGGAATATGACGTTGCGCTCCTGTCGAAGCAACAGGGGAAGCACCTCTAGCGGACGGTCTCGGACGGCCGTATCATCGTCCCTCGCATCGATTCCCTTCACCGCTGAGGGACTGCATGAAGGCATCCGTCTTTGGCGTTCTGCTCTTCATCGTGCCGCTCGCGACATCGGTTCAGGGGCAAACGATCGACGACGGCCTGCTCTTGCCGAGGCGAGCCCTGGGCGCCAGCGTCCTCTACGGTCACGACAGCTGGAGTCAGTATTGGGAGGGTGACCTCAAGCGGGCCAACGGCAACATCGGAACCGTCACCACGCAGAGCGTCACCTGGGTGGCGGGCTACGGTCTCGCGGACCGCCTCAGCGTGATCGCCCTGCTGCCCTACGTGTGGACCCATGCCAGCCAGGGCCCGCTCCATGGCATGGATGGGTTGCAGGACATCACGCTGGCAGCCAAGTACCAATTACTCGCCACACCGCTTACCGACCGCGGCACCCTGCGCGCCATGGTCGTCGGCGCAGCCGGCATCCCAGCCAGCAATTACACGCCCGACTTTCAGCCGCTCTCGATCGGACTGGCGAGCCGGCAGTTCTCGGGCCGCTTCACGCTGAACTTCCAGGCCCATCGCGGTTGGTTCCTCAACGGCTCGGCCGCCTACACGTGGCGCGCCAAGGTGACGCTCGACCGGCCGGCGTACTACACGGATGGCCAGCTCTTTCTGAGCAATGAGGTGGCCATGCCGAATGTGTTCGACTACACGGTGACGGCCGGATACCAGAGCGGACGCCTGTGCATCCCGATCTCGCTGTCGCAGCAACGCACCCTGGGCGGGGGCGACATCCGCCGGCAGGACATGCCGTTCGTCTCGAACCGCATGGATTGGGTGAAGCTCGGCGTGCTGGTGATGTATTCGCTGCCGGCGCCGCGGGAGCTGGGCATTCGCCTCGGTACGAGCTGGACCGCAAGCGGGCGCAACGTGGGACAAGCCACGACGCTCACGGGCGGTCTCTTCTACCTATTCCACCTCTAGTCGACGGTCCAGCCGATGCGACCAGCGCTTCTCCCCTTGGTTCTCGTCCTCGTCAGCGCCGCGTGCGACAATACCATCACGTCCACGGAGGCGCTGCCGCCGCTCGAGGCTGCGAGTCTCGACAGCACCGCCGGCAGTTGGCGGATGATCGTCTTGAGCGGCCCCACGCAATTCACGGTCGCCGCTCCGGCGGCGGAGACCTCCGCCGCATATGCGGCCGAGCTCGCCGCGATCAAGTCGGCACAATCGAAGCTCACGACTGCGCAGCGCAGCTCCATCGCCTACTGGGCCGGCGGGGGGGTGCTCCGCTGGAACCAGCTCGTGCGCGACCTGGTGGCGCGGTTCAACCTGCCCCCGGCCCCGCGCGCCGACGGCACCTACCCGGTGCCTGACCCCGAGAACCCGTTCGCCGATCCGCAGTTCCCGTTCGCCAACCCGCCCTACGCCGCGCGGGCATACAGCTATGTGGCGGTGGCCCAGTACGAGGCGCTCAAGACCGCGTGGTATTGGAAGTACCAGTACAACCGGCGGTCCCCCGCTCGCATCGACAGCGGCATCCGGGCGTTGATGCCCGTGGGCGATTTGCCCGCCTATCCCTCGGAGGACGCGGTGATCTCGGGCGTCACGGTCGAGATGCTGAAGGTCCTGTTCCCGGCGGCGGTGGAGGAGATCACCGAGCGCGCCGCGGAGCAGCGCAACGCGGCGCTCTGGTCCGGCAAGGCGGCGGCGAGCGACGTCGCCGCCGGGCTGGCGTTAGGCAAGGCGGTGGCGGCAACGCTCATTGCGCGGGCGGGCGCCGACGGCATGAAAAACGCCGTGGGCAACGCGGCCCAGTGGCAGGCGCTTGCCGACAGCGCGGTGGCGCGGGGCGAGATTCCCTGGATCAGCCAGGAATCGCCGCCCCGGCCGCCGATGCTGCCGAATTTCGGCCAGCTACAGGCGTGGCTCATGACGCCGGCGGACGTCGTGACCGAGCGACCGCCCGCTCCTCCGTCCACCTCCTCGGACCAGATGAAGCAGGAAGTGGCCGAAGTGCGACGGACGGTCGAGCAGCTCACCCGGGAGCAACTGGCCGTCGCCTACAAGTGGAATGACGGCGCCGGAACGTATACGCCGCCGGGCCATTGGAACGACATCGCCGCGGAATACATTCGCGACGCGCGGATGAGCGAGGTGCGCGCCGCTCGCGCCTTTGCGCTGCTCAACATGGCGATGCACGACGCCGCGGTGGGCTGCTGGGGCGTCAAGTACTTGTACTTCAATCCCCGCCCCATACAGCTGGATCCGAGCATCAAGACGGTGATCGGGCTACCGAATTTCCCGTCATACCCGTCGGGCCACTCGACCTTCTCGGCTGCCGCCGCGACGGTCTTGTCGTACCTGTTCCCGCAGGCCGCTGCCGATTTCGATGTCATGAAGGAAGAGGCGAGTATCTCCCGGCTGTATGGCGGCATTCACTATCGCAGTGACATCGAACGCGGCAAGGAGCACGGGGGGCGGATCGGAGGGTACGCGGTGCGATTTGCACAGCAGGACGGGGCGAACTGAGCGTGCGCGATCGAGACCCTTGCCGCCCCCAGCGGAGGCGGGGCATAATATGACCCACATGGCAACCACCACCGAGACATTCTTCGGGAAGCTCAACGGCCCGTGGCACAAGCGGGCGCTGCAGGCCTTCATGGTCATCGTGCTCGCCCACTGGGCCGAGCATCTGGTACAGGCGTATCAGGTGTACGTGCTGAAGTGGCCGATGCACCAGGCGCGCGGCGTGTTGGGCCAGGCGTTTCCGTGGCTGATGCACTCCGAGGTGCTGCACTACGGCTATGCCCTGATCATGCTCGCCGGAATTTGGGCGCTGCTGCCCGGCTTCGTGGGCCGGTCCCGAGCGTGGTGGCTCGCGGCGCTCGTGATCCAGTTCTGGCATCACGTCGAGCACGCCCTGCTCCAGGGTCAGGTCATCGCGGGCCGCACGCTGTTCGGGTCCCCGGTTCCGACGAGCATCATACAGCTGTGGTTCCCGCGGCTCGAGCTGCACCTGTTCTATAACACGGTGGTGTTCGTCCCGATGATGGTGGCCATGTACTACCACTTGTTCCCGAGCGCCTCGGACGCCGCGCGGATGCGGTGCGACTGCGCGCTCCATCCCCACCCGGCGACCAATTGACCGCTGCAAGGCCTTACTCGGCCTGCAGCCGATACCCGACCCCCGGCTCCGTGAGGAGATAGCGCGGCCGCGCCGGGTCCGCCTCCAGCTTGTGTCGCAGCTGGGTCATGTAGACCCGCACATAGTGACTGTGCTCGACCGCGTTCGGTCCCCATACCTCTCTCAGGAGATGGCGGTGCGTCAGCACCTTGCCCGCGTGGCGGACCAGGGTCGTGAGCAGCTTGTACTCGGTAGGGGTGAGGTGCACCTCGCGGTCCGCCACGAACGTCCGCCGGAGCGCCAGATCGACCCGGAGATCGCCCACCGCAAATACCGGCTCGGCCGGCGCGTCGGGGGCGCGAGCCGCGTGCCGCAGCGCGACGCGGAGGCGGGCCATCAGCTCCCCCACGCCGAACGGCTTGGTGAGGTAATCGTCGGCTCCGGCGTCGAGCGCGGCGACCTTGTCCCGCTCCTGCCCGCGCGCGGAAATGACGACGATCGGCGTGCGCGCCCACTCGCGGATCCGCCGGGTCACGTCGATGCCGTCGCCGTCAGGGAGACCCAGGTCCAGCAGAATGACGTCCGGGTTCCGGCCTGCGGCCTGCGCCAAACCCTCTCGCGCCGTCGCGGCCTCGACCAGACTGTAGGCCTCGTTCTCCAGGGCAGCCCGCAGAAAGCGGCGCATCTGGGGCTCGTCCTCGATCAACAGCACCACAGGCGCGGGCTCGGCCACGCCTCGAAGCTACGCCGCGCTCGCCTCCGGGGGTACTTGGGGCGGGCGTGATCCCGCGGGCAGCGTGCGTTCCAGCGCCAGCGCCGCCTGGGCGGCGAACGTCTGCATCAGCCACCGCACGGCGGGCTCGCACAAGCGAGCGGGATCGTCCGGCCGCAGCTCGAGGACTCCGAGTCTCCCATGCGTGCCGACCAGCGGCAGATAGGCGCTTCGGGCCTTCGGGAAGTGCGTCGTGCCCACGCCCGCCGCCTCCCACGACTGGAAGGCCCACTGGGCGACGTCGCGATCCAGGGGGTCGTCCGGGGACGACCCGCCGACCGGCGCGAGGCGACCACCGGGCTCGCGCAACAGCACCCGGACGTCGGCCCCGAACGCGGCGCGCACCTGCCGGCTGATGATGGCGATCACGTCGTCCAAGGTGTCGGTGCCCAGCAGCTCCGCACTCAGGGGAGACAGGGCGGCCGTGCCCCGATCGCGCACTTCCGTCGCCACCGCCTCCTCCCGCACCCGCTGGGCGAGCCAACTGATCACCAGTGCGGTCACGAGCATCACGCCGAAAGTGACCACGTAGTGAAGGTCCGCCACGGTGAAGGCGAACCGCGGGGGCACGAAGAAGAAATCGAACAGCGCCACCGACAGGAGCGCGGCGAATGCCGCCTGCCGTCGGGTCGCCCGCGACGCCACGACCCCGACACCGATGAGGTGGAGCATCGCGATGTCCGTGAGCGACAGCCAAGCCATGAGCACCGTGCCGCCGGCGGCACACGCCGCCATCACGAGCGCAGCCCGAATGTAGCCTCTCATGCAACCTCCGCTTCGGCCGGCACGCCGACGTGCGGCGGACCCGACAGGGGTAAGGTGAATCGGAACAGAGCGCCGCCCCCCGGACGGTTCTCCGCCCAGATGCGGCCCCCGTGCGCCGTGATGATGCCGCGAACGATGGTGAGCCCGAGCCCCACGCCACCCGTCGCCGTGGCAGCCGGCACGCGGTAGAACTTCTCGAAGATCCGCGCTTCTTCGCCCGCTGGCAGGCCTGGGCCGTGATCCGCGACGTCCACCCGGACCGCGCCGTCGACCGCGGTGGCGGTGATCTCGATCGGCGTGCCGGACGGCGTGTACTTCACCGCGTTCTCGAGCAGGTTGATGAACACCTGCTCGATTAGCACGCCGTCGATGGGCACGAGGGGCAGGTCGGGGGGGAGCCGGACGTGGACCGGATGATCGCGCAGCCGGTCCTCGAGCCGGATGAGCGCGACGCCCACGGGCTCCTCGAGCGGCTGCCAATCCCTTTGGACCGAAAGCGTCCCGCTCTCCACCCGGATCATGTCGAGCAGGTTGCCGATCAGGCGGTTCATCCGCTGCGACTCCTCCAACGCCGCCTGGAGGAGATCACGCCGGGTGGCCTCGGACATGGTGCCGCGATCCTCCAACAGGCTCGACAGGGCCCCCGTGATGGCGCCGAGTGGCGTCCGCAGGTCGTGCGACAGGGAGCTCAAGAGGGAGGTGCGCAGTCGTTCCGCTTCGATCTCCACCTGCTCGCGCTGCGCCCGCTCGGCGAGCAGCGTGCGCTCCAGGGCGACCGCCGCCTGGCCCGCGAACGTTTCCAGCAGGTGCAGCACCCCGGGATCCTGAAACCGCTTCGGGTCGGTCGGGCGCACACCGAGCACGCCGATGATCCCGGTCGACCCGATCAGCGGCACGTATAGACCCGTTGCGGCCGGGAGCGTGTCGGTGCCCGCCCCTGCCACGCGGCCGCGCCCGAACACCCACGCCGCGACGCTCTGTTCCTTCTCGTCGAGGGGGTAGGCGGGCGAGGGCACGGCGCCGATCGGGGCCTCGAGCCGGCCCGTCTCGTTCGGGAGGAGGATCTGCGTCGGCGCCCCGAACGTCTCCTGCACGTGGCGCGTGACCGCGCCGACCAGCTCGCCGCGGCCGCGGATCCCGGCCAAGTCGCGGCTCATGGCGTACAGGGCCGCCGTCCGGCGTTCGCGCTCCCGCGCCGTCTCCGCCTGGGCCCGAACCCGCAGCGTGAGACCGCTGATCAGCAGCGCGATCACGAGCATGACCACGAACGTGAGCAGATAGCCGACGTCCGACACGGCGAAGGTGAAGCGCGGTGGCACGAAGAAAAAGTCGAACAGCGCGATGGAGAGGAACGACGCGGCGATCGTGGGGCCGCGACCGTAGCGCGATGCCACCAGGGCCACGCCCAGCAGGAACACCATCGCCACGTCGGTGAGGGACAGGAGCTGCAGCACGGGGAACCCGACGAGCGTGGCGAGGGCGACGATCACCGCGGAGCGGCCATACTCGGCAATGGGCGACGGCCGACCCACCAGTGGCCCGCGGCGCACCGGCTCGCCGTCGACGTCTCCGGTAATCACGTAGACGTCCACCTCGCCCGAGCCGCGGATCAGGTGGTCGAGCATGGAGCCGAACAGACGGTCGCGCCAGCGCGGGTGGGTCGGCTTTCCTACCACGATCTTCGTCATGTTGTGCGCGCGGGCATAGGCGAGCACTTCCTCGGCCGGATTGAGCCCGCTCACCGTCGTGGTCTGCGCGCCCAGCTCCTCCGCGAGCTGCAGGTTCTGCACCAGTTCTTCCCGGTCGCTCGCCGAGATGCGCTGGCCGGGGGCTTCGACGTACAAGACCACCCACTCACACTTGAGGCTCGTCGCCATCCGCTTGCCGGCCCGGACTAGACGCGCCCCCGCCGGATTGGGACCGATGCAGACCAGCAACCGCTCCCCCGCTGGCCACGTCTCCCGGATGCCGTGCTCCGCCATGTAGCCGCGCATCTGCGCGTCCACCCGCTCGGCGGTGCGCCGCAGCGCCAGCTCCCGCAGGGCGATGAGGTTGCCCTTGCGGAAGAACTGCTCGACGGCGCGGGCCGCCTGTTCGGGCACGTACACCTTGCCCTCGCGCAGCCGCGTGAGCAGGTCGTCCGCCGAGAGATCGGCGAGCTCCACCTCGTCGGCCTGATCGAGCATGGAGTCGGGGACCGTCTCGCGCACCTGCACGCCCGTGATCTGCGCGACCACGTCGTTCAGGCTCTCGAGGTGCTGCACGTTCAGGGTCGAGTAAACGTTGATGCCGGCGGCGAGCAGCTCTTCCACGTCTTGCGAGCGCCGCGCGTGCCGCGAGCCTGGGGCATTCGTATGGGCCAGCTCGTCGACCAGCAGCAGCCCGGGCCGACGCGCGAGCGCGGCATCCAGGTCGAATTCGTGCAGGGTGATGCCACGGTACTCGATGGCGCGGCGCGGCAGTGTGTCCAGCCCTTCGAGCAACGCGGCGGTCTCCGGGCGCCCGTGCGTCTCGACAACTCCGACCGCGACGTCCATGCCCTCGCGTCGCTTGGCGCGGGCTTCCTCGAGCATGGCGTAGGTCTTGCCCACGCCGGGCGACGCGCCGAAGAAGATCTTGAGTCGGCCGCGACCGGCGCGAGCCGCCTCCTCACGCACCCGGGCAAGCACCGCCTCGGGATCAGGCCGTCGGTCGCTCATCGCTCGTCTAACGTACCACTCCCAACGGCGCGACGCTGTCCAGGGCGAGGTTGAGCCGCAGCACGTTCACCCGCGGCTCACCGAAGAATCCGAACTGTCGCCCTTCGATGTGACGTTCGACCAGGGCGCGGACGGCCACGCTGTCGGCGTGCCGCGCGCGCGAGACGCGCGCCACCTGCAGCAACGCACTCGCCGGCGAGATGTGGGGATCGAGACCCGATCCCGAGGAGGTGACGAGATCGGACGGCACCCGTCCCTTCACCGCACGGTCCAGCCTTACCGCGCTGTCCACGGCCTGCGCGATCAGGGTGTCGGCGAGCTTCAAGTCGGTCGGGCCCTTGTTGGTGCCGCCCGAGAGGGTGTCGTCGTAGCCGGCACCGGCGGCCGACGGGCGCGCGTGGAAATACTCCGCCTGGGTGAACTGCTGGCCGATCAGCGTGCTGCCGACGACGTGCCCGTTCATGCCCACGAGCGATCCGCTCGCCTGCTGCGGGAAGAGGAGCTGCGCGAGCGCCGTCATGACGCCCGGATAGACGAGGCCCGTGATGACGCACAGCACCAGTGTCAGGACGATCGCGGGACGGAGTTGGCTCTTGAGCATGGTCACACCAGCCGGGTCAGGACCAGCAGGATGTCGATCGCCTTGATGCCGACGAACGGGATGA
>Ga0066703_10000333_pt1 | contig 13606 bp, 15 predicted proteins | sample GraSoiAngelo_152_FD_66505 | JGI IMG/M metagenome (GOLD analysis project Ga0066703, IMG submission 66505) | Grasslands soil microbial communities from the Angelo Coastal Reserve, California, USA - 14_1009_12_30cm | ecosystem: Environmental > Terrestrial > Soil > Grasslands | place: USA...
CGCAGACCTACACGTCGATGGGCAACAAGACTCGCGTGGATGTCGAAGGCGACTGGCAGGTTCCCGGCGTTGACGACGCGTCAATCCGCAAGATGACCCTTGCGTTCCTCGAGGAAGCGTTCAACGAGGACACCGCGGCCCTTAAGAAGTACAAGTGATCCGCGGGAGGAACGGCCAGGCTGGGCCGTCAAGCCGGCTCGTCGGTTCCGCTTGCACATCGTGGCCGAGGAGACGCGTAAGCGCCTTGTGGGCGCCCATCGTCCAAATAGCTAAGAGACGCGCTTGCTTCGCCAGGTCACCCTATGCCACGCACCGAGAAGCACAAATTCAAGCGATTGTTTCTCGCGGCGGATCTTCACGGCTCGGAAATCGTCTTCCGCAAGTTCCTCGCGGCTGCGAAGTTCTACGAGGCCGACGCCCTCCTGATTGGCGGGGACATGACCGCCAAGACGATTGTTCCGGTGGTCGAGGGGAGGGATGGGCGATTCAGTACCAGGCTCGCTGGGCAGTCGCGCGAGAATTTGTCGGCGGTCGAGATCAAGCCGATCGAGAAAGCCATCGAAGATTCGGGTCAATATCCGGTTCGTCTCTCGGATGAGGAATACAACGAGATCAGGGCCGACCCCGACAAGGTCGACAAGCTGTTCATCGACTGTATGATCAAACAGCTGCGGCGATGGACCGAGATGGCGGAGAACCATCTCGCGCCTCTCGGCATCCCGATGTTCTGGATCGGAGGCAACGACGATAAGCCGGAGGCGTTGGCTACCGTGACATCGACGCCCCACGTCCAATACATCGACGAGAGCGTCGCGCGATTCGATGAGGATCACGAAATTCTCGGTTTCGGTTGGACGAATCCGTCTCCGTGGAGGACTCCTCGGGAGCTGCCGGAGGAGGCCCTAGGAAAGCGGCTCGAACCCCTTCTGAATCGGGTTCAGGATCCGGCCCGCTGCATTTACCTCATTCACGCACCACCGTACGGGACCGGGCTCGACATCGCACCGAAACTCGACACGTCCACCGACCCGCCTCGACCGATCATTCAGGGAGGTCAACAGGTCCTCATTCCGGTCGGGAGCTCCTCCTTCCGAACGGCAATCCTCGAGACCCAGCCGGTCCTCGGCCTCCACGGACACATCCATGAGACGAAGAACGCCGCGAAGCTGAAACGGACCCTGTGTGTCGACCCCGGATCGGAATATAGCTCCGGCACGCTCCGCGGAGCGATTGTGAATCTCGAGCGGGACCGAGTCCTGAGCTACCAATTCACGACGGGCTAGGCGTGGGCTCAAGCCTCGATCCGATCCCCGACGATCTTTTCGGCCGACTAGATTGGCGGGACTTCCTTGTACGCCAGGTCGAGGTTGATCCCAATCCGCCGCAGGTATGCGCGCCGAATGAAATAATACGCCACCCAGCCGAAGAAGATTAGCAGCACCGCGTAGAGGAAGAGGTTGCCGGAGTAGCCCAGATTGCTCATGTCGACGTTGACGAGGAACGGTACCGTGAGGAAGTAGTACAGCATCGCCGCGCTGAACAAGGCTGCGACGACCCCGCAGATCGTGATCAGGGGGATGGGGCCGACCTTGAATTTGGCGATCGGAGCGGTCGCATATACTTCCTTGCGGGTCCACGGGAAGAGAGCCCCACCCAGCGCCGTGCCAATATACATAACGGTCGCCACTGCCGTCACGGCCAGGGTATACGTCGTATACCCGGGAACCAAGTTGTACACGTACGCGAAGACGAAGCCGCCGAGGATCAGGAAGATCACGTGCGCGGTGACCGGAGTATGGGTCCTCGGGCTTACATGACTCACGGCTTTTGGCAACACCCCGTCGATCGACATCGCCACCGCGACCCGCGTCCACCCGACGATCACGTTGAACACGACTTGGATCGCATTCAGTGCGACCCCGACGATCATGAGGAACAGGAGAATCGGGCTATCCGTGAGCATGATCGCTAAGGAGCTAAACCAAGGCGGGATCGGAGGCTGAGGAAGTCCGGCGTTGAAGCTGAGGAAGGCCGCGGCCCCAAGCCAGTTCTGATCCACGGTCTGGACGATGACGAGGGCCAGGATCGCCATCATGATCATGCTGACGACGCCGCCGCCGAAATTGATGAACATCTGGTTCTTGAGGCTCTGTGCGCCTTGGATCTCGCCCGCTTGTTCCTGGGCGTACCCCACCCAACCGAGACTCGTCAAGGCGACGGGAGTCACGAGAATCGTGCCCGCGATGGACAGCGTCCGCTCGGTGGTGAAGCTATTTGCCACGGCGTTCGTCAAGATCGCGGCGTAAGCACCGGATCCTCCTCCCACCATCGCGGCCGCCCGGTCGTATCGGGAAATGAACGTCGCATTGGGGGTGACCAGGAAGAGGATGACCATGAGAACATAGCTCAACAGGAAGCCGTACCACATGACCCACTGGAGCTTGACAAACCACCGGAAGCTCTTGATGAGCACGAGCGCCGCAATGGTGGAGGCGACCATCGTCACAATCGTCGGTCCCCAGCCGACGAGGTACCAAGCGCCCCAGTCAATCAACGACTGATTGTTTGTCATGATCCCGAGGCCGGTGAGCATGGGGTACACGCCGAGGACAGACAGCAGCCAGCCACCCAGCGCCTGCCATTGCAGGAAGAAGGTAATGATCATCGTCGCGACCGTCGCAAATCCCAGCCAAGGGCGCAACGTCCGACTTTGGAACACATAGTCGCCGCCGGTCCGCGGCATCGCGGAGGCGAGGCCGGCATAGACGACCGCCAAGAAGGACGTGAAAATCCCGCAGATGAGAATTCCCGCCCAGACCGAGGCACCCGCATGGAAGGCGATCGTCGTGATGTACACCCAGGGAAAGATGACCCCGATGTTCAGGATGTTGTATGCGAATGCGGAATACGGCGACATCACGCGAACAAGGCCGGACGCTCGCCGCGTGAAGACTTGCACCTGTGCGGTCGCTGTCGCACCGCGTCTCGCAAATACATCGACTTCGCCCATATTCCCCTCCCCTGCTACCGGGTAGCATGTAAACCCGCGGTCCTCTCATCAAGCTTTTGCCGCTGACCTGATCGGCGGCGGGTATCCATTCGTGCGAGCGCACATTTTGCTGGAACAGCCTTATACACGCCTACCGTTTGCGCTTTTCAAGAACCGGGCCGGGACCGTTCCGGTGCGAGCAGGACGGACCCTTGGTAGGACGCATGCTCTCCTCCGTGCAACTATGGCAGATCCAACGACCTTTGTGACCTTCGGCGATGACGAATTCCTCCGAGAGGCACGAGCAATCGTCGATGCAGCGAATACCCAGGGTACGGTCCTCCGCGTTTTGGGGTCTCTCGCCATCTATGCACATTCGCTCCACGCGCCCGAGTGCTTGACCTTCCTCCACCATGTCGGGCGGGTGCGTGAAGGCGCCCCTCTTTTCACGGATCTCGATCTGATGGGCTACGCGACCCAAGGCCGCTCGATCAGCAAGGTCTTCGACGGCTTGGGCTTCAAGCCGGACGACATGATCAACGGCTTCTTCGGCGATCGGCGGCTCATCTACTACGAAGGCAGCAATCGCTTCCACGTCGATATCTTCCTCGACAAACTCGAGTTCAGTCACGATGTGTTGTTCGGGAAGCGACCGGGGAATGGGCGGCTTGAGCTCGACTACCCGACGATTTCCCTCACGGACCTGGTCCTCGAAAAGCTACAGATCCACCGGATTGGCCGGAAGGACCTCGTGGATCTGCTCGTCATTTTTCTCGGCCACGAGGTGAGGGAAGGAGCGAATGGCGATCGGGAAGTCGTCTACGCAGGTCACATCGCGAATCTCCTTGCGGACGACTGGGGGTTCTGGTACGAGTCGACGCAGAACCTCGAGAAGACGAAACAGATGCTCACACAATTCGTTGGCGAAGGGCACATTTCCCAGGAGCTCGCGACGCGAATTCGAAGCCGAATCACAGCGCTCGAGCGCTCGCTTCAATCGGTCCCAAAGGGACGCCACTGGGAGAAACGGGCGAAGGTCGGTACAGCGAAACCGTGGTTCCGAGAGGTCGAAGAAGTCGTGCGGTAGCGTCTGATTGCATACGGACTCGCCCTCTGTCCCACCGACCAGCCCGCGTTCATCGGCGTGCCGAGATTCAGCGCTGCCGAGACCGTCCCCATTGGGACGTCTCGGATAACTGGACCGCCTGCTTCATCACCCATGCCACGGCCACCACTCCGAACACGAGACCGCCCGTCACCGCGCCGATCATCCCGACGACAATGAAGAAAATGTTGAATGGGAGCGGGAAGCGGCTTGACACAGAGACCGCGAACAGGCCGAGGATCATCGCGCCAACGCCGGAGAGGGCGATCAGGGGCCGCCTCAATTTCAGCGCCATGCGTCCTCAGCCACCCAGATGCCACCACTCTCGCAGAAACCACGCGGGCCCAGTCGACTCTCTACCAAATTGCATCGGTTATGTCCGGAGGTCCCTAAAAACCCGCGGCGCCAGCGGGCGAGAGCCGAGGGGCAGGTTTACGTATACGCGGTCAGGGCGGAGGCGCCGATCCCATGAACCTCTGCGGATGATCGATCGTCAGGTCCGAGTCTGGTGCTTGATGAAGGTGCCATTCTGGAACTCTTCGACCGCCTGTTCGATCTCCCTGCGGTTGTTCATCACGATGGGACCCCACCACGCAATCGGTTCGTGCAGGGGTCTCCCGGACACCAGAAGGAGCCTTGTCGGTACGTCGCGGGTCTTCACTCGGACGACGTCACCTTTCTCGAAGATCACCAGGTGGCCATCCTCGATGAGGTCCGAGGCCTCCTCACCGAAACCCGCCCGGCCCTCGAGCAGGTACGCGAAGACCGTATGGTCGGGCTTGACGGGGTGAAGAAAGTCCGTCCGCGAATCCAGGCGGATGTCGAGGTATTCCGGGTCCACGACCACGTCCTGGACGGGTCCGCGGACACCGTTCACGTTGCCCGCGACGACCCGCATCCGTACGCCTCGAACGGGTTCGACCTCCGGGATCTGACCCGCTTTGACCTCCCGGTATCTCGGATCCATCATCTTGTTCGTCTTCGGCAGGTTCACCCAGAGCTGGAAGCCACCCATGCGATGCTGGTCGACCTTGGGCATCTCCTGATGGATGATCCCGCTCCCGGAGGTCATCCACTGGACGTCGCCGGAGCCGATGATCCCCTTGTTCCCCAGGCTGTCCTCGTGCTCGACGCGGCCGTCTAGCATGTACGTAACCGTTTCGATCCCACGGTGCGGATGCCAGGGGAAGCCCGCCACATATTCCGCCGGGTTTTCAGATCGGAAGTCGTCGAGGAGGAGGAAGGGGTCGAGGCGCGGCACTTCTGCGGCGCCGAACGCCCGATGCAGTTGCACGCCCGCGCCTTCGATGGTCGGACGTGCTGCGAGGATTTCCTTGATCTCGCGCGGTCGTAGTCCTGGAGAAGAGTCAGGATCGGACATGGAGCCGTTCCATTGAGGGTGTCGGTTTTGTATAAGGTTGATGCCCTCGATCCACGGGGTTTCAGCGCATCCTCCGGGAGCCTCAAACGGGCCCGACGATTTCCGAGATGGACTTGTACAGGAACGCGAGCTCGGGAATGTCGCCGCCACTGCAATAGATCGTGCCGCTGCGGTAGCCGGTAAAGACCGACTTCTCGATCCGAACGCGCCAAGCTTCGTACGGATTTCTCAGATCCGTGTCCTCGACGGCACCCCTTCGAATGAGAAGTACTCGAATCTCCGCGAGGGCCTTCGGACTGGCCCCCTTCCACGTTTTCCCTTGCACGGTCCGAGAATCGAAAATGGCCCAAAAAGCGCTTCCGGTCGCATGGATCGAGACGCGAGGACCCTTGGAATGAAGCTAAAAATAGGCCCGGCCGTTCTCGGGCGCTACTTTGTCGACGCCTCCCACGCCTCCCACAACCCGCGCCGAAAGACTCGAGCCGTCGAGCGGAATCGAAAGGAGACCGCGTCCTCGGATCGAGAGCCTCGCGGACTTGATCTTCGGACTCTCACTGGCGATCGATTCCATCGCGCTCCTCCCGACGGCGGCCACGACGCCGGATGACATGAACCGCCGGATCCTCATTTTCGCGTTCGCATTCCTCTTCCTGATCACGGCCTGGTTGATCTATACGACCTACATGTCCGTCCTGCCGACGGATTCCTCGACAGTGACTTTCCTGAACGTTGCGCTCCTGCTCCTTGTCGCGCTCATTCCCTACCTGCTCAACAATGTGGTGATCGGTGACCCGGCGATCCGAGATTATTCTTCGGGTCTCTTTACATTAGACCTCTTCGGAATCCTCGTGATTCTCGCCTTCTTCGCGCACATCATCAGCCTCGAAGAGAACTGGATGGTCGCTCCGGACCTCGCGAAGATTTTTCGCAACGGCCGGAACCGGATGGCGCTCCTTGCCGTGCTGATGGCGGTCTCGTTCGCCCCTCCCTTCGGTCAATGGACCCTCTTGGGCGTCCAGGTCAGAATCCTGCTGTGGACGGCCCCGCTGATCTCATACTGGCTCGGCAGAGCGCTCCGACCGCAGAGCCGGACGTACAAGTTGGCGTGAGAGCGGACCGCCACCGCTGGTCACAGGTGTTCGCCCGCCTCCTCCCAGAAATGGAGGAACAGATCGGCCGCCCAACAGTAGCCGCGGGGATCCTGGAGCAGGAGCATCATCGACAGATACTTGAACGACCGACACTTCGGGCGACCACTTTGCGGTGAACCGAACGTGAGACAACTCGTCATGTGGAATCTGATCACCCTCGATGGCTTCTTCGAAGGGCCCAAGAGCTGGGACATCGACTGGCACGAATCGGTCTGGGGCGAAGACCTGGAGCAGCTTTCCCTGGAACAACTCCGATCGGCGGACATGCTCTTGTTCGGCCGCGTGACGTACGAGGGCATGGCCTCGTACTGGCCCTCCCAGAAAGGCGACATTGCCGATTTCATGAACAAAATCCCCAAGGTCGTTTTCTCGAGGACGCTGAAAAAGGCAGATTGGAGCAATACCAAGCTCGTGAGGGAAAACGCCGAGAAGGAAGTCACCCGATTGAAAGCGCAATCGGGCAAGACTCTCTTCATCTTCGGCAGCGCGAACCTTTCGTCGACGCTCACACGCCATCACCTGATCGATGAATACCGCCTCGGCCTCGTTCCCCTCCTCCTGGGAGGCGGAAATCTCCTCTTCAAAACGAGTCCCGAGAGGATGAAGCTGAAACTCATTGAGGCGAGGCCGCTGAAATCCGGGTGTGTCATCCTTCGCTACCAGCCTGAGGGAAAGCAATCATGACCCAACGGCAGACGGTGACGGATGTCACCGCAGTCTCACCCTTCGCGACCGAGATGAACTCGTCCCGGCGGCGAGTACGTTCGCTCCCCTCTGTGACCGAACCTTATCCTCCGAATCGCGAAGGCCTCCCACGCAAGACGAACTGAGCGACACGGAGCATGTGACTGTGGAAACGGACCCGCGAGAGAACTCTCCGAGGAACGGGGTGCTCGCACCTCACGCCCGACTAATCCTCGCGTTGGTCATCGCCGCCACGTTCCTGGATGTCATCGATTTCTCGATCGTCCAAGTGGCCCTCCCGACGATACGGAAGGAGTTCCTAGCGCCCCTCGCCGAGATCCAATGGATCATCGGCGCATACGGTCTCACGATGGCCGGATTTCTCATGGTCAGTGGCCGGGCCGGAGACATCTACGGCCAAAAGAGAGTGTTCGTCATCGGAATCGTTCTGTTTACGATCGCCTCCTTGACCGCAGGGCTGGCCCCGTCGCTCCTCCTGCTGGTCTTATCCCGGGCGATCCAAGGCGTCGGGGCGGCGATTACCACCGCCACGGCATTGGCGATTCTCGCGGCGACGTTCCCCGAAGGGAGGGCGCGGAACCGGGCGTTCGGCATCCTGGTAGCGGTCCTATCCGCGGGTTTCGCGGCCGGATCGATTGCGGGAGGTATCCTGACCGGCGCATTCGGTTGGAGGTCGGTGTTGTTTGTGAACGTACCGATTGGGACCGCGGCAGCCATCCTGACCCAACGGTTCATCGCGCCAAACGGCGGGCGTTCCACGGAAAGGAGTCTGGACATACCTGGCGCGGTGTCCGTCACGATTGGCCTGATCCTGCTCGTCTACGCGTTTACGAATGCCGCCAACGACGGTCTTCTCACTCTTCAGACGGCGGTGCCACTTGCTCTCTCCGCCGTGGTCCTGGCGGGTTTCCTCGCGATCGAGCATCAGGCGAAGACACCGCTCATGCCTCTGGCTTTCTTGCGCCGGGGATCCGTTCTCACGGCGAACGTGCTCGGCTTGATCCTCGCCGCATCGGCCGGAGGTGTCTCCTTCATCCTGACCATCTACATGCAACAGATCCTGGGTTACTCCGCCTTGTCCGCGGGCCTCGGGTTCCTGCCGGCGGCCCTGATGTTCTTCTTCGTCGGGGGCTGGGGCTCCTCGTGGCTCGTGAATCGGATTGGCTTGAAACCGGTCCTGTTGATCTCGACGACGTGCGCAGCCCTTGGCTCGGCCCTGCTCGCTCCGATTTCGGTCGGCACGGGCTACTTCGGCATCCTGCCCGGGTTCCTCCTTTGGTCGTTCGGAGCGAGCATCGGTTTTCCGGCGTTGGCTATCGCCGGACTCGCCGGGACGAAGCCTGGAGAAGAGGGCCTCGCGTCGGGGCTGATCCAGACGTCCCAGCGCCTAGGCTTCCCGTTGGGTCTAGCGTTGCTACTGACCGTCGCAAGTGCTCTCGATCCGCAGGTCGGTGTCGCCGGATTCCGTTATGCCTTCCTCGCATCCGCCCTCATGAGCGGACTGGGTCTCGGGATCGCGCTCTTGATCAGCGGCAAGAAGACTCCTGAGATTGATGTCGACATGGTCGCAACGATGGCCCAGATTCAGACCGGGGAAAGCGAAGAGTAGACCGTTCGATGCGCCTGCCGTAAGCACTGGCTGGGGACCTCACTTGGGGGGGGCGTGATCCCGTTTTCCTTGGCTCGCCCGCCTTGTCCGCGCGCTTGTACACCAGCTTCACGACGCCTTTGCCAAGCGCCTGGGATTCGGCGAGGTTCAGGTTCGCCTGGCTCGTTTCGTCGAAGAGACGCTTTCCGCGGCCCAGGACGAGCGGATAGATGAGCAACCGATATTCGTCGATCAGGTCATGCGGCATCAGAAACCGGATCAGGGTTGGACTGCCGTGGATGACGATGTCCTTGCCCGGCTGATGCTTCAGCTTCGAGACCTCGGCAGCCAGGTCGCCTCTAATCAAGTGCGAGTTGTTCCACTCGAGCTTCTTCAGCGTTCTCGATGCGACGTACTTGGGCATGCTGTTGAATTGGTCGGCGAAACCGTCGGCATCCTTACGACCCGGCCAAGCGGCGGCGAACCCTTCATACGTCACACGTCCCAGGAGAAGCGCGTCCGAGGCGCGAGTCTCGGCTAACTTGAATTTTCCCGTCTCCTCGCTCCAGAAGGAGAAGCTCCACTTGTCGGGGGCTTCGACGACACCGTCCAAGGTCATGAACAACGTGGCAGCTAAGGTTCGTGCGGGAGGCATCGATTTACTTCCTTCCTCATTGAGGCGCTGCCCATAGTGGGGCCGATACTTCAGTCTTCGCGCGTCCTTGTTCGCTGCGGATCGTCCTGTTTCAAACGACGAGCGAGGAGCTTAAATGAGCAAATCGTTAAATAATCAAAATGTTATATAGTGTTGGGAGCGGAAGACCGTGATCGAGAAACTGACCCATGTGCCCATCGTCGTGAGCGACCAAGAGAAAGCCCTGAAGTTCTACACGCAGGTGCTCGGGTTCGAGAAGCGCGCGGACTACCAGAACCCTGGCAACCCTCGTTGGCTGACCGTCGCGCCGAAAGGGACGGACGTCGAGCTGATCCTATTCGAAGGCAAGTACAAGCTTGATCCTCGCCCGCCCCCGGAAGTGGGGAGCGGAGGCAACCACTTCGTCTTCAAGACGAACGATTGCCGCAAGGATTTCGAGATCCTCAGGGGGCGCGGACTGAAGTTCAAGGATCCCGCGCCCGTCGAGGCGAACTATGGTATCGCGGCGTACTTCACGGATCCGGACGGCAACCACTTCACGCTCCTTCAGCCAGGTCCGCCTCCTCGGAAAAGCTAGAGCCGCCGAGCCAGCTAGCGGGAGATCCGATGACCACAACCAATGTCTTCGCCGCGATCGCGGATCCCACGAGGCGCGCGATCTTGGACCTGCTCGCGAGGGGCTCTCGCAATGTGGGGACCATCGCGGCTGAGTTCCCGCGCCTCACGCAGCCTGGCGTCTCGAGACACTTGAAGGTCCTCCGCAACGCGCGGCTCGTCGATGTCACGGTCCAGGCGCAGCAGCGCATCTACGCGATCAAACCCGAGGGCTTGGCCGACCTGTACGAATGGGTGGCGAAATATCAATCGATGTGGCCCGACACTCTGGAAGCCTTGGAACATTATCTCGATGCCAGGGCCGCCGGTGAGAAAGCGAAGGGAAAGAAGCGATGACGAACAGGCTCTCGGCCGAGGACGCAGCGTTCGAGCGCGAGAAACGAACGGCGGTTTGAAGATGCATCGACAAGTATCCCGGCACACACAGCAGGGAGGACGAATCGAAGTGACGACGCCTCACTCCTCGAGAGCTGGCACGCTGACGTTCGAGGGTGACTTCGCCACGATCACGTTCGAGCGACGCATCCGGCATCCCGCTCAGGTCGTGTGGAACGCGCTGACCGAGTCTGAGCACCTCGCGCGCTGGTACATGACGACGGCCCGTCTCGACGCACGCGCAGGGGGGAGCATCGACTACCGGAGCGGCCCCGCCCAATACCATGTCACAGGAAAGATACTCGTGTGGCAGCCGCCGCGGGTCTTCGAGCACGAGTGGAACGTCGAGCCCCAGAGGGGACTCCCAAGGGGCGAGAAGAGTATTGTACGCTGGGAGCTCACCCCTGAGGGCGAGAGCACGCTCCTTCGCCTTACACATAAGCGCCTCACCCGCCCGACCGCGATCGGCTTCGTGTCCGGCATCCACGCTTTCCTCGACCGCCTCGAGGACGAACTCGATGGCGCACCCCTCGTGGACTGGCGCACTCGAGTTGGAGAGGTGCGCGTGAACTACCCAGGGTGGGGGGAACGATAACGGCAGCCATCGTACCCCTGGCACTACTTCTACGATGCCCTCGTTGGTCTCGACTTCATGACGGTCCTCGGATTCGGCAAGGATGCGCGGATGCGGGAGGCGCTCAACCATCTCGAATCGAAGCGTCTCCCAGAAGGAAGATGGAAGCTGGACGGGACGAATGGAAACCTCGTGATTGAGTCCAGAGTGAAGCCATCGAAGATAATCACGTTCCTCGCTTTGCGTGTCCTGAAGCGTGCAGGCCGACTCCGACCGAGCAGGGACGCCGCGAGTCTGTGAGTCTCATCATGTCAAAGTGATGACGACATTTCCTTTCTTGTGTCCTCGTTCGACATACCGATGAGCCTCGGCGATTTGTTCAAGGGGAAAGCGCTGATCGATGACAGGTCTCAGCTTTCCGGCCTCCACGAGTTCCTTGAGGAAAGTCATATCCTCGGCCTTCACCTTCGCTATTCCGCCGATGACCTTCCTGCCTCCGGCCCGCAACCGTCGAAGACTCGGGGCCAAGAGGAGGGCGCTGACATAGACCCCTCGTTTCCTCAGAGATTTCACGCTCCTCGAAAACGAAATCTTGCCCACGGTGTGGTAAATCAGATCGTAGGGCCCTGAGGTGGTGAAGTCTTCCTTCGTGTAGTCGATGACCTTGTCGGCTCCCAGCGATTTCACCAAGTCCAGGTTCGCGGTGCTGCACACTCCGGTGACCTCGGCCCCGAAATGCTTGGCAAGCTGGACCGCCGCGGTACCCAACGATCCGGAAGCCCCATAGATGAGGACCCTTTGTCCCGCCCGGATGCCTCCTCGTCGAAGGAAATACAACGAGCACCCCGCTCCCCACGGGATCGCGGCGGCTTCCTCAAAGCTCACGTTGACGGGCTTGATGGCGCGCGGACCGTCTTCTTTCAGACAGGCGTACTCGGCATACGTTTTCACACCGAGCCCGAAGACCTGGTCCCCCACCTTGAATCGTCGCACTTCCTTTCCGACCACCTCGACCTCTCCAGCGAGATCCGAACCAAGGACGTGCTTCCTGGGCCCTAGAAGACCGAAGAACAGACGCACGATGAACGGGTCGGCTTTTCGTAAACGGACGTCCCCGGAAGTAACGGTGGTCGCAAAGACCCGGACCAAGATCTGATTGTCCTTGGGAATCGGTTTCCCGATCTCCGTGACCCGAAGCACCTCCGGCGGTCCGTACTTTCTGTAGACGGCTGCTCTCACTCGAGTACCCCTCCTCGACCTACGATTTTGTCCACGAACATCGATTCGTCATGCTCCATTTGTCGGGATCAAGAGACGATGAGGACCCTCATGCCAATACGGTAAAGATACGTTATCCTCCCTCTCGCGCTTGGCACTTCGTCAACGGCAAGACAACGTGCCCAATCCGAATCCGATCTGCGCGTATTATTAAGCGAATCCTTAAGTGTTGACAAGGCATGACGGTTAAGCAGATGCTTAAGGTTCAGAAGGTCCGGCTCGACGACGTGTTTGCCGCCCTTGCCCACCCGATTCGCCGTGCGATCATCGAGCGCCTCGCCGAGGGCGAATGCGCGGTGGGCGAATTGGCGGAACCTCACGACGTGAGCCTTCCGGCCATCTCGCAGCACCTTCGCGCGCTGGAGGAGGTCGGTCTCCTGGAGCAAACGCATACGGGGCGCGTCCGCCGATGCGCCCTTAAGGCGGGCCCCCTGTCCGCCGCGTTTTCGTGGATCGTGCAGTACCGGATCTTCTGGGAGGACATGCTGGACGACATCGGCGAAAAGGTGGAACGAAGAGGAACAATCATGACCGAAACCAAAGCAACAACCGAGACGGCGACAGGAACTGTGCGACTGACCCGCGTCTTCAAGGCGCCGCGCGAACGCGTCTTCAATGCGTTCCTCGACCCCGACGCGTTAGCCAAGTGGATGCCACCGAACGGGTACACGGCACACGTGTACAAGGTCGAGCCCAAAGTCGGGGGCACATACCGGATGAGTTTCTCGTCCCTCGACAAGAAGGACACCCACTTCTTCGGCGGCAAGTACCTCGAGATCAAGCCCTACGAACGATTGCACTACACAGACAAATTCGAAAGTGAGGACCCGGCCATGAAGGGCGAGATCAAGGTCACGGTCACGCTCAAGGACGTCCCGGGCGGCACGGAAGTCCGAATCGTGCAGGAAGGAGTGCCGAAGAAGATCCCCCTCGATGGAGCCGTGTTGGGCTGGACTCAATCGCTCGAAAACTTGGCGAGGCTCGTGGAGCAGTAGGAAGGAATCGGAAGCAGTCGACGAGCCGAACGGCCACGGAACCGAGGCGGCCGAATCTGAATCGCCGCGAAGGCATCGCCGCGTGCTTGCAAGGACTCGGTGCAGCGAGAGCGTCCGAGAAGGAGGACCCGGCGGAGAGAGCCGCAGGGGGGAATTGAACCCCCGATCTGCGCCTTACCAAGGCGCCGCTATACC
>Ga0066703_10000335_pt1 | contig 13564 bp, 12 predicted proteins | sample GraSoiAngelo_152_FD_66505 | JGI IMG/M metagenome (GOLD analysis project Ga0066703, IMG submission 66505) | Grasslands soil microbial communities from the Angelo Coastal Reserve, California, USA - 14_1009_12_30cm | ecosystem: Environmental > Terrestrial > Soil > Grasslands | place: USA...
TATGGCGCGGCTATGGAAAAGGAAGATCTCAAGCTACAAAATCTGCTGGACGCAGATGTCCCTAACGAGGGGCAGATCAGTTCCCAGGTTGATCAGGTCCTGTCCGCACGCGGCAAGCTGGAACGCGAGTACACCATGATGAGCCTCGACTTGAGAAAGGTACTGTCTCTTGACCAGTGGCGACAATTGAAGACGATTCGCGAAGAAAGAGGGCCGAAGGATAATCTGTTTTTCTACAAGCAACTGGGTCCGGGCGCGCCCCCGGCCAGCCCGTTACCGCCTCCGCCGCCGCCGGACGATACGTTCTGAATGTTTGCTCCGGCATGGTAGTAGAAGTGATTCATGGCCGCCCACATCCTCTCCGGGCGGCCTATTTCTTCGTGTTAAACTGAATGCGATCCCCAAAAACAGAGGCTTCGCGATGAAATTCGGCGTCATCATCTTCCCCGGCTCCAACTGCGATCACGACGCGTATTGGACCATCCAGCAGGTAGCCAAGCAGCCGGTCACTTTCCTGTGGCATGAATCGCACGACCTGGAAAACTGCGATGCCGTTGTCGTTCCTGGCGGTTTTGCCTACGGGGATTACCTGCGCACGGGGGCCATTGCGAAGTTCTCGCCGGTCATGGAGTCGGTCAAGAAGTTCGCAGATCGAGGCGGGCTGGTTCTCGGCATCTGCAATGGATTTCAAATACTCTGCGAGTCTGGTCTGTTACCTGGCGCATTGATGCGGAATGTCGGACTGAAATATGTCTGCAAGCCGGTTTACGTGCGCGTGGAAAATGCCGATACGCCTTTCACTCATGCCTGCCAGCAAGGCGAAGTTCTCTGCATTCCTATCGGCCACATGGAAGGCAACTATTTTTGTGACGAAGCTACGCTCACGGAACTTCGCCGCGACAACCGCATTGTGTTCCGCTATTCGACCCCTACCGGGGACATCACGCGAGAAGCGAATCCTAACGGCTCGCTCGACAACATTGCCGGCATCTGCAGTCCGGGCCGCAATGTCGTGGGCATGATGCCCCACCCGGAACGCGCCAGCGAGGCCGAATTGGGCTGTACGGAGGGCTTCAAGATCTTCCAGTCGCTGGTCGGGGCGATGGCGACGAAGTAGCGGCAATCGAACAGCTCGTAACCTGGCTGTCCCGGCCTGGGTTCTCATGCTAGAGATCCTTCGACTCGGCGGCTTCATTCGCAAGCGACGGGACCTACTCCGCTCAGGATGACACTGCTGTAAGCACAACGAGCTTTATAGCTTCCGTCGCGCATCGTATGCTTTACACGTGCCGAATTTCATCGCACGCTACTTCGGTTTTGAGCGCGTCGGGACTAGCTTTGCGCGCGAAACGGTTGCGGGTATCACTACGTTCGTCACGATGTCTTACATCATCGTAGTGAACCCGGCGATTCTCAGGACCGCGGGCATTCCTGCCGAGGCTTCCATGGTGGCTACGATCGCCACGGCTATCTTCGGCACGCTGCTGATGGGGGTGTACGCCAACCGGCCGTTTGCCGTCGCGCCCTACATGGGCGAGAACGCATTCATCGCCTTCACCGTGGTTCAGGTCCTGCATTATTCCTGGCCGACTGCATTGTCCGCAGTGTTCCTTGCCGGGATCCTGTTTTTCCTGCTCACCATCTTCCGGCTGCGGCAGTGGCTGGTAGACGCCGTGCCTTCGGCGCTTCGCTACAGCTTTGCGGTGGGGATCGGACTCTTCCTGACCTTTGTCGGACTGAACGAAACCGGGATTGTGATGCTGGGCAGCGCAGGAGCTCCCGTGCGGACTGGGCATTTAACGGCGGCGCCGGTCGAGGTCGCTATTTTTGGATTTTTGCTGATGGCCATATTGATGATCCGGCGCTTCCCTGCCGCCATCCTGATTGGAATCCTGACCACGGCATTCGTAGCCTTTGCCGCGGGAGTGGCGTCTCCACCTCACGGTTGGATCAGCTCTCCAGCCAGCCTTTCGCCGGTTCTCTTCAAGTTGGACTTTAAGGGTGCCTGGAGCTGGGGATTCTTTCCTGTCGTGTTGACGATCTTCATTATGGCATTCGTGGACACGATGGGAACGCTGATCGGCGTCTCGGCGCGGGCTGGTTTTCTCGACGACCACGGCAATCTGCCGGAGATCGAGAGGCCCATGATCGTGGATGCGCTGTCCACTAGCTTTGCTGCGCTGGTGGGCACCACGACCGCGGGGGCCTATATTGAGTCCGCGACTGGCGTGGAAGCGGGAGGAAGGACTGGCTTTACCGCAATCGTCACCGCATTGTGCTTCGCCGGAACTTTGTTCTTTTCGCCGTTTGTGGCCGCCATTCCAGCGCAAGCCTATGGCCCTGCGCTGATCGTCGTGGGATTATTGATGTTGGCTCCCATTACCAGGATCCGTTTCGACGACTTCACCGAGCTAATCCCTGCCTTTGCGGTTGTTGCGCTGATGAGTTTCACCTATAACATTGGGGTTGGCATTACTGCCGGGTTCGTTTTATACCCTTTCTGCAAATTAGTATCCGGACATCTCGCGGACGTGAAACCGGGGTTGTGGGTGCTCGCTGCTTTGTCGCTCTTGTTTTTTGTGTTCTATCCGTACACTTGAAATTGGCTGACTCAGGCTTGGAAGGCTTAACCAGTTGGTTGCAGCGGCGAAAAAATCCGATTCCTTTCTTGCCGCGTAGCGGCACCCTAAAGGCATGCCCTGATAGGCAGTGACATAGACTTGGGAATGATTCGTTTTGGCATTATCGGGTTCGGGCTTCACGCGGTGCGACGGCTGATGCCGGGCTTTGCGCTGGCGCACAGTTGTCGTGTGAGCGCCCTGTCGCGCCGTGATATCAATCAGGCTCGCCAATCCGCAGCTCAATACAAGATTCCCCTCGCCTTCGACTCGGCCGCCGAGCTGTGCCGCTCCCCGGAAGTCGACGCTGTCCTTGTAGCGACTCCTAACTGCTGCCATCTTCAGGACGTACTTTTGGCCGTCGAGTGCCGGAAGCCGGTGCTGTGCGAGAAGCCCATGGGGATGAATGCGGACGAATGCCGTCAGATGGTGGAAGCAGCGCGGAAGACCAAAGTACTGCTCGGCGTGGCGCAAGTGTTCCGCTTTGAAGACAGCACTGCCCGCCTGCGCGAACGCGTAGCGGCGGGCCAGGTTGGCAAGCCAGTGTTCGCGCGTTCAGAGTTTTCCTATCCGGGACGCAATCACGCTCGGGCCTGGCTTACCGATGCCGCGGTTTCGGGCGGAGGACCGATTGCGGATGTCGGCGTCCACTGCATTGACGCCCTGCGGTACATTCTGAACGATGAAATCACACGAGTGACGGCGCGCGGTGTGTCAGACGCCGATTCTGGAGGAGTAGAAGCCGCCGCCATCCTGACCTTGGAATTTGCGCGCGGAACCCTGGGTACGATCATAGTTTCGATCCGCGCCGAATACCGGACTCCGCTCGAGGTCGTCGGCGCAACGGGGGTACTGCGCGCCGACGATGGATTCAATATAGAGCGTTCCATCAATGTGCAATTGCGCCGCGGAGGAACTGTCGTTGAAACCGAGACAGTCTCCAACCGCTACGCATACGCCCGCCAGGTGGATATGTTCGCGGCCGCTGTCGAAGGACACAGCGAGTTCTCCGTTCCCGGAGAAGAAGGCTGGCAAAATCAGACGGTACTGGATGCAGCCTATAAAAGCCTGAAGAGCGGAAAAGCCGAGGTGGTCCCCAAGATCAGCCGTTGAGAATTCATTCTGCCAATATCTGCATGGAAATAAGGCAGACGGCTGACATGCCTTTCGTGAACTACTTTAGTGACTGTCTTCGGCCGGTCTTGGCGGAGTCGGCGGGATGCCCTTGGCCTGGACAATAGCCCAGTGCCATTCCTGTTCGGGACTGATTGGGGTGCTCAAAGCTTCACGGAATAAGGTGGTCACGAGAGGAGCAGCGGTACCTTTGAGATGATAGAGGATAGTGGTGTCGGAATGCTTCTCGTCCGGCAGGGCGTTATTGACCGCAGTTGGAATCAGCTTTACCGGGCCGGCGTAAAAAGCGTCTGCAGAGCTGGAGCGCCGCACAATCGTCAACCCCACGGTAATTTCCCGCAGGTCCCAGGCCGAACCGTTGTAAACAGAAAGCTGGAACGCGTCGTCCACGATAGTGGCTGGCCCATCCAGTTTCACCAGTTCGGAGTCAGGTAGAGTTTGCGGTTTAGGTGCTGCCTCCGGATCAAGACTCTTGGCATTGAAGGACAAAGCGCACGTCACATCCGGATTGGACGCATTCACCGTTTGAATCACGTCCTGGCCCAGAGAAAACCGGAGCCCGACCATACTCCAATTTCTGTTCGCGCCCGCTTCCATCACTTCGGAAAGGTTGTCATTGTCGATTACGCCGCGGGGCGGTGGCTGATTTCTGCGCAGGTTTCGTGCCAGGTCTCCGAGCGACGGAGCCTCTGATTGCGCGTGCGCAGGAACCGCCACGCATGCAGCCAGCATGATGATCAGCAATATGATGTGCGTTGAGCGAAGCATCCAAGTCATCCTCAAAAATCGTCGAGGATGGAGCAAAGTTTTACTAACAGATTATAGGTATTCGAGAAGGCATTCCGACGCTGCAGGATTAAACCATGGTGCTACAACCTTGGTTGAAATGGGAAAAATCAGAGGGCAAAACTGGGCGTGTACTGCGAAGCGGCGCGCAACGGAGCGACACGCCCGAACAGGAGAAAATCGTTTTACAACAACCCAGAGCAACGAAAACGCGCAACGGGGTCTGCGATCGCTATTGCCTGGCGATTAAATACCCACCGCGCAATCGCAAAGCCCAGAGCCGCGTAACAGAGATGCAACAATCTCATGGCCCAACCCCCAAGGTATGGCCCGTCAAAGCAGGGGAGAAACTCACCGCGTACCGCGCATCACCTCTTGTACCGCTATCACCACTACTGGCAACTTAGCAATCCCTGTCCCCTAGGTCAATCCACCAACGTGCCATGGAAGTGGCACAAAGGTCACATGAGTAATAACAGCGAATCGAAGAGAAAAATAGAGTGGGGAGCTGAAAAAGACGGGCGGCAAGGGCATTCTTCTCGCCGCGAGTGGCAAGGAATTTAGCGCTTTTCCTGCAGAACCCTGTCCTTCTGCACTTCAGCAGAACTGGCGCCATGGAGTTCGTGTGCTTTCCTGCCATGAAAGAACATTAGGTGGATGAAGAACATCACAATCAGCACTGCGCCGAAGGTGCACACGATCGCCGCCCCCGTGGGCAGATCAAGCAGCACGGAGAAGTACACACCCAAAGCCGACACCAGAGTGCCCATAGTCCAACCGATGGCGAGGCGCCGGCCAATCCCTTCCGCAAACAGCATGGCGCCTACCGACGGAACCACCAGGTAACAGAACACCAGCAGCACTCCGGCTATGGCCACTGACGAGGTCACGACAAAGCCAAACGATGCGTAGAAGAGGAAATCCCAGAAACGAATGCTGAGGCCACGGGCTTCGGCCTCGGAAGGGTTGGTGGAGATGAGCAGGAACTGCTGGCGGAAGAAGTAATGAAAGACACCGATTGCGCCATAAAGGATGGCTGTCTTAGCAACATCGTGCATGGATACAGCCAGGATGTTTCCCACCAGCATGTCTTTCAGGTGCTCGGTTTCGCCGGTGGCCTTGCTCATGGCCAGGATGGCAGCGGCCGAAGCGACGGCGTACGTAATCCCGATGAAAGCTTCCTGCGGGATATGCCCACGCCGCGTGCGAGCAAAAGCAAAGATAGCGGCGCCGACAAAAGTGAATGCCAGGCTAAGCCAGTACGCTCCGCCACCATGGGGATCCATCCCAATCAAGATTGCGATGGTGGCTCCCAAGGCCGCAATCTGTGCCAACGCCAAATCCACGAAGATGACACCGCGTTCCACCACGTGCACACCCAAGTAAGCATGGATGCCGGTCAAAATCAGGCTGGCCAGGAAGGGCGCCAGCAGGAAGGGGAGGATCTCCATGGGGCTCCTTTATTTCGTCGCGTTAAACGCCTTAATCAGCAAACTAATATCGTAGTCGAAGAGCTTGAAATAGTCGTCCACGCCCTTTTCCCCGCCCACCGAGGGCAAGTACACGACTACCTGCGCACCGGTTTCGCGCCCGATGGCCTGCGGCGTTTTGAGGTCGAAATAAGGTTCCACCAGCACAACCTTGCAATTCTCCCGCGTCATCAACTGGATGAGTTCCAAGGTGTGCGTCGGGGTAGGCGGAATGCCCGGCCGCGGCTCGACGTAGCCGATTACGTCTAGTCCGAAATGCTTGGCAAAATTGGGCAGCGAGCGATGATACGTGACCACTTTGCGACCGCGATAAGGCTTCATCTCCGCATCCCACTTCTGTTCTGCCGCAGTGAGCCGCTTGTCGAAATCCTGGAACCGCTGCTGGAAATAGGAGGCATCTCCGGGATCCATCTCGCCTAACTTGCCGGCAATGCCGCGCGCAATCCGGCGCCCGTTCTCGGGGTCCAGCCAATAATGCGGATTGCCCATAGGGTGAACATCGCCCATGGCGCGCGTGACAGTGCCCTGTGGGATCTCCAGGATTTCGGCGAACTGGGAAGCATCCAGATAACCTGGCGCACCAACCTGAATCCTTGGATTCCCGCTCTGCGTGATCAGCGGCGGCAGCCAGCCGATTTCCAGTTGCAAGCCCACCACCACCACCAGGTCCGCCTGGCGCAACTTGAGCAGAAAACTCGGCTTGGCCTCCACAAAATGTGGGTCCTGATATCCCTTGGCAATCGATTCAACACTGACCTTCTCGCCGCCGACTTCTTGGGTCAGAGCCGCCATGTCCGTGGTCGAAGTGACAACGTTGAGCTTCTTGGCCTCTGCCAGGGAAGACAGGAACCCAGCCATCAGTAGGCCGAGTGTGAGAATGATTCCGAAACGAAAGAAAGGATTGTTTTTCATGCCTCTCCTAGAATGGATGCGCGCCATGGGCTCCGAGAGAAAACATTACTTGCATTAACAATTCATGGGCATCGAGATTGCCTGAGTAACGGGTAAAGCGATATTGCCCACGCACCTGGCTGAACTCGCTCGGCCAGTAAGTCAGCACCGCCGAAGCACCGTTATCCGTCAGGCTGGCAGATTCGGGACGGTCGGAATGATCATAACGTCCGCCAACGAACCAACGCCGACCCAACTGGTAATCGCCCGAGCTGTAGAAGCCGAAAGCGCGTTGCTCAAAAGGCAATTGCTGGCGCTGGCTCCAGATGAATTCGCTGCGAGCCACAAAGGAATGGTAGATGGAACGCCGCAGCGGCCTCCAGCGCAAGGTTGCATCAATGCCATAAAGTTGGGTCAGGAAGTTCGTGCCTAGGTCATTGTGTCCCCGCGCATAGGAGAATCCGATATCGAGATTGGTCGATTCGGTGACGTCTTTATAGGAGCGCAGGTGTGCCACGGCACTTACGTCGCTCTTTGTTGAAGCCTTGAACAGTGGCGATTTTGTATTGCCGGAGTCCCCGCGAAACAACTGACCGGTCGCTTCCAGGAAAAGCCACTTGGGTGCGGGGAGAATGCGCTGGACCGAAACGCCGGCATCATCAATGCCATCTTCGCCGCCCACCAGGCTATTGGTGACCAGTGGCCTATCGACCCAAGGCAGCACGTGATTATGCAAGGTGTTTACTTTTCCGAAAGCAGCCCGCATTTTGCCAACCCGGGCCACAATTCCCGCGGGCAGCGCGGTGAACGTAATGTATCCCTCCTCCAGGCCCACACCTTCTTCGCCGAAAGTCAGGAAGAAGTCGCCACGCGCATAGGGGTCGATAATGGCCTGGAATCCCACCTCGGACTCGTGCATCTCCAGCGAGGGCGAAGGTTGCAAGGGATTATGCCCAGCGACGCTGATGAAGTCTCCAATCGCACTGATATCCGGATTCAGGGCCTTGGCCGCGGCGCCTCCGGCGCCCCCCAGAGCGATGGCTTGTTCCTGGGTCATAGGTGCTGCGGCGGTAGAAGTAGCCGCAGGCACGCCGGGGACTGCCTCCTGACCCTGGGGTGCAGCAGTTGCTGCCTGGGCACCGGCTTCTGCCGGCGCCGTGGCGGGCGCGGGCTGGGCGGGCGGCACCTGCTGGCTCTTCAAGATCAGGACCTGCCCTTCCAGGGAGATAACCCGGTCTTCGAGGTCGCGAATTTTTTGCAACAAAGCCGCGTAGTCCGGCTGCCCTGACGCGGATTGCGCACTCTGCTGCGCAGAAACCGGGAGAGCGACGAGGACCGTCAGAATCGCGAAGAAGCTTGCATGTCTCATTCGAAAACTCCTCACTAAGGAAAACGGATGTGGCCCGGGACGCCGGATCGAGACGCGTCGGTTGCCGACGAACACGCCTGCAACCGGACAGGAGGGATGGTTAGGCCGGAGGAGGTCGGACGCAGAGGCGAAAGGTCGCCAGCAAAGGACGGGGCCGTTGCTCAACGAGAGCCGCTGGCCTGGCACTGAGGATTGAAAGCAAAATTACCCGCAGAAGCAGCGCGGCTGTGGCGGGTTGAGCCATCAAGCAGATGAGACAAGGACCGCCACTCGTTGTGGGCGGGTTGGCTTGGGCGACACGGCTGGGAATGATTTGAGGGCAGACATGTGCTGCCTGGGTCATCGCCGCCAACAGGACGGCAATGCTAAGCAGCGCTATGCCGGCTCGCTTGCTCAGCTGTCGGTCGCAGATATCTTCCATCTCTGCTCTTAGATGCAGAAAGCCGCTTGAAATTAATCTATTCTCGGAACCCGGGACCTTGGGCCGATTCTAAGATCGCTCAGCCCCAGGCTTCTATCAAGCCAAAACTTACCAGGCGTCATCAACAAGAGGAGCTCCGGGGAGGAACAGAAAACGGGTTGTTGATGAGGGAAGAAGCTAGCCAATCCACGGCGGAGGTGGTTCGCGCTAGGTCCAATCCCATCTGTTCATGGACGCTTCCTGATGAATTTCAGGGCATCCTCCATCGCTTTCCGGGTGGGAGCGCCCGAGATGACGGTATCGTTGGCAAACCACCCGGTCGCATCGCGAACGGAATCCTTATTGCCGATGGCCTTCCAAGTGCGTTTGCCGCCCTCGCCGGTGGCCCGCTTGAAAATCTCCACGGAACCCACTTCCTGCACCATGATGTCGCTCTGGGCCTCTTCCCGGCTCATGCCTGCGGCAGTATCCTTTCTATCCTTTAACGCGTCTCGATCCTGTAGCGGATCAGTGTGAGTGTCGCTGTCTTTGTCTTTGCGCGTGACACGATCCTCCCACACCAACAAATAGTCAGCCTCTTCTTCGAAGACCAGGCAGAGATCGGGATACTTCTTGGCACCTTTTTGTTCCCACCAGTCATTTTGCGGTTTGCTCAAGGCAGCAACGGGATCGGAGCTATCAACCGTGCGGTGGGCGACGGCGAAAGGTGTCTTACAGGCATCCTTGGACTTGGGCGGTTCCGCCGGCCACGCAACGCAGGATACGCCGATAAACAGAAGCAGTGCTAAACGTTTCATTGCGGCCTCGAGCGAGCCTTCCGGCCAAGTAAATGTAGCCAACCAGGCAAGGCTGGTTGCCAGCATCTTGCGCGAGATAATTTAACGCTGTCAAGCAGCACTGGCAGCCTCACCCCTGCAGCCCAAAGGCGCGGATGGCTCTTTGCCTGGGAAAAATAACCTGGGCAACACTCTGGATTTTAGGGCTACGTTGTGGCGGTAGTGCAACGCTAATTAGGGGTAACCAGACTCATCAAGGTTACCGACGGGCATGTACCGGTTTCAGGATTGTTGTGGCGCGGTCTCCGACTCGGGTAGGCGGGTCGAAGACCCACGTCCACACAATCCTTCGGTGGTGAAACCAGCAGGGCCTGGACCGAGGAATCGGCTGAATTGCGGGCCGCTAATGGTGAACGATAGACTGTCGTAAACTTGCCTTCCTTGCCCGGGTGGCGAAACTGGCAGACGCACGGGACTTAAAAGCGGATGCTGGCTATCTCGCAAGTCTAATTAAATGAATAAGATCCAGATGTTTTTGCAGACACAGGGGATTTTTGTAGCTTTAAGTCGTTGGGAAAACCGGCAAATCAGCACTACACATGAATCCGCGTTGGCGATCCGAGCTGTGCCCGAAGAGCCGCTGCCTCACTTTTGTTGTTAAGAATGATGATCTATCCATCTGCCGCGCAATCCTACAGTCTTGGCTCGACCGGTTCGCTCTCCAAAGCTAGAACACCAAAGACGCACTCGTGAACTCTGCGGAGAGGTTCTTTGTGTACGCGCTTCCAGTCCCAACGGGAATCCTCGGCCCGCGGTCGACAAGATCACCGACGAAGATTGCTTTTTCGTCCAGCTGGCGGAGTGGCGTTTGGTCCGTCCGATCCGTTCTCGATCTTGTTGCCAAGTTGACCGAGCAGAGTACTTAGCTCCTCGTAGCAATCGTGCACGTCTCCGATGATGTCGAAAGGCCCGTGCTCGTGCCGAATGCTGCGATTCTAGCCGCACCGAGCTAAGCCAATGCGGGACGGCTGCTGGCCGGCGAACCGTGCTAATATCGTTGGCCGCCATGGCTACCGCTGCTTCTCCCCGTTCGCTCGTCTCCCCCGCGGCGCGCGACCGCAAGTTCTACACCGCCATAGCCATCGTGATGCTGTTCACCGCTCTGGTTGGCTTCTCGCGGACATACTTCCTCGGCCTGATCTCCGGGCATGCGACGACCATCACCGGCCGCGTTCCGAACGCGACCGTGCACCTTCATGCACTGCTGTTCATGTCGTGGCTGGTGCTGTTCATCGTGCAGACGAGCTTGGTCGAGACTTGCCGCGTGAAAGTGCATCGCAAGCTCGGCTACTTCGGGGTGGTCTACGGAGGCTTTGCGCAAAACGGGTATTTGAGTCTCATCGGATTTCATACACCTGGCAATGCTGCTGGACTACTTCGCTCGAGTACAAGGTACGCGAACGAAATCCCGGTGGCAGCCTCGGAAAGTCGGACGCTTTCTGTCCGCAGTGCTTCGGCGGAGAGATTCAGCGATTCGCAGGCGGAAGGGTAGCCTGGCGAGCCACCTGGCGCATTCTACAAGGCCGCGTGGCTAATCAGACTGGACGAACAGTACTTTGCTCAAAAAATGGGTGGCATACCTTTATCAGTCGTGCTTCCTGCCCTTCACTGAGAAACAGGATATCGAGGTGTTCCTCTGCATTGAAGATGAATGCAAAAATTGAGCCAACTTCGTCAACTATTCCCCTATCCGGGCCAAATTCAGTCCGTAATGCTAAGACTACATTCAGATTCTTTGCCTTGGCATAAACGACCTTAGCCAGGTAGGCTCTACGAATGCTCTTTTTGCGGCTGAAAAAATCAGAAAGGTCCCGCTTGAGAAGCTGTTCGGGAGGGCCGTCTTGCTCTCCCAAGAAGTTGAGTTCTGGGACGCGAATCTGGTCAGGCTCTTTCAATGGATGCACCTTCGTGGAACTGGTTGGCGTGGGCAATAGCCTCTTCAAGTGTGCGAAAGATCATTCCCCACCCAATAATCTCGATTTGATCTTTGATGAAAACTAACGTCTTTTCAATAGTCTCATCCAAAATCCGGCTGATGTAAACAGGACAGGGCCAGTGACTTACAGGGGAGAGTGAGAATCCCTGCAAACGAGCGGATATTATCAATTCTGTGATGTCCTCATTCCCGAGACCATACTTTTGCCCGATAACGGGAGGATCTACTTCGATAAGTAAGTGATCATCTCGAACTTGGTCTTTCAGACGGTGTTTTACCCAGCAAGCACGGGGAAGCCCAAGGTCTCCTCTCATTTCACCAGCGGCAGACAAAAAGAAATCAGGCTTATCTTTCATTGCACTCAAAATGGGGGATTGACTCCCCCAACGTTTCGAATCGCTATCTGCTCGAAGGGGTTGGGTACATATACCTCTGGGATGGTGCCACCGACCCCTCCGGGGCCGGGTGCTGCCATGCGAACGAGTACTCCTTCTGTGTTGTTCAAAGTACCTTCGGCAACAAAGCCGCCCGAATTACCGGGATACAAGCCAGCTGCGGTTCTGTAATCTTCCACGGTCGAAGGGTCTATTGTCGTCCAGTATGGGCTCATTCCTCGCGATTCGCCACCAAACACTCGGAAGAGCTGTGTTCCTTCCTGAACATCGGGCGTTAGTTCAGCGGCATCCGACACAGCAACCAGTGCCCTACCAGCAGGTGCCAGCGCGGACCCGAGTCCCATGCTAAGACCGTTTATTCCGCCTACAATTGCCGCTCTCAAAGCTACATCCACGGCGTTGGCTGCTGCTTCGCGGCTGACTGGATGGCAACCAAGAGAACATATAGTTCCGTTGGGTATGGGCGATAGAGCAAGGTTGAATATAGCCGACCAATTCCAAATAGTCTTCCACTCCGTATCCGACGCACGCACACACATCGATTCACCTTGACCACATAGGTACGGAAGAGGGTCGATGGGAACACCGTTTATCTCAGGCCCAGTTTTCACAGTGCTTCTGCCCTCATTGGTCCAGCCCCAAAAATTCAACACCCAACTCCAGCCCCACGTCCATGGGGAGCCTGTGCTACCAGTCTTCGGATCAATGAAATCGATAGCCATTCCCGATGGATCAACAGACGACAACGGATTCGTACCGTAGGCGTACAGATTCCAACCCGCATGCGCCGGATCAGGACTGATCCACCTCCCCTGATTCGGATGCAGTTCACGATTCGGCGTATCGAACAAGCCAGCAGCAGTGTCCTGCGTGTCTCCAGTGAAATTCTGATTCGCCGTTGATCCGAAGTTTTTGTACATCTCTCCATACGGAGCAAAGGCACGGTCGAAGTCAAACGTGCGATTGGCACGAGACGACGAGAGACGAACCGTCCCGAGCCAGTCTTTGTACCAAAAGCTCTGTCCAGTCGGGGTTGCGAAGAGTGTCTGCCCGCCTGGGAGAGGAATGTAGGCACTGACGAACGTCTGGCCGTTCATAATCGCTGTTTTGCCAATTGGACTGTAAAGAATCTGCCTGTAGGTTCCGCTCGCGTTCTTCTCAACCATTCGTCCGAGTGCGTCGTAGGTCAAGCACGTGCCAGATGTGCCGCAGACCGCTTGATTGGGAGCAGTTTTGATTGATATTGGATGGCTATCCAGATTCAATGTATAGACATTAAACGAGTCGTTTGTCAGATTCCCATTCGCATCGTAGCTTGTCCCGCCAAGCTGGTAGTGATTGTTTGCCTGGTTATATCCGGGCATCCAGTTAATGCCTGTGCCGCCGGGAGGAACTGTTTTAGTCAGATTGTCGAACGCGTCGAATTGGAACGCCTGCTGCCAGACCGACGCGCCGCAATCGACGTTGGTGACCGGAGTTCCGCCCGTATTGAATTGTCCCAACCTGGCCAACTCGTCATACTTGTAGTTGCAGGTGTGCGCCCCGCCCGAGTTGAAGCCGTCTGTAATTTGCAAACTTTGCAGTGTTCCGTTGGCGTTCCAATTCAGCGTTCCGACTTGAGACTTGGGAGTTGAGCCCACAGTAAATGTGTAGTTATTCATCCGTCCGGTGTTGGGGTCATAGCCATA